>Ga0307428_1000261_pt1 | contig 39715 bp, 39 predicted proteins | sample SalMarWE160240MG_FD_202161 | JGI IMG/M metagenome (GOLD analysis project Ga0307428, IMG submission 202161) | Salt marsh sediment microbial communities from the Plum Island Ecosystem LTER, Massachusetts, United States - WE1603-240 | ecosystem: Environmental > Aquatic > Marine > Intertidal zone >...
TTTCACTGGCGTGGGTGTGCTTGTCTGTAATATGCCGGATACACTACCAATCCTACCCCTCCGCCCTGTGAGCACGCTGCCAGGTACAAAGGATCTGATCGAATCGCTCGCGACGATTTCGGTTTATAACAGCGAGTATCATGACGGATTTCATGTCGTGTCATCTGACTGGAGACTTATCCGTGTGTCGCAATATTTTTCGCCGCCGATTGTGATCAACGCGACGATCGACCGGACCAAGCTCTTCGGCGGGCGATACGTTGCGGCATTATTTGGATCCGCGATCCACGGCGTGCATCTGGCGGGGATCGCAAGCCGGGGCTTTGGGATCGCAATATTCAAGGACGGTTCAGAACCACTTTTTGAGGCTGCCCCATGATTGGTCTACTGCCGATTGGGCGAGTAGTCGCCTTTATCTCGGTCGTCTACGCGTCTCTCATCGCCGTAGTTGTTGCCCTCAGTTGGAAGTTTGCTGACTCCCCGACTATCTGGGGCAGCATTGGGATTGCATTCTCCGGCGCGACCCCAATACAGGTCATCCTTATTGGGTGGTTCTATTTCGGTTGGAGGCACCTATGGCGACGGATTCCAAAACTGAACCACCTGTTGTTCCCGGACATCGGGGGCGAGTGGAAGATAGAAATCTATTGGCAGCGGCAGGACGAGGCGGGCGTCGTCGACGCAGAGGCGACAGTAAGACAGGACTTTCTACGGGCCAGCATGGAGGTAAGGTCCCTCAACTCTGATTCACAAACGTTGATAGCACAGCCCAAGAAGGATCCGGAATCGGAGAGACCAATTCTTTATTACGTATACCTCGTGACTCCGAAGGCATTAGGGCGCGTACTCATAAATTCGGTTCTGTAAGCGCGGCTCGCTGAATGTCCGCTTCGCCCCGAAAGCGACCGCATTGCTGCGATGCCGCGTAATGTCGCGAATGGCCGATATTGTTGCAAAAGTATTTTGAGCATCCCAGCGCGAAAGATTGATTCAAAATCGCGCTCCAATGCGTAACATAGATTCAAAAATGCGCGCTGCCGGATTCGATTATATCAAATTCCTATTCCACAGATGCCACTTGGCGACTTTTGCAACACAATCGGCCAATAACCGACTCCTGCACCGCAACATGATGTGCACAAAAGAAAGACCGCCTCGCGGCGGCCTCTCTCATTTCTAAGCGGAGCACATTAATGTTTTCATTCTATCCACCCGACACAAGCTCGATCTCGCTCGGGCGCCAGGTCTTGTCAAACCATGGCTCCAGCGGGCCATAGAGCCGAAGGATCATGAACCAGCCTTTGCCCGGTATCGTCTGAATCCAATTGTTCGCAAAGCCGGCAGGCGCTTTCGGACCAAAATAGACATCCACTGAACCGTCCGAATTGACCTTAATTCCCTTTTTCTGACTACTCACGCTCGGGAACTGCTGATCGGTCTGCAGCATCGAACGTGTCTGGTTGTCATAGACGATGACTGACCAGAAGTCCTTGACCGGCACGTGCGGAGGCAGTTGAAGCTTGTAGGTCTTGCCGCCGTCGAATGGGTTACCCTTCGAGTCCTGGGCGGACCAAGGGTATTGGGACCCTTCGCCGACCATCTTCATCGCCATTGCAGGGGTGACGCCCGTGGCGAAGTAATAGAAGAAGGCGGCCCCATCCAGATTGCTGACGCCCGGCGCAACTTCAAACTTGTAGCCGCCGAAGAAGGGCAGTCGCCACGAGCTGTTGGGGTAGAAATAAGCGTCTTTGCCGCGAATCTTGAAAGCGATGGTGCGTGCGGTTACCGCACCTATATTGGCAGCGTCCGTCAAGATTTTCTTCATCCGAGCATCGGGGCTGAAAGGCTTTCCTTTCTCGATGCCGATGGAAGCGAAGAGGCCAAGGGTCGTCGGATCGCTTCCCTCACTCGGTTCTTCTTGAATGACCTGGTTCAGCAAATTCCAGAATGAGTAATCATTGGGGTAGACGAAGTTCGATGGGATACCCGAAGCATTGACGAACTTGATCTTCGGAGGATTGCCCGCATCCGCTAGCCGGTAGATCTTCAGATGCGTTTTCACCGACTCGACGCCTGGTTTCGTCGAGCCATCGACCAGAAACGATCGGAAAGGCATCCAGGTTCCATAGGTGCTCGGGCGGACAACGAAATAGCCGTCCGGCACAGGGCCTTTGTAACCAGGCGGCAGTATCAAGTACTTCCCGTCCTTTCCCTTGTCGGCTCCCGTGATGCCTACGTCGGCGACCCAGCGGTACCAAAAGTCATCGATCAACCCCAGGACCTTGGGCGGAATCTCGACGACCAGCGGTCCCTTGTGCGTATCGAGCCAGATGAAGCTGTAAACCGTGTTGTCGTTCGCCGTCAGTTCGACCGTTCTCGAATCGACAAGGTTTTCCCAGATGACGTCAGTCTGGTTGTCCGGTCCGAACTTGCGCAGCGTGTCGCGCATGCTGGCTTGGTTTACGATCGGAAGCGCCAACAGGTAGGCTTGCAGCGCACGCGACCGATCGAGGTTGTCGTAGACCTTCTCGATTGTTGCGGGATCGGGATAGCCGTAAGAAAGGTGCAAGGTGCCAATAGAAGTCTCCACCTTGTCCGGCGAGGCGACGCCCGGCGGCATCGGCGTTTCATATTTGTACTGCTGGGCAATCGTTACGGTCCCCGAAAGCACCAGCAAAGTGAATGCGGTAAAGCTCGACAACAGTGATTTCATGGCTCCTGCCTCAAATGGTCTATTGGGGATGGACAGGACTGCACGTCTCGCACAGACGGAGCTGGCCCTGCCTTGACCTATGTCAATCGCGCGCTGCTCAATGTTCGCTCTGGGTCATTCGCGACTGGGACGCGGCCAGCAGCACGTCCCGCCATGTCGGCTTTGCCCCGAAAGCGGAAGTGAAATGAGGGTATTGGCACCTGTCATGACCGGCCGTGGTAGGTTGATGATGCCGCCCGACGCGTGATTCAAGCTCCCAAACTGGAGCCTCGAATCATGCGCTACGAACTTACCGACTATGAATGGGCGGCCATCAAGCCGTTCCTGCCGAACAAGCCGCGTGGCGTTCCGCGCGTGAATGACCGGCGCGTGCTCAACGGTATCTTTTGGGTCTTGCGGTCAGGCGCGCCATGGCGCGACCTGCCGGAGACCTTTGGCCCCTATACGACCTGTTACAATCGCTTCGTTCGCTGGGGACGGGCCGGCATCTGGGACCAGATCATGGATGCATTGGCCGCAATGCATGACGCAGCGGTGCAGATGATCGATACGTCCATCGTGCGAGTGCATCAGCACGGAGCCTGCATCGCTGGTAATAGTCAGCAACACATGGGCCGATCCCGAGGCGGGGTGACGACTAAAATTCATGCCGTCGTGGACACCAATGGCCTACCGGTACAGATTGGTCTCACGCCCGGCGAGACGCACGACAACCGGCTTTGCTCGGTTCTCTTGAGCGAGTTGTGCCCAGAAACAATGTTATTGGCGGATCGCGGCTATGATGCCGACTGGATCAGAGCGCTTGCCAGTGAGCAAGGCGCGTGGGCAAACATCCCGCCAAAACGGAATCGCAAAGAGGCAATCTGCTTCAGCCCATACCTCTACCGGGCGCGCAATTTGGTCGAGCGTTTCTTCAACAGGATCAAGCAGTGTCGGCGCGTCGCAACTCGATATGACAAGCTTGCAGCCAACTATCTCGCCTTCATCAAGCTGGCATCAATCCGGATATGGCTGCATGCTTATGAGTCCACGCCCTAGGTGCCAATCCGAGCCCACCATACTATGGCGCCGCAATACTCAAGTTCTCCGAAACTGGTGGAGGGCAGCTGAGTGGCAACTATTGGACAAGTCAACAAACCAGCGGACATTTCCGGCTCTCGCGTCGGCCTTGAAAATAGATCAAGTAATGCAAATCAAAGAATACCGGTCAATTAGTGAGGCTGTGCAAGGGTTCTTAGTGCATACATGTGGCCTGCTCGCAAACAAAAAAATAAATCATATTGTTGTTGGTGGGTGGGTCCCGTTTCTTAGGGGAAAGCACCACAGATTGGTACATCCGGGCACAAGAGACGTGGATATTTTATTTGATGACAATAGAGAAGCGATTCGCCGGGCTGCAAACTTACTACTTGACGCAGAATATTTAGCGTCTGCGAAGCATGAATTTCAATTGCTAAAAACATTGCGTGTATCTGGTCGCAATTTTGTCTTCAACGTTGATTTGATGAATCCTAGCGAGGCGCGGGAAAGTCCGGAATTATTCAGCGACATTCTAGATCTAGGGGTGCGTGACGATTACGACCTATCGGGAACACGGCACATAAAATCTATAGCGTTTCCCTCTGCGCATGTCGTTTTTGAAAACAGTTTCTGGTCCTATGTCGATACGGAGGGCCTTCTGCCAGATGGCCAAATGTGTCGAATAAAAATCCCACTTTTAGATGAAATTGGACTCATAATTTCAAAGAGCGAAAGCGTTTGGAAGAATAATCGAACGCGGGATCCATTCGATATTTTTTTCACTTTAGCAGGGCAGAAGTATGAATGGATAATACAGGGCCTTTCCAGGACTGCGAAATCAAGTGAAGTGGTTCAAGGTCAACTTGCCTCACTAAACAAATATCTTCGAGATAAGCCCGAAGAATTCAACAGACGCGTAATGAAGTATGTTGGTAGGTATCGGCCTGAGGTCCCGCCGGCCAAATTTGTAGCCATGGCCCTGCAGTCCTGTTTCTGAAATTTAAATTAGGTCCCTTTGTGGGGCTTTATTGCAACTATTACTCCGTAGAAGTTTGAGGCTAGAAAGCAGTTGGGTCACACCAAGTGGCCTACTTTCACCGCTATCGCTATACCCCCTACACAACAGAACAGGGAATACTTTCGGCGGAACAGGGAATTCTAGTTCAGAAACAGGGAATTTTGCCTGCGAAAGCCAAAATCCGCGCCGGATGAGGTTTTTGGTACACACAGCGCCCCAGAGCGGGTTGGCAAGGCTCGTGTCGCGGATCAATTGCCTGATGTCCGCCAACCGCGTCGGACGGCCACCAGGCGAACTAGACTTCCATCGCTAGTAAAGGCGAAAACCCGCGCGGTGCGAGCTGATTACGGTTTCTGGCTTAACAATTGCCAAGGCGCTCAGCACGTCCGGCGCTAAGCCATACAGTCCCGCAAGTATCTGCCGATCGAAGTTGCTGAATCTCGGCCGTTTCTGCGAATTGCGTCCCTGGATATTCAGTTTATGGCCCAGCACCACGATCTCTGCTTCCAGCGAGGCCCGCGATCGGAAAAATCCGATCAGCGCGCACCAGATCAGCCTGCAGAGCTCGATCATCGAGCAGAAGATTCACCCGATTTGCCGCCCTGGCCAACCGTATTAGGTTTGCGATAGGGACAGGTTCGCGCCGCCCATTCAATCACATGGCCGGGATGCCCGGCGCGGCGATGCGTGCCATTGTAGATGTCCAGGAGTGTTGGTACGCTAAGGATCAACGTATGAAAGCGTTTGGGGAGAAAATGCCATGCCCATGTTTATCGATCGACGCCGTCTGCTCGGTGGCACCGCTGCGGCCGGCATAGCGGGCGCAATTCCGCGGTGGGCGCGCGCTCAGGAGCCGCGTGCCAAAATCCGCGTCGGTCTGGTGCGGCTGATCTCGTCCGGCCCGATTTTCATCGCCGAAGCGCGAAAATTCTTCGACAAGGTGAATCTCGACGTCGAACTGAAATATTTTGCCGACGGTGCATTGGCGATGCCGGCGCTGGTCGCGGGCGAGCTCGATCTCACCGCATCCACGCTCAATGCTGGCCTGTTCAACGCGGTGTCGAAAGGCGCGCCTTACAAACTCATCCTCGATCGCGGCATCGAAAAGCCGGGCTCCGGCTCGATGACTATCGTGGCCAGCAACGCCATGTACGACGCGGGCTTCACCTCGGTCGACAAGGCCAAGCTGCTCAAGGGTAAAAAGATATCCATCCAGGCCCCCGGCAGTATCGATCAGTACCTGTTCGGCCGCGCCGCCGAGAAGGCTGGGCTCGACCCGACAAAGGATCTCAACTGGTCGAGTGGGATGTCCTATCCCGATATGATCAAGCTCATGGGCGTCGGGCAGACCGACGCTGCCAATATCCCGGTGCCGCTCGCATTCCTCGCCGAGAAGAACAAGGCCGGCAAGATCATCGGCGCCGGCTCCGACATCGAGCCGAACGCGCAGCTCGCCTGTTGGGTCATGTCGTCAAAATTCCTTGCTGAGAACAAATCCGCCGCTGTCCGCTTCTCCATGGTTCACACCCATGCCGCGCGGCTGTTCAACAAGGCGGCCGCCGCCAAAGACCCAGACGTCATTAAAATCGTTTCTGAAGCCACCAAGGTGCCGGCACCGCTAATCGAGCGCGCTGCGCCGCGCTGGACCTGGTTCGACGAGAAAGGGATGCCGAACGTCGAATCCTGTCTCGCGCAAGGCAAGTTCTGGAATCAGATCAAGCTGGTGAACGCGACGGTTTCGCAGCAGCAACTGTTTGATCTGTCGCCAGCGAAAGAAGCTGACGACAGACTGAGCAAGAGCAATCCGTTCACGTGATCGTTGCCAATGGGCATGCCTGCTGTTGCGATCGAGGCCGACGATCTTGGCCTGACGTTCGCGCCCGCGTCGGCTGCGCCCACGGTGGCGCTTGAAGCGGTAAGCTGCCGCTTTGAGCCGGGCCGGGTTACTGCGCTGATCGGTCCGAGCGGCTGCGGCAAGAGTACGTTGCTCCAGATCGTGCGCGGCTTCCTCGATCCGACCCGCGGCCAGCTTCGCTTCGTAGTGCCGGCCGACGGCCGCATGGCGGTACGACCTGCGATGTCCACTGTCTGGCAAGCGTTCAACTTGTTTCCTTGGCTCACCGTCGTCAAAAACGTTGCGTTCGGGCTCGACCTCGCCGGCGTGCGGCGCGCCGAACGCGACGAACGTGCGCACCGCGCTATAGCGGCGGTAGACCTGACCGGCTTCGAGAACCGCTACCCCCGCCAACTGTCGGGCGGCATGCGACAGCGTGTCGGTCTTGCTCGCGCGCTGGTGATGGAGCCGGAGGTGCTGCTGCTGGACGAGCCGTTCGGCGCCCTTGATGCGCAGACTCGGCTGGTGTTGCAGGAGCAACTGGCGCGGCTCGTCGAGACAAGCGGCACTACCGCGATTCTCGTCACGCATTCAATCGAGGAAGCAATTCTGCTCGCCGACGCGATCGTTGTAATGACCGCGCGGCCAGGCCGCGTCGCCGCTTACATAGATGTTGAACTGCCGCGGCCGCGCAGCATGGCCACAACGCGCGATCCCGGCTTTGCCGCACTGTTTGACCGCATCTATGGCTTGCTACGAGATGAAGTCATGCGGGCCATGGTAAGCGGCGGCGCGGGGGCCTGAGCTATGACGGAAACGCCGCCGATTTCCAACACGACCGCTGTTGCACCGCCGGCAAAGCCAGGTCGCTCGCTGCTCGACGATCCGAATGTCCTCGGATGGGGTTCGATTGTACTAACGCTGCTGGTCTGGGAGCTGATGACGCGGCTTTTTGGAGTGTCAGCGCTTTATCTCCCGCGTCCGTCGCAGATCGTCGTCGCGCTGATCACCATGTTCGGAAATGGCAGCTTGGCCATCGATCTTGCCGTTACGCTCTGGCGCATCTTCGCCGGCTTCGCGATCGCGCTCGTCCTCGGCACGCTGCTCGGCCTTTGGATTTCTACCTCATTCCGCACGCGTGCGGTGGCCGATATGTTCATTGCCGCGCTCTACCCGCTGCCGAAAGTGACCTTGATTCCGCTGCTGATTATCTGGCTCGGGACAGGTGGCCCGTTCATGCTGACCATCAGTTTCCTTGGTGCGATCTTCCCGATCGTGATCAACACCGTTCTGGGCGTCAGCCAGTGCGATCCCGGCTTGGTTCTGGCAGCGCGCGATCTCGGCGCCAACCAGCAGCAGATCATGCGCCGCGTGTTGTTGCCGAGCGCGATCCCGTCAATCTTCGCAGGTATGCGGCTCGGACTCGGTGTGTCCATCATACTGGTCGTCGCCGCAGAAATGGTAGTCGGCAAGACCGGGTTGGGCGCGCGACTCTACCTGGCAGGCCAAATTCTCGAAACGGAACAGGTGTTCGCTGTCTTGATCGTGCTGGCTGCGCTCGGCATCGTTGTGACCAAGTTGCAGGATGCGGTCGACGCTTCGCTCAGCAACTGGCGAATCGATTGAACTTACAGGTCGGACGAAAGGGAGACTCCCATGACAGTGATGACGAAACCGCAGCGCGACTTCAGGCTCGATTCCGTGCAACCAAAGCCGGAGCAGGCCCACACCATGCCTTATGCGCCGGCGGTACATATCGTCGGCGCCTGCGATCTGATGTTTGTCTCTGGAGTTACGCCTTCCCCGCTTTATCACATGCACCCTCACATCGATTCCCAGCATCAGCATCCGGTCGACATCGGCGAGCAGACCAAACGTGCGATGGCCGGCGCCAAGGAAGTACTCGATAGCGTGGGGGCGACCTGGAGCGATGTTGTGAAGATCACCAAGTACCTGACCGATATGCGCGACGCCGACGGGATGCATGCAGCGATGCGGCCATTTTTCGGCGACTGGAAGCCCGCGAGCACAATGGTCTGCATCAACCAGCTGTCGTCGCCCGGCGCGCGCGTGGAGCTCGACATGATAGTGGCGCTGCCGAAGAAGGGCTAGTGGCTGTGTGCACCGAAAACCTAAAGCCGGACGTAATAGTGATGAAGTCCGCCAAGTATGGGGTTGGATTTGATGCTTCCGGCCCGCTGAACGGGCCGAGAGACCTGTGTGTACCGACAACCTAAACCCTGTGTGTACCGAAAACCTAAACTCCGCACATATTGGCGAAGAATACCTGTCCCAGTCGGAAACTAAATCCGCACATACACCGCCTCCGCGATGTCCACGATAGGTTTTTCGGCAAATTTTAAAGGGAGAAATTCCGCGAGTGAGACAGCGTCGCCCGCGTTTCAAAAACCTCAAGCTTTGGCGGCCACCGTCTCCATTTCAACGACCCATAACGGATTAGCAAGCCTGCTAACGACAACCCAAGTCGAGGCTGGTGTGTGTCCCGGCTTAAGATATTTCTCACGATGAGTTTTAAGATACTTTAAGCCATCGGGATCGGTTGAATAGACGTTGAGCCGCACGATATTTTCTGGACCCATGCCGGCGTCTGCAAGAATAGCCAACGTATTTTGCCAGATCTGATCGTGCTGAGCCTCGAAACCTTCGGCAAGAGTGCCATCGGGGCGCACGCCGACCTGACCTGCCGTATAAAGCCAGCGTGCATTCGGAGGCACCTCTACGCAGTGACTATACATTGCTGCTGGCGGCGCGACCGTCGGCAGATTGCTTGTCTTTAGCATGGCGATCAACTCCTTTTTTAGGTGTATTGCATGTTGCCACAGTTTATTACATTCGGCCTTAGAAGTTGTTACGGCATAAACAACTGTGCAAAATTGGGCGCAGGTTTATGAAGTGGGCAAATGGTCAACGAAAGTCTCGCAAGCCGATAGCTAAATGGGCATGGAGCAAGGATTGATCGATTGGCCCGTGCTGATTAGCTCTCGAGTCACCTGTTTCAGAGTCTTGGAAACAGCTTGATATATCGCCGAACGCGAAGTGGCGCCGCTCTGACGATCCAATAATTCTGCATCATTCACTTGACTTGAGCATTGAATTTTAGAGAAGCTTAACATCAGTGCCGGGGATTGGTTTGGTTTGCCTGTGTGTACCGAAAACCTAAACCCGCACGTACTGGTGATGAAGCCCGCCAAGGATCGCGCGTGAGGTTATAGATCCGATCCGCTGGATAGACCGAGAAACCGGCGCATCTTTGTCCAATGACCGATGCGTTCTGATGTTTTTGTAATAGCGAGCGTAGGCTCGCAGAATTCGGCGCAGATGCGCTTCACCCAAGACAATGAAATGGCCCACACACTCGCGCCGGATCGATCGGATCAGGCGTTCGGCAAAGCCATTCTGCCAAGGAGAGGCCGGCGCGGCAGGCCTGTCCCGGATGCCCATGGCGCGAATTCGGCCCATGACTAGGGCGCCATAAATGCGATCTCGGTCGCGGATGAGGTGGCGTGGCGCCTCATCCCAAGGGAATGCCTCGGTTAACTGGCGTGCGATCCATTCAGCCGTCGGGTTTGTTGTGACGTTGATCCAGACCAGGTCTCTGCGGTCCAGACGGACGATGATGAAGGCATAGAGCAGGTCGAAGCCAATGGTCGGAACGACGAACAGGTCCATGGCAGCAATGTCCGGTGCGTGGTTCCGCAGAAAGGTGCGCCATCCCTGACTTGGCGGCCCGCCTCGTTTGACCATGTACTTGGCGACGCTCGACTGCGCGACTGCAAACCCAAGCTTGAGCAGTTCGCCGTGGATGCGCGGCGCTCCCCAAAGCGGATTCTCGATGCTCATCCGCCGGATCAGTGCCCGCATGGCCGCATCAATCTGGGGCCGCCCTCTCCCGGAACGCGACTTCCAACGCCAGTAATGGCGAAAGCCGGCCCGATGCCACCGCACAAGCGTCTCAGGTTGGACGATCGTGAGGACATGCTGGATCGACGGAAACCATCGATACAGCTGGATAAAGGACCAGCGATCGTTGTTCGTCAGCCGGACGCGGCCATGTACCTTACGCCGCAGAATGATCAACTGATGGCGGAGAACCATATTCTCTGCCTCAAGTCGAATCTTCGACTTGATTGGCGCGGTCAAAACGGCAAGTACGAAGTCCAGCAGCGCAATCATGGTGCGCTAACGTTAGGTGATTCCCGCGGCTAATCAATGCGGATGGGGTTTTCGGTACACACAGGGCCGATCAATTGCGCTAGCTTAGCCGATTCCCTCACCGCCGAATGGCGGATAAAGTTTTCGGTACACACACCCCTGGACGGCTCCATGGCCTCCATCGGGCAAGGGCGCGCCGTCTTCCCGCCCCCGTCGGCGACGGGGACGCATTGTCCCTCAAGCCATCCAGAGAACGGACAAGGTCGCGACGAGCCCTCGAGTCATTTCGCAGCGCGTGCCCGATCAGGAACCGGCAACGAAAAGCTGAACGTTCCCTGACGGCTGAGCCGGGCGAACTCTGCCTGGATCATGTCGCTGACGGCGGCGATTGCCGGGTTGTAATTGCTGTTAAGTCTGGTGGCGAGCACCAGCAGCCGGTTTAGCTGCACGCCGGAAATCTCGGAGAGCGTTATGGGGTGAGCGGCGCGCGTCTCCTTGAAAACGGAGATGGGCATTAGCGTGGCCCAGCGCCCATGCAGGACCAGTTCTCGTATAGAGTCGACGGAATCAATTTCCGCATGGACGTTCAGATGGCCGCCCAACGGCGCGAGCTGTCTTTCGATAATGCGCCGATGCAGGCTGGTGATGAGGATGGGGATACGGGACAAGTGCCCGATCGAGATCACCGGCCTCATTTTGCGCGAAACGTGTGCGACAAGAGCGAAGGGCTCGCCAAGCAGCGGGTGGATACTCAGCGGCTGCTCCGCTTCGGAGCCGGTCACAACCGCCATGTCGATCAGGCCGCGCTCGACCTGGTGGAGCAGCACGGGCGTATAGGCTTCCCGAATCCTGAGCCGAATGCTGGCGATCGATTTCTGGCAGCGCGCAAAGAGCCCGGGCAGCAAGACCCGCGCGAGCGTCGGTGCGGCGCCCAGGCTGATCGTGGTATCCATCTGAGCGGATCGACCCGTCAGCTGCTGTCGCACGCGCGATGCTTCATTGAGGATGCGCTGCGCCGATTCATAAAGCGTCGCACCGGCGGGCGTGAGATGCACCCCGCGCGAGGAACGCAGTAGCAACTGGACCCCCAGGTCTTTCTCCAGTTCGCGCAATTGCCGGCTCAAAGCAGGTTGCGCAACGGAAATGACTTGCGACGCAGCACTCAAGCTGCCGGCGTCGGAAATGGCGACGAAATAGCGAAGCGCCTTTAGATTCATGACAATCGCGCGGACTTTTCTCGCGGGCGGAACGAAAGCGGCCAGCTTTTCCCATATCAAAATGATATGGTAGTCAAAAAATTCGGTATTGGACAGGCCTTTTTGGCCTCCCTAGGTTTCATAACGTCATAGCAATTTGGTTTGGCGAAGCCTGCGGGCCGCGAGATACTTCCCCTCTCAACGAGAGCACGACGCAATGAAACTCACCGCAATCAAGTTCAAGATCGTTTCCAATCCGAAGCGTCCTGAAGAAAAAAGCATCGGCATCATCACGCTCAATCGACCGCAGGCGCTGAACGCGCTCGACGTGGACATGCGGCTTGAATTGAATGCCCTTCTGGACGAGCTCAAGTACATGAACCAAGTCAGAGTCGTCATCCTCACCGGTGAGGGCCGGGCCTTCTGCGCGGGCGGCGACCTTCCGTCCGAGGCAACGCCACACGGCAACGGGGCCAGCGAACTCGATACCGGCCTCAAAGGTCCATACAAGCGTGCGATGGAGTATTTCTTCAACGACGTGCGCCACGACATGCTCCAGCGGATGGTGCTCAAGATCGAAGGCCTGCCGCAGCCGACTATCGCCGCGATAAACGGCATTACCGTCGGTGGAGGGTTGGAGACGACGGTTGCGTGCGACATCCGGATTGCCTCGGAAAAGGCCAGGTTCACCGAAGCGGGCGTCGCCGCGGGATTTGTCGCGGAGGTCGGCGCTGCGTTCGCTCTTCCGCGGCTGATCGGGAAGGGCAAGGCGATCGAGATGATCCTGACCGGAGACGTCTACAACGCGGAGCAAGCGCTGGAGATGGGTCTGGTCGATCATGTCGTGCCCCATGAGCAGTTGATGGAGCGTGCCTTGGATCTGGCCGGACGGATCGCCTGCAATCCGTACCTATCGGTGCGCCGCGCCAAAGAGCTCATTCACATGTACTGGTCGGCGGTTCGTACCCCCGAGCGCGTCAGGCGGGAAACCGAGGCGGTCAACGAAATTTATCGTACCGACGATTGCGAAGAGGGCGTGCTGGCGTTCAACCAGAAACGCAAGCCGACGTTCAAGGGCCCGATCTACCCTAAGTATCTTGAGAGCAATGAGTGAGCCTCCCATAGCACCGGGTGCGGGCGAGAACGGCCTCGGCGCCGGTTGGCCCACATTCCCTGGCTATAGAACCGCGCCTCCCGAATTCAATGTCGCGCGGGAGGTCCTGGACGATCCGATCGAGCGGCATGGATGCGGCGATCTGCCCGCCATCCGACATGCCGGCGGCGAACTTACTTTCAACGAACTGCGCCGGCGGGTCGATGCGTTGGCAATCGGGTTGCGCGACAACGGTGTCTTGCCGGGTGAGCGGGTGCTGTTGCGCGGGCCGAATACCGCGGAATGGGCGGTCGCGTTCCTCAGTCTGGCGAAGCTCGGCGCTATCCCGGTGCTGGTCAGCACGCTGTTCGGGCCGAAAGAAATCGGGCATGTGCTCATGGTAAGCCGTATCCGCCGCGCCATCGTCCATGGGGATGTCGCGAGTGCGGTGCGGGATGCCTGGCCGCACGTTGCGGAACGAAAGCCGCTCATTGTTATCGGCAATCCGGAGCCCGGCGAAATCAGCACTGAGCAATGCTCGGTGTTCAATCGCGACCCTGTCGAGGCAGCGAACACGCACCGTGATGCGCCCGCTTTCATCGTCTACACCTCCGGCTCCACGGGCAAGCCGAAGGGCGTGGTGCACGCCCATCGTTGGCTCGCCGCCGTAGGCGACGCGGCGCGGCTGCGCGGCGAGGAGTTCGCTCCAGGAGAGATCGCCTTCGGTGTAGGCGAATTGTGCAATATCGGCGCGCTCGGTCATTGCCTGCTATTTCCTTTGCGAGGCGGCGCATGTGCGAGCCTGCTTAGTGGGCGGGCGACATTGGATCGCGTTCTTGGTGCGATCCGGGATAACAAGCCGACCATTTTCTTCGGCGTCGCCTCGATCTTCCGGAAAATTCTCGCGATGCACGAACTCGAGGCCTCCGCGCTGAATTCGATCAAGCTTTTCGTGTCCGGCGGCGAGCCGATCGGACCGAATCTGCCGGCGGAATGGGAAAAGCGCTTCGGGAGGCCGGTCTATGAGCACTATGCGCTTTCGGAATTTCAGATGGTGCTGGCCAACGGTCCAGGCGTGCCGGTGCGGCCTGGATCTACGGGAATTGCTCCACCGGGCGTCGCGGTCGAAGTTCTCGACGCGGCGCTGCGTCCTGCGAAACCGGATGAGGTTGGAATGCTGGCCATCCGCGCCGATGATCCCGGGCTGTTCCTGACCTACGACAACCAGCCGGAAGTCTGGCGCCGGTCGATGCGTGGCGGGTGGTTTATTACGGGCGATCTGTTCAGCCGCGATGCCGACGGTTACTTTTGGTGTGCCGGCCGCGGCGACGATATGTTCAAGAGCCGCGGCTATTCGATCGCTCCGGTCGAAATCGAAAACGTGATGCAAGAGCATCCTGCCGTGTCGGAAGTTGCCATCGTCGGCGTTCCCGATGTCGAGATCTCACGGGCGATCAAGGCGGCAATCGTGCTCAGGCAGGGCTGGGGCGGCTCCGAGAAGCTCACCTCCGAACTGCGCGAGCATGTCCGCTCAAGGCTTGCACCCTACAAGGTCCCCAAGATTATCGAATACCGGGACGAGCTGCCGCGGGTAGGCGCCATCGGCAAGGTCAACAGGCGCATTCTCGAGGCGAGCATGCCGGCTCCCAGCGCCTCCGGCAGTCAGCCGGGAGCCGCAAAGCCGTAAGGTGACGGCGAGACGGATATGACCTTCGAAAATCCAGCTCCCGACGCTCTGCGCGCGCTTCTTCAACGCGTTAAGAACATTGCCGTCGTCGGCTTGTCCCCGAACGCTGACCGCCCGAGCCACCGCATCGCGCGCCGCCTGCAAGGCTGGAACTATCGTGTGATACCGGTGCGCCCCGGCCCTAAAGAGGTGCTCGGCGAAAAGGCGTATCCGCGCCTTGCCGACGTTCCCGACGTGATCGACCTGGTCGACGTTTTCCGGCCGGCGGAAGCGATTGCCAGCATCGTTCAAGATTGTATTTCGCTCAACTTGCCGGCGATCTGGATTCAGCAAGGTATCGTCGATGAGAACGCCGCCATGCGCGCGCGTTCCGCCGGCATGTTTGTGGTGATGGATCGATGCATCTCGGTTGAATATCGGAAATTGATATTGCATGAAAAAATATAGGCTGAACGACTGTGTTTACCGAAAACCTAAACCCGAACGTAATGGTGCTGGAGCCGCCGAGGATCGCGTGAGAATTGATGATGCCGACCGGCTGAAACGGTTTTCAGTACACACCGGCCTTAATCCACGCTTAAATCACCTCGTCATCCCGTATGGTCAAAAAATTGAAACGGCCGCAGGAATTGAGACGGTTGCCAAAGCACCTAAATTCGGACGGCGGGTAGCGGAGCGGATTTTTGGCTGCCATAGCCTTAATGCAACGCGACGTCAGGGCCCCCGTGGCAGTGCTTGAACTTCTTGCCAGAGCCGCACGGGCATGCATCGTTGCGGCCAGGAGCAGGAGCCTTGTCGAGCTGCCGCAGTCTTTCACACGGTGCATGCTGCGCAAGCCAGTAGGCATGGATATTGCGAGCCGCAGGGGCGATCCGGTCAACAAAAGCCTGATGGCGTGCAACCGAATCCCGGCGCGCATCGACCAATTCCTTCAGCCGCTGCCAGCCGCCCTTGGTGCCATAGAGGTGGATAACCTCAAACCAATCAGGCCGCGCATCAATGAGCGGTTGCCAACCCTCAGGATCGAGCGCGATGCCCTTGACGTAGCCGCAGCACCATTCGTCGATGATTGGCACGCTGTTTCCTTCGATCCTGTGTGAATAGAAAAGCGGCTCATAGTGCTGCGGACCATGGATCAGCGTGAAGGCCAGCACATTCGCGTGCCCGATCAACAGGCTTAGAATGCGCTTCGCCTGCTTTTCGCTCGAAAACTCCGCAGGTTGCTCGCCTTGCTCCTGATCCCATACCCACCGCAGCCATTCCGAGGGCATGATGGTAGTGGGCCCCGAGAGCACCGCGCAGATGAAGCCATCGAACGTATAGAAATCCATCGGATGTTCGAGGCCGTCTTCGGCAATTAGAAACGTGTTGACTTCCTCGATCTCCTTATCGGTCAGCGGGCCGGACTCGATCGGCCTGATTGGCATGTCCCAATTCATCGCGAAGTCCTGCCAGTAATCACGCCGCCTCTCGATGGTAATAGCGCAGGAGCCCGCCTAGCCGCTCGCGGCATTGAACCGGCCCGTCGCGGCGGATGTTCGGGCCCCGAGGGAACAGCAGGACATTGCCCTTCCCCTGATGATTGCGCTCAGCATGGTAATGTTCGACATATTCGCCCAGGGTCGGCCGCAATGAGCGCTCGCCGAGCAGAACCACCTTGGACAGGCACTCCTCCTTCACCGACCTGACCCAGCGCTCCGCATAGGCATTCAGATTCGGGCTGCGCGCAGGCAGCACGAGCGGCTCGACCTGACCTGACGTAATAATGGCCCGGAAGGAATGGGTGTACTTGGTGTCGCGATCATGCAGCAGATAGCGGCAGTCCCGAAGCGCGCCACATCCCTCCATGGTCACGTTGCGGGCGATCTGCCTCATCCACGGCTCGTCCGGGCGATCCGTGATGCCGGCGATATCCACCCGACGGCTCTCTAGGTGGATGAAAAACAGCACATAGTAGGTCACCAGCCCGCGCAACGTCAGTACCTCCGCGGTGAAGAAATCGGTCCCCGACAGCAGCGCCAGGTGGGTCCGAATAAAGGCTGCCCATGTGATCGTGCGCTTGCGCTCGGGAGCGGGCGGCAGGGCATGCCGTCGCAGGACGTTGCCAACCGTCTGATCGCAGACCTCATAACCCAGGTTGGCCAACGCCCCCGCAATCCGGTCATACCCCCAATCTCGGTTCTCGTTGGCCATGCGGACAATCAGCCGCTCGACCTGGCGCGTGATCCGCGGTCTGCCCGGCCCGCGACGGGCCTTCGAGCCATCGAATTTGCGGGCGACCAGCTTGCGGTACCAGCCCAGGATGGTGTCTGGCCGAGCCACATTGGCCACCTCGGCGAGAATCTTGCGGCCCAGGCGATGACCGATCTCACCCAGCGTGGCTCGTTCGGCGTTCGAAAGCCGCAGCCGCCCTTTCAATTGCGCCTTCAGGATGCGGTTCTCGGTTGCCAGGTATTCGTTCCGCGCCAACAACTCCTGGTCCACCATGCCGATGACATAAGCCAGGATGCGCGCCCAATCCATTTGTCCTCCACGCCAGCCGATTCGCAATTTGATGACCGCAAAAATCGTAGCCAACGCCACCCGGCGGGGCTACGCCCCGAATAGACAACTCACCGTCTTTTCTACAGTTTCAATTTTTTGGCCATTCGAGGGAATTTGGTCCGCGCAATCCGAAATCGCCGCCGGATTACGTTTTCGGAAGGGACAAGACTCCTCATTGCAGAAACCGTTTATCCAGCCGGAACGAATGTACCACCGTCGGTTCCACGCGTTGCCCAGCCCGTCATCTTGCGCTCAATCGCACTCGCGATCGCGTACATGGCAATTCCCATGACGCTGGTCATAAGCAAGCCGGCAAAGGCCAATGGCACTTCGAAACGGGAAGAGGCTACAAGCATCAAGTTGCCTATTCCTTTATTGCCGGCCACTGTTTCTGCAACAATCGAGCCGACGAAGGCGACCGTTATCGCCACCTTCAAAGAGGCGAAAAAATAGGGCATCGAACGCGGCAGTCCGATCTTCCTGATAACCTGCCAGCGTGAAGCACCGAGCGCGCGCAAAACATCTTGTAGTTCTGGCTCCACGGTGGCGATCCCCGCTGCAACATTCACCAGAATAGGAAAGAACGAGAGGAGGAATGCGGTAATCACAGCCGGCACAGTGCCGATCCCGAACCAGATGACTAAGATCGGAACAACCGCAACCTTTGGAATCGCATTGAATCCCACCAGAGCGGGATAGAAGCCATCATAGACCAAGGAAGATGAGCCGATCGCGACGCCAGCTAGCAACCCGAAGAGAATCGCAAAGAGAAAACCGATCGCCGTGGTCATGAACGTTTGCCACGCATTGTCCAAGATCGGCAAGTGCCATTGCCAAGCGGCGGCAAAGATAGCGGTGGGCGCCGGGAGCACAAATTCTTCTATGTCAAAGGCCATGACGAACAACTGCCACAACGCAAAGATGGCAAAAATGACTAGCCAAGGTAACACCCGGCGAAACACCTTGTGACGTGTGATCTTGCGCCGCCAGTTGATCCTGGCAATGGGAACCAGGGCTTCAGTCATACTGCACTCCGTGCTGCACTGATGTGCTCTCGCAGCTCGTGGACCATATTAACCGCGAAAGGCTCATAGCTCATCGCCAACTCACGCGGTCGCGGCAGCTCAACTTTACGTTCAGCAATAATTGACCCTGGCCGCGCACTCATGACATATACTCGGTCCGCTAGGAACACGGCTTCCCGGAGGTCGTGCGTCACAAGGATTACCGTTGGCCGGCGGGCAAGCCACAACTCTTGCAACACTAACCACAGCTCTTCGCGCGTAAACATATCTAGAGCCGCAAATGGCTCATCAAGCATGAGCAGCGCTGGCTCATGAATCAGCGCGCGGCAAAGTGAGGCCCGCTGCTGCATACCGCCGGATAGCTGCCAAGGAAAGTGACCTGCGAAATCTTCCAGACCCACCAACTCCAGCAATTTTCGTCCGGATTCTTCATAGCTTGCGCGATCGTGTTTCAACTTTGAGCGGTGTGGCTCGACGATTTCGAGCGGCAACATGATGTTTGAGATCGTGGTCCGCCATGGCAGCAGTGTCGGGTTCTGAAAAGCCATCCCAGTGATGCTCAACGGCCGGTCGACTTCGTGACCGCCAACTTTGACGCGGCCCATAGTTGGAGGCCAAAGGCCGGTGACCACTTTCATCAGAGTGGATTTGCCGCAGCCGGACGGCCCGACGACAGCAACGAACTCGCTGCGATCGACCTGAAACGAGAGGTTCTGTAGGGCCAACGTGCCTTCGTTGTCTTCACCATAACGCAAAGCGACACGATCGAGGTGGACAAAGTTTTTCACGATCGCTCCAAATGCTTCCGACGAGACGTCGTGCAATGCATGACTAGACACACAAGCGCCGATCGAAAGCCGGCATGCGTCGGTTATCTCGTAATTTGCAGAACCGATTTCGCGATCATGGCATGCACGCCCTTGACGTTATTCACGGTCTGCGTCACGTGCAAATCGCAGGTAAAGCTGCACAATGCATAAGCTTCGTCTTTAGAGATGCCGGTCAAGGCGACAATCCAGTCGATCATCTGACGGAGCGCAATTCGCGCCGCGTCGTCCAGATCCGGGTCAAGGCCAAAAGTGATAAAATGGGTTGGAGTCTCGGCGCGGGGTAAAATCCAACCTAGGTCCTTGCGCACGTGAAATTCGAATGTACCTTTGAGACTGGTCTCGATCGCCGTTCCGTCGACCTCGCCATGACCTTGCGCTGCGTGACCGTCGCCCGTCGAGAACAACGCTCCATCGTTCCAGACAGGCAAATAGATTGTGCTACCTGCCACGAGGTCTTTGCAATCAATGTTGCCACCAAATTCTCGGGGCTCCTTGCTGTTTTGCCGGCCGTTTGCCTTAGGTGGGGCGACCGCGAGCTGGCCGAAGAACGGGGCCATCGGTACCTTCATACCCGATGGCAGAATCGCCACGTTCCTTTCGCGATCAAGCGCCACATGGACTAGGCGATAGTACGGAAAGTCCTCTGGCAGCGTGCCACCGTAAGCACGAAACAGATTGAAACCCCAATCTTGCCGAAGCGCGATGTCGAGGATTCGCACTTCTAGGACGTCCCCAGCCTTTGCACCATTTATATAGATCGGGCCAGTCAGGATGTGATTGCCACTCCCACGCTTCGCCTTCTCATGAACCAGTCTGATATCCGGTAGCGGTTTGAAATTCGACTGCTCAGGCGGCATCCACTCCGGATTTCCCGACACGCACTCAATTGCGACACGGTCACCAGAATCGATCGTGAGCACTGGTGGCAGGGAACCGTCGAAATAGCCCCAGTGCACGGTATCCGGCTTTGACTCGAGCAGATGTGTCTTGATCTTTATATCAGTTTCAGCCGTTGACTTGGACATGATCTCGCCTCGTGATTCCTGACTTGCCGTTTAGCTGCCCGGAATGATGCCGGGTTTGAGCGAGAAGCAATATTTCGCGATTTCGCCAGCACGGGTGAACCAAACCCGGTCTCTTCCCTTGTGCTCCACGCAATGCTTGATGGCCTGCCGCAGCGGCCGCAAGCGGAACGGCTGGCCAACAATAAAACCATGTAATGATAGCGCAAAGACCAGTGGCTGCTTACCGCAAGCCTCCAGCATCTCCTCGAACTGGTCGACGATCATGTCAGCAAATTCGCGTCCAGTATGGTCGCGTAGTGCGAGGGTTCCGGCATCGTTCAGTTCCATCGGATAGGGCACCGACAAAAGCGGACCCGAGCGGGTGCGCATCCAGATCGGCTGATCATCCACCGGCCAGTCGAGCAGGTGGGTATAGCCCGCTTCCTTCAACAGATCGGGCGTGACATTCGATTCATTCGCGCCTGGCCCCATCCAGCCAGTCGGTCGTGTCCCGACATATTTCTCGATGATTTCGGCGCATTCCTGGATGACACGGGCCTCGTCGTGTTCCCAGAATGGCTTAAGAACTTCGGCATTCGTGCGGCCATGGCCGCACACGTCGTCACCTCGCTGGTTTATTTTCTCGATGATATCCGGGTAGTGATGGCAGACGCTGCTATTGAGCAGGATCGTTGCCGGTAACTTCAGTTCATCGAGGATTTCGAAAAGCCGCCAGTTGCCGACGCGGTTTCCATAATCGCGCCAGGCCCAGTTTCTTGAGGTTTGAGGTCCGCCCCGGTTTGTCGGATCCATTCCGATCCCGGCACCGAATGCAAAATGCTCGATGTTCAAAGCGATGTAGAACGCTAGGCGCTTTCCGCCTGGCCAATCATAATCGGGCCGCTGAGTGATGTTGCTGTGCTCGTATCGGTTGTGGGCCGGTAGTTTGAGCATAATCTCCCCTGCCAATTTTCGATTTGTGTATTTCCGTATCGAAATCTTTCTCAACGGGTAGCCCCATATTCAACAGCAAACCTCATAGTGTGCCAAGCACGTTCGGTCGGGGTGACCGGACGAGTTCAGTTGCACCGCACCATTTTTGCGCCATTGCTGCAGGACTGGTGCGCCATTGCTGCAGGACTGGATTGACTGTCGGACGGGCGGATTTTACACTTTAACGATCCGCGCTCGAATGAATAAATGAATAGGAGCCATCAATGCGTGCACTCGACGATCATCCGCGGAAATTATGGTTCAGGTCGGCCACGCTGATTACATGCTTCCTGTTGCTGTTGACGTGTGCGCCATCCGCACCGGCGCGAGCAGAGACAAAAAACGTGAAGATCATGCTGGACTGGATCATCCAGGGCACGCATGCACCTTTTTTTGTCGCTCAGAAGAAGGGTTACTTCAAAGACGCCGGAGTGAACGTTGAGGCAATTGATCGCGGCAAGGGAGCAACGAATGTCGCGGTTAGTGTCGCTGGCGGCGCCTATCAGTTCGGTTGGGTCGACTTGCCGTCGATGGTCCGCTTCAATGCCAAGAATCCGGCATCGCCGCTTATCGCCGTATATTTAAGTTTCGACGACACTCCGCTTGCAATCATTACGCGCAAAGACGCCGGGATTCGCAAACCTGCAGATCTCGACGGCAAGAAAATCGCAGGTGGGCCGGGAACGGCCGTCCATGATACAATCTCCATACTTCTCAAAGCTGCCCATGCCGAGAATGTGAAGATTAACTGGGTAGCGGTCCAGCCGCAGCTATTTGGCCCGATGCTGAAGCGAGGGGAGGTTGCCGGGACGGGAGGTTTTACCAATTCCAATATTCCGGCGGCCTTGGAGCTCGGATTCAAAATGGATGACCTTTACGTGATCAAGTATTCCGATTTCGGCGCCCATATGTATGGGCTGACATTGGTTACGACCAAGAAATTCGCTAAGGATAATCCAAACACCGTGCGCGGCGTAGTAAAGGCGCTCAATCAAGGTACAAAGGATACGATCGCAGATCCAGATGCGGCGCTCGCTTTCTTAAAAGAAAGAGACCCGATGATGAAATCGGATATCGAAAAAATCCGGCTTGGCTTGGCGCTCGATCTGACCAACACGCCTCACGTCCAAAAGCATGGGTTAAGTGTCGTCGATCCGAAAAAACTTCAATATACGATCGACGCGACTGCGGCGGCTTACGGGTTGAAATCAAAGCCTGCGGCCTCCGATGTCTATACGGATAAGTTCCTGCCGCCTCTGGCTGAGCGGCAGATCTCGAAATAAAAAGACGCCTGTAGAAAACTCAAGAACGGGCACCGTTCCTCACGGCTGTGTGTACCGAGAACCTAAATCCGAACATATTGGTGATGAAGCCCACCAAGGATAGCATGTGACCTAATGTTCCCCGCCCGCTGGACAGGTCGAAAGACGGGCGCATCCTCGTCCAGGCGAGCGGTACGTCCTGATGCTGTTGTGTAATAGCCGGCATAGCCTTGCAAGATTTGACGAAGGTGAGCCTCGTCCAAAACGACCATGTGGTCGAGGCACTCGCGTCGGATCGATCCGATCAGCCGTTCAGCGAAGCCATTCTGCCAGGGCGGCCTATGCGCTATGGGCTTGTTGCGGATGCCCATGGCACGAATGCGGCGCAGGGCGACGCCGCCATAGATGCGGTCGTTATCTCGTATCAGATAGCCTGGCGCCTCGTCCCACGGGAACGCCTCGGTGAGCTGGCGCGCGACCCATTCCGCGGTCGGATTTTGTGTCACGTTGATCCAGACCAGCACTCGGCGGTCCAACCTGACTATGACGAAGGCATAGAGCAGCTTGAACCCGACGGTCGGTACCACGAACAGATCCATGGCCGCGATTTCCGGGGCATGGTTGCGCAGAAAGGTGCGCCACCCCTGACTGGGCGGTCCGTATCGCCTGACCATGTACTTGGCCACCGTCGACTCGGCGACCTCAAAGCCGAGCTTGAGCAACTCGCCATGGATGCGCGGGGCATATGGCCACGGTCATGTCAGCCCCTGTAAGCGGCAAGCGTCATTGGCTTCAGCTAACTCATTACCCAGGGGCATACAACGTCAGCAATATTTGCGTTTGTCTCCGCTACAGATAGCCGTCTACCCCGACGGCAGTTTAGGCACGGTCTCTTGATTGCTCACCCCGGACCGACTGCCTGACGCGTTCAGTGCCTTGGCCTAACGAAAGACTGTTCGCCCAGAACCGAGTTGACGCCGGGGGAATGCAAGACACGAGGTGTTCTTACATGCGGGACCAGCAGCCGGAACAAGGCCCCAAGCGATTACGAGTAGCAATAGCCGGACTGGGTGCCATCGGCATGAAGCTGGTGGAAACCTTTGATGCAGGGCTAGAGGGATTTGAACTGGCGGCGATCGCCGTTCGCGACAAGGAGGCTGCAAGAAGGCGTCTGCCGACGTCGCAGGCGGCCGTACCTCTTGTCGATATTGGCGAGCTCGAACCTCATGCCGACATCGTCGTGGAATGCGCCCCTGCGGCACTAATAAAATCAATCGTTGAGCCCTTTGTGACGGCGGGCAAGCAGGCCATAGTGCTCAGCTGCGGAGCCTTACTCGTCAATATGGAACTTGTTGAGATTGCGAAAAAGCATGGCGGTCAGATCATCGTACCTTCCGGGGCGCTCCTCGGTCTCGATGCCGTCACTGCTGCCGCCCAAGGTAGAATCCACAGTGTGAGGATGATCACACGCAAGCCTCCCAAGGGCCTAGTCGGTGCGCCTTACCTGGTTGAACGCGACATCGATTTGACCGGCCTGAAAGAGCCACTAAAGGTGTTCTCCGGCACTGCGCGTGACGCCGCGGTCGGCTTCCCCGCCAATTTGAACGTCGCTGTCGCACTCTCGCTGGCCGGCACAGGTCCCGACCAGACGCGTCTCGATATCTGGGCTGATCCAGGCTTGTCGCGAAACACCCACACAATCGAAGTAGACGCGGACAGTGCCAGCTTTTCGATGTCAATCGAAAACATCCCGTCCGAAAACCCAAAGACCGGACGAATCACCGCATTATCGGTGATAGCAACGTTGAAGAAGATGCACGCGCCAATACGCATAGGAACCTAACCTGGTTGGCGGCGACGCCACGCCTGACGTGTCGTGCGCTGGTCCCTTTCCCCAGTTGTCTCCGAGCGTATAGGCATGGCGGCAACCCCAAGCAACGGAGGCGTCGCGATGTCGGATGTTGTTTCTCTCGGGGCACGTGGCTACAGATTCCTAAAAGGCGTGTTTCAATATTCTGCCGGTGTTGCATCCGAGACCGGGTATAGAATTGAGCGGGCCCGTTTTCACCGCATGGTCCCCACGGAACAGGGGTTTGACGCTATTGCCGCACACCTTGACAACTTGGCTCGACCGCCAACAGCTTTGTGCGCTTGTGAACTGCGATCTCCGCGCCCAATGACAGAGGACGAATTCCTGCAGTTTAACAAAGCCTATGTGTCACGACTCGAGAGCTGGAACATTCTGCATGACGGCACCAACCCGATCGCGCGGACAAATGTCTGCCCCGATGTAGCTCCACCGGAGACCGTTAGCTTCTACGCCTTCAGCTACACGATCGAAGACAACATCCGTGACGGACGGAATGATTTTGTCATTGCAGGCAGTGGCGAGTGCCCGGAGGGGAAGGGAAACTATCGCGATCACATCGTGCGTCTTGGTGACACGTCACGGGACGGCATGCACGACAAGGCGCGCTGGGTACTGGGCGAGATGGAACGGCGTATGATTGCACTTGGGCATGGATGGAAGGACGTGACCGGGACGCACGCCTATACAGTGTATGACATCTATCCGATACTGCGTGATGAAATCGCCGGACGCGGCACCATGCCGTGCGGCCTGAGCTGGCATCTCTCGCGGCCCCCTGTGGAGGGCTTGGACTTTGAAATGGACGTCCGCGGCATTGCCCGGGAATTCGTTATCTGAACATCTATTGGGCAAATCGCGGGCAGAATGACGGATGTGCGTGAATGGGAATACGCGGTCTTGTATATGACAAGATGTCATCAATCGAGCGTTGAAATATCGTTTGTCAGCCATTTTTCAGAGATGTCTAATCTCAAAAAAACCAGGACATAAATGCAACGCTCAAACCGCCAGAAAATTGCAACGGGACCCTGCCCGGCACCATCCAGCCAGGTCCAATAGCATGCTTTCGGTTCAGCAATCCGAGCCGTAAGATTCTACGCTCTGCCTCAAACGGAGAGAAATATCATGCAGGAACATCTCAAAAACCGGATTCCCCAGTTATCCGTGACGTTCTTCGTGGCACTAGCGGCCATGCTGTGGACGTCTGCCACCACACTGGCCCAGGACAAGATCGTGTTTGGCGCACCATTGCCGATCACGGGTGGCCTGTCGCCTGAAGCCGCCAAGGCCCAACAGGGCTACGAAATCTGGGCGGAAACCGTGAATGCCAAGGGGGGCATCAAGGTTGGCGACAAGCGGATGATGGTAGAAATCGAGTATGTCGATTACCAATCGAGCACACCGAAAGCTGTTCAGGCAGCCGAGCAGCTGATCACCCAGAAAAAAGTCAATTTCCTCTTTGCGCCCTTCGGCTCCGGTGCCACCAAGGCCTCCAGCACCCTTGCTGCCAAATACAAGATGGTGACGCTTGCGCCGACCGCTTCTTCTCCGCAGGTCTATGACAAAGGTAACAAGTATCTGTTCGGCATCTACACGCCCAACGAGACCTTGACGATTCCGCTGGTCAATATCGTCACCAAAAAGGACGCGAACCTCAAGACGATGGCAATCCTGGCCCGCAATGACTTCTTCCCGCTCGCCATGGCCAAGCAGATGAAGCAGTCCGCCAGCGCCAAGGGTATTAAAGTGATCTTTGACGAGAAATTCGCCATCAACACGCTGGACCACTCGGCCACGCTGACCCAGATGAAGGCAGCTGATCCCGACTGGATATTCGTTACTGGCTACATAAACGACAATGTGCTGATCCGCAAACAGATGCTGGACCAAAAGGTTACCGCGCCTGTCGTGACCATGATGACCGGCCCATCCTATCCCGAGTTCATTACGGCCGCAGGCAGGGAAGGGGCAGAGAATGTGACCGGTGCGGCTTGGTGGCATCCCGCCCTGCAATATAAATCCGACGACGTGTTCGGCTCTACCCAGGGATATGTGGAGGCCTTCAAGAAAAAGTATGGCGTCGTGCCCGACTATGGCCATGCCTCCCACACGGCTGTCGGCGTTGTCTTCCAGGCGGCCATCGAAAAGGCGGGCTCGATCGATCCGGAAAAAGTGCGTGACGCCCTGGCGACACTCAACGCGAAAACATTCCACGGCCCCATCAGTTTCAGCGAGACTGGTCAGGCTAACTCTTACGAACCTCCCGTGTTCCAAATTCAGGACGGCGAAACACGTATCATCTTTCCCGATGTCGTGAAGCAGAGCGAGTTCCGCCTGAATAAGGAGTAACTGAATTCAATCGCTGAGAAGCTGGGTCCGGGGGCTATATGATTTATGTACAGGTACTCGCAAACGGCATTGTTCTTGGCTGCCTGTACGCTCTTATAGCCTCCGGATTCTCGCTTGTATGGAGTGTCCTCAACATCATCAACTTGGTGCACGGATCCCTGATCGTGCTGGGTGCCTACCTGGCGTGGGGCCTCCACAATTCATTCGGGGTCGAACCTTGGTGGAGCCTGCTGATTGCCATCCCACCATTCTTTCTTCTTGGCTACTTGCTGCAGCGTTTTGTTATCAACCGGGTCATGTCCGCGCCCGTACTCGTCACGCTGACTCTGACCTTCGGGCTGGAGCTCATCGCCAGCAACGTGATGCTGTATTTCTTCACTGCCGACTATCGGCGTCTTCTGCTGCAGCCATCGTTAGGTTCCGTTGAATTCGGATCTGTCATCATTCCCGCAGATAGGCTCGGCGCCACCGTTCTGGCGCTATTGATGACGATTGCTCTCTACGTGCTGTTGCGGCAATCACGCATTGGCCGTGCGATCGTCGCCGTCAGGGTCGATTCTGAGGCAGCGAAGCTAATGGGCGTCAACGTGCCCAATATCTATGCTGTGGCTTTCGGCATCGGGACCGTGATGGCGGGTTGTGCCGGAACGCTGATGGCGGTCGTGTTCCCCTTTTCCCCGGTGGTATCGACGACCTTCCTTGGCAAGGCGTTCGTCGTCTGTGTCCTGGGCGGATTGGGCAGTGTGCCGGGCGCTATTGTTGGCGGGCTGGTGCTGGGCATTACCGAAAGTTTTGGTTCCCTGTTTTTTGGAGCCGAATACGCGGTGACTCTCGCCTTCAGCCTGCTGATCGTCTTCCTGGTCGTCAGGCCACAGGGGATCCTCGGCAGGTGGGGATTTGAATGAAAACATACATTCCCATCGGGCTTTTCCTCGCCCTACTGCTCCTGCTGCCGGTCACTGGCGATACCTACGTTCTGCGGTTGGGGACGATCGCCTGTATGTATGCGGTGCTTGCTGCATCCTGGAATGTAATGGGTGGTCTTGCGGGATACCCCTCCTTCGCCACGGCTTCTTTTTTCGGCCTGGGTGCCTACACGGGCGGCCTGATGATGGTGAACGGCTGGCCGTTTGTCCTCGGCATGCTTGCCGCTGGTCTGCTGGCCTTTGTCTTCGCCTTTGTTCTGGGTGTCATCCTGCTGAGACTAAAAGGGCACTATTTTGCCATCGCCAGCCTGGCCACGGTCGAAGTGCTGCGAGAGGTTGCGAATTCGGCAACCGGCATTACCGGCGGTGGCATGGGCCTCAATGTGCCACGCGTCGCGGATATCAGCGTGCTCGGCGAAGCGACCATCATTTTCTATGTGATGTGGGGCCTGTTGCTGATCACCGCCGTGGCAGGACTCGTGATTGAAAAGACTAAGCTCGGTTTCGGCCTGACCTGCATCCGCCAGAATGAACAGGCCGCGGAGACATCAGGCCTCAACACCATGCTCTACAAGGCCCTCGCCTTCGGACTGTCGGCCATCATGTGCGCCATGGCTGGCTCACTTTATGCCGCATGGGTCGCCTATATCGAGCCAGGTGATGTGTTCGATATCCTTTACACTATCAAGCCGGTTGTGATGGCCCTGATCGGCGGTGTCGGCTCGACCATAGGCGCGGTGCTGGGAGCTTTTGTCTATATCGGCATTGAGGAGATTGTCTGGCGCAATTTCCTTGAAGCCAGCACCGGACTCCTGGGCGTCTTGATTGTGGGACTGCTGCTTTATCTTCCGCGCGGCTTGGCATCGATCCGCCGGCTAAGGCGGTACCTGTCTCATGCTTGAGCTAAATTCCGTCACACGCCGCTTTGGAGGGCTTACCGCTGTCGATGACGTATCGGTCCGCTTCGAGCCCGGCACCATAGTCGGGCTTATCGGACCCAACGGGGCGGGCAAAACGACGCTTGTAAATGTGGTCACAGGTGTCACTCCCGCGACGACCGGCCACGTCATCTTCGACGGCGAGGACATCACGCGCAGGAAGTCCTACGAGATTGCACGGCGAGGCGTGGCCCGGACGTACCAGGTCGTGCAGCCATATCGCGATCTCGATGTGCTCGATAACGTGGCCGCCTCGGTGCTGTTCGCCCATGGTGAGCGGTCCATCAGACGGGCCCGCGCCAAGGCCGGAGAAGTGCTTGAAAGCGTTAAACTCAACGATTTCGCACATCAGACTGCATCGACCCTGACCCTGGTCATGCGCAAGCGTCTCGAGCTTGCCAAGGTCATTGCCATGGATCCCAAGGTCGTTTTTCTCGACGAGGTCAACGCCGGCCTCAACAGCACCGAGATCGACGAGGCGCTGGAAATGATCCGGGCACTGGCCGCCCGCGATCTGACCATCATCCTGATCGAGCATCTCATGAAGGTCGTCGTTGGGGTCTGCTCGCGCGTGGTAGTCCTGCAGGAAGGGAGGCTCATCGCGGACGATACACCGCAGAACGTCATGCAGGACCAGAATGTTATCGGCGCCTATCTGGGTAAGAAATACGCCGTCGGCGGCAAGGCCTCAAAATGACCGACACGCTGCAGATAGATGGCCTGCAGGCCGGATATGGCGATATCCAGGTTCTTTGGGATGTCACCATGACGATACCGGGCACAGACATCTCGGTTCTGATCGGCTCAAACGGTGCAGGCAAGACCACACTCCTTAAGACCATCACCGGACTTTTACCGGCGAGTGCGGGTACAATCCGTTGGGGTGGGCATGACCTGGTCAATGCCAGCACCACCGCGATCCTCAACCTTGGCATCGCACATGTGCCGGAAGGGCGCAGACTTTTCGGGCCGATGACGGTCGAGGAGAACCTCATGATGGGCGCATTCGCCCGTACCGACAGCCGTGAGAGTATCCAAAACAGCCTTGAGACGGTTTACGGTATTTTCCCCAGATTAAGAGATCGCCGCCGGCAGGCTGCCGGCACGCTTTCCGGCGGTGAACAGCAAATGTGCGCCATCGGCCGCGGCATGATGAGCGCTCCCCGCATGCTGATCATTGACGAATTGTCGCTGGGGCTTTCACCTATCCTTGTTGAGCAATTGAGCGAAAAGCTACAACAGCTCGCGGCATCTGGCGTGGCCGTCTTCCTCGTCGAGCAGGATGTGGCCGCGGCCCTCGCCATCGCGCAACGCGCTTTTGTCATGGACCGCGGTGTCATCACGAAGCACGGTTCATCCAAAGAAATCGCCGAAGACCCGGTTGTTCTGGAAGCCTATATGGGCGGCATCTAGCCGGTCCCGGCAATACTGAAGGAATATCGCGTTGGAAACCCTGGCCGCGCTTTCCACAAGGCTGCAAGACGGAGAGGTCACCAGTGAGGAACTGGTAACGCAGGCTTTGGAGCGGATCGATGATCCGTCCGGCCAGGGCGGCAAGACGTTCCTCACAGTCTACCGTGAAGGCGCGCTCGCCAGCGCGCGGGCCATCGATTCCATGCGCGCGGAGGGCATGGTCATCTCCCCTCTGGCTGGGATCCCGATTTCGGTGAAGGAGTCCTTCGAGATCGCAGGCTCCACCATGCTGGTAGGCTCCAGACTCTACCGCAACAGGTCGGCCTCCATCCATGACGCCGCCGTGATCCGGCGCTTGCGCGGCTGGGGACTGGTCATCATCGGGCGTACCAACATGACCGAGTTCGCCTTCTCGACGGCCGGGCTCAATCCCCATTACGGTACGCCGCTCAATCCCTATGACCGCGAACATGGCCGCACGCCCGGCGGCTCGTCTTCGGGCGCCGCGGTGAGCATCACTGACGGTATGGCCGCCGCCGCGCTCGCTTCCGACACGGGCGGCTCGATCAGAGTCCCCGCGGCTTTCTGCGGACTTACCGGCTTCAAGCCGACCGGCCGACGCGTTCCTCTGCAGGGCGCTGCCTCGCTGGCCCGACTGATGGATAGCGCCGGTCCCATTGGCCGATCGGTCACCTGTTGTGCACTGATGGATGCCGTGTTGCGCGACGATTTTGCCGGTCCTGCACTTGACGCGGCACCGCCGCTGAAGAGTCTGCGACTGGGTGTGTTGCGCAACTATGTGGACGAGGACGTGGAGGACGAGGTCCGCCAGACCTATGAAACGGCCCTGGAGCGGTTGCGCAGGGAGGGAGCAAACATTGAAGATACGCGTCTGTCGGCCTTGGACGAGATTCCCCTTATCATCTCCAAAGGCGGATTGCAGGCGGCCGAGACCTATGCCGTGCACCGCAAGACGATTGAATCCAGCCCCGAAGAATATGATCCGCGTATCCTGTCGCGCATTATGCGTGGGCGCGATATGAGTTCCGCCGACTACCTGGATGTGGTCCGCGAACGCGGCGAGATCGTGCAACAGTTCGAGTGCTTCATGCGGACCTATGATGCGGTGATCATGCCGACGGTGCCGCTGGTGCCGCCGCTGATTGCCGACTTGGACCGCTCGGATGAAGATTTTCACAGACTTCAACTTGCCATTCTGCGCAATCCGAGCACCGTCAACATGCTTGACGGATGTGCCATTTCTCTGCCCTGCCACGAAGAAGGTAAGGCACCTGTCGGGCTGAGCTTGGTGGGTGCAGCAAACAGTGACGACCGCATACTGCGCGCTGCATTGGTGGTGGAGCAGGCGCTCACCGGCTAGGCTGCGCTCCATGCAGCTGAGCCGCTGTGTGTACCGAAAACTCAAACCCGAACATAATGGTGATGAAGACCGCCAAGGATTGCTTGCGACATGATGTTTCCTGCCCGCTGGACGGCCCTAAACGAAGGCGCATCCTTGCCAAGCGATCGATGTGTCCTGATCTTGTTGTAATAGCCCGCGTAAGTTTGCAGGATTCTACGCAGATGGGCTTCGCTCACGACCACGAGGTGATCGAGGCACTCGCGCCGGATCGATCCGATCAGCCGTTCTGCAAAGCCATTCTGCCAAGGTGAGGCCGGCGCTGTAGGCTTGTCGCGGATGCCCATGGCACGAATTCGACGCCGGGTGAGTTCACCATAGATCTGATCGTTATCCCGGATCAGATAGCCCGGCGCCTCGTCCCACGGGAACGCCTCAATGAGCTGACGCGCAACCCATTCCACGGTCGGATTTTGTGTCACGTTGATCCAGACCAGCGCTCTACGGTCCAGCCTGACGATGACCAAGGCATAGGGCAGCTTGAATCCGATGGTCGGGACCACAAACAGGTCCATGGCCGCGACGTCTGGCGCGTGGTTGCGCAGAAAGGTCCGCCACCCCTGACCGGGTGGTCCCCGTCGCTTGATCATGTATTTGGCCACCGTGGACTGGGCGACCTCAAAGCCAAGCTTAAGCAATTCGCCGTGAATGCGCGGCGCGCCCCATAACGGGTTCTCGACGCTCATTCGCCGGATCAGCGCACGGAGATCAGCCACAATGGCCGGCCGCCCTTCCCGTGAGCGCGACTTCCAACGCCAGTAGGCTCGAAAACCGGCCCGATGCCAGCGAATGACAGTTTCCGGCTGCACGATCGCGAGGACCTTCAAAATTGACGGAAACCAGCGGTAAAGCTGGACCAGAAACAACCGATCGAGGTTCGTCAGACGGACCCGCCCGGGCATCTGGCGCCGCAACACGATCACCTGATGCCGCAGGGCGACATTCTCCGCCTCAAGCTGGCGGATCGACTTGAATGGCAAAGCCAGGATGTCCAAGAGCAGCCACAACAGCATGATCATTGGGGCAGGTTAGCCGATTCCCTCATTGACAGCGGCGGATGAGGTTTTCCGTACACACAGGAACGGGCCCCGGTTCTTTGGCTTGCGCGACAAGAAGCAGGCGGAGGCCGCCCCATGACGGCCCCCGCAAAGCCAATCCGCTGCGCCATCTACACGCGGGTGTCGACCGACTCAGGGCTCGATCAGGAGTTCAACTCACTGGACGCCCAGTACGACGCAGCGTCCGCCTATATCCGCAGCCAGGCGCATGCATACTGGACGCAGGTTCGAACGCGGTACGACGATGGCGGATTTTCCGGCAGCTCGACCGACCGGCCGGCGCTGCAACGCCTTCTGGCGGACGTCAGGGCGCGCAAGGTTCAGGTCATCGTCGTCTACAAGGTAGACCGCCTGACACGGTCACTCACCGATTTCGCGAAACTCGTCGAACTGTTCGATGCGCACGCGGTGTCGTTCGTCTCGGTGACGCAGCAGTTCAACACAACCACCTCCATGGGCCGGCTCACGCTGAACGTGCTGCTCTCCTTCGCCCAATTCGAGCGGGAGGTCACCGCCGAGCGCATTCGTGACAAAGTGGCGGCTTCCAAACGCAAGGGCCTATGGGTCGGCGGGATGGTGCCGCTGGGCTATGAACTCAAGGACGGTAAGCTCTCGATCATCAAGGAAGAAGCCGATCGCGTCCGCATGATCTTCGAGCGCTATCTCGCTCTCGGCAGCGTCAACCGGCTGGTGCTTGAGCTTCGTGAGCGTGACATCCGGACAAAGATCCGCAAGCTGTCGAACGGCAACACGCGCGGGGGCGTGACCTTCACCCAAGGCCCCGTTTTCTACCTCCTGCGCAACCGGTTCTACATTGGCGAGGTTGTCTACAAGGGCGAGATCTGCCCTGGTCCGCAGCCGCCGCTGCTCGACCGTGCGCTGTTCGATGCGGTCCAAAAACGTCTTACCGCGCAGCGGTCCCACCACGTCACGACGCGGACCAGGAACGGGGCCCCCTTGCGAGGGCTCCTGTTCGATGCTGCCGGGAACCCCATGGTCGCGACCCATGCCACCAAGCTTGGCGCGCGATATCGTTACTATGTGTCGCAGCCCTATTTGCGCGGACACGCCAAGCCGCCGGCCGGAGCCATCATCTGTGTTCCTGCACCCGAGATCGAGATGGCCGTGACCAAGACGATCGAGGAGCATCGTCGGAACACCACCCCCGAGCATAAAAGTACGGCAGATCGAACCTCCCTCCTCGCGGATGTCGCCCGGATCGAAGTGCGTAATAGTGAACTTGCAGTTTGCCTGAAGGCTCCCGGCGAGAAGCAGCAGGAGGATGACGCAGACCAAGCTGCGGCCGTGGACCGAGCCCCTACCCTGCTGATCCCGTGGACCAAGCCGCCGCCCAAGCGGTTCAAGGAGATCCTGTTGCCGGCGGCCATCGAACGATACCGCGTGCGGCCGATCAAATTCGAGCGTCGCGCGGCGCTGCTTAAATCGATCGCCCGTGGTCGTGCCTGGCTTGATGAGATCGTCGCCGGCGCCACAACGGTCGAGCAGATCGCAGCTTGCCAGAAATGCAGCGTTCGCCACGTCAACATGACGATCTCGCTTGCCTTCACCGCGCCTGCTTTGGTCAAGGCCGCCATCGAGGGACGGCCGCCCCGTGGCGTCGGCGTTGCTGCCTTGCGCGACGCGCCGGCAGAATGGTCGCTCCAGTTCGAGCGGCTTGGTCTGGCGCCGATTTGATTCTCACACCCATAATAAACAACACACATTCGACCTGCAGCCGTGTCAGCGTGCAGTCGAAGCCGTTCACGCGACGCTTCGGTCCGAGAAAGACATCTTGCCGAGTAGATGACAGCTTTGAGGTGAAGCTCTCGACACCACAGCTTTTGGGCGCCAGGAACCGGAATTTTTGGCACGGAGACGGAGGCCCGAATTGCGCCGTCTGCCGCTCCGGAGACTGGGAGAACACACGCGCGCATCGAAAAAGCCCGCCAATGGCGGGCCAATGTCGCAAGTCTCCACAAAGTGCCGGATAGCCAGACTGCGTGGTGGGTGCGACAGGGATCGAACCTGTGACCCCTACCATGTCAAGGTAGTGCTCTTCCGCTGAGCTACGCACCCGTTTCGAGATTGGTCTTATCGGCTCCCCTAAAGGGAGGCAAGCACCTCAAGCCGCCAGCAGCTTTTGCACTTCGGTGACCAGTTCGCGCAGGTGGATCGGCTTCGACAGCACCTTGGCCTGCTTCGCCGCAGTGGAGTCGGCGTTGAGCGCGACCGCGGCGAAGCCGGTGATGAACATGATCTTGATGTCGGGGTCGAGCTCGGCCGCCCGGCGGGCGAGTTCGATGCCGTCCATTTCCGGCATCACGATGTCGGTGAGTAGCAGTTCGAACGGTTCCTCGCGCAGCCGCTGATAGGCCGACAGCCCGTTATCGTAGGAGGTGACTTCGAATCCGGCATTCTGCAGCGCCTTGACCAAAAAGCGCCGCATATCGGTGTCGTCTTCGGCCAGGAGGATTTTCGACATACGCTTTACACGCCCCGTCCCGCCGCCCCACCGAGATGTCCCCTTGGGCCGGCCACAGCCGCCCCATAAGACTTATGCTAGGTAAATAACGGGTGAACCGAAACCATGGCTTGGCTTTATCCGCTAGTGCATAGACAATAAAGGTATAAACCGGGCCGCCCGCCCCTCCGACCCTAACCAAGCCGCCAATGGCCGTCACCATTTATGAGTGAAATCCGCGACGAGCTCGACCCGCCGTTCGAAGTCCTCGAACCGGCCGAATGCAAGGGTCCGGTGCTGTTCAATTCCCCACACAGCGGCTCGACCTATCCGCGCGCGTTCCTGACCGCCTCGCGGCTCGATACCGCAACCCTGCGTCGGTCGGAAGACAGCTTCGTGGACGAGCTGATCACCGGTGTGGTGGCTTGCGGCTTTCCGCTGATGCGGGCGCATTTCCCGCGCTGCTTCGTCGATGTCAATCGCGAGCCCTATGAGCTCGATCCGCGCATGTTCGACGGGCGGCTGCCGTCCTTCGCCAATACCCGATCGATGCGGGTGGCGGGGGGCCTGGGAACTGTGGCGCGGGTGGTCGGCGATGCCCAGGAAATCTACGAGCAGCGTATCCCAGTCGATGACGCGCTGCGCCGAATCGAAAGCCTCTACAAGCCCTATCACCGGGCGCTGCGGCGGCTGTTCACCCGCCTGCACCGGGATTTCGGTGCCGCCGTCCTGATAGACTGCCATTCCATGCCGTCGAGCGCCGGCCACAAAGACGAACGGCCGCGGCCCGAATTCGTGCTCGGCGACCGCTACGGCACCAGTTGCGTCGGGGCAGTATCGGAGACCTTGGAACAGACGCTACGCTCGCTCGGCTACAGCGCGAGCCGCAACAAACCCTATGCCGGTGGCTTTATCACCGAGCATTATGGCAATCCGGCCGCCGGCCTGCATGCCATTCAACTCGAGATCAACCGCGCGCTCTACATGGACGAACGCCGCTACGAGCGCTCACGCAATTTCAGCCGGCTGGCCGCCGACCTAGACACGCTGGCCCGGCGCCTGGGCGAAATACCGCTGGAAGAGTTGCGCCCCTACCGGGCCGCCGCCGAATAGCCTGGACCCTCATGGTGAGGAGGGCCGCAGGCCCGTCTCGAACCATGAGGCCTCATCCTTCGAGACGGCCGCTTCGCGGCCTCCTCAGGATAAGGATCACTTTGGCTGGCGCGCGACCCAAAAAAAGGGCCGCTCGCGTTAAGCAAGCGGCCCAAGTCTAGGGAGGAAACGCCCAAGGAGGGCAGCGGTATCGCTACCGCATTGCAATAATTTACACCGCGGCGCACAAAAATCAAGACTGGCCGGGTGTTTTCCCATGCACTTGTGCATAGGTAGCTGCTGAATCTAATGGCTGAGAGCTTCGCTATGCGCAAAGGTGGGGCCAAGGTGTCGCCGCAGCGCAACACAAAGTCGTTTTCGGAAGATGTCTGCAGATCGCATCCGGTTGCCGGCATTCACGCACTCCGTTACCTCGAGGCCACACGGGATACGCGGCATGACGGCTATCGATTTTGCAAGCTTCGTCGATCACCTCGCCGCCGTCTCGGGTGAGACCATCCTGCCGTTTTTCCGCACGGCGCTGGCCATCGAGAACAAGGACGCCCGCGGCTTCGATCCCGTCACCGCCGCCGACCGCGCCGGAGAGGACGCCATGCGCGCGCTCATCCGCAAAACTTTCCCCGGTCACGGCATCCTGGGCGAGGAGTACGGCAGCGAACGCGGTGACGCCGAATATATCTGGGTGCTCGATCCAATCGACGGCACCAAGTCGTTCATCGCCGGCATGCCGGCTTGGGGTACGCTGATCGGGCTGATGCGCTTTGGCGAGCCGGTGTTCGGCATGATGCACCAGCCATTTATCGGCGAGAAATTTTCCGGCGACGGCGGCGCCGCGCACTACCGTGGGCCGGCGGGCGAGCGCGAGCTGCACGTGCGCGACTGCGCGGGGCTTGCCGACGCGCTGATGTTCACCACCAGTCCATTGTTGATGAACAAAGCCGATCGCGCCGCCTTCGGCCGCGTCGAGAACGCGGTGAAGCTCTCGCGCTACGGCGGCGACTGCTACGCCTATTGCATGCTGGCGGCGGGCCAGATCGATCTCGTTATCGAGACCGAGATCAAACCGCACGACATCGTGCCGCTGATTCCGATCATCACCGGCGCCGGCGGCATCGTCACCACCTGGGACAACGGCGCGCCGCAGGCGGGCGGCCGCATCATCGTCGCCGGCGACGCGCGCGTGCACAAAGCCGCATTAGTGATGCTTAACCGCCAGGGCGGAACCTCTTAAGCACGCGGCCCAGTGAGACAGGAACCCCGAGATGGCAGCTACCCAAAGCTATTCTTCCAGCTGTTGGTTTGGCCTAGAAACGCCAGCACGGCTTACGTCACCGGCACAGGCTCAAGCTGGAAGATATGGGCATGAGATCGCATGCTGGGAGGAACGACACAGAGGGCCCCCCATTTATCATCGGTTTCGACAACCATGGTGCCCGTGCACACGCCTGCCTTTCTAATCCAAGCGGCACGCGTTGCGAAATGCGAGCCCATCTTGTGGACGGAGTCTGTGATCCGTTTGCGGGCAAGCGCGTCCGATTCCTGGGATACTTCGATGAGAAATTTTGGCATTGCCAGAGCCTCCAATTTGGACATTAGGTGCAAACTCGGAATACACCGCGGAAGAGTTCAATTTGACGCCGACTTTCGCAGTTTGATTTCACGCGCCAACATGACCGATGCGATAATTGCTGAAACAATCCCACCGATGAGCGCGGGCAAGGCGCCGACGATGACGTCGTAACTCATACCGAAAGGCGCCGCCGCCAGCAGCAAACTCCGCAAGCGCAGCGTATCGCTCTGCATGCGCCCGAGCATTATGAGCGTGACTGCTGTCAGAGCGAAAAGGGACTCGATCCCGCTCCAGCTCACATAACCGATCACGCCCACAACCGGCAGGAACACGATGCCGGTCTTGCGAAACCACGAACGTTCGCCCACAAAGAACGCCAGCGCACTTTGCATAGCACCCAGGCCCGCAACGCCGGCTCCGCTCCAGGCCCCGAGAAGCGCATATTGCATGCTGTAGTCCGCCCCGATCCCAAACTGCGCCGTGATGATCGATTTGCGGGCGCGGAAGATTGGCCAGATCAGCTGACATAGAAGTCCGGCTGCGCCGAATGCGGTGGCCAGCGGGCTTTCCTGAAGTAATTCCGTAAAACCACTCATGACACTTGTCCTTCACCGAAGGCCACGCAGCCGCGGCCATTGAACATACCGACCGGTTGGTTTAATACATACCGGTTGGTATGTTGTCAACGGTTTCGGGAATATTTTTTAGCCACCCAATAAACGTCGTTTATTCAATAAATTAGGCATGTTGCGCCGGGGGTTGCGCTCCCGCCATGGGCGCCGTATATTACAAACTAGTTGGTATGGAAGGAAATCAGTCTATGGCGAAAAAGGGCGAGCACACGCGCGACCGGATCCTCGACGAGGCCGAGAGGCTGGTTATGGCACAAGGCTTCGCGGGCACGTCGATCGACGATATTTTGAGTGCCGCCGAGCTAACGAAGGGGGCCTTCTTCCACTATTTCAAAGGCAAGGGTGATCTCGCACGAGCGCTCGTCGAACGGCACGCGCAGAAAGACTTGGCAATGTTCGAGAACTTTTCCGCGCAAGCAGAAGCGAAAAGCGCGGACCCGCTTGAGCAAATCTTTTACTTTCTGGAATTTTTCGAAAATTATATCAGCAGATCCACTGATCCATCGCCCGGCTGCATGTACGCCATCTATACGTATGAGAGCATGCAGTTTGAGCCTTCAATCAGAGACTTTGTGGCCGACACCTTGCGGAAATGGACATCCATTTACGTGCGCAGATTTCAAGATGTCCTCGATCGCTATGAGCCTGCACTGCCTGTGACTGCGCGTCAGCTCGCGGAGATGATCGTGTCGGTCGTGGAAGGGGGACTTATTCTTCAACGCGCATATGGCGACGTTCGGATGACGTCGCGGCAATCGGAGCAATTCCGAAATTATCTTTCACTCTTGTTCAGCTTTCCCAAGGGGACAGCGAGCAAGAAAGCGACGCAACAAGCAGCCAAACCTCAAAGCAGGGCCAAGGCATATACGTAACGCTATCTGGCAGGGGCTCGCCAGGCTAATAGCGCGGCGTGCCCGGCACGAAGGCGTCGAACGCCGCCCAGAATTGCATGCGGTATTGATCCTGTTCCTGCAGAATCTCATGCCGACTGCCGGGCAGGATGAGATGGCGGCCGGCGAGCAGACGCTGTCCGAATTCCTCGATCGCCGGCGTCGAGACGACCTGGTCGCGGCCAGCTGCCACCAGCAACATCGGCTGGCGGATTTGGCCGGCATAGCCGGGGCTGCGGAATTGCCTCATCTGCTTGAGCGCGGCGTCGGTCCAGGCAATGGTCGGCGCGCCGAGACCGAGCGCCGGCTCCTCTTCCAGCACCGCGGCGTTGCGCGCATAGCGCACCGGATCGGAGGTAAGTACATTGCCGAGGAAGTTCTCGCTGCCGCTTGCTTCGCCACCACCGGTTGGCACATAGGCGCCGCCGCGCCCCAAGTACCGCAAGAACCGCGCGAGCGGGCCGGTCATCTTGGTCAGCGGGCCGGGCGCTAGCGCGATCATCGGCGCCGAGAGCACTACGCGGTCGAACCACCGCCGGCCGGCATGGCAGGCACAAATGGCAACCGCCGCGCCCATGGAATGCGCAAGCGCGTAGATCGGCGGCGGGCAGTCGGGCAGCACCACCTGCTCCATGACGGTGTCGAGATCGGTGGCGTATTGCGAGAAATCCCGCACATAACCC
>Ga0307428_1000267_pt1 | contig 39459 bp, 44 predicted proteins | sample SalMarWE160240MG_FD_202161 | JGI IMG/M metagenome (GOLD analysis project Ga0307428, IMG submission 202161) | Salt marsh sediment microbial communities from the Plum Island Ecosystem LTER, Massachusetts, United States - WE1603-240 | ecosystem: Environmental > Aquatic > Marine > Intertidal zone >...
CTGTCATCATCAGAATCATGCCTCCTATGATGTGACCCACGCGCTAGCGATGCCAGTGTCATCCCATGCTCACCTCGCACGAGAAACACACCCTCGCTTCATGCTCATCTTGTATGAGACAACTCTGAGAGTTGACAAGAGTTTGTATTATTGTTATACTATTGGATGATCGAACATGAAATTCCCAAATGTTGTTTTCCCCGTTCGAGGTGCAAGTGAGGCTATCATCGTATGGATTGAAGAGATGCTCCTCCGAGGAGAACTCAAATCCGGTGAGCGGTTGCCTAATGAAGCCGAGCTAGCCCGGATGTTTGGGGTAAGTCGGGGGCCTCTGCGCGAGGCCCTCTCCGCGCTAAAAGCCAAAGGTATTATCGAGGGAACGCCTGGACGAGGAACGTTCATACGTCAAATCAGCCGGGCAAAGGTGCTGGGAGCGTTAGCCGCGAAGAAGGGCGACGAAGAACTGTTTTTGGATATTATTGAAGTAAGGGAAGTTGTGGAAAAAAAAGCAATAGAATTAGCCATTAAGAGAGCAGCACCACAAGATTTAGATAATATTAAGCATGCTTTATCTTTGCTCTCCCAGGACAACGAATTAGGTGTCCCCTCTGCTCTAGAAGCTGACCTTCAATTCCATTCATCCATTGCACTGGCTGCGCATAACGAAATCCTATTTCGCCTAGTTCAGAATGTGGGAGGATTGCTGCAAGACGTTCGGGAGCAGACTTTGATTCGGACTGGACGGATCGACGAATGCCGACATGAGCACGAGGAGATCTTTGAGGCTCTTCAGCAGCACGACTTAGATCGAGCTATGTCTGCCCTTAAGAAACATCTCGATCAAGTGAGAAAGGAGGTGATGAGCTGAACGCAAAGTAGCTCCAAAGACAGGCATCAGGTTTGTACTGGTGGTCGGAAAAAGTGAAAAATCACACTTGCTATTCATGTGTTGATATGCAGGTGGAAGGTCAGAGGGTAGATACAAAAAAGGAGGCCCAAGATGCTTAAGTTTAAGACCCTTGGCTTGATTACTATTTTGGTAGGCTTGCTTCTTAGTGCGGCTGCGGTTGTGGGCAATGCGGAGAAGGTGCTCACCGTTGGGGTTATCCGTGACCCAATCAATCAGCGGTACGCCACTCCCGGTGTAGAGCCATATATCACGGGCGTTTATGAACCACTAGTATTTGTCACTCCTGAATTGACTTTGGCTCCGGGGCTTGCGACGTCGTGGGAGAGAATTGACGACTTGACTTGGCGATTCTATCTCCGGAAGGGCGTCGAGTATCACAATGGGAAACCCTTTAACGCGACGACTGCAAAGTTTTCCTTGGACTGGGTACATGAGAATATTTTGTGGTCTGTCCGAAACAGATTTGCTAAAGCAGAGGTTGTTGACGAATATACTATAGATGTTACCACCGAAGTTCCTCTCGCTATATTTCCTGGCTTTCTGTCCTATGGATGGACGGTTGCGAGTGAACCTGAATCGATGACGGCTGGAGAAGTAGTAGGTACTGGTCCATTCAAATACAGCAGCTCGATACCTGGTGAAGAACTCACATTGGTTAAAAACGAAAATTACTGGCAAGAAGGACAACCCATTCTAGATCGCATTGTCTATAAGGTGTTGCCTGACGACTCAAGCCGAACTATGGCGCTACTTTCTGGTGAAGTAGATCTTGCCTTACAGGTTCCGTATCCGTCTGTCAGTACGTTAAAGGATCAAGGGTTTAACATATTCCAATGCTTAACTTCCCAGTGGGCTAGCCTTCATTTTTGCCCATATGCCGAACCACTGGATGATTTGCGCGTACGTCAAGCTGTTGCTCATGCAATAGATCGGCAGTCAATTATCACTAACGTGCTATATGATTTTGCTGTTGCGAGTAATAGTCCTGTACTTCCCAGCGTTCCATGGTCAGGCGAGGAGTTATTAGAGGGAATTCCCTATGATCCGGAAAGAGCTAAGCTTCTTCTAAGTGAGGCGGGTTGGGTTGAAATCAACAACCAGGCGCGGGAGAAAAATGGACAGCGGCTCTCGATTACATTGCGGCTCATAGATCAACCTGCTGTTTTAATTTTCGGACGCGAAATGGCAGAGGTAATAGCTGAGCAACTTGGCGAAGTGGGATTTGAGGTCAAAATCTCTGTTGAGTCAACCGCCATGTTCTATGATGAAAGTGCTGCTAACCAGAAGGGACACTTGTACCTTGACTATGGTGGTGTCTTTTGTGGTGAGATGTCTTCGATGTTATATGACGACTTTCAACCCTCTAGAGAAATCTATACAGAGGGTACGAACACCTATGGCAAGTTTCTACCGCCCATTCTAGGAGACTGGTTATTCTCACTACAAAACGCCAGTACGGATGAAGAGAGGGAGCAATACCTGCTAAAGATCACGAACCTTGTCGCTCGGGACATGGTACTAACACTGCCATTCATGAATTATGTTATGGTGGTCGGTGCTTCAGAGAAGGTTATCGGCTATACGCCACATCCACTTTTTGTGTGGCCTTTAGTGTGGAACAAAGTAGACATAGCGGACTGACTTATTGAAAGATCCCACCTTACTACGCTTGCCTGGATACTATACCAGGCAAGCGTAGTTGTAATTGGGGGTTTTTTATGATTGGTTATATAAGTAGAAGGGTTCTATCTCTAGTACCGGTTCTTGTAATAGTTGCTCTGGTTTCATTTTTCCTGATTCATTTCGCAGCGGGTGACTTTGCCAACATATACTGGCGGATGCACGCAGGTAATACTTCGCCCACCAAAGCGCAGATAGAGCAAATCCGCGAAGAAAGAGGATTAAATGATCCGTTACTCATCCAATTCTTTAGGTGGTTTGGCGAGGTTATTCGCTTGGATTTCGGGAAAACGCTCTATACAAAAGAGTATGTTGCTAAGGAGCTAACGGCCAGATTACCGTATACTCTTATGTTGGCTACTGCCGCCGTGACAATTGCTTGCATAATCGGAATTCCATTAGGGATCTTGGGAGCCATAAAGGCTGGGAGGTTTTTAGATGGATTCATCAGGGTATTTGCAAGCTCGGGAATTGCTATACCTCGCTTCTGGCTCGGCTTATTATTAATGTATTTCCTTAGTTATAAATTAAAGTTACTGCCTCTAATGGGATCAGGAACTGTTTATCACCTCATTCTTCCAGCAATTACTCTTGGAGTAAGTCCGGCTGCAACTTTGGCTCGATTAACACGTGCAAATATGCTGGAGGTAATGAATAATGAATATGTATCGACCGCCTATGCTAAAGGGCTACCCAACTCCAAAGTTATTCTGAAGCATGTGTTTAGGCCGGCTCTTATCCCGGTAATAACAATGATTGGTCTCCAATTTGGCTTTATGTTTGGAGGAGCTGTGATTGTGGAAACTGTGTTTTCTTGGCCTGGTATAGGAAAATGGGCGATTGACGGTATTGTTTGGAGAGATATGCCTATTTTGCGGGCTTTTCTCTTGGTTATGAGTTTGCTGTTTGTAACCATAAACTTGTTTGTAGATATAGCTTACTCTTTTCTTGACCCGCGTATTCGTTATTGGACCTAAAATGAGAAAGCAATGAAACCCACATTTTACAATTACACCCTGGGTTAGGAAGTTGTGAGGAAGGTACATTGAACACAGAAGGTCAAAAACACTATATAATACGTGCCTTTTTAAAGCAACGCTTAGGCGTTATAGGTTTTCTGGTTATAATAGTTGAAATTACGCTATTCTTGTTGGCGCCATTTATAATAAGCTATCGTCCTACAAAACAGCATTTGGACAGCAAACTTCAGGTACCAAGTTGGGAACACTTAATGGGTACTGATCAGTTCGGGCGAGATATATTTAGTCGGATTTTATATGGAGGCCGTAACACCCTGGGGGGAGGAATTGTGGCTCTGTTTATTTTGACACTACTGGGAGTGATCATTGGAGGCCTTGCAGGCTATGCGGGAGGTGCAATTGAGTGGTTCCTTATGAGACTGACTGATGCAGTATTGGCTTTCCCTTATCTCGTTCTTGCACTTAGTTTAGCAGCGGCCTTGTCACCCAGTTTGCTGTCGGTAGTTATGGCGGTTTCTCTTACCTGGTGGGGACATTTCTCTCGAGTTATTCACGGAATGGTATTAAGTCTCCGTGATATTGAATATGTTGAAGCTGCACGTGCCCTAGGCTCTAGCCATGTTCGGATTGTCTTGCATCATATTCTTCCTAACGTAATTCCACCGGTAATAGTTTTAGCGTCCCTTGATTTTGGTTTGGTTATATTGGCTATTGCGGCACTTTCTTATCTTGGGTTAGGCATTCAACCTCCTGCCGCTGAATGGGGAATGATGCTTAACGGAGCGAGATTATATATGTTCTTGGCTCCCCATATTATGATCTTCCCAGGCTTGATGATCTTTATTTCTGTACTTGCATCCAATTTAGCTGGGGATGCGTTGAGAGAGGTACTCGATCCGCGTCGGCGGATTAAGCGGTAAATACAATAAATAAAAAGGAGGTTGTTTCCTAATGTAATGTTAGTGAGTTAAGATGAAAGTTGAAAAGTAAAGTCTTTGTCGATGGGGCACTGAAAGGAGAAAGGTAATAATGAAGGCTTCAATGATATTAAAGAATGGCATCGTTGTTACAATGGATAAACAACAGACGATCTTAAACCCAGGCTATTTAGTAATACAAGCTGATAGAATTATTGAAATAAGTGGTGATCGTTCTATCTTAGACAACTATGACACCAGCAAGGTTATAGACCTTGATGGCAAATTGGTGATCCCGGGTCTTATAGATGGGCATTGTCATGTGAGACCACAAAGGGCAATGGGAGAACATAGGGGTCTCGCTCCCACGGAATACCTCGAGAGATATATACACGGTGTTAGCCCTGTTATGACCCCAGAAAACGCTAAGGTTGGAGCTTTATTAGGTTTTGGTGAGCTGTTACGTCGTGGGGTCACCACAGTAATGAATATGGGCGTATTCCCAGAAACTGAAAAGAAGGCTGCAGAGGAAATAGGAATCAGAGCTCGGCTTGTTCCTTTAGCAGAGACAAATGCCGACATTGAAGAATACTTTGATGTGTTAGAAAATCAAGAGGACGGAGAAGATGCTCGTGTGCGGTTGTGGTTAGGAATGGAAGACGCAGCCAATCATGATAAATCCATTCTCCGTAAATGTCGAGACATCGCTGACCGTTTGAATTTAGGTATTCATACTCATCTCTCTGAGTTTGAGCGTGATAATCTGGATGTGCTTTACGATAACGGGTTTTTAGCTCCTGGCGTTTCTCTTGCACATTGTGTTCTAGTTAATGAGCATGATTTAGATTTACTAGAGAAATCGGGCGCAACTGTAGTGTATAATGCGAATAGTAATTGTCGTTTAGCGGTAGGAATTGCACCTATTCCTGAAATGCTGTCCCGAGGAATTCCAGTAGCTTTAGGGACAGACGGTTTAAATTCCACTTTCCGGCTCGACATTTTGGAGGAGATGCGAACCGCCATTTGCGTACATCGTGTTGCTACTGCTGATAATACAGTCATTACACAAGAGGATGCACTAAAGATGGCAACTATGTATGGGGCGAAAGCATTTAATAAGGCAGACGAAATCGGTAGTTTAGAGAAAGGTAGAAAAGCGGATATTACAGTTTTCGATATAGAGAAGCTCTGGACAACACCCCGTATCTATCACGGGGAAGAGAGCAATATTTTGGGCTTACTGGCCTATTGTGTTTCTTCTCTTGACACTGAACTTGTTATCGTTAACGGAGAAATAGCTGTTGAAGGTGGTAAGTTGGCAATGATAGATGAAAAAGACTTGATCACAGAAGCTCAAAGTTGTGGGGAAGAAATTGCACGTAGATTATATTTCACATAGGTTAGGGTGAAAAGCGATATTATTTTGAATTAAGATAGCCGTCGATTACAGGGTAATCGGGCTATTAAATAAAACTCTCTCGTGCCATTGGTCGATATGAGAGTGACGAGATAACATTTAGAATGCTGTATGCGATATTGTGCAAGCTACCCGATCTGGTGGCATTGAGAAGGCGGGGGACAAGATAGAATGAGTTGGAAGTAATAGAACAAGGGCATTGGAGCAAAGTAGCCTGAAGAGCAAGTGGAGCAATTTCTTGCCGAAGGGAACAAGGTGCAGTAGTCACGATTTAATCTGACGGGGTGACTGCGAAAAAAAGGTGGTCACAGTGCATCCTTGCCGGGAAGCAAAGAAACCAGAAAGGAGAACTGAACCAGGGGCCGCCGAAAAGAAGCTTATCAAATCGAAGATGAATCTTCTAGGCGATGCACGGAGGGAAGCTTTCGACTCGACTCACAGAACAAGAAAGTTATAATAAGGAGGGCTTAGTATGGACAAGGTAGACACTCTGCTGCCGCTGTTGGATCGGAAATACCTGATTGACACATTGGGCAAGCTCATCAAAATTCCAACCCAAGTTCCACTCGGTCCGAATACGTTGATGGAGCCGGACGATCCAAAACTCATTCATTATGTGCAGGAGGTCATTCGACCTGAGCTACAACGGATCGGGGCATATGACATCATCGAGGTACCTCGTAACCAACTGGTGGTTATGTGGGGCGATGGGACTGCCGAGGAGTCCCTCCTGATCATGGTTTACACACCAACGCAGCATGCGAACCTTATGAACGATCCTTTCACGGGGAAGATCGGCATTCCTCAAGGCACTCAAGATGCTGGTCCGTCTATCTTTGGGCAGGGAGTAAGCCAGAACAAAGCTCACATGGCCGTGATGCTAACCATTTTGAAGTTGCTTTCAGAAGAACAGGTAAGGCTAAAAGGGACGCTCTGCTTTGCGGTAAACAATGAAGGCCGTAGCTCCCACGATTGTACAGAAGCAATCCTTTCCGCACTCAAAACAACGCCAGGGCAAGCGATTCTGTTGATCGGTACGGGTATGCGTGCCTCCATCGGTAATCGCGGCCGGGTCGATATCTACGTTCACGTCGAGGGCAAGGCAACTCACTCAAGCAATCCAAAAGCTGGACTCAGCGCGATTGACGGAGCCTACGAGGTCATGAAGCGCCTTAGGTCAATCCAGCTCAACGAAGTGCACCCGCTCTTAGGAAAGCAACATCTAGTTGTATACCAAATTACGTATGATCCTGTAGCTCCGCACACGCTTCCTGCCCGGGCAACCCTCAAGTTGGACCGACGGCTTCTCCCCGGTGAAGATACCGATGCTGCAGTGGAAACCATTCGAGCAGTGCTACACGATATGAAACCATACACTGTCACGGTGGAAAGAGGAGTCTGCATGTTACCATCCCTCACCGAGGAGAATGCCCAGATCGTCCAGCAATTGCTGCATGCAGCGAGAGTAACGTGTAAGAGGGAAGTGCCGGTGTATTATTCCACATCAACGTTTGACGCAGGCGGTCTTACCTCGCAAGGAATTCCAGCTGTTATGTTCGGAGCAGAAGGCGAAAGCGAAGGCATCTTAGGAGAAGACTACGTTACCATTCGAGATCTTGTGGATGAAGCAAGGATTTTACTGCGAGTGATTCTGAACGTGTTGTCTGGTTAGATAAAAACAAACATCGCAACACTTCATGTTTTTTGTACCAGAAATATTGTTAAGTAGAGGGAACGATGCAATATCACCATGCGTTTGTAACCTGTCGTGACGGGACTCAACTTGCAACGGACATCTACCTTCCCGATAGAGGGGAACGTTTCCCTACCGTGATTCAACGCACCCCCTACGGAAAGTTCGACCCACGATATGTGGAATATGCTGAGTGGTTTGCTGATCGCGGCTATGCAGGCGTGGTCCAAGATGTGCGAGGACGACATGATTCTAGCGGCACGTGGAACCCGTATGATAACCGCGAAACGGCGGATGGCTACGATACCATAGATTGGATCATACATCAGTCATGGTCCGATGGAACAGTAGGATTCACCGGATCATCTTATGTAGCGTTCACTGGATTGATGGCGGCTTTGTCGCAGCATCCAGCGCTGAAGGCGTTAGTCACCCGGGCCCCGGCTTCAGGACTATATCATCATCACTTCTACTACGGGGGAATCTTCTCTTTCGACCGGCTTCTTTGGGCAACGCTAGTTAATCGGCGAATACAGCAAGCTACAACGCAAGATGGAGAATGTCGCTGGATATTTGAAAAGCTGATCAGTCAGGACCCGAAGATATTCGAACATCTGCCAGTCGAAGAAATTGGGGATCGCTTTGCGATGCCCATTCCATGGTGGCGCACATGGCTTCAACATCCTGTGGATGACAGCTACTGGCAAAAGTTGGAAATACTGCATCAAATTGATAAACTGTGCATTCCTATCTATCACATGAGCGGCTGGCACGATGACTTCTGTGCGGTGGCTTTAGAAAATTACTCAGCCTTGATAAATCGTTGGCCCAGCTTGTCTTCGACCAAGTATCGGCTGTTAATGGGTATGTGGCCCCATGCTCTGAACATGCGGACAAATCATGGTGGCTTGGACTACGGAGCAGAGGCAGTGATCGATCTCCACGAGCGAGAACGACAATGGTTCGACCAGTGGTTGCGAGGGATACACTCTCCTCTCGCGGAGGAACCACCGGTAAGATTGTTTATGATGGGAGCAAACGAGTGGCGTAACGCGGATGCGTGGCCTCCTGCGTCCGTCCACTTTATTCCCCTCTATTTACAAGGAGATTCATATTTATCATTCAACCATCCCATGCAGGCCCCATCGAGTCAGTACACTTACGATCCACGTAATCCGTCGCCCCAACCGTGGGATTTCGGGGAACCTGATCATCCACTGCTCCCGGGATGGCAGATCAACGATCGCGAGGGCGATGATCGGTTATTTTTCCGGTCCCCCCCCCTAGCGAGTTCGGTAACGGTTGTCGGCCCGATCCGCTTGCGGCTTTTTGCTGCTTCATCCGCTCGGGATACGGATTGGTTTGCTTGGGTTGCTTGGCAGGAACTGGAGTCCCACATTATTCGTCTGTTGACGTACGGATACGCCATTCGAGCGCGGTTTCGTCATGGGTTTTCCCAATCCACCCTGCTGACACCTGGTAAAGTGGAATCATATGATATTGATTTGGGAGCCACGGCACGAGTGTTGCCCAAAGGGGCTCGAATTATCTGCTGTATTCAGAGCAGTTGCGTTCCGTGGTTCTCCCGAAATCTCAATACGGGAGGGAACAACTACGCAGAGGTCGATAGTATCATTGCGGAGCAGTGCATCTATCACGATCGCATGAATCCTTCGCATGTGCTTCTACCTATCCTGTCCGGTACCCTTCCCAAGTTCAAATAGGAGACAGCATGCTTTCAACAAAACTCGAAACCGATGTTGTGGTTGTCGGAAGTGGCGGAGCCGGGTTGCGCGCCGCAATTGAAGCGGCAAAATCTGGCGATGTTATCCTCATATCGAAGGGCCCCTTTGCGCGCGGGGGAGCTTCAATCATGGCGGGAGCGGATATCATGCTCGACGGGAAAAGCCTGCACGCCCTCAATCTAGGTGGGGACTCAGAGGACAGCAAAGAAGCCTGGTATCGGGATATTCTTGTCGAAGGATTTGAACTGAACGATCCGCAACTTGTTCAAAGCTACGTCGAATCCGCCCCAGAGCGAGTGAAAGAGTTATTGGATTGGGGAATGAACATCGACCCCGAAAGCCAATACCAACGTGCTATCATTACCACGGGATTTGATATTCTTCACTCATTGCGAAAGAAGTTGGAGGCTTTCGGCGTTGACGTCTTAGAAAATACAATGGTTACGGATCTTCTCTCCCAGGATGGAACCGTGTTTGGGGTGGTAGGATTGGATTACCTCTCCGGTGAAGTTTTCAGTATTCACGCCAAATCGGTTGTTCTCGCGACCGGTGGGTGGCATGAGTTGTACGCCTACAACACCGGCAGTGACGCGCTTACCGGGGATGGTGTCGCCATGGCGTATCGAGCGGGCGCTAGCTTGACGAACATGGAGATGACCACTTTCTGTCCAAACATCATCCGCTTTCCCCTTGCGTACAGCGGGACGATTTTTCTCTATAATTTTCCAGGACAACTCCTCAATAATCGTGGCGATGCCTTCATCTATTGGTTTGACAACGAACTCATCAAGCTGGCGCAGACAACCGAGTGGAACAAGTTGCTTCTTTCCTACGGTACCGCCTTGGAGATCCAAAATAAGCGCGGATCGCCTCATGACGGGGTGTACTTTTCGATCAAGCATTTCCCAATAAACCTTCTGGAACAACTGCAGACCAGATACCAATGGAAGGGATGGCGATTCCAAGGGATGGACTTCTCAGCATTGATGGAACGGATGAAGGAAGGGGAAGCCATAGAAGTTGGCCCGGCAGCGCACTACTTTGAAGGCGGTATCAGGATCAATCGACATGGCGAGACCAATTTGAAAGGGCTATTTGCAGCTGGTGAGTGTACAGGCGGATTGTTTGGCGCCAATCGGGTTTCCGCAGCGACCACAGAAATGCTGGTACAAGGAGCTATCGCTGGAAAACGAGCGGGGCTATATGCTAACTCCCTTCAACATGTTCCCGAGACAATGGCGATCCAGCAACGTTATGAGGGTGAACTCACCCGTTGGCTAGGACAAAAAGGAACGACCTCCCCGCGTCTTCTGCGACGAGATCTCCAAAGGGATGCCTACCAGTATTTGGGGGTGCTCCGTGACCGAAGAGGATTGGAAACAGCCCTCTCGCAACAGATCCGATATCTGAATGTCCTGAACGACCTGAAAGTCCCATCGCATCGGTCTCTGAACAAGGCATGGCTTGATGCGCTAGAATTGCGCAACTTGGTCGATATCTTCAAATTGGTAGCGCGCTCTGCGCTTGCACGAGAAGAAAGTCGAGGGGTGCATTTTCGATCGGACAGAAGTATGATGGACAATGAGAATTGGCTTTGTCATCTCGTCGCCCACCGATGCGATGATCAATTAGTTTTGGAGAAGGAAACAATTTCCGGTGTTCAAGCACTGCGGTTTTCCAACCATTTATCCTATGAGAATGCCATTCGTGAAGCTGCTTCCTTGTTGCGAGGTTGACTTCGTATTCCTGAGAGTTCGGTCATTTTCCGTTAATGAAAAAGGAGGAGCTTCATGCGGATTATTCATGTACGCTGCGCTATTCCAACGCACTCGGGCAGAGAAAAGGAGTTCAGAAAATTCACGGTGGAGATGGACGGGGACGTTTCTGTATTAGATGTGCTCGATCATATCGCACTTTATCTAGATACTGAGATAACATGTTACAGTTTCTGTAGGCAAGGGCTTTGTGGGGGGTGCTTAGTAACGCTGAATGGCAAGAGAGTTCTTGCCTGTAAAACACTCGCACTGGATGAAATGACCATCGATCCGATTCCAACACGTTTAGAAGAAAACAGACTGGTTTCATCGAGACAGACGGACGATCCATCCGAAGAGAAAGTCAATGGACAACAAACCAATGGGCATTGACCAATTGGGCAGTTTTTTTGCGATAATTTCAATGAAACCGATAGCATCCCGGAAAGAATGTATCCGGTACCTTCCTGATCTGAAAGGCAAAAACCGTGACAAAACCTAAGCCAGTCAATCCCATACAGCATTTAGCTGCTACGCAAACTGCGGTCGGTTACGTTTCACGCTTGACGGCAACAGGGGAAACCTACCAGAAACTCGGTTTTCGCTGCGGCCTGGAGATTCATCAGCAGCTGAAGACCGAGAAGAAGCTGTTCTGTCGCTGCCCGGCCGGTCTGTATCAACGGAAGAATGACTACGATGCCGAGGTCATCCGGCATATGCGACCGACTCTGAGCGAGCTGGGAGAGTACGACGGCACAGCTCTGATGGAGTTCAAAACGCGAAAGAACATAACCTATCGGCTCAAACGCCAGACGGCGTGCACCTACGATATCGACGATACTCCACCATTTCCCATCAATCGTGAGGCGCTCGCCATCGCGATGGAGATTGCACTGCTCCTCAAGACGAGTATCGTCGGCGAGTTGCATATCACACGAAAGCAGTACCTGGATGGGAGCATACCTACTGGATTCCAGCGTACCGCCATCATCGGAATCGAAGGGAGTATCCTCTTTCCCCACAAGCAAATACGCATCATTCAACTAAGCATCGAAGAAGATTCCTGTCGTGAGGTATCGGACGTGGGGCACGAGCGGGTCTACTCCACCGATCGGCTGGGGATACCGTTGATCGAGACAGTCACCTATCCGGACATGGTGACCCCCGACGAGGCAGCAAGGGCGGCGCAACACCTCCGCTACCTGGCGCGCAGCACCGGCAAGGTCAACACGGGGATCGGCGCGGCTCGCCAGGACGTGAACGTAAGCATCACTGGTGGAACGAGGGTCGAGATCAAAGGGGTCTCCCACATCCGCTGGATCCCTGAACTCACTCACAACGAGGCGTTCCGCCAGAAGGCCCTGCTCGAAATCCGCGAGGTTCTATCCGCCCGCGTGAGCGATCCAAGCGCATGGAGAGTTCGTTCCGTGGCAGTAAATGACGATCAGATCAGCGATATTCCCGGCCTCATTGAGCAGGAAGCCACGCATGGGAAGAGGTTTGTGGCCGTAAACCTCCCGTCCTTTGTTGGTATCCTCTCCTTTTTCACTCAACCCGGTCAGACCTTTGGCGATGAGCTCTCCGACCGACTGAAAGTCATCGCCTGCCTGGAGAAACCGAACATGACCCACTCCGAATCCCTAGCCCCCATGGTCACGAAAGATGGTTGGTCGATGCTCCGCGCGCTCCTCGGAAGTGGACCCAAAGACGCACAGCTCCTCCTGTGGGGTCCGATAGCCGACATCGAGACAGCGGTCGAGACGATCGAAGAGAGGTGCCAGTTGGCCTTTGTCGGTGTCCCCAACGAGACCCGTAAGGCACTTGCCAACGGGACAACGCTCTTCGAGCGCGTCCTTCCTGGGCCAAATCGAATGTACCCGGATACCGATTCGGCACCGATCCCGATTAGCGAAACGATGATCGCCGCTGCCCATCGATCTCTCCCCGAGGATATTCCGGCACAACTCGCGAAACTCGAAGCATGGGGGGTCCCGGAGGACGCGTGCCGAACCATCCTCCGGCGCAACCTCTTTGGGATCGTCGCACGGATCATCGAGGAGATGCCGGATGATCCCACGTTCGTCGGCAAGCTGATCGCTCACACCATGAAGCACCTCAACCACGCGCCATCGCCCGATGGAAAAGGGAGCACGGAGCGGTTCATTGCCCTGTTATCATACGTCCGAGAGCGCGGTTTAGACCGTGATATCCTGAAGGTCATGGCTCCATCGGCGCTGATGAAACCGCAGCGCAGCTTCGAGAAGATCTTGGATGACATCAATCATTGCCCGGTCCCCGAAGAGGAGATCGTCGCACGTATTCCCAAGCTGAGAGAAGCCTTTGAAAGACGGCGGACGAGCAACCGACCGTTCGCCTCCCGGGATTGGATCATGGGACAACTGCGACCGCTGGCTCTGGGGAACATCCGGTTGTCCAAGCTGGCACAGGCAATCGAAAGAGGGGAAGGATGAACGACGCATTCAAAGGGTACCGCGGAGCGGCTTTGGCCCTGTTGAAGAAGTTCGACGTTCGTGTATGGAGTGAGGCGACGATCGATACGACACGGGGCAAGTTCGAAGGGATAATCCTGCCGCGCTCGGAGAACGATGACGATACCCATCTCGTGCTGAAGCTTTCCACCGGCTACAACGTCGGCATCGACGTGGATACGATCACCAAGGTCCACGCTATCGGTTATAAGGAAGCCCATTACAAGATTCCTGAGCAGGAGTTTCCTTCCTCTCCAGAAAAACCAAACGTTGTGCTGCTCGGCACCGGCGGAACCATCGCTTCGCGGCTCGACTACCGTACCGGTGCGGTTATCCCTGCATTCTCCCCGGGTGAACTGTACGGAGCGGTCCCCGAACTCGCTGATATCTGCAACCTCACGACGGAGAAGCTGTTCGCCGTCTTCAGCGAGAACATGGGCCCGCAGGAGTACATCGCGCTGGCAAAGGCGATCGAACGAGAGATAAAGAACGGGATCGACGGGATCGTCATTGGCCATGGTACCGATACGATGCACCATACCGCGGGCGCGCTGGCGTTCATGGTGCAGCATCCACCCGTTCCGATCGTGATGGTCGGTTCTCAGCGATCGTCCGATCGCCCCTCCTCGGATGCTGCGCGCAACCTGATCCACGCTGCAACGACCGCGGCAACAGGGGATATCGCTGAGGTGATGGTCTGTATGTTCGGGCCTACATCCGACGAATACGGATTGCTGCACCGGGGCACCAGGGTGCGCAAGATGCACTCCTCGTACCGCTCAACGTTCCGAACCATCGGTGATATCCCCCTCGCCACGGTGACTCGCGACGGCGTCAGACCGCTTCGTGACGATTACAACCGGCGGCGCGATGACCGCCAAGTGGAGATCTATCCCTACTTTGAGGAGCGGGTCTCCTTGCTCTACTACTACCCCAACATGCATCCCGACATCATCGATGCACTGGTCGCCAATGGATACAAGGGGATCGTCATCGCAGGTACGGGGCTTGGGCACGTCAACAAGCCGCTCTATCCCGCCATAAAACGTGCGATTAATGCCGGCGTCGCGATCTACATGACGGTACAGACCCTGTGGGGATACGTGCACATGTTCGTCTATGATACCGGACGCGACCTGATGGCCGCAGGGATCATCCCCGCTGAGAACATGCTCCCCGAGGTTGCCTACATCAAGCTCGGCTGGGCATTGGGACAGACGGACGATCTGAAGAAGGTGAAGGAACTCATGCTCACCCCGATTAGCGGTGAGATCACCGAGCGCGAACCGCACGACGGGTACCTAATCTTCCAAGGAGGCGTCCCCGGGATCGAGGCGTTCCTCAAGCACGTCCATAAGTGAGACTCTTTGTCGAGTGGGTAACAAGCCCCTGACTGCAAATGATAGAATGCTGTTCTCTCGCCCGTTCGTTACACTCACTCAAGTCGCGATCTCAGCTCTCAGCTTTCAGCAATCAGCTTAAAGCACAAGATTCACTCGCTCCGTCTCGTCACTCATTACCCATCACCGTGTTTCTGCTGTTCTCTGCGTCTCTGCGTCTTTGCGAGAAAACGCTCTTGCTCTTTCTCATTACCCTTCACTCATTACGCATCACTGTTTCACGTCTTTGCGAGAGGAACTCTGTTACGTACCGTATCTTCAGCTACCCACTCGAACCGACAAGGAACCATTAAGTGAGGACCATCCTGCGTTAGCAGTCGAAGGACGTCCCTCTATCCCAGCCGAACTCACCGAGTAGGGGGACGAATCGGCACGCGCAGAGTCTCTCCTGGGTGAACGTGGAACCGCTCCTCCTCACCTTCACAAGATACTGGTCCCACCTTTCCCCAACCGGGAGGACGATGATTCCTCCATCCACAATCTGGTCCTGGAAAGCCTGGGGGAGGGAGGGAAGCCCACCGGTGGCGATGATACGATCGAACGGCGCTTCTCGAGGAAGGCCCAGGGTCCCATCGCCCACCGTGCCATGGACGTTCTTGTATCCAAGCGCCCACAGGTGTTCCTGCGCCGCATGCGCCAGGGAGGCGATCCGCTCGATTGTGAAGACGCTCTCTGCCAGTTCGGCGAGGATCGCCGTCTGATAGCCGACACCGGTTCCGATCTCGAGGACCTTCTCCTCCCCTGCAAGTTCCAGCGCCTCCGTCATCAAGGCGACGATGAACGGCTGAGAGATCGTCTGCCCTTCATCAGTAGGGAGAGGAAAATCACAATAGGCCTCCCGCCACAGCGATGGAGGAAGGAAGCGATGGCGCGGAATTCGCTCCATCGCCGCCAACACCCGCAGATCAACGATCCCGCGAGACTGAACCTGGTGCTCGACCATCGCCTTCCGCTCCCCCACAAACGGATCATCTTCTGGCGTGTAACGGCGCATAGAAAGAGTGTAGGAGAAATCTCCTCGAAGAGGAAAATCCTCCTCGTTGTACAGGCGTTTATCGGCCCTGATCATCCGCACTCCTGCGATCCAGCCTGTAGACCGATGGGCATTTGACAAACACCCGCACGATCAGTAAGATCTGCTTTGTAAATTATGTTTACAAAATCAAACGGAGGCGAGAGCAGTGAGACATCACGGAAGGAAGAAGTTCTACGGATCGGTCACCGTCAGCGAGCGGGGACAGATCGTTGTCCCGGCCGCTGCCAGGGGAGACTTCGGGATCGAGGCGGGCGACAAGCTGTTGGTCCTCGGCGATCTAAACAGGGGAATCGCTCTTGTCAAGGGATCGCTGGTCACGGAGCTCTTGGGAGGGATGTTTGAGGCGTTCCATGGGACACCGAAAGCGGATGAAACCGGAGAAGAAGGTGAAACATGACAGGAAGAAGAAAAACCGCATCACTCACAGACAAAATCCACTTTGGAATGATATCTCTCGTCCATGGAACCCTCTACAGCATCTTCAGAGATCCCTATAAAGCTCTAAATGCAGCAGGGCTCAAACCGGGCCAACAGGTACTGGAAATCGGTTGTGGTCCCGGCTTTTTCACCATTCCTGCAGCAAAGATCGTAGGCACGGAGGGGAGTATTACCACGTTGGATATCAATTCGTACGCTGTGCGGATCGCAGAGCGGAAGGTCGAGAAGGAAGGTATGAAAAACGTTGCGTTTCTCCTCGCCGATGCCGCTCAAACAGGTCTACCAAATCAGAGCTTTGATCTTGTTTTCCTCTTCGGGTTCACTCATCCGATCGGCGATCTTAAAGGCATTCTGCGGGAGATCCATCGACTCTTGAAACCGGCTGGTATACTCTCCATCGAAGGACGATCCTCCCTTCCAGGGAAGCTCTTCACCCAACTGAAACATGAAGGGAGGATCACCCAATTCAAGAAAGCCGGATTGGAAGTTGGCACAACTATCTAGCGCCGTTGACCAAGTTGGAGGAGGAAGCATGGTAGTAAGATTGCGCCCGATGACGGAACAGGAGTTCCAACGCTGGCAAGAGGCGTCGATTCGTAGTTATGCGGCCGAGCACGCAGAGAGGTGAGAGGGGGAGACACGGGGACGCGAAGACACGGGGATTTATATTCTCTCCATGTATTCCTCTCCCCGTAGCTCTCTATTAGGAGTAATCCGGGGAAAGAGCGCGCAAGGAAGTGATTATTTCTCGCTCTTCGTGTGCCTTGTCTGTTGCTCGCTACGTTCGTAGGCCTCAATGATCCGCGCTACGAGAGGATGACGAACCACGTCGGACTTATCAAGGTGAACGAAAGAGATCCCGTCGACTCCGCCCAGGATCGAACGGACAGCCGCAAGTCCTGAGAGGCCGTCCTCGATGTCGACTTGGGTGATATCTCCGGTGATCACCGCCTTGGAGTGAAATCCGAGGCGCGTGAGGAACATCTTCATCTGGATAGAGGTCGTATTCTGCGCCTCATCCAGGATAACAAAACTGTTGTTCAGGGTACGGCCGCGCATGAAGGCAAGCGGAGCCATCTCGATCCGCCCGTGTTCCGTCAACTTCTCGAACTCGCTCGCCGGGATCATATCGAAGATCGCATCGTACAACGGGCGCAGGTACGGGCTTACCTTTGCCTGAATGTCTCCAGGAAGGAATCCGAGCTCCTCCCCGGCTTCCACCGCTGGGCGGGTGAGGATGATACGTTTCACCTTCGCACGTTTCAGGTAATCGATCGCCATGGCCACTGCAAGGTAGGTCTTCCCCGTCCCAGCCGGTCCGATGGAGAAGACGATATCGTTCTTGCGGATCGCCTCGATGTAGCGGTGCTGGCCGACCGTCTTCGCGCGGATCTCCTCCCCCCAGTGGGTTACCCGCACCACGTCGGCGAGTACCCCCTCCACTCCGTTTCCCTCTTTGATCTGTCCAATCAGGTAGCGGACCTCGGACAGGTTGGGGGAATGTTTCGACTCGATGATATCGAGGAGCTTCTCGAACAGTGAGCGGACCTGTTCCACCTCTTCTGGGGTCCCCTCGATACGGATCGTCTCCCCACGAGCGATGATCCTCGCCGGAAACTCCTTCTCGATCTCCTTCAGGTTGCGGTTGAACTCGCCCAGAAGGGCTGTCGATTCCGCGTTATCCCGCAGGGTTATCTCTGCACTCGTCAGTTCGATCGTATCTCACCCCCTAAGAGATGGGTATCGGTCGCTCCTGTGATCGCGATCCGCACCTCATCGCCGGTATTCATCGTTCCTCCTGTGGGAAGATGGGTATCGATGTACCCACGCGTGTAGCCGCGAAAGTACCCGTCCTTCTTCTCCTCGATCAGTACAACCTGTTCGCTTCCTACCAAATCATCAAACAGGCGCCGACGTACGCTTCGTCCTAGTTCATCGAGGATTCCGGCTCTTCTCTTCTTATCCTGTTCGGGGACCGCGGCGGCGAAGCTCGCTGCTTCGGTCCCTTCTCGGGGAGAGTAGCGGAAGATGTGAAGGTTCGCAAACCCGACTTCCTCGATCATCGCGCAGGTTCGTCCAAAGGCCGCCTCGTCCTCACCAGGAAAACCGACGATCACATCGGCCCCGAACGTGGCTTGCGGGATGGCTTGGCGGATCAGTTCGACGCACGAACGGTAGAAAGATGAGGTATATCCCCGCTGCATGTGGCGGAGGACGATATCGTCCCCGCTCTGGAGGGGGATATGAAAGTGAGGACAGGCACGCGGATCCTCGGCAAAGGCCGCCACGAGCCGAGCGGTTATCCCGTACGGATTGATCGAGGCGAGGCGCAGGCGGCGGAGTTTCTCGATCCGCAGGAGCCGACGGACTAGACTCGCCAGGTCGCCGTCGGGCGGCGCGTACTGGGCGAGGTTGATCCCCGTAAGGATGAGTTCTCGATAGCCGCTTTCGACTAGTGAGCGGGCTTCGTCGAGGATTGCGTCTACCGACTTGCTGCGCGCGGGTCCACGGACCTGGGTAGTGCGGCAAAAGGTGCACGAGAGGTCACAGCCGTCCTGCACCTTGAGGAAGGCCCGCACATGGCCGAGGTGTGAGGTGATCGCTTCCCTATCGAGTGAGGGCAGAGGCTTCTCAGGAAGAACTCCTAGTTCACCGGCGAACGCCCGTGCCACTACTTCCTCGATCCTCGCCTTCCATGCGTTCCCCACGAGGAGGTCAGCCTCCGCAACCTGCGTCAATCCCTGTGCGACGGCATCAGCAAGACAACCCACGAGAACGATCCTCGCTCTTGGTTGCTCCCGGCGCAGGCGGTGCATTGCCTGGCGAGCCTTGCGCTCGGCAAGGGAGGTGACCGTGCAGGCGTTCACAAGGTAGAGGTCGGCGTCACCGGGCACGATATCGTACCGCGATTCCAATCGTTCGCGCATCATCTGCGTCTCGTACTGATTCACCCGGCACCCGAAAGTGCGGATGCCTATGCGCATACGTTTATTTTCCGACGTCATAAAGAGCCTCCACCCGGGCCTCTGAGGAATTGAGAGATCGGAAGATCGCATAATTTATAGATTGAATCATCGGGGGATTAAGAGATTTAGAAGCTAAGATTTAATCAATCACTCACTCAACCCTCATACGATTGTCCTGCGCTCTTTGCACTGAAAATACCTGTTTCATAGAAAAAAAGGTTTGTCCGCGAGGCCCTTCTCGCACTCGCAAGGATACCCCCCCACTCATTCCTGTCAACCTCCATAGCGGTTGACATTCTCCTCTTCTTGTGATAGCGTCGACCTTAAGGCTCACTTATGAGGGGGAAAACGATGCGTAAACAGATCCTGATCGCCGCAGTATTGATAGTGGTCGTTGTCGGGATTGTGATAGGGTGGTATCTCGCCACTCAGCGTCACGTGGGGCACCTCGTCGCGCAAGGGGAGCGGACCAACATCCTCCTTCTCGGTCTCGATAAGGCCGGAACGACAAACCGAAGCGACACGATGATGCTTCTTAGCCTCGCCCCGGAGAAGGACGTTGTGCTGATCTCACTTCCGCGCGATCTGCGGGTGAAATTCGCAAACGGCGAGTTCCACAAGTTGAACGCTGCGTACACAACCGGTGGGGCAAAGCTCGCTCGCCAGACGGTCTCCTCGCTCCTCGGGATCGAGGTTCCGTTTTACGTCACCCTGGACTATGCCGGATTTGAGCACCTGATTGACCTATTTAACGGGGTCACTCTCACCGTAGAGGAAAGGATGGTCTACGACGACGAGAGGGCCGACCCGCCACTCCATATCGACATCCAACCGGGAAGCCAGACGTTCGACGGAAAGACGGCCCTCGACTACATCCGTTACCGTGGGGAGACAGGAGATATCGCGCGAATCGCGCGCCAGCAGAAGCTTATCGCCGCCCTACTGACAAAAGGGCTTCAGAACGAAGATTTCGCTTCGACCCGCAAGACGGTGAAGGAGATCTATCCCTACTTGCACACAGACCTCTCGCTGATCGATCTGTACGACCTGGCCAAGCTTGTACAGGAACTGAACCTGAACCAGATCCAAATGGCGATCATCCCTGGAACCCCTGTCACGATCGATGAGGTCAGCTACTTGGAGCCGCAGACAGTGGAGATGGAGCAGATCGTCGCGCAGCTCATCAAGGAAATCGATCTCCTCACACCCGATGAGATCAGCGTTGCGGTATACAACGGAAATGGAACCTTGCGCGCGGCCGCGGATACGAGCGAGTACCTGAAGAGGAAGGGGTTCAAGGTCCTGCCGGCGAGCAACGCCGACAGCTTCGAATATGAGGAGACATACATCGTAGTTCTGACCGAGACCGCAAAGGCATGGGTGCTGCAGCAGGTTCTTCCTATCGGAGCGACCGTCGTCAGCCCGGAGGAATTCGCCCCACGCTACGAGAAGCTCCCCGCCGCACCGACAGGGACGGACCTCCTGTTGGTCATCGGGGCAGGGTTCACGGTGGAGAATGGATGACGATCGGCTCCTCCGCTCGGCAATCGACCTGATCGCTGAGAAAAAGGGGAAGAATATCGTCGTAATCGATCTTAGGAGCTCCCCGATTCCCACTGATTACTTCGTGATCGCCGAAGGGGAGAACCCTATTCACGTCAAGGCAATCGTCTCCAACCTGATGTCAAAATTCCCGCTGAAAGCGATCAATCGCGAGGGGCTATCCGAGAGGCGCTGGATCGTGCTCGACTACGGGGAACTCATGGTGCACGTATTCGTAAGCGAGGCACGCGAATTCTACGACATCGATTCCCTGTGGGCCGATCACATCGTTGCGACGGAGGGATCGACTATCTAGTCACAAGCATTTTACCGCAGAGGGCGCTGAGGAATTGAGAGATCGGAAGATTGAATGATCGGGAGATTAGGAGGTTCAATCACTCAACCCTGCTTCTCTCTCTGCGTGCTCCGCGTTCTCGGCGGTGGAACCTTCTGTTCGCAAGGGGGAAAGGGTTGGTGTGACAACCTGTAAAGGATCGGTAATGAGTGAGCAGGGACGAGCGATCAGTCGGCATCTTTTTCCACACTTGACCGCCAAAGCCATAGCTGCTACGATAGACAGGATGAAAAGGTAAGGGGGTGAATCACATGGCAAAGAAAGAGCTTCTTAACAAGCTATCCATCTACATTCCACAGAAGAAGATGGAAGAGAAGCCGGTTGAGCGCCTGATCCGGCTGGGGAATAAGAAGGATCGCTCGATCAACTATATGGTCGTAGAGGCGATTCTTGGATATTTGAGAAGAGAGGAGAAAAAGGGTTAACCTCCTTATTCTCTAACCCGGTTTTTCGAACAACGAGGACTGTCTTTGGTTACCAACGCACGGTCCTACAAAAAAACCTCTTCGCTGTTCATTAAAAAACCCCACAGCAAGCTGGGGGACATTGAAAGGCAGAAGCCAAAGATCTAACCGGAGTTGGTCTTCATACTACAACTTCATGTAGATCTTTGTTGCATCGAAAGTAACGTCGCACACAAGGTGCGACGCTACATCCAGTTTTTCGTAGCGTCGGAGCTTGCCATGCATGGCTTGTCTCCGACGTTGAGGGGTTTATTCCTGAGAGCACTCATGTAGCTAGTCGAACAACAAGCTGATTCACCTGCGGCGAACCTCCGCTTTCCTCCCCCCAGCAAACTGGAGGGTATCCAGCGGAGGATTTTTGTGAATCCCGCCCTGACGAACACTCGCGTGGCATTGGTCTCATAATTGGAAGCGAGCCGGGGATCGAGTGGGGTGGTTCCAGCGGTGGGTGGTATAATCGTCGAGATCGGTAGCAAAGGAGGGGGAAGGAGTGGCAGCGTATCTGGGAAGGCGGTTCATCGGCTTGATCGTCGCCCTGATCCTGGTCTCTCTGTTGGTCTTCCTTGCCATCCGGGTGGTTCCGGGAGACCCAGCGCAGATTATGCTCGGAACCGAAGCCGACCCAACCTCGCTCCATGCGTTGAGGGAACGACTCGGGCTCAATGAACCCTTTTATGTACAGTACGGAACGTGGATCAACGGCCTTCTCACCGGAAGGTTAGGGGAATCGATCCGCTATGGAAAGCCGATCGGCGAGTTGATCGTGTCTCGCTTTGCGGTCACCGGGCCGTTGGCGCTGTTAGCGGTTGTCATCGCGCTGGGGTTGGGGATCCCGTTGGGAACCTTCGCGGCCACGCATCGCAATCGCCTCGGCGATTATGGAGTGATGGCCTTCTCACAGCTTGGATTGGCTGTACCTGCTTTCTGGGCAGGGATCCTGTTGATGCTTCTCTTTTCGGTGCAGCTGCAATGGTTTCCGGCGGGTGGGTTCATTCCTTGGTCGAAGAGCGTCGGGGGGGCACTCCGATCGATATTTCTCCCCTCCCTCTCTCTGGGGGTGATTCACGCCGCCGTGATTGCGCGACTGACGCGCTCCACCCTGCTTGAGGTGATGGGCGAGGACTACATTCGCACGGCACGAGGCAAGGGGTTGGTCGAGCGGATCGTTCTCTATAAACACGCGCTTCGGAACGCCCTAATTCCCATTATCACGTTGGTTGGGCTGCAGTTTGCCTCTCTACTGGGGGGGACGATCATCATCGAGAACGTCTTCTACCTGCCAGGGTTAGGGCGGCTCGCCTATCAGGCGATCAATACCCGCGATCTTCCCGTTGTCCAGGATGTAGTTCTGTTGATCACCGTGTTGGTGGTGGGGATGAGTCTATTGGTCGATATCGCCTACGCGTTGCTCGACCCGAGGATTCGATTGGAGTAGGGGATGATGCGCACAAGGTACCCAGGACCAGCACGGAGAACGCGTTCGTCGAAGCGAAACGCTAGTTTCGTCATCGGCGCGGTGATCGTGGGACTTCTCATCCTCACCGCGTGCGTCAGTCTTTTTTACACCCCCTATGATTCTATCAAGATGTCAATCGAGGACCGCTTGCAAGGGCCGAGCCTGAGCCACCTGTTGGGGACGGATCAGTACGGACGCGACATCCTGAGCCGCGTCATGGAAGGGACGCAGAACTCCGTTTTGGTCGGGGTTGTGGCGGTAGGGATCGGGATGGTCTTCGGGGTGCTCTTTGGGCTTTGGGCCGCATTCTCCTCCGGTTGGAGCGACGAGGCGGTGATGCGGGCGATGGACGTAGTCTATGCGTTTCCCGCGGTGTTGAACGCGATCCTGTTCGTGGCGATCCTCGGACCGGGGATCGTCAATGTCATGATCGCCATCGGAATTCACAATGTTCCAATCTTCGCGCGGCTGACAAGGGGGAGTGTCCTGCGAGCCAGAGAAGAGGAGTACGTCCTCGCTGCCTACAGCCTCGGACGCAGACGGTGGACGATCGCCTGGCGTCATATCCTGCCCAACATCCTTCCATCCCTCATTGTTCAAGGGACGATCCAGTTCGCGGCCGCCATCCTCGCAGAGGCTGCCTTGAGCTACCTCGGTTTGGGAACGCAGCTCCCCTATCCAAGTTGGGGACGCATGCTGCGCGAGGCGCAGACCTTCATGGGACTGGCGCCGGGGCTAGCGGTTTTTCCTGGGGTGGCCATTGCTCTCTCCGTACTGGGCTTTAACCTGCTCGGAGACGGGATGCGCGACCTGCTCGACCCGAGGTTAAAAGGCACGTACTAGCCGCTTCTCTCCCTTGAAACCGGAGATCCCCCAATGTATCTTACGCGCGACACCATAGCTCGCTGTGTCGGAAGGCCGATCAGGGGAGGAGAGAATGCGAATAACGAAGTATATCGGAAGTACGCTTCTCATTATCGGGATCTTGATGGGAGGGGTTGCCTATGCGCAGACCCCCGGAGGCAGGCTGCAAGTGGCGGTGCAAGGGGAACCGCTCGGGCTGAACCTTATTCTTACCCCGTCGGCGGAGACCTATCAGTTGCTCATGTACAACGTGGTGGAGCCGTTGCTCCGTTACACAGCCGATGGTGACCTTGTGCCGCTGCTTGCGCAAAGCTACGAGATCGAAGAGACCGAGAGCGGAGCACGGTACATCTTCTACCTGCGCTCCGGGGTCGTCTTCCACAACGGGAAACCGTTCACCGCTTACGATGTCAAGTACACGTTCGATTGCCTGCTCGATCCGGAGATTGCCTCGCCGAATGCAGCCCCGTTCTCGTTCCTACGAGACGTTGAGGTCATTGACGACCTAACCGTGCGCTTTGTGACGGAAGGGAAGGCGGCCCCGCTCCTCGGCTACCTGGCGTCGAACAAAGGGGTGGGAATCATCCCCACAGGGTCGGATATGGAAGAGCTGAAAGCCCATCCAATCGGGACCGGACCGTTCGCATTCGCTGAGTGGGTCCCTGGCGATCACCTGACCTTGGTGAAGAACGATCACTACTGGAAAGAGGGAAGCCCTTATTTGGACGAGGTGATCGTCAAGTTCATCCCGGATCAAGCCGCCTCGTTTGCGGCGCTCTTGGCCGGAGATGTGGATATGATCGACAAGATGGTCTCCGAGAACGCTATTGTGTTGGAGAGCAACCCCCGGTTCAAGGTAATCGCCGGCTCGATGAACACGCCGCAGCTGTTGGCGATCAACAACGCCCGCCCGCCGTTCGACAATGTTCTCGTCCGCCGCGCCCTGTGCTATGCCATCGACCGTGACGAGATCATCGCCGGCACGGTCGCCCGTCCCGAATGGGGGACACCTATCGGCTCGCACATGTCACCGCTGAACCCGTTCTACGTCGATCTCGTCGGTATGTACCCGCATGACCCGGAGTACGCGCGTCAGTTGCTGGCACAGGCTGGGTACCCGAACGGGTTCCAAACCACACTCTATCTGCCGCAACCGTTTGAATTTCACATCCGCACCGGCGAGATCATCGCCGACCAGCTGCGGGAGGTGGGGATCGATTGCTCCTTGCAGGTACTCGAATGGGGGCAGTGGATCGAGCGGGTCTATTCACAGTGGGACTATGACATGACGGTGATCGGACACGATCAGGGAGTCGAGCCGGCTGTCAACTTCACCAAACCGTTTGAACGGGTGCAGGCAGACGGCGGTTCTGGCTACTACTTCCAGTATTCCAACCCGTTCGTGCGCGAGCTACTCGCACGTGGGAAGGAGACCTTCGACATAGCAGAACGCAAGACGATCTATGCGATGGTACAGACGATCATCGCCAGCGACGCCATGGCCGTCTGGATTCAGGGCATACCGCAGTTTGAAGGGATGCGATCCGGAGTGATGGGCTATCGCCAGATCCCCATCTACGTGCTGGATCTGGCCAGACTCTACCTGAGCGACGATTGATCCTACATGCTGTTCTCAGCTAGGCGCGGGGGGCCGCAGAGAGGGAGGCAGGATTAATTGGGTGATTGAATGAGTGAATCATTGAGCGATTGAACGAGCGATCGAATTTTAGCTTCTAAATCTCTTAATCCCCCGATGATTCAATCTATCAATTATGCGATCTCCCGATCTCCCAGCGTCTCTGCGGTAAAATGCTGCAATCGACCTATGAGCAGTGTCTTTGTCCCCTCGGGGGATGTAGTAAACAGGACCGGCTACTACACCCCCCAAGTACTCTTCGTGTCCTTCGTGGTGAAACAGTTTTGTACTTCTGCGAGAAACACAAATTTTGGCCCATTCACGCTTGGCTAACAGCCATGCCGGCAGTTTTTCCGCAACACTTTTATGTTCTCCTAATCCCTCCATATTATAGACAGCAGTTTATAATGTTACACATTCCCATACAACCATATGACGGCACAGCTGAATCAGCAAGGAGAGGAACTGAATTTGCTTACCCTTTGTATATCTCCACTCCGCACTGCCTGGCGGCATGCAACAGATGCGAGTCCTGTGTGGCAAGAGGCAATCCATTCCGCATCGCCAGATCTAGGTAGGAGGCATCATAGGTGGAAAGGGAGTGCGCACGTGCCAGGGCGATGATCTCCCCGAACATTCTTTCTGGCAAATCTTGCTCGATAGTAATCGGAAGGTGCGCCAGCAGCGTTACGAAGCGGGCGCTGTCCGCCTTAGTGAGCCTTTCTCGACGTTCCGCTACAAGCAGTGCATTTCCTACTTCCAGTGGCCAGATTCCAGGTACGATGGCCTCTCCGGTTTCAAACCGGTCGAGGACGGTGTAGGGATATTCAGTTTCTTCGTCTTCGAAGCACCAAGAGAGTGCGACCGAGGCATCAAGCACCAAAACATCCTTTGTGGCCATTTACCTCCGCCCTTTCTCGATCAGTTCTCGTATTGACATCCCGTTCAGGCGGTGGCCTTTTCGGAAGGACTTAAGCGCATCAATCGCCTCTTTGGGCTGAACCTTCTCACTCTTTGCCACGGGGCCCAACTCGGCTACGGGAACGCCGTGTTTGGTGACAACTATCCGTTCCCCATTTGTTGCTCGCTTTAGAAGCTCCGAAAGCCGGGTCTTGGCCTCATAGGCTCCCACTCGGGTCATAATCGGCCTCCTTTAGACTAGTATAAGACTAGTCTAATTCGTTTCCTCGCCGCTGTCAAGTACAGGCAATTATTATCAGGTGCTTCAGGGTTTTGTGTGGGCAGGGATAGGCTGAGGTGATATTCTCTGAGGCATGCGAGACAAAGACTTGTATGCTCAGATCCTTGGGATTACGTATCCGTGGTTTGTTAGAGAGGTCGAGTTACATCTTCAGGAGGGCGAAGTGATTGTTCATCTGGAGCTTGATCCTAATTACAGGCTGAAGGGATGAGGCTCCGGAGGTAACTATGAACCGACCGGAGCCTCAGGTAGTTACAATCTTATCTTACTTTCCCGGGCACTGGCAAGAGATCGCTTCGTCGATCCCTTTGTTCCCATACGCCTTATCGAAATGGACGGCAAATTCCGCGGCGAGCTTCGCGGCGCGCGCGTCGTAGGCGGCCTTGTCTTCCCAGGTGTTTCTTGGGTTCAGGATCTCAGAGGGAACCTCGGAGCAGGCACGCGGAACGAGGACGTGGAAGGTCTTGTTCTCACCATAGGCGACGTTTGCCAGATCCCCAGAGAGGGCCGCGTGGACCATCGCACGTGTAAGGTTGATGTCCATTCGCTTTCCGATCCCGTACGGCCCGCCGTTCCAGCCGGTGTTCACCAGGTAGACTGCGGTTCCGTGCTGGTCTAGCTTCTCCCCGAGCATCCGCGCGTAGACATCGGGGTTGCGTGGCATGAACGGCTCACCGAAGAAGCGGGAGAACGTCGTCTTTGGCTCGACGATCCCGGTCTCTGTCCCGGCGAGTTTGCTCGTGTATCCCATCAGGAACCAGAGCATCGCTTGTTCGCGGGTCAGCTTGGAGATAGGGGGGAGGACACCGTTGGCATCAGCGGTGAGGAAGAGGATCGTCCTCGGGTGCCCTCCACGCGAGGAGGCCTTGATATTGGAGAGGTAGGTAAGCGGGTAAGAGGCGCGTGAGTTAGGGGTGAGGCGATCGTCGAAGAGGTCGAAGCTTCCATCGGGGTAGAACATCGCGTTCTCCACGATCGATCCGTGTTTTTGGTAGTCATCCTCATGCATCACCGCGTTATATATCTCCGGCTCTTTTTTTGGATCAAGATCGATCAGCTTGGCGTAACAACCATGCTCGAAGTTGGCGATCCCTTCCTCGCTCCATCCGTGCTCGTCATCACCGAGGAGGGCCCGCCGCGGGTCGGCGGAAAGGGTCGTCTTCCCCGTACCGGAGAGGCCCAGCAGGAGTGCCGTATGCCCGTTTTCCCCTTCGTTCGCCGAGCAATGAAGCGGGAGGATTCCCTCCGCTGGGAGGAGGTAGTTCATCACCGTAAACATCAGTTTCTTCACCGAGCCGCCATAGGCCGAGCCGTAGACGATGCCGATACGACGGTCGTAGTCCATTCCGATCACCATCGTTGAGGTCCCCTCAAGCCGTGGGTCGATGCGCAACCGTCCCTTGTAGCGCTGTGGGTCGAGTTTGTCATAAGGGAGGACGAGCATGGTGAACGGTCGGGCGTAGAAGACACTCCGGGAGATATCCTCGGGGACCTTTCGGAACATGTTGTCGGTGAAGAGGGCGGTGAGGGCCTTGTCGCTGATCGTTTTGACGGGGAGGGCGTAAGAAGAATCCGCGCCGAGAACCCGATCGGTGACATAGATGCGCCCCTTCGTTGTGAAGGTGGAAAGCGCGTCTTCGAGGACCATATCGAATGTCTCCTCATCGATCGGGATGTTGTTCGGCGAATCCCAATCGATCTCTGTTTCGCTCTCCTTTCGTCTTACGGTGAGGGTATCCTTGGGGCTTCTCCCGGTCGATTCAGGGGGGGTCCAGGTTGCGAGTGCACCGCAGGCGCTGACGAACGCCTCCCTGTTTTTGACGGTCTCTTCGATCAACGACTCCCTCGTCGGGTTATCGACGATGGCCGAACGCATCAAAAGCGTGCGCAGACTCTCCTCAAAGTTCATCTGTATCTCACCCTTGCTTTCTTTGCTCCGCACCACTCACTGAGGGGCAGTACGGGCAAGGCATCATACCCCACTGCGGGAGGAAATTCATTAAGCGAGTGGGTATCATCCCTCCGAGGATGAACACGATGGAAGAAGGACTCTTTGAAGCGATCCGCACGGCCGTCTCCTTTGCCGAGGCTTGCCAACGCGTTGTTACTTGGCTGCGAGTCAACTGGCCGCACTTCGATTGGGTGGGAATCTACTTGCGAGAAGGCGAGGAACTTGCATTGACTGCGTGGGACGGCCCGGAAGCGACGCAGCACGTGCGTATCCCAGTAGGTCAGGGGATCTGCGGGTTGGCCGCCCGTACAGGGGAGACCGTGGTCGTCGTCGACGTGAATGCTGACGACCGCTACCTTGCTTGTTTTCCACAGACGCGCGCGGAGATCGTCGTGCCACTCTTACTAGGGCAGGAAGTGATCGGTGAGATCGATATAGACAGCGATACACGAGCGGCGTTCACGCAAGCCGACCGCGACCTTATAGAGGAGACAGCCTCTGTCCTGACGGCGTTCCTCTCCCAATTAATAGAGTAAAGAACCCCCAGTAAGCTGAGGGACATTGAAAGGCAGAAGCCAAAGATCTAACAGGAGTTGGTCTTCATGCTACAATTTCGTGTAGAGCTTTGTTGCATCGAAAGCAACCCCGGGGGGTGTAGTAATTCCTATACCGGCTACTACACCCTCCAAGCACCCAAGGTACGACGCTACATCCAGTTTTTCGTAGCGTCGGAGCTTGCCATGCATGGCTTGTCTCCGACGTTGAGGGGTTTATTCCTGAGAGCACGCATGTAGCCAGTACGAACAACAAGCTGATTCGCCTGCGGCAAATCTCCGCTTTCCACCCCTTAAGCTCGCTACGGGATATTCAGCGGAGGATTTTTATAGAAGACTCTGATAAGATGCATGTATACAGGGGGTTGACGTGATCAATACGAACGGATTGGCCCGAAGATTCGGGGATGTCACCGCGGTGGAGGACCTCCACCTTGAGGTGGAGAAAGGCGAGGTATTTGGGTTTCTCGGGCCGAACGGCGCCGGCAAGACGACAACGATTCGGATGCTCGCCGCACTGATCGCCCCAACAAGCGGAGAAGCAACGGTCGCTGGACTGCGGATCGGGCAGGAGAACCGAGAGATCCGACAGCATGTCGGTGTTCTCACCGAGACACCCGGTCTGTACAAGCGCCTTTCGGCCATAGATAACCTTCTATTCTTCGCGAAACTGTACGGAGTCTCCGAACCACAGAAGCAGGCGGAACGATACCTAAGGCTGTTCGAACTGTGGGATCGCAGGGACGACCTTGCCGGAACCTTATCCAAGGGGATGCGGCAGAAACTGGCGATCGCACGGGCGATGTTGCACGAACCGCAGATCCTGTTCCTGGACGAGCCGACCGCCGGTCTCGACCCAGAGGCAGCCAAGGTAGTGCGCAACCTGATCGAGACCTTGCGCACAAGAGAGCGGACGATCTTCTTGTGCACGCACAACCTTGATGAGGCCGATCGCTTATGCGACCGTGTCGCCCTGTTCAACACGCGGCTCGTGGCCGTCGGCCGCCCGCAGGAGTTGAAGGAACGTCTGTACGGACGTCGCACCGTGATCCACCTCGTCAACCCGGCCCCTGGGATCGAGGAGTCGATCGATCTCCCCTTTGTCAAAAAAACCGAACGGGTGGACAATACCCTCGTTGTCTCTCTCTCCAATCCGGAGGAAGAGAACCCGCTACTGGTCAGCCGACTCGTTGAACTGGGGGCGAAGATTCAGTACGTCAACGAGCTGCGCGTCTCGTTGGAAGACCTCTACCTCGATCTAATGGAGGATAATAATGCACCGAATTAGCGTGATCCTGTTAAAAGAATGGCGGGAGTCTCTGCGCAACAAGATGATTCTCTTCGGGGCGATCTTCCTGCCGTTGTTCATGGTTGGTGCCGCGGTAATGATGGTCTATCAGGGGAAAGGTATCGATGTTCCTGGCGCACAGATTGCCCTCTTCAACACGGCATTGATGTACTTCCTCATCCTGCCGGCTGTCATCCCACTCGCCATCGCCGCCTACTCGATAATCGGGGAGAAGGAGCAAGGAAGTCTGGAACCGCTCCTTGCCACGCCGATCTCCGACCTCGAACTCTTCCTGGGGAAGGCGCTGGCGAGTGTGATCCCCGCGCTTATCCTGACCTGGGGAAGCTTCGGTCTCTTCCTAGGGGTATCGATTCTGTTCATCGGCGGGATACCACCGCACGCCCTTACTCCGCCATGGATCGCCGCGATCTTCGGCCTGTCACCACTCCTATCCCTCTTCTCCGTCGGGGTGACAATGCTCGTTTCCTCGCGGGCTTCAGACGCCCGAGCAGCCTACCAGGTATCGAGCCTCGCCATCCTGCCGGGGATCGTGCCACTCATCATCTACACGAGCAGGAAGACGCTCGTCAACCTGTGGCTTGTGGGGGTGGAGGGGCTCGTATTACTCGCCGCAAGCAGCATCGTGCTATACTTTGCCATAAAGGTATTTCGCCGGGAGCAGATATTGACACGGTGGAAGTGAGGGAGGAAAGATGGACTCAAAGATCTTGATCGCACTCGCGGTGATCGGAGCGATTCTACTGGTCGGTCTGTTCGCGCCCCGAACAGAGGAGACCTCTCCGATCTTGGAAACAGGGCAGCTCATCGAGGCTGGTCACTTTGTCTTGGAACAGGCGGGCACGCCGGTGGTAAACGAGGAATATACCATCTTCTTCTCGCCGGCAGAGGGGTACATGCTCCTCTCAGAGGCGCGTGTGACAACGGGAGATCAGACGATCTCTCTGGCACAACAATACCAGTTCGATCGCGATTTTTTGCCGATCCTCTATCATTTGGCCGCGGATACACCCTCAGGACCCCAGATCATCTCCGCGCAGATCGGCCTATCGGGGTTGCACATGGAGACGCGTGCCGGAACCTCGCAGCAGGGTGTTGACACCCCGGATGCTCGCAACACAGCCATCCTCGATAATAACCTCGTTAGCCATTACCTCGTCCTGTTGATGGCCTACCAGGGAGGGGCGATCGAGCACGATTTCACATCGGCGATCCCGCAAGTTCTCCTCTCCTTACCCGCGCATATAGATGGACCGACAGCGATTCAGTTTGTATCGGAAACGAACAGTTACGATGGAGACCTTTACACCATCCACTTGGGCGATATCCGGATTGAACTCGTCGTTTATCAAGGACGTCTTGTCGGGGCGTTCATCGAAGCACAGGCCGTTCGCGCTTACAACCCGGACCTCTTTCCCAACGGGATCTTCCTCGATATCGAGGAAGAGGAGGCCCCTACCGTCGAGGGGGTGGAGCAGGAAGTTACTTTTGAGAACGAAGGGATCACCCTCTCCGGGACGCTCACCCTGCCCAAGGAGATGGGAAATCCCGTTCCCGGGGTTCTGTTCATCCACGGATCGGGACCGGTCGATCGCGATGAGAACGCCGCAGGCCTGAAGACCGATCTCTTCCGCGAGTTCGCGAATGCCCTTGCCAAGGCAGGAATCGGGTCACTACGCTATGATAAGCGCGGCGTCGGGGAGAGTGAGGGCCTGTTCAGCGAGGCATCGATGGAGGATCTCCTCTCCGATGCACGTGCCGCCCTCTCCACCCTACAAGCGGTCGAGGGGATCGATGTGGAACGCTGCTTCCTCGTTGGGCACAGTGAAGGAGGGATACTCGCTCCGATCATCGCCTCCGAGGATAATCCTGCGGGAATCGTCCTCCTCGCCGGGGCAGCTCACTCGCTCGATATCATCATCCGCGGGCAGATCGAACGGCTGAACCAGGCGGCAGGAAAGAGCGAGGAGGAGGTACAGGCCGCGCTTGCTCAAGAGGATCAATACCTCGATTTCGTTCGTACGAGTGAGGGCGAATGGCCCGACTATCCCTTCGATGATCTCAAAGGGGCAATGCCATGGCTCACACAGGAGATGCTCCCACAGATCACTGCACTCTCCCTATCCTGGTTGAGGGAACACTTCCTCCACGATCCGATCGAGACGATCCAACACGTATCCTGCCCGGTGCTGATACTCCAAGGAGAGAAGGACTCTCAGGTCCCAGCCGATGAGGCGAACCTCCTTGCCGCAGCCCTGGCGGCGGCAGGGAACGCGGACGTCACTCTCGATCTTCTCCCCGATCTGAACCACCTGATGCGCCACCACCCTGAAGAACCAAACCTGGTCTACCGACACTTGAACGAGCCGGTCGATCCGAGGGTGATCGAGAGAGTGACAGGATGGATCAGCGAGCACGTTGTCCAGTAACGATCTGACATCGAAGGAGGAAGTCGCCTCCCTCCTCCACGCGGCAGATGTTCACCCGAGCAAGCGTCTGGGGCAGAACTTTCTTGTCGATCGCGCGGTCCTCGATGCGATCATCATTGAGGTAGAGCGGGCCACCCCGCGTGAGATCCTCGAGATTGGAGCCGGGCTGGGGACGGTCACCCGCGAGCTCGCAGGGTTCGCCGATCATATTATCGCAATCGAGGTCGACCGGCGGCTCGCAAAGATCCTCGAACAGACCGTCAGGGAGATGGAAAACGTCGAGGTCGTGCGCGAGGATATCCTTGCGTGCGATCTTCGCCATGCGAGCAAAAGCGGACCCATCTTCGTGGTCGGGAATATCCCCTATAGGATCACCGCTCCAATCCTGAAGCACCTCGTTGAGAATCGGGAGTCGATCTGTGGGGCGCTTCTTCTCACGCAACGCGAGGTTGCAGAGAAGATCGCGGCGAGTCCAGGCCGGAACGGATCGGCCTTGGGGGTCTTCCTTCAGGCATACGCGGATATCCACGTGATCAGGCGCGTCTCGAAGGCATCATTTTATCCTGTTCCCGAGGTCGACTCGACCCTGTGGAGCCTCTCGTTCTTGAGACAGCCCCGATTCACGGCTGACAAAGAGAAGTTCTTCACCGTCGTTCGTGCCCTCTACGGCAAACGGCGTAAGATGATCCGAAGTGCCCTGCGAGATCTCCTAGTCGTCGAACAGGTCGCAGAGATCCTGGGAACCGCTGGTATTGACCCCACCGTCCGAGGAGAGACCCTCTCACTGGAAGAGATCGACCGGATCGCACGACTCGTCTGAGCTAACTCGTACCAGGCCGGTTGTGCTCACTGAGCTCTGGCGTATCGGGCTCTACGTGCACCATCACGTTCACCGGGCGCTTGCAGGCCGACTTCACGGCTTCCTCCACCTGCATCGAGATGCGATGGCCTTGCAAGAGCGATAGGGTAGGATCGACGAGGACGTGCAGGTCGACGAATGGCTCGCGCCCCACGCTGCGGGTGCGAAGTGCGTGCCAACTTCGCACCGCAGAGACCCGCTCGATCGCCGTTTGGATCATTTCGAGGTCCACCCGCGAAAGCGAGCCTTCTACCAGCTCATGGAGGACATCACGCACGGTCTTTGCACCGGCTGCGACGACCATCAGTCCGACAACGATCCCCGCGACCTGATCGGCATGTCCCCAGCCCAGGAGTCCACCAAACCCTCCAATGAGGACAGCTACCGAAGAAAGCGCGTCGGAGCGGTGGTGCCATGCATTGGCGTGCAAGGCCGGACTCCTAAAGCGGCGCGCAACGCAGATCGTGCGACGGTAGATCCACTCGTTGGCAAGAACCGAGACCGTTGCTACGAGAACAACAACAAGCCCTGGATAAACCTCCTGTCGCGCATAGAGGGCGGAGCCGGCCTCCCACGCGATGTAGAGGCCGACGAGGATCAGCGCTCCCGCGACCAGCCCGCCGGCGAGCGTCTCGTAACGCCCATGCCCATAGGGATGGCTCGGGTCCGCTGGTTTTGACGAGAGGCGTATTCCCCCAAGGACAGCAAGATCGGTCGCTATATCCGATGCCGAATGAATACCATCAGCGACCAAGGCGACCGAACCGGCGAACACCCCAACGATCAGCTTGATCAAAGAGAGCGCGACGTTGATGACAATCCCAAACAGCGTCACGCGGATACCGGAATCGGAGTGTGGTTGAGTCTTACCTGGAAGAACGTTCATGACGGATATTCTATGCCGCGATATCTCTCCAGACAAACGTCGACACCACGAGAGATGAACACCAATCCATGTATCTATTCCTGCTGTTGGCAACGCTTGGAAATTGACCCTGTCACCGTTCTATTTTTGACCCACCCCCATGACGGCTGGAGTTTGCCCGTAGGTGCACCCCCTGGTCCAACTTTCCCATTCCCAATTTACAATTCACGGCTTGTTGTCCCTCAATCCCTAATCCCTGTTTTCATCACGCTTCACCATTCCCCGAGCTCTCGACTATGGACCCTGGACTATGGACCCTGGACTCGCTCCTACCATTCACGATTTACGATTTATCCCCGCCTATTGAAGTTGCTCCAGAAAGTGATTGATCTCGCCTTGGTGGAGCCTCCTGAGCTTGAGGGCATCTTCCACCACCAACCCCAGCTTTTTGGGATCGAGCTCATAGGAATAGGCATGCCTGAAAACATGCCGGAATGCCCTGAGAGAGTCCAGCAATTTATAACTCGTTTCAGAGAGTAAAGCCGGTCTGACTCCCTCAATGGACATCTTCATTCGCCACAGGAGCGCGCGGTGATAGCGAGAACTCTCTTCGATGTGATTCTCAAAGAAATCGGCCACAATCTTCAACAGATCCTCGAAAGCACAGTACAAGTTATGCAGTTGATAGGCAAGGCTCTCTAGGTTGGCTTCCCCTTCCCCGTGTCGCCGATCCTCTATCTTATCAAAGATCCGCTCAATCTCCTCGCCTTGAGCCATGATCGTCGCGCTAAGCAGACTCAGCCGCCCTTCTTCCATTTGATCCCCTCCCACATGACCTTATCCCGCAGTGGATGGTCTTCCAGTTGAAGTACATCAACCTCCCTATCCAGCTCTCCGGAAAGGAAGGCGATTATCTGAAAGAAGTCTTGATCTTTCAACCCTACAAAGGCAATATCGACATCGGAATCTTTAAAATAGCGGTGCGGTTTGGCCAACGAGCCAAAGATATAGGCCTGCTCAAAGGAGATCCGATGGGAGAGGGCATCAAGGGCCTTAAGGACGGCAGCTATTTGCTTTTGCCTCTGCCGTTCTCTCCCCTCCCGCTCCCTGACGAGGGCACGATCGAGCAGATGGGTGGAAAAACGTTCCGTTCTCTCCATCAGGGGCACCTCCTTAAGTCCGATCGCATCCTCTACTAGTATAGCCATCGCTACAAGAGCTTGCCATTCATCATCCACCATTCTTCTATCTTCACCCGTCACTCATTACGCATCGCTGCTTCACGGCTCCCTAATGCCCTTTCAGCTACCCCTTTACACAACTACAGTCCCAGGAGAATCCGTAGCCGGTCCTCAATCTCCGCTACCTTTGCAGGCACAATTCTCCCTAGACACTTCAATAGGCGCTCCTTTGCAATTGAACGCACATCCTCACACTTGATGAAACTGAGGCGATTCAGTCCAGCCTCCGATGGTCGAACTTCCACGTAGAATGGGATACCTTTTGCCTTTGCCGTGATCGGAATGATGACAACAAGTCCCGCCGGGCCATGGTTAAACTCATCCACCGATATCACAAGACCGGGTCGCCTACCCGCCTGTTCATGACCGCGGACAGGAGAGAGGTCTACCAACCAGATTTCTCCCCGAGATGGTCCAGGCATGTCCTAATCCTCAGCCCCATCGGTAAGCGTGGACTCCCACGCAGTCCTCTCTTCTTCTTCACCCGCCCAGGCCTCGGAGTCCGCTTGTAGGGCAGCGAACGCGGCATTAGCTTTCTCCAGGAAGAGCTGGCGGCGATAGGACTCGACGGCCTCGCCGAGTATCTCCTGCATCTTCTTGCCGGTGTGAGCAGAAAGCTTCTGCAACGCTCCCTTCGCCTCCAAGCTGATCCGCACAGTGGTACTTGCCATCTCCATCACCTCTATGTGCAGTATACAAATTGGTGACAATTCCGTCAACAAAGATGGTCCCTTGTCATTTGGAGTGGGCAACGAACTCCTAACCTCCACGTGAGCCACAGGAATGTGCAATTTAGCCGCGGCGAGCGCACCAGCCAGGGTGAAGTTTGTATCACCGTAAAGCAGCACCCAATCGGGTTACTCATCAACCAGCACCTTTTCGATTGTCTCAAGCATAGGTCCCGTTTGAGCACCCTGCGATGTAGAGCCAATAGCCAAGTGATAATTCGGGTTTGGAATTCCCAGTTCCTCAAAGAAGACAGCTGACGTATTTGTGTCATAGTGCTGGCCGGTATGGACAACCAGTTCTACAGTACAATCGCCTTGGACGGCTTGTCTGTTATGCACTGTGGTCGCCCGGGAGACAGCACCCACCTTGACGGACGTGGCCAAAGTTCGTGGACCAGCTTCATTGCGGAACTACCGCGAAATATCGCTTATTATCCTTGCCAAATCGGCAGACGCGAAAATGAGAGTCAAACGTAAAAACGGTCTTAATCCGTTCACGCTCCATCACAGCAAAACTAGAAGCATCAACTAGAGAAAAATTCTGGTCGGGGAATCTGTCGATGCTTGCGCGGGCCTGGTCTAGATCTTGCACATTGACGTTGATCATATCAACGATCCCTGTGCGCAGCCCATCCCAGAATCGTACCGCCTGACGCCTTCCAAGGTGCCTTCCCATAAGGAACCAGCATTCAAGTAGTACATAGTCCGTGGTTACCAGATTCATCTTGATTAGTGACTCGTAAGTGCCTTTAGCCCGAGCATAATTACGGTCACTCTCGTCGGCCAACGCATAGAAGGCAGAGGTATCAACAAAGACCTTAGTCACCGGACATCCCTTCTGCAATGTACCGATCATGTTCCTCGGAGATGGAACTCTTCCCACTCTTGCCCAGAGCTACTACACTAAGAAAATCCTTGTGGGTGGGTTCTGCTCGCAGATGCTCCCGCGCCATCTGACGGAGGAGTTCGGCCAATGAGATTCCCTTAGCCTCTGCTTCCTTTTTCAGCAATCGATGTTGCTCTGGTTCCAGGTAAATCTGCGTGCGCGTCAAAGCCATATGAATACACCCCCAGTAACATCAACATTATAACAGCAACATTACTACCTATCAACTCCAGGGACAATGGTGATAGGTTCCGTGTTTCTTGTTGGCAACGAACCCAACGACCCCAGGCCCCCCGACTCTTGGCTTTGGGCTTCAGACCTTGGACTCGCTCCTCCCATGCACGATTTCCACGATAGCACACAGCCGTCAGCTTTCAGCTCTCAGCAACTGCCGACTTCAGCCGTAGTCTTCCACTTCTCGCTGATAGCGGATTGCTTACCGTTAACTGCAATGCTTCGCTCTCTTGCTTCAAGCTGATCGCTGACAGCTGATGGCCTCGCTCAGTGCTTGTGCCTCACTTCCCCACCCCATCGCATTGATCGTGCGCCCTTTTCACTGTATACTTATGCGCACAATAACCGGGGTTGTTCCCGTACAGAAACTTGGAGCAAGAATAGGATGAAAAAACGCAGAGTGAATCTAACATTGCCGGAAGATCTATGGGAAAGACTGCGCCAACGCGTTCCGCCACGCCAGATCAGTCAATACGTCACGGCAGCCACTGAAGAGCGTCTCGCCGCGGAAGACCGCGCAATCTTGCGCGCCCTCCTCAAAGAGCAGTACCTCGCCTACACGCAGCGGGATCTTCAAATCTCAGAATCCTTCTTCTTCGCCGAACAGGAAGCCCTGGAGCAGACCGACAGAAACGAAGGAGGGCCAACTGCCTAACTACAAGCGTGGTGACATATGGCTTGCAGCTCTGGATCCCGTTGTTGGTTCAGAACAGGGGAAGACTCGCCCCGTTCTTATTATCCAGAATGACGTTGCGAATCAGTATAGTCCTGTTGTCATCGTAGCGGCTATAACAACTTCAATTGGTGCCAAGGAGTATCCCACCGAGGTAATCGTCATGGCACCAGAAGCTGCGTTGAAAAGAGACTCTGCAATCCTCCTCAACCAGATTAGGACCATTGACAAACGACGATTAGTTGATTATTGGGGCAGATTGAATCCTTCCACAATGGAAAGAGTCGACACGGCCCTGAAGATCAGTCTCGGGTTAGTGCCACTATGATTCTTGAGATCGCGAGGGAGCATAAGATGGTACTCAAGCCCACTTGCTGCGAGGTCCTTCTGCTGATAGCTGATTCATAATAGCTGCGCGCTGACAGCCGATTGCTGATGGCTGCTCATCGTCCATCACCGCTTCCCGGCTTTGGGCCCTGGACTCACTCCTCTAATTCACTTCCAAGCCTTTCACTCTCAAGATTCCAAGAGATCGGGTGAGGTGATCGGGAAGACGCTCTTCTTACAGTTGTCGAGGCTTCCAGTTCTTGCTACAGTTTCCCCGATGAAAGATCTTGGGGAAAAGCCAATCGTCGCTCAGTCAAAGCTGGAGACGTCTTGCTCTTCTAACCTGAAGTTCCTGGCCTCAAAGTGACAGAAGTTTAGTTGAGATGGGGGGTTGAGTGATAATCGTAGTACAGCGTTCTGTCTACACCACGATGGTGTCGAGTAACTCCAGTGCCCGCTTCTG
>Ga0307428_1000268_pt1 | contig 39451 bp, 33 predicted proteins | sample SalMarWE160240MG_FD_202161 | JGI IMG/M metagenome (GOLD analysis project Ga0307428, IMG submission 202161) | Salt marsh sediment microbial communities from the Plum Island Ecosystem LTER, Massachusetts, United States - WE1603-240 | ecosystem: Environmental > Aquatic > Marine > Intertidal zone >...
TGTGGTTCTTTATCATCATCAGCAAAGGGGCAATTGTGAGCGGTTTATAAAAGATGGGAAATACGGACTGAACCTCCAATATGTGCCGTGTGGAACGATTGAAGCCAACCGGATCTATTATACCATTTGGAATGTTAGCCTATAATGTGATGAAACTTTTTCAGTTATTAATCCTGCCGGAGAGATATTTAACTTGTCTGATAGAGACGATTCGCCGGAAAGTGTTACGGATTGCGGGACGAGTTGTCAGTACCTCACGCCAACTCTGGCTAGCGGTTAATCGGGCTTTGGAGTGGATAGAGGAATACACACAGATCAGAGTGAAAATAGCGAATCTAAGATATGGTTGAGACTAACCTGACTTTCCTGCCTGTCCGGCAACCGCCGGACGCAGACAGGTATGATACTAAGAAGTATAATCCTCAAGGATTCTGGCAAAGTATGTTTGGACTGAGGATTTTACAGCATATTTTAGGATGAATTGACTATGACCTGATCGAAATGAAGTATACAAATTAGTTGACGTAGTGTCTTTTACAAAATTCGAGGCTTTTTGAAGTCATTTAAGAAAACAATATTCTCTATGTCGGAATTTGGGTATTAATGCAGTTGAGTACTGGAGAAAGCAAGGTATTTCAATCGAATTCTTGCCATATCGGATTTATGAATTAGGGGAAGAAAAATATTTTGAGTTTTTCGCTCTTCCCTATGATAAGCATAAAAACCCTGGAGATGTTAAAGGTGTTTTATTTGATACAAACAGAACTTGGGATGAAGATTCGATTTGGTACATGATGGAAAACCAACGTGTTGCTGCGTTTGGTGATGCAAAAAGATTTGTAAGGTATGTTTACCTTGGCGACATTGTTTTCTTTTCCCACAAATGGACTGGCATTGTTGCTGCCGCGAAGGTGAAAAATGGTGATATAAAAGCCCCCGATGATGAAACCTTATACCGTGATGTAGAATTTTTGACACCCATACCCAAGAAAAGTGAAAGCATAAAAGCAATGCCTTTTTCTAAGGTATCGGAGTTTACTGGTAAAAGTTTTTACTGGGCGAGAACAATTAAAGTCCCGTATCTTTCACGGGATGAAGCTGCGGACTTAGCAAATGAGTTAAAAAATTATTTAGAAACCAGCACATAACAACGGCATTAAAGGCGACGGGAAAAAAAGCTGCCGCGCCTTATGCCTAGCTAGCGTATAAAAAGGAGGTATAAAATGAGCAGAGTTATTACAAGAAAGTCGAAAGTAACAATTATTGTCTTAGGTTCTATTCTTGTGATTGGAATTTTAATATTAGTTGTTAACAATCCGATGCAAACTTCACAAAAGGGAAAAGAACTTAAGGAGGGGATGGGAATAACAGAAGGAAAAACCGAAGAGATTAAAAAAGTTAATATTAACAAAGCGGATATTGAAACCTTGATAAAACTTCCCGGAATCGGTCCTGTAAAAGCTAAAGCTATTATAGATTATCGTGAGAACATTGGAAAATTTGAATCTTTAAATGAAATCACCAAAGTAAAGGGAATCGGTAAAAAGACTATGGAAAAACTAGAACCTTATCTGGAAATAATAGGAGATTCAGCTGAAGTAAAATCTTCTCTAAGTTCAGAAGGAGAAAAGGCGATTACTTCAAAGATAAATATCAATACTGCCTCTTTAAATGAACTTACTTTATTGCCAGGTATTGGTGAGAAGAAAGCACAGGCAATTATTAAATACAGAGAGGAAATGGGAAATTTTAAAACTAAAGATGAAATAAAGAATGTTAAAGGAATTGGCAATAGTATTTATAAAAAGATAAAGAGTAAAATCGAGGTAAAATAAAATAGAAGGCAAAGAAAATTCCACTTATGATAGAACTTTAGTAAAATTAGTTCAAAGTAGTCGCTAAAGAAAATCATTGTAATTAAATAATCGGATAATTAGCTATATGGAAAAGATGTTGTAGAAGTTATGATCTTGCGCTTTGGGGAAATAAAACACGCTAACCATCGCTTCCTCCTGACTGCGAGAGATGTTCGATTATTTGGGATTTTTTTGATTTTAAAGTATATTTGATTAGTTGTTGGATATGTGTATCAACTTTCGCTGTAGGTGATGATTGTTAGGCAAGCAAGGATATCTTTGGAATGAAGTTATGCAATGTAGAACCCAGTCTTCTCAATGGTTATCTCATCAAGAATGCCCTGAGGTACTTCACAATTAACAATTTTTGCCTCCATTTATCTATCCTACAATATTAACAATTCCTCACTTCAAATATCAAATTGGGAATCCTAAATTTTTGAAAACTAATTTGGTACATTTCTGCTCAATTTGAAATTTGCATTTTGTCTTGAGGAAACTACTTCAGGGCAATCTGCAATCTGCAATCCTTCAATCCTCTTTTTCTTGTATTTAGAAGGTAATATATATAATTTTCACGTGTTTGGTTGAAATATGTTATTGAAATATAAATTGTATTCATTAAAAGCGTATTCATATTCTAGAAACATGACAAGATACCTTTTCTCCTTAATTATCTGGACACACTTTTTCGGTTTTGCTTAAGTCAATTAAATGCTGTATTCAAATAATTGAATCATGAACACTATAATAGGAAAAACCGAAAGAGGAAAAAATGAGCAAAAAAAATGTTTTAATTTTAGGCGCTGCTGGAAGAGATTTTCATAATTTTAATACATATTTTCGCGATAATGAAGATTACAATGTAATAGCATTTACTGCTACACAAATTCCAGACATTGACGATAGAAGATATCCCGCTGCATTAGCAGGTGTTTTATACCCTGATGGCATTCCAATTATTACAGAGGAAGAGTTATCAAGACTTATTAAAGAGTATAATATTGATGATTGCGTATTTTCGTATAGCGATGTACCTTATACTCGCGTAATGAATGTAAGTTCACTAATTAATGCATCGGGTGCAAATTTTGTATTACTGGGACCAAAAGATACATATATAAAAAGTTCAAAGCCTGTTATTTCTGTCTGTGCAATAAGAACCGGATGTGGTAAAAGCCAAACTTCAAGAAGGATTATTGAGTTATTAATGGCAAAAGGCTTGAAAGTAATCGCTATCCGCCATCCTATGCCTTATGGTGATTTAGCAATTCAAAAAGTACAACGTTTTGCAACTATAGAAGATTTAGAAAAAAACAATTGTACTATTGAAGAAATGGAAGAATACGAACCACACATTAACAGGGGTAACGTAATTTATGCAGGTGTTGACTATGAAGCGATTTTAAGAGCTGCTGAGGATGATCCTGATGGTTGTGACATTATTCTCTGGGAAGGTGGAAACAACGATTTTCCATTTTACAAACCGGACTTAGCGATAACAGTTGCTGACCCACATAGACCAGGACACGAATTAAATTACTACCCTGGCGAAGTGAATTTGAGAATTGCTGACGTTATTATAATCAATAAAATAGACACTGCCTCTCCTGAAGGAATTCAGAAAGTCAGAGAAAATATTGCAAGAATTAATCCTAACGCAATTGTTGTTGATGCCGCTTCACCAATTAAAGTTAATCATCCGGAAATCATCAGAGGCAAAAAGGTCCTGGTTATTGAGGACGGTCCAACTTTAACTCATGGAGAGATGAAACTTGGTGCCGGTACTATAGCAGCCAGAAAATATGGTGCTAAAGAAATAGTTGATCCCAGACCATTTGTTGTTGGAAAACTTGCCGAAACATTTAATATTTACCCAAATATTGGTAAACTATTACCGGCGGTGGGTTATGGGAAACAACAAGTTAAAGACCTCGAGGCAACAATTGACAAGACTGAATGTGATTCAGTAATTATCGGTACTCCAATAGACTTGAACAGAATAATTAAAATCAACAAGCCTAATACAAGAGTTTATTACAACTTACAAGAAATTGGTGACCCTAATTTAGAACAAGTTATAGGTGATTTTATCAAAAAACAAAACCTTGTAAAATAATTCAAGAAATGTTCATCCCACATTCATAATAAAGGTAAAATCTTGAATATTGTTTCCTTCACAATTCACATCTGATATTGGAAACACTTTAATCAACATAATAAGGTAAATAAATAATGGATTTAACTTTAGCAATTTTAAAACCGGACTGTGTAAGACGAAAACTTACCGGAAAAGCAATTGATTTTATTGAATCAAAAGGGTTTCAGATTATCAGTATTAAAAAGGTTAAGTTGGATAAAGCACAAGCTGAGGCTTTCTACGCTATTCATAAAAGTAAAAATTTCTTCGCTGATCTGATCCGGTTTATGACATCTGGTCCATGCATTCCAATGGTTTTGAAGAAAGACAAAGCTGTGACTGAATTTCGTGAGATAATAGGATCTACCGACCCTAAAAATGCAAAAGAAGGTACTTTAAGAAGGTTATATGCTGATAATGTTCAAGAAAATGTTATCCACGGTTCCGACTCTATAGAAAGTGCAAAGAAAGAAATTGCATTTTTCTTTTCCTTGATTGAAATTATCAGTTGAATTATCTTAGGGAGGATACTATGAAAAAATTATTAATTACATCTGTAACAGTTTTAATTTTTATCTTTGGATGCTCTAAAAAAGAAAGTATTCCAGGGGTGGTTGGAAAACCATTACATTTAGCCAATATAATCGAATCACCTGAAGATACTGCGGGTTGTAAATTTAAATGGAGTTTCACATCAAAGCCTTCCGAAAGTAATATGGATGTATTGTCCTTTCAGCCCAATAGCAGAAGTTTTAGCCTATATTTTGTTCCTGACATTGAAGGTGAATATACATTACAATGTTCAATAATTGAATCGAGTGGAAATATAAAAAGCGAAAAATTCTTCATCTGTGAAGTTATTGAGGATACAGCTCAAACCGAGGAAACTACTGAAACGGAGATTACTCACCCAATGAAAATAGAAGATACGCTTACTCCTACTGTTAAAGAACCCGTTGTGAGAACAATTCCAAAAGCAATTTATCCTACAAAAAGACCAATTCCCATTCGCTCAAGAAGACCTAAGGTTATAAGAGGGAAAAATATTCCAAAAATACCAGGGAAATACACCATTCAAATCTCATCATGGAAAAGCTATGAAGGTGCTGAACGAGCCATAGCAAAGTTAAGCAGTCTCGGACTTGATGCATACATCCAAAAAGCCCATTTCGACGAAACAGGTGAAACCTGGTATCGTATTCGAACTGGCACATTTAATTCATGCAAAGAAGCAAAGATAACAATGAACACATTAAAAAAGAAACTACCCCGAGAACAACCTTGGGTAGATAACATGAGAGAAGATCAACAATAACATTATAGGAGGATTTAATGAAGACACTGCATTTTGACATCCGTGACATCTTTCGTACTCCACGTTTGGCTTTAAGTGGTAAGAAAATTTGGGTTCATTTTATTGGACTATTTTCGGGCTGGGCAATATACTCCATTCTTACATACGTAGCATTGTTAGCAAACGGGCAAACTCTAACTGAGATATGGAAGACCCACTATTTCTTCCCCTGCTTATTGAATACCGGTTTGCCTGTTGCCTGGTATGCCTGGGTCATCTCCGGAATAGGATTTGTTATCTGGATTTTAATATTCATTTTAGCATCTCTAGCAGTATCTCGGATTACATATAAACAACTTAAAGGAGATGAATTCTTTTCCTCTGGTGACAGTTTCAAATATGTCAAAAAACATGGCGCTGCTGCTATCATGGGTCCCGCTTCTATAATTCTCATCATCGCTTTCTTTATCATAATGGCGATTATTGCTGCCTGGATTTCTAAATGGCCAGTTCTTGATATTATTTTCTTTGGATTACCGTACCTCTTATATTTCGTTGTTTCAACTTTCGTTGTTTATACCGCTGTTGTATTTGTCGTATCGTTTTTACTTGCTCCTTCGATAGTAGGAACTGCGGAAGAAGACACAATGGAAACTGTTTTTCAAAGCTATTCAACTCTCTGGTCACAGCCATGGCGCCTCGTTATTTATGAAGCAATTGTGGGAGGTTTGAGCCTTGTTGCAACATTTATATACGGTTATGCTCTAATCTTTGGCTATAAACTTATCAATTTTGTCTTTGGGACCAGATGGCTAATGGACGGTAAATTAAGTCGAATAATGGAGCAGGCTTCTTCTTACATATTTGGTATTCATTCTCCTTTAACTCCAGCCATTAGCAAATTCTTTAATTTATTTACTCCAGCATCATTAGGTATAACCAAACCGCTGTTTTTAACAACAACTGATACTATTACCACTGTGTTGGTTTGCATTGCTCTATTTATAATTTCCGGAACTGTATTTGCTTTTCTCCTAACAAATATTAGTGTTGGACAATCTCTTATCTATGTCATCCTTAGAAAGAAAAAAGATGATGAAAATCTCATCGAAAGAAAGGATGAAGACGAATTAAAAGAAGAAGAGGAAGAGGAAAAAGAAAAGGAAATTAAGACTGAATCTGAGGAGAAGGAAGAAAAAGAGAAAGAAAAAGAAACACCTAAAGAACCGGAAAAATGAAATATTCATGAGTCTATTTATTACAGAGAGATCTCCTCAGAACCAATTGGTATTTACGGATAATATGACTCGTTAATTCTCTATATTCTCACAAGACGTCTTGTTTTTACAAGACGTCTTTTTATTTCTTGGAAATTTAAATAACAAACTTAGAAAAAGGTTTACTCTGATTAGTTGATTATAAAAGTGAAAATATTTCCATTCCATAATTCTTCGACTCAATATTACTTTCTTCTTGAAATTGATAATTTTATTGAGTAGAATTAAGCGAGTTATATTGAGTAACGATTTATATCATAGTTAATAACAAAATGCAAAATAAGTAAAAGTTGATGATAATTGCCCTTAAAAAAGGCATGTACAAATCGTGTAAGTAAGTTCTAATAAAATAAAAAGGTTAAGAAATCATGGCAGAACGTGAAACTGGTACAGTGAAATGGTTCAATACTTTTAAGGGATATGGGTTCATTGAACGCGAAAAAGGTGATGACGTGTTTGTACACTTCAGAGCAATTCGAGGTGAAGGATACCGTTCTTTAAAAGAAGGACAGCAGGTAGAATTCAATGTTGTCCAGGGACAAAAAGGTCTTCAAGCTGACGATGTTACTATTGTAGAGTAAAAAAACAAAGTTGCACCAAATAATCTAATATATCTCCACTTGCACATTTGCTACTGTGCAATTAAAACAATTAATGTAAATCCACCTGTTTATCTACACTTCTTCCAACAAACCGAACAAAAACAATAACCAGTAGTAACGCCGGAACCATCCAATAAAAACCCTATCTTCCAAATCCTGCTGGAATATAACCGAATAAAGCCACAAAAACACCGGCAGTACCGCATAGGGAAACTGAGTTTTTACATGGTCTATATGGTCCGAGCCAGATGCCATAGATGAAAGAATAGTTGTATCCGATATAGGCGAGCAGTGATCACCAAATGTTGCACCGGAAAGTATTGCGGCAAAACTTGCAAGAAAGACCTGTGAATCTATATTTCCACCTGTCATTTTCAGTGCTATTGGAATTATCAAAGGTACAAGAATTGTCATTGTGTCCCATGAAGTTCCCGTTGAAAAACTGATAGCAACTGCGACAAGAAAAGTAATAATTGGAAGAACAACCGGTGTTAAAAGATTCTGAGTATTGCTGATTATAAACTCGGCTGTTTTAAGGTCCTCGCAGACATGACCGAGAGTCCATGCCAATACTAAAACTACAGCCGCCAATACCATAGCTCTTATACCAGACAACCAGGCATTAACAGAATCCCTCAGAGTTAGAAGCCTTTGCACCACAGATAGAATTAATGCTATAAAGCCGCCAAGTGCAGCACCCCACATTAACGAAGCATAGGAACGTTTTCATTTGACAGCAAGTTTAAGAAAAAATATACAAATATATAAGATAAAAGCTTGGATAAACGTAGTTGACAGTTTTAGATTTTAGTTGATGATTAGAATGAAAATTCTTGACCGATACCTACTGAAAAAAATTTTTGTGATATTTCTACTTTCACTTATCACTTTCCTTCTGATTTTCAATATCGTGGATGTTATTGAAAAAATAGATAAGTTCATCAGGGCTAAAATGACTTTATCTGCTGTTGGAATTTACTATTTGTATCAGCTTCCGTTTTTCATAAATATCGCCATCCCGATGTCTCTTTTACTCGCTTCCGTATTCACTATAGGCATACTTTCAAAAAACAATGAGCTTGCGGCAATAAAAGCATCAGGAATCAGTTTATATCGTCTCTCTGCTCCACTTTTGCTCGTTGGTCTACTTTTTAGTATAGGCTCTTTCTTCTTCGAAGACAGTTTAGTAATTCCTGCTTCTAGAAAAAGAATTGAGATAGAACAAAACAAATTAAAAAAAAGAAGATACACAAAGAAAAAAATCTTTACCAATATTATGTACCAGGATTCTCCTACCTGTAACATTGTAATATCCAAATTTTTAACAGAAAATAATACTGCAACATCAGTAACGATACAATATAACAGTAATCAAACACTTGTTCAGCGAATTGACGCTCAAAAAATGATCTGGATTCCCGAAAAAGATAAGTGGAAAGTCATGGATTTTAAAGTCAGAAACTTCGATGAGGATGGAAATGAAACCGTTTCCTCTGTTTTCACTGATTCTCTTTTCCAATTCAATTTGAAACCAGACGATATAATTCAGACAAGTCTGAAGCCAGATGCAATGAGATACAACGAATTATCGGATTTTATAAAACGATTAAAAGAAAGCGGTAATGATCCAAGAAAATGGGCTGTAAATCTCCACTTCAAGATTGCTTTTTCATTTACAAACTTTATTGTAATTCTCTTCGGATTGCCGCTGGCTGCCATGAAGCACAAAAAAGGAATAAGCTTCGGCGCAGGTATGAGTTTACTTGTTATCTTCACCTATTATGGCTTTATCAAATTCGGGCAGGTAATTGGATATAAAGGAATCTTAAATCCAATTCTCTCCGTTTGGCTGGGTAATATTATCTTTTTGATTGCGGGAGCACGTTTGCTTTACAAAATTCGTCAGTAAAGTATATTATTCCAATTCTTATCCATGTGAAAATCTTGATTAACAGTTCCGGTATGGGCTCTCTCATACTGATGAATTGACTAACTTCTGCTTCTCCTCCTGGTACGAGCGAGCTCGTACCAGAACGGTGACAGTGAAAATATTTTTATTGCTTTTTGAGGAGATTTGTATAAATATTTAAAGAAATTTTATTTTCACTTGACTTTTTATGTAAAATTATTTATTAAGCTTTAACCCATTCATTAGCGACATTACCGATTTTGCCAGCAGAAATAGATGAACCCCAATTTTTATTATATTGACAAATAGAACGAGCCATTTTCTTTCAATCGCTTCTTGAGTTCATCGAAGGATATAGCGCAGGTTCATCACGACGTTCAGCAATAATCGTGAGGTCGTGTATATCTTCTAATAAAAGTTCTTCATATTCCTTAAATGGCAGCACTACCGCAGTTTTTTGACCTTTCTCATTTATAATGTATTGCTGTTGAATTTTCCCCATATTTATTCTCCTGAAATTTTCAACATTGATTTTACCTAATTATAATTTACGTTCCCTCATCATAAGCCGTTTTATATTTTATCTGCTCTTCCGTCAATGTATCAATAGATATGCCCATTGTCTGTAATTTAAGCCGTGCAATTTCCTGGTCCTGCTCTTCAGAAATATCATAAACCTTTTTCTCAAGGCTAGGACCATTCTTTGTCAGCCATATCATTCCCATAAATTGATTGGCAAAAGACATGTCCATTACTTCTGACGGATGACCCTCTGCAGCCACGAGATTTACCAATCTACCTTCAGCCAGCACATATATTTTCCTTCCATTTTTTAAAGTATATTGAACACAATTGGGTCTAACCTCTTTGCGGGAAACTGTTATCTCAGCCAGTTCTTTTAAATTCAGTTCACAATCATAATGACCTGTATTGCAAACAATAGCACCATCCTTCATTTTCTCGAAATGCTTGCCAACAATAACTTCTTTCATACCGGTAGCTGTAATAAATATATCGCCTACTTTTGCTGCTTCATCCATCGGCATTACTCTATACCCATCTAATATAGCTTTTAGAGCAGCCGTTGCTTTTACCTCAGTAGCGATTACATTTGCTCCCATACCTTTGGCACGCATAGCAGCACCTTTTCCACAATGACCGTATCCGGCAACAACAAATGTCTTTCCAGCGTAAAGGATAGAAGTAGCCCTTAAAATTCCATCAATCGATGACTGACCGGTGCCATACACGTTGTCGAAATCCCATTTTGTTTCTGCATCATTAACAGCAAGCATGGGATAAAGTAATTTCCCATCATCAGCCATTGCTCTTAAACGATGCACGCCGGTTGTTGTCTCTTCAGAACCACCATACACCTGTTTTGCCAATTCAGGGTGTCTGTTATGAAGTGTAAAAACAAGATCAGCACCATCATCAAGGGTTAAAGTGGGTTTCTGCTCTATAGTTTTTTCTATGCACCAGTAAAACTCCTCAGTGGACAATCCATGCCATGCCCAGATATGAATACCATCAGAAAAAAGAGCAGCTGCAACATCATCCTGGGTACTCAATGGATTGCATCCGCTCCAGGCAACCTGAGCACCTGCGGCAACAAGCGTACGCACCAGAACCGCTGTTTCCTTTGTAACATGGAGACAACCACTGATTCTCATCCCTTTTAAAGGTTTAGAATCCTGGTATCTCTTTTTAAGCGCCATTAATACAGGCATATGAGCCTCAGCCCACTCTATTTTTAGATATCCTGCATCTGCAAGATTTATATCTTTGATTTTTCCAGTCATTTCATATCCTCAAAATATTTAATTAATTCTTCTGCCTTATTAGTTTTTTCCCATGTGAACTCACTCTCTTCACGACCAAAATGCCCATACGATGCCGTCTTAAAATATATAGGACGTTTTAAATCCAAATATTGAATAATTTCTGCCGGCTTGAGAGGAAATACATCACGAACAGCTTTTGCTAATTCACCGTCACTAACAGTACCTGTACCAAATGTTTGTACATAAATAGATACGGGTTCGGCAACTCCAATTGAATATGCTAATTGTACTTCGCACTTACGCGCAAGTTTTGCGGCTACTATATTTTTTGCAATATATCTTGTCATATAAGATGCAGACCTGTCAACTTTTGATGGGTCTTTACCAGAAAAACAACCTCCGCCATGTCTTCCCATTCCGCCATAAGTATCAACTATAATTTTTCTTCCCGTAATACCAGTATCGGCTTCAGGACCCCCTATTGTAAAAATTCCTGTAGCATTAATGAAAAACTTTGTTCCCGGGGTTAAATATTCTTCACACACCGGAATTATCACATGCTTTTTTACTTCAGAAACAATTTGCTTGTGTGGCACTTCCGGATTATGATGTACTGCAACAACCACACTTGTAATACGCTTTGGTACATCATCTTCGTATTCAACAGTCACCTGTGACTTTCCATCAGGTCTCACCCATGGTAAAATCCCCTTCTTTCTTACTTCCGCTAACCGCATCGTTATTTTATGCGCCAGGCTAATAGGCAAGGGCATTAATTCTGGTGTCTCATCACATGCAAATCCAAACATCATTCCCTGGTCTCCAGCCCCCTGCTCATGATCATCTGTTGAATTTACACCAAGAGCAATATTCTCACTCTGTTCATGAATAGAGCTGATAACCGCACAGTTCCTGCCATCCAAACCATAATCAGAATCTGTATAACCAATTCTTTTAAGCGTATCACGTACAATTGTTGGAACATCAACATAAGTGGTTGTCGAGATTTCACCGGCCACCATAACCATACCTGTAGTAGTAAGTGCCTCACAGGCAACATGGCAGTTAGGGTCCTTTGCAATAAGAGCATCAAGAACAGCATCGGATATTTGGTCACATATCTTATCAGGATGACCTTCTGTAACCGATTCTGATGTAAAACTATACTTTCTCAAAATAACTTACTCCTTTCAATTAATTTTGCTAGCTAACATAGTGAACGTTCTAAAAAAAATCAACCCAAATCCCGGCAACAGTCATCCCCTACATCTACGATATGATACTTCCCTTGTATTGTAGATTTAAAACCGAGAAGACTATTCTTTAGACAGACATTCTTTAAATTTGCTCCGTCACTAATAATAGAATCCTCTATAACAGAATCGCAAATGGTAACTCCATCTCCAACGCTTACATACGGACCTATTATACTTTTAGTTATATCTGCTTTGGGATGAATATAGACCGGTGGAATTATTACAGAATTTGGGTATTCCCTTGTTTTATAATTTATTTTCTCCAAAAGATATCTATTTGTTTCAAAAAGAGTTTTCCGAGTTCCACAGTCATAACATGCCTTTACCTTCTCGATTTTCATTCTTTCATTCCAGGAAAGCATCACTTGAAGAGCATCAGTCAGCTGATATTCATCCTTTGTGGTAATATCATTTTCAATAATATATTCTATAGCTTTCTTCAATCGCTTTTGGCTCTGAAGAAGATAGATTCCAGCAATCGCTAATTTGCTAATTGGATTTTCAGGTTTCTCTACCAACTTTGTTACCCATTCATCTTTAACCTCTACTATACCAAATCTCCGAGGATCCTCAACAGTCATTACACCAATAACATTATACTGACTTTGTGCAAACTCGTAAAAATTCAGATCAAGAATAGTATCTCCAAGTAAAATTAGAACAGGCTCATCTGACGAATCAAGCCCTTGTAACACCGCATGGCCTAGCCCTCTCCTTTTTTTCTGCTCTACAAAATCAAAATTAAGATTATAATGATTCCTTGCATACTTTACAACCTGATCGCCCATATATCCAACAACTATAGTAACATCCTTAATACCCGACTCCACAATTCGAACAAGAATATGTCCTAAAATCGGCTTCCCGGCAACAGGTAGTAATACTTTTGGTCGAGTCAAAGTTAATGGTCTTAACCTTTCACCAATGCCAGCGGCAGGTATAACAGCCTTCATCTTTCAATAATCCCTTATCATTCATAATCCTGTTTAAGGTATTTTTCTAACTCATCCTGTCTAATTTTTTCTTTAATCTTCGCTTTTAACTTTTTCTCAAATTCTTTAGCAGCATTTTCCCCCATAAATTTCTGTAGGTGATTTAATGCAATTACTTCTGCAATTACTGTAATATTTTTGCCGGGATATATAGGCAATTTTATAAGAGGAATATCTATATCTAAAATATTTATATAATTTTCATCAGCACCAATCCGCTCATAGTCTTCTTCCTTATTCCAGTCCTCTAATTCCACTTGAACTTCTACACGTTTCTGCTGACGGACAGCTCTTATTCCAAATATACTTCTTACATCAACAATTCCAATTCCCCTTACTTCAATATAATGTTCAAGTAATTTAGTCCCCGAGCCCATAATAAAATTATCAGCACGCTTTGTAAGTTTCACTACATCATCAGCCACAAGCCTATGTCCCCTCTCTACAAGATCAAGAGCAATTTCGCTTTTTCCAATACCACTGCGTCCAGTAAACAAAACGCCGATACCATACACATCAACCAAAGACCCGTGTACAGTAATAGAAGGTGCCAGATTCCAATCAAGATAATACATTAAAAATGAGCCAAACTGCATTGTCAGCATAGACGTCTTAAAAAGAGCAACACCATATTTTTTTGCTAATTCAATTACAATTTCTGGAGGTTGAGTTCTATGAGCAAAAATAGCTGCAGGTATACCAAAAGCAAACAACTTCTTAAAAGTCGATTTGATAAATTCTTCAGTAACAGAATTTAGATAATGTTTTTCTTTCATTCCGAACATCTGGATTCTACTTTTATCAAAATACTCCCAGAAACCGGTTAATTCCAATCCCGGGCGATTTAGTTTAGGAGAAGTTACTATCCTATCGTGACCAATTTCCCCATTGATACATTTTAGTTTTAGCTTTGAACGGTTATTCTTGTAAATTTTCCCGACTGTCAATAGCTCTTGCATTTGAATATCTCTTTCCTTTAAATCGTTTAAGCTGACGCTCCATCTTTGCGACAGCCAAATCTATAGATTTAATTATATCATCTGATGTCTCCGAAATCACAAAATCTTTTCCAGAAACATGAAGATTAATTTCTGCCATTTCACCCTCTTTTGATTTATCCAAAATAACTTTACAGCTTACGATCTTCCCATGAATTTTCTCTAGTTTATTAACCTCATCATTCACATATTTCTTTACTCGATCAGAAACTTCATAATGTCGCGATGTTAATTCAACTTCCATAGAATTACTCCTTTTGTTTAAAATATTTTTGGTTCTTTCTCATTCTGAATGGGTAAAACAAATCTTTATAAATAAATTAATTGATGGAAGTTGGATTGGAGTAATGGAATATTGGAGTATTGGAATTATGGAACTTCCTAAATTTAATTATGTCAATTAACCCTACTATGTAACTTAAAAATGTAATGTACCAAATGTAGTATTTGCAATTGCAAGTTGATGCTATATCAGGCATTTGCCTGATTTCCTATCTCAAAGAGATGTCTGCGACAATTGACGTTGTAGGGTTAAATAATTAGTTACTTTTTTAATAGAAATTCTCATCCATTTTAGTGGAACTTCCATTGACAAAGGGATTTCCTTAAATCTGAAAAGTGATACATGTGATGCAAAACAATTCAAGACTATAACATTACAATACAACACTACTCCAATACTCCAATTTTCCAATATTATTTTAAATTTCCAACATTTATTTTTCTACATCTACTCATTTTGAGAGGGAACCATATTTTTAATTTATTTATACATAATTACTCAGCATGGGGATGCGCCTGTTTATAAACCTCCTTTATTTTACCAATTTGAATATGAGTGTATAACTGTGTAGTTGACAAACTGTTATGTCCTAATAGATCTTTAACTGCATTTAAATCGGCGCCATGGTCAAGAAGATGCGAAGCAAAAGAATGTCTTAAAACATGAGGACTGAGGTGTTCTTGCTCCGATACCTCTTCAAGTAATTTCGTAACCGCCTTTTGAACAGTTTGACGAGCTATTCTCCTATCTCGAATACTGATTAATAATGGACTTTCCAAAGTAATGCTGCTAAGTTCACTTTGCCTTATTGTAAGGTAATTATCAAGAGCTGTTTTTACTCTTTTACCAAAGGGAACAATTCGCTCTTTTGAACCCTTCCCAAAAACACGTATTGTCATTTTATTAAAATTAATATTTCCAATATCCAAAGAAATAAGTTCTCCTAATCGAATACCGGTGCTATATAAAAGTTCCAATATCAGCTTATTTCTTATCCCAACAAAGGAATCGGTATCAGGTATTTCCATTACTTTTGACACCTGCTCTTCTGATAGTACAACCGGCAAGTGCTTTTGTATTTTCGGAGACTTAACCATAGCGGCAGGATTATTAGCAATATACCCTTGTCTGGCAAGAAACTTGAAAAATGCCTTCAGGGAGGCGAGCTTCCTGGAAATTGAGCTCATTTGCAAACCGGATTCAGAAAGCATTCCAAGAAAATGCCTTATTCCGATTTTATTGATTTCTGATACTTCTACAGGAACAGTATTTGAATATTCAGCATAGAAACTGAGAAATTGTCTAATGTCACTTTGATAAGCTTCCAAAGTATAATCGGAATATCCTCTTTCCTGTTTCAGATATCTTAAGAATTTGTCAATTAGAACTTCTGCTGTCACTGCTGATAATACCATGTTCTGAGAATTGATTCAACATCAGTAAAATCTTCTGGCAAAGGTGCTTCAATCTCAACATCCTTATCTTTAAACGGATGAAAAAATCGAATCCTGTAAGCATGAAGCATCTGACGCTCAACTTTTGACAATACTAATTTACCTATATCAATCTCCTTTTTTGAAAGGCACCGCAAATGTCTTAATCCCCCTCCATATATCAAATCTCCGACTACGGGGTAACCTATGAAATCAAGATGAACTCTCGCCTGATGTGTACGCCCTGTTTCAAGAATTAATTCAATGGAAGACATAATACCAAAATTCGAAATAGTCCGATAACGTGTCCGCGCTTCTCTGCCGGAATCTGAAACAATAAACTTTTTTCTATTTTTACTACTTCGTCCAATAGGGGCATTTATAAGATCACTTTCAGGCTTTGGAGAACCCCAAACAAAAGCACGGTATTCTTTGAAAACCGACCTATCTGCAAACAATTTACTGAGTTTCCAATGAGCTTCATCTGTTTTAGCAGCTACAACTATCCCCGATGTATCTTTATCAAGACGATGAACCAAACCTGGTCTAAGTTTGCCACCTACCGAACTTAAATTACTCGTATAATTGACCAAAGCACTTACTAACGTCCCGAAAAAATGACCTACTCCGGGATGAACTACCATTCCTGCAGGTTTATCAACAGCAATATAATATTCATCCTCATATAAAATAGAAAGCGGAATCTCCTCGCCAATGATCTCAGAAGGAGTAGGTTCGGGCAGTGTTACCTCTATAATATCATTTTGCTTAAGATTATAACCCGGCTTAGACATAAGACCGTTTACCAGAATATTACCTTTCCTTATCAGATTATATATTTTAGACCTCGATAACTCGCCAATTCTTTCTGATAAATATACATCTAACCGCTTTCCGAAATCGTCGTTAATAACAAAACGTATTGATTTTCTGGAATCAGAATACATTTTTAAATAAATTTTTCAATTCTATCAAATCTATAAAAAATAATTCAATAAGCATCATTTTTCCAATATATCTAACAATTCCTATAAATTACTATTTTTGCTTTTCTTTTTAAATTTCAATTCTGTCTGGTGAGTCTCTTTTATAAAGGACAGTTGTTGACTTATTGGCTTATTATATACCTCTTCAGAACTATTTATATTCTCTCCGGGAACTGCTAGTTTTGCACCATTAACTTCGAGAAAATCCTTGACAGTTTTACGATTAAATCCAGGAATACCAATTTTATGAAGCTCTTTGCATTCGTCACTATCAGTACTAAATGCAGGTATGTCTGCTTCACGAATTCTTTTTGCTATTGTATAAGTTTTTGAACTTTTGGGACCATACGGAATAAAAACAATATCTGCAAGAACACAAGAAAGCCAATTTCTCTCCATTATATTCTTTCTCAACTGTCTTGTCTCGTCTGGGTTAATGACAGAAAGCATTAACAACTCGCTATTATTAGCCCGTCTAAAATACTCATCTCTTTCGGGAAATTCGTGCAACGGTGGATAAAATCTGTCTTTCAAAAAAGACTCATAAGTTTCTTTATTTAATCCTTTTGCAGAGAAGAGAGTTGTTGTTGTGTTTTTTTTGAATAAACTCAGTCTGAAAATTTCAGTCTCTATTACCGAATACCAACCGCCAATATAATTCATTTCGTATTCTCGCAATGTAAAAAGGACCTGGTTTGTATCTATCAGCGTAATCCCACCACTTTTATCCGAACAAATCACAGCCATAGTATAATGGTCAAGAAGTTCTAATTGACCGCTATAATAAATTTTATCAGGACATTTATTATCCAGCCTTTTAATAAGTTTTTGTGGATATTTAGAATCGTCTGGAGTTACTATTTTATATTCCATAGTTTTTTAACAACCAAGTTTATTTCATTTTCGACACTTTCTATACTTTTACCTTTTTTAACCAGATTATGTGCTTTTTCTGACAAATCTGCAAGTTTCTTATGGATTTTATTGCTGTTATCAAAACGCGGGATGGCAAAATTATTCATAATAGATGGGGTTCCAAATCCTCGTCCTGCGGCAGAGAAACTCTTTATGAAGCCATTAACAATCTCGGAATTTAATACAGCACAAAGATAATGAGCTTCGTCCTTATTATCAACTGCAAAAAAAGCAGTGGTCTCTGTAGAAATCACAGGTCTTGTCCCAAAATCTGTTCTAATACTTGACAACACAACCGCAGACATTTTTGCTGCCATTCGTTTCCATGTTACTCGATATTTAGCGAAAGTGTATTCTCCTACGCCAAATATTGCATAAAATTCTGTTTTATCAGCAAGTTCCTTTAATACACGAGAACCTCTGGAGAGTAAGATTTTTTCAAATTGTTTCAAGTAGGCGTAAGTAAAGGGTGCATTTTGAAGCATCCAGTCTTCACTATATGGTTTTTGATTCTTTGGATTCTGAGGTACCAACAGATAGAAATTTTCCTTTATCCCAAATTTCAATATATTAGCACCACATAATGATGGAAATACTAAGTCAGACTCTATAGATTGTGAGACAGGTTTTATCTTCCATTTACCTCTTTCATGCATATTCGAAACAACAAGAAGACCATCGGGACGTATTTCTTTAACTTTTAACCAAAAAACCCCATAAGGAGCTACATATACACCACTATAAGCTCTATAAGGGTTTTTTCCCTTCAATTGAGAATAAATCTTCAGTTCTCCAGCCTGAGCAGTTTGCCATGATGAAGATAGTTTGTCCGGATTAATAGGAATTGCTTGTATCTTTTTTATCTCACAATTTGCCTTAACCCTATCCAGAGACCAATCTGTTGGAATTCGACCAATACAAGGTTTTCGTTTCCATTCAATAACTTTTACAGGATAGGTTGTCTTCTCCCCCTTTTTCATAAAAAATAAGGATGTTTTGTTAGCAAACTGGAAAGGTTGCAGATTTACCATATTCTCCATACTCAAAACTTTAAGTGGTACTTTTTTATCCTTTAATTCAAATTGCCTGAACCCTTCACCCGCTCCCTTTGATTTAAAAACTTCAATAGTAATTAGAAACCCTAAAATCCCTTTGTCTTTCAGGTAATTGTCTGCACATGCATAGGTGAAAAGCATAGAAAAGTCTTTTTTGCCACCTCCTAATCTTCCTTCATAACCCTTCAGAGAGAAAAGTCCATATCTCTGCCATAGTTTAAGAGTTCTTTTTCTATAATCATGTGAGAGGTAATCCCATCTTATCCATGGTGGATTACCGATCACAAAATCAAATTTACCCAGATAGACAGGAGCAAAGGCATTTTTTATATATCGTGCCCATATTCCATTTTCGCCATTATCATCTAACTCTTTTATGCGTTTGTAAATATCAACAAGAAGCCCTATATCTTTTTCAGATAGATTAAAATCTTCTTTAACTTTACCCTTAAATTTCCCTGGCTTAACTCTTCCTCTCAAGGCAACATCCATCATTGAGGTAAACTTATCTATATGACTCTTTTCCTTCATTGAGATAGGAAAGACATAATTGCCTTTTGTTGTGGTAAAGATGATTGTATTTTCAAATGGGAGTTCCCCTTCTTCTATATAACGAGTTGGTGTAATCACAGAATCACATAGATAAACTGGAATAGAAATTGGTCGTATATAGGGTATGAATCTTGAGAATGCGATTAAGTAATTTGTTCTGGCGGACAACACTGCAATCGGATTCAAATCAAAACCCACAATATTTTCAAGAATATGGTGTGCGACAGTCTTTTTATCACCTTTAGAATGTCTAATTGCTCTGTTAATGGCCTGAACCAAAAAAGTACCTGACCCACAGGCAGGATCAAGGAAACGAGAGCCAATCACTCCTTTATATCCACTTTTATCCAGTACATATCCTGCAAGCCAGTCTGGAGTGTAGTATTCTCCTAAATCGTGTCGCAATTTCCGAGGAACGAGTAATTCATATAGCCTCTGAAGCAGGTCTCTCGTCCATTCAGGTTCGAGAATTGGGGTTGCTGGTTCAAAATCAGAAAGCGCATTTACAATACCACGAAAAATATTTGCGATGTGAGAGTCCCATCCATCGAGATACCAGGAAAAGAAATCTGCTTCTAAAAAGTTGTCAATTCCCTGGGCATTGAAGTCTGCTCCACTCTCCAGGTATGTCAGCCTATACTTTAATTCATCATCATCCAGCGCAGTAAGCCCCTTAACAAAAGACTGTATTGTGCTACTATCTTGCAATGAGACAAGTTCTACAGAAATAATTTTCATAAGAAAGGCATAGAACGTATGGATTGCAAAAAGCAATTGTTTAAGCCTAACACCAGCTGGCATCTGATATAATCTCGCGGTTTCGGAAGCTGATTTCTCTGCCTTTTCCATCTCCTGCCCATATACAACGCCAAAAATTCTATCCCACTCCTGGAAAAATGTCTTTATTCTTGAAGGTGTCTGTCTCCTCTGGGCTTTTATCAGCATAGAATAAAGTCCAGACACTGCCTGTCTCGCCATATCACAAGTAGGAGCAAATACTGTAGCCAGGTCTTTCGCAGTTAAGGGACGTCGGGCTGAAGCTCTTACGAATATTAGTAGATTTGCGAGACTTGATTTGTTTATTGGATATGGACCTAAAACTTGAAATCCAGTTTTGGCTTCTATTTCTGGAAAAAGAGCAGACTGTACTTCTCCTATAGGTATAGGTATTTGTAAAATTGTAGGAACTTTTGTAAATCTTAAAAAAAGTATATTATATCCATCTATGGCGACACCGACCGCCTTCTCCAGAAAATCTTCTCTTTGCTGTTTAAAGTGAGATGCCTGCGCTCCCAAATAGCGTTTAAGTTGTTCTGTGGCTGATTTGACATCTGCCACTTTTGATAATTTACCCGGAACTTTATATTCTATAGTTAAATAACCATAAACTGCATCAGACCTTCCCCGGAAACTCGTATATGCCTTCTCATATCTAACAATTTCACTATCAACACCCATTTTTTTAAATATTTTTTGCAGCAACGGCTCCACGCCCATTTTAAGGTCTTCTTCCGTCTTGGCCTTATTGGCAACTTCCTTGATATTTTCTGCTAATTTACTAGTGTTTATTTGCCAGTACCTCTTTTTTATCATTATTACCTTCTTAAATAAGTTAGTATATCTTACTATTTTTATCTGATTAATTCATCACAAAGTGATCTCTCTGAGATGAACATATATATTAATCACTTTTTGGTATGATGTAAATATATCGGCATTGAGAGTTAACCCCGCTAAAGGTTACCTTCGGTTAGGGTTAGCAATGTAAGGGTAGCAACAATTATATTTTGATTTATATAACCTCGATTTTCATGTATTTTTATCATTTAATTACGAAAATCATCTTCTTAAAGGTAAGCAAATATAATTAGATAATCCACTATATTTTATGGAAATTCCATGAAACTTATTTACTTGCAAAAGAGAATACAGCGATAATCTATTTGGATTTATTTTTGCATTTTACACAATGTTGAGTATGAGGAACTTCTTCAAGACGTTCTTTTGGAATTAATTCTTGACATCCAATACAAACACCGTACTCCCCTTTCTCAATACGCCTTAAAGCAGCGTTCAAATACCCCAAGAATTTATTTTCTCTAGAAAGCCATAGGAAGGCTTTTTCTCGTTCTTGCGAATCTGTGCCAACATCTGCCATATGATAAGCATAGGTAGAATCAAGATTTGTACTATTTTGCCTAGTTTTGTCTTTTATTGTCACAGATTCCAACCGTTTTATCTCTTTAACAGTCTCTTCCCTTTTCTTCAATATTAATTCCCTGAAATAATCAAGGTCTTTTTTACTCCATCTCTTTTTTTGTGTTTTATCATTCATTTTTCATCTCCTAAATGGGAATTTATTTTATACGGCTAATTCCAACATGGATTTTACTTCCACCTATTTTAACTTCTTTATCGAATTCACCCGGATTATATGTATTTTCAACGTTGATTGCCAGAGTTTCAGTTTTAAAGTAATCGATATGCTCATTTAGTGCTTCCGATAATATCGATGTAAAATCAGAAGCTACCATTATTCTATCTTCAACTCGAAAATCAGCCTCCTTCCTCATCGTTTGAATATGTCTAACAAAATCTCGTACTATTCCCTCTTTGATCAGTCCATCAGTCAATTTTGTGTCAATAGCTACAGTATAGTCAGAATCAAAAACAACAGAATAACCTTCAACATCTCTCCGTTCAATAATGAGATCTTCACTCGATAAATATACTTTTCTATCACTTAAACTAATTTCGACCGTCCCACCAGTTTCCAATTTCTTTGCAACCTCAGCGGACTCTAAATCCTGAACTATTCTTCGAATTTCACCAATATATTTTGCATACTTAGAACCTAATACGGCAAAATTTGGCTTGATGATATAATTTGTCAAAAAGCTATCATCCTCCACTATTTCTATAAATTTGACATTAAGTTCTTCAAGTATCTGATTAGAAAGGACTTTCAAGGCTTCGGGTTCCTGATCATCAGGTAATTTAACAATTATTTTCTGCAATGGTTGACGAATTTTGAGATTCGCTTTATTTCTTGCTGCTCTTCCCAAACCAACAATTCTTACAATTGAATCAATTTTCTTTAATAAGGCTTCATCGATATATGATTCATCGGCTTCAGGAAATTTACTAAGGTGAATACTCATAGGAGTGTCCGGCTCAAGTCCTCTAACAAGATTTTGATAAATCGCTTCCGTAGCAAAAGGAATTACAGGTGCTAAAACATGAATCAATCCTTTTAACGCAGTATACAGTGTCTGGTATGCACCCCATTTGTCTTTATCATCCTCAGATTTCCAGAAACGGCGCCGACTTCTCCTGATATACCAGTTAGATAAATCTTGCAGGAAAAGATCAATATGTTTCATAACCTTGTCAACAGCATAATTTCCATATTCACATTCAATATCCTTGAACAGTAAATTTAATCTGGCAAGAAGCCAGAGGTCTAAATCAGAAAGGTCTTCTCTATTTACCTTATGTTTTTCTGGTGAATATTTATCAAGTTCTGCATAAGTAGCAAAGAAAGAATAAGAGTTCCATATCGTTATGAGATGTTTTCGTACCTCCTTTGCTATAGAATAACCAAAATTGAGATTATTTACCTGGTTATGTGCTGCATATAACCAACGCATGACATCCACACCCATCTTTTCAGCTGCGTCATCGAACCAGATGGCATTACCGGCACTCTTGTGCATATCCTTTCCATTTTCATCCTTTACAAGCGCATGACCAAAAACCACTTTGGAAGGCTCATGATTTTCAAGTACAGCACTCATAGCAAGCAATGAGTAAAACCAATTTCTGAATTGCCCGGGGAGTGATTCACATATCAACTCAGCTGGAAACCAGTCTTGCCAGTAGGCTCTATTCATTATATAATGTAATGTAGAATACGGTACAATTCCAGCATCCAGCCATGGGTTCCCTACATCCGGTATTCGACTAACTTTAGCACCACATTTCTCACAATTGATTTTCACTGTATCAACCCAGGGGCGGTGCGGCGAGTTTCCTTCAAATTTTTCCCAGCCTTCAACTGCCCGTTCCTTTAGCTCTTCTTTACTTCCAATAACGGTTATATTTCCACAAGATTCACACTCATAAATAGGTAAAGCCAATCCCCAGTACCTTTTCTTGGAAATCATCCAATCATGCATATTACTCAGCCAATCGAGCTCATGATTCATTCCATACTCCGGAATCCATCGAATTTTACGAGTAATATCCATCATCTTTTCTCTTACGCCATCCATCGCAATGAACCATTCATCAACTAATCTAAAAACCAATTCAGTTCCATGACGCCAGCAAATGGGATAACGGTGCGTATATGCTTCTTCAGAGTATTTTATTCCCTTTTCTTCAAGGTCCTTCAATATCGGTCTAAGAACATTATCTACATTTTGCCCTGTAAGCCATCCAAAACCATCTATATAATTGCCAAATTCATCTAAAGGTGCAATTACTGATAAGTTATGCTCGAAACTAAGTTCATGGTCTTCCTGCCCACAGCCTGGAGCAATATGAACAATACCAGTCCCCTCTGTCTCACTTATCTCTTCCCACGGAATAATCACATGTTTCACATTAGATTGGACAGGTAACTCATCATAGGGACCATTAAATGTCCAGCCAAGCATCTCTTTTCCAGTGATAGAACCTTCAATTGTATAATCACCCTTAAGGACTTCTTCCTGCCTGCCATTGATCAAATAATACATTTTGTTGTTTTGTCTTACTTTGAGATACTTTTTCTCAGGATGAACTGCAGCAGCAGTATTAGAAGTAAGCGTCCAGGGTGTTGTTGTCCAAATTAAAATGTACTCTTTATCTCTATTTAAAAGTGGAAACCTTAAGGTCACACTTGTATGAGTTAATTCTTTATAACCTTCAGTAGCAATCTCATGTTCAGATAATGCAGCACCACACCTGGTACACCATGGCATAACATCATGCCCCTTATAAATCCAGCCATTCTCATGGCATCGCTTTAGAAATAGCCAGATGGTATAGTTATTCTCATCTGACATAGTATAGTACGAATTTTCCCAATCCATCCAATACCCTAATCGAATGGATTGCTCGGTTTGAATCTTAGAATATTTCCGTACACGTTCTTTACATTTTTCAACAAATCGTTCAATTCCATATTTTTCAATGTCTCTCTTTGATTTAAAGCCAAGTTCTTTTTCAACTTCCACTTCTACCCAGAGACCCTGGCAATCAAAACCGTTCTGGTATCGAGTACGAAATCCGTGCATCGCTTTATATCTATGAAAAATATCTTTATATGTCCTTCCCCAGGCATGGTGTACACCCATCGGATTGTTGGCAGTTATAGGACCATCTATAAAAGACCATTTAGGTCCATTGGAATTTTTTTCTACAAGTTTCTTAAAAACTCCGTTATCTTCCCAAAACTTTAATATTTCATGTTCTAAAGCAATAAAATCAACGGTTGGTGGAACCTTCTTTATCACTGAAAAGACCTCCTATCTGCGAAGTAAATTAACAATAATATATATAACTAAGCTCAAAACTAAACAAGTAACCCAGGGAAAATATAAAGTGAAATTCTCTTTCCTGATAATAATATCACCGGGTAAATTTCCGAGTTTATTTAAAACAGGTATATTTTTACCATAGATTATGACAAATCCTACCACTACTAAAAATATTCCTACAATTATAATAATTTTGCCAAGTTGAGACATATCTTTACTTAAAAATATTTCCCCAACAATAGATCATATTTATTCCTGAGTATCACCAGACATCATAAAACATTCAGTTACAATAGCACTTTCAAGAGAAGTTTTTCTTTTAACCTCCAATCTCTGTAATTCTTGATAAACTGTATTGCCGATAATAAATAATTTCACTTTCATTCTACCTTTTAATTCAACTTTCAAATTTAGAGTTAGCTTCAAACAAAAACAACCAAAATAGAATGATTTACCGACGGAAATGAAAATATTAAAAAAAGGGGCTTTCTCCTCCGAAAGCCCCTTAAAGCAAAAAATAATGAATAAGGCAATTTTACTTCGGAACTTCCAATGTCACAAAAAAAGTGTCATTTCTCCGCTTCACTAAGACTAAAATATATTCACCAGATGCATCATTAATTGCTTCTTTATAATCAGATATAGTATGAATCTCTTTGTCAACAATCCTCTGGAGAATATCACCAGGACGCAAAACTCTTGCCGCTTCAGACTCGCTATCAACTGTTGTTACAATGACTCCCTTATCAGCAGAATCATACCCATATTCTTGTGCTAAATAGGGGGTAAGCTCTTCTACTTGAATACCTAACTTTGAAAATGATTTATCAGTACTTTTACTTGCTGTTTTGATAGATTCCGGGAGTTCACCAAGTTTTACTTTCAGTTTGCGTTCTTTTTTACCTCTAATTACTACCAGATCTTTTACTTTTCCAACCTCAGAATTAGAAGCAAGATTCTGCAAATGTGATGGGTCTTTAACTTCTTTACCATCAAATTTAATTATCACATCTCCAATCTTAATACCTGCTTCCTCAGCTGGACTATCTTCTACTACCTCAGCAATCAGCGCTCCATTTCTCGTGTCAAGTTTCATTGCTTTTGCAGTGCGATCATCAACAGGCTGAATCTTGACGCCAAGCCATGCTCTAATAACTTTTCCCTTCTCAATTAAATCGGTCATAATCTTTTTTGACAAATTTATTGGTATTGCAAAACCAATCCCCAAATTGCCAGCAGTTGCGCCGTTAGTTGCGATAGCAGTATTTATTCCTATTAATTCACCACGAATATTAACTAATGCACCCCCACTATTTCCCGGATTAATTGCCGCATCTGTCTGAATAAATGATTCATAACTTGCACCTGGAATAATATTACTTCTTCCCTTTGCACTAACAATACCTGCTGTTACTGTATGTGCTAAATTTTCAGAAAAAGGAGAACCAATTGCTAAAACCCATTCTCCTACTTTTAAATTATCCGAATCTCCAAGAATTGCCGGTTTTAAGTCCTTTGCTTTAATCTTTATCACCGCTAAATCCGTTCGTGGGTCGGTTCCTATGATTTCTGCTTTATACTCTCTTTTGTCAATTAACTCAACTTTTATCTTTTCGCCTTTTTCAACAACATGATTATTCGTTAAGATATACCCTTTCTCATCAACTATAACACCTGAACCCAGCGCTGTTGCCTTCCTTTCACCCCAACCCTCAGGAAGGTTGAAAAATTGCTTGAAAAAATCATCATCTCCAAACCCTGGGAATACAGGATTCATACGAGTCTTAATCACTTTTTCCGTTGTAATAGTAACAACAGAAGGATTAACATCTTTTGCAATTTTTACAAAAGCTTCATTAAATGCTTGCAATGAGGGTATTTCTGTTTCACTACCAACAAACGCAGCAGGAACAACAGCCACCTTTTGCTCCTGGGGAATACTTTTATAAAGAACAACATGCTCTGGTTCAGGCTTTAAAAACGCTGTACCAATAAAATAACCGATGATAACAAGGATAACTGATCCAGCTACCAAACTAATAATTTTTTTCACTTTTAATCCTCCTATAAATAACTGCTCGTTATACTAAGACATTCTTCAAAAGTTTCAATAGTGAAAAGTGCCTCCCCCGAGGGGGTCTCTTTGAGAAAAGAGATCTCTTAGAGAAAACGTGATAAGTGAAACGTGATAAGTGACTAAGCTAAAGTGCCTAAAATGACTAATGAACAATAAGTAATTAAAAATTGAAAATTGAAAATTATCTCTATGAGCCGTTGGCAATAGATAATCAACAATAGACAATCAACAATAGACAATCAACAATAGACAATAGACAATAATCAATAATCAATGACCTCACTCGTTTAAGTCAAACAAAAAAAGCCCAGAAATAATCGAGGCTTTTTTAACTATTCTAAAATTAACCTTATTTCAATAATACCATTTTCTTTACTTTCTGGAAATCACCAGAAATAATACGGTATATATACAATCCGGATGAACGGGTCTCCGACTTTCCTGGCTTTATCCCGCTCTTGTGAATTTAGATAAATTCGATTCAATCCTCCAGTACTCCAACAATCCATTACTCCATTTTTAATGGTATGGATATATCTTTTTACAGCAGAATGTAAAACATCAGTTACGTGTTTTATTTGTACCCCGAAGCTTCGCTTTCTTATGAATCGTATGATCAGAAACATTTTTTTTAAGATCACCTTATAATTGTGAAGTAGGTCTTTCCCATCGGGATAACTTCGAGGTGCGGTACAAATATCCTTTTTAATCAGAAAATCGGAAGACACGTCTGTGCCTTAAACTGAGAGATTATATCAGAATCATTAAATACGATATTAATAACGAAATATTTCAAGAATTTACTTTTACTCAATTTCCGCGTACGGAATTTTCATGGTAAATATTGTTCCCTTTCCAACTTTACTCTTAACATCCATCTTTACCTCATATTTATTAAAAAGCAGAAATGATTTATAAAGGTTTAATCTAAGAACTCTCTGTCTCTCTTCTTCACTATCTTTTCCAAAGGATACTGTACCATCCTCTGGAGAAAAAAATTTAGATGCAGCTTCTTTGGAAATACCATATCCAGTATCTGAAATATCAATATAAATAAAATCTTTATCGCTACTTGCTTTTACTGATAATATTTTCTGATCTGAATTATACATTAAGTCCATTGAAAAACGGATAATATTATTAATACACTGAGAGAAATCACCATATACCGCTTCCACTGACGGCAGACCTTCCTGGATCTGAAAATCCTTCTGAATCTCATGTTTAAAAAACGGGTATGCCTCCAGAAAGTTTAGCTCAGTAAATAGTAATTCATTCAAATCGAGAGGCTTTTTGCTGGTATCTTTTTCCTGAAAGATTTTTATATTCATGTTATCCATAATTCCCTTTATTTTTTTAGATTGTGAAATAATGGTATCAAGTTCTTTAATATCCGGCATTTTCATTTTCAACAGCTGTGCCCTACCAAGAATTACCGTTAGAGGATTACCTATATTATGTACAATTCCTGAAGCTAAATGACCTATTGAAGACAGCCTCTTTTCTCTTAAAAGTTCAACCTCCAATTCCGATTGTCGCTTTTCTAGGTACCTGATTCGAGTAACATCTCTTGCAATTCCCACAAGACCATAGATTTCCCCATTCTCATCATAAAGCGGTACTTTGGAAATTTCAAAAAAGTAATTCTTATCATCAATAATCCTTGAAGCGTCTTTTTTTATGACTTCACCCTGAAAAACCTTTTTATCTACCTGTAGTACTTCATTTGCAACCTTTTCTGGAAAGATATCAGAATCAGTTTTTCCAATGATTTCATCCTCCGGAATCCCAAATATTTCAACACATGCTTTATTTATCCTGACATATTTGCCTTCTAAATCTTTTATAAAAATAGGATCAACAGATACTTTGAAAACTGCTTTCAGGCTCTCTTCAGAATTTAATTCCCCCTTACATTTCATACTCAAACCTATTTTTTTTATTCAGTTTAAAAAATTACAATTGCTATTATTCTTCAGTAATACTCTCAGGATGATATTGAATCCATTCTGCATACTATTGAAGATTAAGTTTTAATCCAATTCAGCTTTTCTCATCAGTCATATTTAATTTCTCTACTTTAATGTAAATCTAAAGAAGATAAGTGAAAAAATAACAATTCAAATGGTGTTCTGATGTTTGTAAGCTCAATATATTTTAGAAAAGTATAATAAATTGGAAATATCTCCTTGAAAAATTATCACCTAGTATCTTAATCTATCTATATCCAGAATTTCGGTTTCTACCTTTCCTTCCTGATATTCTTTCTGAACCTTTAATATTTTATCCAAGTTATTAAAAAATACATCAACAATTTCAGGATCGAAATGTGAATCGCGTCCTTTTCTAATAATTTCAAATGCCTCTTCATTTTCCATCGCCTCTTTATATGGACGTTTCGTCGTAAGTGCATCGAATACATCAGAAACAGCACTTATTCGTCCACAAAGGGGTATATCTTTACCTTTCAAACCATTCGGGTAGCCACTCCCATCCCACTTTTCATGGTGAGATATAGCAATTAGTTCGCCTGATTGTAGAATTTCTGAAGATGAGCCACTTAGAATTCGACTACCAATAGTTGTATGCTCCATCATAACATCCCACTCCTCCTTATTAAGTTTACCTTTTTTCAGGAGAATACCATCAGGGATTCCAATCTTACCGACATCATGCATAGGACTTGACTGTAAGATAATTTCCACTTCACCTGGGGAGAATTTAAGTCCTTTTGCAATAACTGCAGTATAATGACTCATCCGCATAATATGAGCGGCAGTACCTTCATCTCTATATTCAGCTGCTATTGCCAATCGCCGGATTGTATCCAGATACGCCTCATAAGTTTTTCTCTGAGCATCAACTATATCATCAAGGGTCTTCCGGAGAGATTCCGTCCTTTTTTGAACTTTTTGCTCTAATTCTTCCTTGTGTCGCTTTATAGTATCCTGTATTTCTTTCATTCTCAATAAAGAATCCGTGCGCACTTTTAATTCTATTGGATCAATTGGTTTCACAATAAAATCATTAGCACCAGATTCGACTGCACGAAGACGATCATCTTTACTTGCCAGAGACGTTACCATAATAATTGGCAAAGCCCTGAATTCATTTTGCTTTCTAATACGCCTGACCACTTCAAAACCATCCATCTTGGGCATTACTACATCACAAAGAACGAGGTCAACATCTAACTTCACTTTAGCAAGCGCTTCAATCCCATCAGACGCCATTTCGTATTCATATCCAAAAGATCGCAACATTTCTCCTATTATCTCCCGGATTTGCTCATTATCATCAACAATTAGTATTCTTTTTGTTTGTTGCATAAAAATATTCCCCCTAAAATTACTGTTTCAATTAGCTATATATACACTCATCTTTTATTTAATTTCTCAAATCTTCTATAAATTGTAAAATGTCCGTATTAAAAATCCGAGTTTAACCCGTTTTGTTATCTATCCTTCAAATATTGTACGTCAAGTTTCCTGAGAACATTAAGTATTTCTCTTGGATTCATATATACACCTGTTCCAAACGGCATAAATACAATTCCTATAGTCAAATAGGAATCATAGCTGGAGGAGTGTTGCCAACGTACTTTTGCAAGAAGTTCTAACAGCTCATAATCGTGAATTAATAATTTGAAAATCAATTTCTTGTTTTTTCGCATGACCTCTTCACAAAAGAAACTCACCCCCCCTTTGCTTAAATTGATTAATCGATAGGCAATAGCAGTACTTTTATAAAAATTGAACATTTTAAATTTTCTATACTCCACTTTACCAACCGATACCTCGAACCTATGACATGTCCTTTTTTCAATTCCTTGAACCATTATAGTTCCGTCCTTTTTATAAAGTGTTATTGCCAGGTAAATTGGATATGTCTAAGAATAATTTTCTCATCCTGCTGATTCTCTAAAATTCCCATTTTTAGTTCATAAAAAATAATATTTATCTCTACAAGCGAAAATTCTACTCCCCTCTAATTATAAAAAATGTCAGTTGGAATATCAAGGTGTTTCTGATTAGTATTGGACTGGGCATTGTCTTTTACTTTAAACGTACAAATGGAGGATCAGATATTATCGTGCAAATAATCAATAAATACTCCAATATCTCAGTTGGCACCGGGATTCTAACGGTTGTAACCAAAAAAGAGGTTGCGATTCTTCGTCAACTGGTACAGAGAGTTGATCCAGGAGCATTTATGATTATTTCCAATATGCACGAAGTACTGGGAGAAGGATTTGTGAAGAGGACATAGAGATTTTGTTCAACTGCGAACTTATAAGTACTAGCTACGTTTTATTTCAGTATTTCTTCTCCAGCAAAGCTCCTATAAAGGGTTAGCTGTTCTAATATATCATTATACTTATTTGTCTTATCAATAATAATCTCGGAGAGTGCCTTTCCCAGCCCGGAACCAATCATAAATCCCTGCCCGCACATTCCAACAGCAAGTATAAAATTCTCTACTTCTTTTGTATATCCCACTATCGGAAATCCATCAGGAGTCATTGGGTAAAGCCCCCGCCATGTTCTACGCACTCTCAAGTTTCTAAGCCTCGGATAAAGTTTGACCATTCTTTTAATAACAAGAGGAAGAAACTCCGAAGTATTATCAATATCTCTCCCTGGAATCTTTGGATCAGGCGTAATACAAAATACTACTTGCCCCTCTTTATTCTGATAAAAATAATAGTTGGCAGATTGTTCATCGGGTCGAATATCCACTATCATTGGTTCAAAAAAACGTCTTACCGGTTCTGTAATTCCCGCTTCATGTGAATCAGGATAGACAGGAATATCCAGACCAGCCATTTTGCCAATATCCCTTGCATTCGCACCAGCAGCATTAATAACAATATCAGCAGTATATCTATCCTTATTAGTTGTGAGTTGAGTTATCCTGCCGTTTTGCAAAATCATCGCAGTGAGTTCTTCATTAAAGTGAAACTCAGCCCCCGAATTTCTTGCAAGCATATAGAAAGCATCAGCTAATTTTAATGGAGACGCAGAGCCATCTTCAGGAGAGTAAGTTCCCCCACGCAAATTTTCTCTGTTTATCCCGGGAGTCAATTTTTCAATATCATCAGGTGCTATCCAATCAATGTTTAAATCGAACTTTTTCTGAAATTTTAGCAATTCTTTCAGAGCTGCTTCATTCTTTTCATCATATATAGGAAAGAGGTAACCGCCGTCAATCCAGTCTATATCTACACCATATTCTCTTTCCATTCTACTGACAATTTCAATAGACATCTTGCAAATTTTAATCTTTGCAGAATCAGAATGGGTTGCTCTTATCCCACCTATTGCTGCTCTGTTTTGTCCTCTGCCCTCTGACTGCATTTTCTCAAAAACAGCTACTTCCAATCCTTTCTTAGCCAAATAGAAACTTAATGGAAGACCAACACTACCGGCGCCAATTATAACTACATCAAATTTTTCCATTCCTTACTCGCCAACTTCTTCATTAATTAAAGCATACATAGGAATCTCAACACTAAGTGGTCTTTTTGTACCTTGCGTAACCTTTTTCCAATCAACACCTGCCATTTTAAAAACACTCGGAAGAAGTGTTGAACAATTCTTCCCACCGCAAGCTCCCATTCCTACTCGAATTTGTTTAAGTTGATTAACATCTCTAACGTGATGCTCTTTTATATAGTCAACAATCTCCTTCACAGAGACCATTTCACATTGACAGACAATCCCATTTTCAGGTAAATAATTAAATGAGGGCTCAGGTAGAGGTGCAGTAACAGACTTATCCTGAACACGGATACCGGCAACATTTGTCCCATTTTTAAGTGATGTCCTGATTGTAATAAGATACGTTTTAAATTTTTTATTTAACCGTATTTTTAATACCTCACCATCTTCAAGAAATACTCCTTCTTGATCAGTTAGTGGAATTTCATCTCCGACTTTGAAGTCTGGAATAAACTCATGAGGAAGAACAACCTCAGCATATTCATCATCAACTTTTTTTGCAAGAGTTATTGCGAGTCCCGGGCAAATTGCTACACACATTTGACAGCCAGAACATTTTCCCTCATACTTCGGGATATCCATTATATTGCCGTAAATCTTCTCCAGCTCAATAGAATGTGTAGGACAAATTGATGTACAGGGATCGCAAGGTATTTCTTCTTGACAGAATATAATCGGTTGAAAATTCTTATTTAGTTTTATCCCTTTTTTCCTAAAAATCTTCCCCGGTTTACTCTTCAGTATTTCAGCCTTTTCAGAAAAACTATCGTCTATTGTAATATCTTTGCCAAGTTTCTTAGCCATCTCCAGACCGGCAATTCGTCCACCAAACATTGCAGAGGATGCTTCCGCAATTTCTTCGGCATCACCAGCCTTAACAACTTTAAAACCAAATTGATTTGCCATATCATAAAATTCATCAACAGGCACAAGACCGACAGCGATTAGGAGAGTATCAACTTCAAAGGTTTTTGCAGTTTCGAGGATAGGATTAAAATTTTCATCTACCTTAGCTATTGTTACTATCTCTACTTTTCCATTGCCCTCAGCTGAAAGAACAGTATGATTCAAGTAAATGGGAACACCCATTCTTTTGATTTTATCAGCATGAACTTTATAGCCGGAAACTTTATCCAAAATATCACAGATACCGACCATCTGAATACCAGCCTGCAAAGCATGGTACGCAGCGATTAATCCAACATTTCCACTACCGACAATAAAAACCCTTTCGGCAGACCTAACAAGATCACGATTCACAAGGGTTTGAAAAGCTCCTGCCCCGTAAACTCCCGGCAAATTATTTCCCGGAAATATCAGGGATTTCTCTCTCGCACCGGCCGAAACAACCAATCCCTTAAAGTCAACAAGAGCATAGTTTTTATTATTGATAAAAATACCAGCCTTTTTATCCTTATAAATTCCAACAACTGATGTGTTTTTAAAAATCGTAACATTAGAAAAAGCGCACACTTCATTCTCGAGTTTGCTCGCTATATCTATACCCCTTGTTCCGGCATAGCAATCTTCTATCGAACCGAAAAATTTGTGAGTTTGCAAAAGGAGTTTTCCACCCAATCTCTCTTTATCATCAATCAAAACAATGGAAAATCCCAATTTAGCTAATTCCATTGTCGCCGTTAAACCGGAAGGGCCTCCCCCCACTACAAGAACATCACACTTCAATTCTTTCTTTTTATAATGCTCAAGAGAACGATCATCATACGGCAATTCAGGAAGATGTTTCAAAGTATGAATATCCATCCCTGCTTTTAATGGCGTAACACACGATTTTAGCGGAAAGCCATCAATTATAAGTGTACAGTGAGAACATTGACCATTAGCGCAAAAGATACCTTGCGGGGCATCATTCTTTTGGTGAATTGCAAATTCCTTAACACCATTTGCAATGAGTGCTGAAGATACAACCTCCCCTTCATACCCATATAATTCTTTACTATTGAAAAAGAATTTTACCCTTTTTCTATTTTCGGGAATTGACAAAATTGGATGTTTCTCTATTCTCCCCATAATCCCTCTATTTACATTACAAACTTACAACTTTTCAAAAACATCTTTGTAAAAATCTCAAAAGCTATGCCACTTTATAATTGATAATTTAAAATTGATAATTAATAATTGACAATTATCAAAGTCCGACAGCCGCTGAATGGTAAAAATTTATACCAAATATAGAGATTGGCTAACTATTAAAATGATAAATTTCATTGCAAAACAATTTCTATATCGTAACTTTTCAAGTAAACATGCTACGAGCTTGAAGAGAATAAAAAAGAGGAGCTAAAAATGGAAAAACAATCAGTTTTCTTTTTATGTTTTATCCTTTTGGGGATAATATCTTTTACCCTTTTCCAATGCTCCAATTTTCCTAATTACAGAGAACTTACTGAAAAAGGGGAATTCAAAAAAGCCTCTCAAATTATTCGTGTAGAATTGGCATCTAATCCGAACTTATCTGATCAAGAACGTATTTAACTATCCTTTGAAATTAAAAGAATGAATAGAATTAAAAAAGATTTCAGTAAAGATGAAAAAGATATTCTGGAATATATAAAAACTTATATACCCGAAGTCAGTGTATCAGATTTAATAAAGTGGGAGAGGGAAAAGTCTCTTGAGTATATGATCATAGATGGTAAAAAAAAGTATTTCAATAATGCAGGGGAAAACCTTTTCCGAATTGACAAAGAAGCAAAGGCTATTAAGGAAAAAATGGAAAAAGAGAAGACCGAGAACAAGAGTGAAAAATTTCCGTTGGACAAGCATCTTGCCAATATTATTAAAAAAGTAAATTCTTCTGACAATCGTTATGTTTGCCCGGTAACGCTCAAGATAAAACAGAGTATCACAGTTAAAGAAGATGTTTTACCTGATGGCAAAGTAATTCGGTGCTGGATCCCTTTTCCACGCGAAATTGAAAGCCGTCAGACAGATATAAAATTGCTAAACACTGAACCCGCTAAATACGTTCTTGCAGACAATAACCAGACAAAACAGAGAACTATCTACTTTGAAAAAATTGTTAAAAGTGATACTCCGACTGAATTTTTCGTCGAATATCAATATACATCACACGGCGTTTATGTTCCTGTCGATCCCAATAGAGTTGTACCTGTTCCTAAAATAGAAGCGCTAAAGCCGTTCCTGAACGAAGTTCCACCGCATATAGTTTTTACCGGAGAACTTCAAGAATTATCGAAAATAATTATTGGGACCGAAACAAATCCATACAGAATTGCACAAAAATTATTTGAATGGGTTGACGAAAATATTCCATGGGCATCAGCAAGAGAATATTCAACATTCCGAAATATTCCAGAATATGTTTATAAAAACCGTCACGGAGATTGTGGTATGCAGACTCTATTCTTCATGACGCTTTGCCGAATGAATGGAATTCCCATAAAATGGCAGTCGGGGTGGTAATTTCAACCGCCGAAAGATAGTATGCACGACTGGGGAGAAATTTATTTTGAGCCGTATGGTTGGATACTAATGGACGTAACCTACGGACTGCGTGAAACCGACGACGAAGCGTTGAAGTGGTTTTATTTGAATGGAATGGATAGCTATAGACTGATTTTCAATGATGCATATTCACAGAATTTCTACCCGGCAAAAATTTATCCTCGATCTGAGACAATTGACTCCCAGCGAGGAGAAGTTGAGTGGGAAGGTGGAAATCTATACTTTGATAAATAGGATTGGGATTTAAAATGGGAGGCAATCCAACCTTCGGAAGTTTCTCTCCGCAGGTCAGACGACTCGTAGAGAGTTCCGTTAGAAAAACCTTTGGAAGGTTAAGCGACGTAATAAAAAAATGAAATCCAATATCCGGAAAGTTATCATTTCAGTTTTCATCGCTTTTACAAGTGTTACAATATCCCTACTGATTGCAAAAATTCATTTAATCCAGCAATGGGAAAATCAGACACACGACATTCTTTTCAGGGATTTTCAGAGTAAGAATTCTATTGACGAAGCGGTTATTATAGCGATTGACCAAAATAGTTTAGACTTTTTTCAAAATAATAAAACACTCTGGCCCTGGCCCAGAACTTTTTATGCAGCTGCTTTAGAGTATCTAAATCATTGTAATGCCAAAACGGTAGTTTTTGATATCATATTTTCATCTCCAGATATCGATAGGCTAAATGTAGAAGCAGTATATGCGGATTCAGTTTTTGCTTTTCAAATGAAAAAAAACAGAAATGTAATTCTTGCATCTCAGATGGAAGATTCCACACATTTTAACGTAGCACCTGCATTAGACACATTCTCAGTTCAATTTGAATACGATATATCTTCTGAAATAATTAAAACATACCCAAGAGCAACTCTACCAATTTATCAATTTCAAAAGTCCATAGCTCATCCCGGAGTAGTTAATTTTTTCACTGACAATGATGGAGTTTGTAGAAAAGTACCATTGGTTTTTAAATATGATGGTAAAATTTACCCATATATGGCATTAGCCGCAGCGCTTATTTATAATAGCATCAATAAAGTCAAATTCGATAAAAGTACTAACTGTTTAATATCCGGTAATCATTACATTCCAGTTAACAAAGATGGATTCTATAACATTTACTGGTACGGTCCCGGCGGACCTGGTAACACTTTCAAATACATCTCTTTTGCACAATTATTGCAATCATACATCCAGTGGAAAAGTGGGGAAAAGCCTCTAATTCCTCCCGAAACTTTTAAAAATAAGGCTGTTTTTATCGGAGCTACTGCTGCAGGTCTTTTAGACTTAAAAACTACACCTTTTAGTTCTATTGAACCTTACCCCGGTGTTGAAATCTATGCTACCGTGTTTTCTAACATCATAAGAGATGATTACGTTTATTGGTTTTCGACTCCTTTATGGATTGTTATTTCCATTCTATTGATTTTTATCTTATCATTTATCTGGCAAAAACTAAAAATATGGCTATCAGCTTTCAGTTCTATAATTGTTTTCTTTTTACCTTTGCTAACTGCTGTCGTCCTTTTCCAGAATTATAAAATGTTTGCCCCAATTGTTTCTTCTGAGATAGCAATACTCCTATCTTTAATTATTGTTCTTGTAACTAATTTCTTTACAGAGGGGCGAGAAAAGAGGCAGGTTAAAAAGGTTTTTAATAGATATTTACACCCTGCAGTTGTTGAAAACTTAACTCAAAATCCCGAAAAACTTGAAATGGGAGGAAAAGAAATTGAAGCCACTGTACTTTTCACAGATTTACAGGGATTCACCGGGATTTCCGAGCACTTCTCTCCACCTGAGATTGTCAAATTTCTTAATGATTATTTTGAAAAAGTAGAACAAATAATTTTTCACAATAACGGCATGCTGGATAAATACACAGGTGACGGAATAATGGCGATATTTGGAGCTCCTATCGAAAACAGAGAGCATGCTCTATTTACCTGCAATGCAGCATTAGAGTTCAATAAACTTTCATCTCTTAAAATCGAAACTGAAAACCGCTCTATCCCTTTAATAACACGCGTAGGAATTAATAGCGGGAGATTAGTGGTTGGAAACATTGGATCTTCACACAGGATGGATTATACTGCGATTGGAGATACTGTTAATCTCTCTGCCCGCCTTGAAGGAGTTAATAAAATATACGGAACTCAAAACATTATTTCCGAAACGACATATTTGCTTGTAAAGGATAGATTTGTTTGTAGAGAGCTGGATTTTATTAGAGTGAAAGGTAGAGATAAGCCATTGAGAATATACTCTGTTATATCAAAAAAAGAAGATTTAGACAACAGTACTGAAAAATATTTGTCTATACATAAAGAAGCATTAGAACTGTATCGAAAAAGAAAATTTAAACCAGCGGCAATTGCATTTGAGAAATTAACTATAATTAGACCTGATGACTCTGTAGCAGAAGTTTTTCATAAAAGGTGTCAAAAATTAATTTTTAACCCGGAACTTATAGATGACAAAGGTGTTTTCAATATCACCATAAAATAAAAAAAGGGAGAAAACCAATGAAAAAACAAATCTTAATTCTTGCAGTAATTTTCCTCATTCCTATTCTGCTGTTTAGCCAAAATACTAAAGTAATTAGTAGAGACAAATGTCACTTTCGTGAGGGACCTGGCAGTTATTATCCATTAATAGGAATGCTTAAAAAAGGTTCACCTGTCACAATCTTAAATCAACAACCCGGATGGATAAATATCAAGTTCAGTGATAAAGAGGGTTGGATTTCTAAAAATGCCCTAAAATCTCAAAAAGAAGAAAAAATTGAGCCACTTATGTCAGGCTCTTTCAGTGAAATACCATCAATGATTTCAAGAGCATCTGCAAGCGGTGCGGTAAAAGGATTTGCTCAGAAATTCGTAAAATATCAAGCAGGCTGTAAATTTGCTTTTGATCAATATCAATCACAATTCATTACTCCATACGAATATTACCAATTCAAACAAGAGACTTATCGAGGAAGAAGCTCAAGAAAGATTAGAAATAGATATAGAAAATTTCAAAAAAATTATGAGGAGTATGAAATATTTCTCAACCTTGAAAAATTAGGACTTGCGGTAGCAGCACAAATAGCATCAAACGGAAAAGGGCTTGACAATAATATTACAAAATTGAAATATTTAAATTCAGTGGGTACACTTGTGCTTGAAAACAGTGAATTGTACGATTATCCTGTGAAGTTTTACATTTTAAATGATTCACGACCAGCAGCATATTCATCTCCAAATGGAATGATTTTTATCTCAATTGGTTTTCTTAATATCCTGAGAAATGAAGCTGAACTTGCGTGTGTATTAGGACACGAAATTGCTCATATAGTCTGCAAACATGGTTACCAGGAATTATCAAAAAGAAAGACAATGATAATTGCTGAAGGAGCATTAAACACCGATTTTCACAGATACATCAATAGTCATAATAATCCCTAAAATATTTTTTCTTTTCAGATATTTTGGCATTTTCTCTATATCTTAAATTGCCAATTTACAGACTATTAGATTACTTA
>Ga0307428_1000271_pt1 | contig 39093 bp, 33 predicted proteins | sample SalMarWE160240MG_FD_202161 | JGI IMG/M metagenome (GOLD analysis project Ga0307428, IMG submission 202161) | Salt marsh sediment microbial communities from the Plum Island Ecosystem LTER, Massachusetts, United States - WE1603-240 | ecosystem: Environmental > Aquatic > Marine > Intertidal zone >...
CTATTTCTTCTATACAAGCTAAATACAAACCCTGTCTGGTTTGAATAGTCTCTACAAAATTTCCCGCTTTTTGTAAGCTGCTAAAGGTTCCAGTACCCAGCCAGGCCATTCCTCTACCCAGCAGCTCGACCTTTAATTTTCCTCTTCTTAAATATTCATTATTAACTGCAGTTATTTCCAATTCCCCTCTATCAGATGGTTTAATATTCTTTGCTATTGATATTACATCATTATCATAAAAATACAATCCCGGTATGGCATAATTTGATTTAGGGTGTTTTGGTTTTTCTTCTAATGAAATCACATTTCTTTGCTCATCAAATTCAACTACTCCAAATCTTGTGGGGTCATTTACATAATACCCGAATATAGTTGCTCCTTCAGCTCGATTTACTGCTCGTCTTAATTTCTCAATAAATTCTTGTCCGTAAAATATATTATCTCCTAAGATTAGGACAACTTTATCTTTTCCAATAAAATCCTCACCCACAATAAAGGCATCAGCCAAACCTCTTGGTTTATCTTGAATAACATAACTAAATTTCAAACCAATTTGCTTTCCATCTCCCAGCAATTCTTTATACAAATGAATGACCCTGCGGCAAGCCGCAGGGTATCAAAAATCAGAACAGCCTTATCTGTCTCAAATCTTCCTTCGGTTTACCTTGTTTTTGTATATACTTTTCCACTTTTGACCAGTTCCCTCTCTCTCCAACAGTGGCAACATAGTATCCATCAGACCAAAATTCTCCACCCCATAGCTCTTTTTTGATCTCCGGATGCCTTCGGAATATCTCCCTTGCAGTAATACTTTTGAATATTCGCACTATTTCTCCAGGTGATATCTTGGGATGGGCACTGGAGAGAAGATGAATATGATTCTTATCCATTCCCAAAGCTTCCATCTCTATGGCATACCGTTCTTGTATACCATAAGCTGTCTCTTCTATTATCTTTATCACCATCTTGTCAAGTAATACCTTGCGATATTTTATCGGAAATACTAGGTGATAATGTATCTGCCAAGCACAATGATATCCTTTATGAACTTCTCCTTTACCCATATAATCATAATACTTCAGAATTTACCCTGTGGCAAGCCACAGGGAATTCTCAAGTTAAAGAATAGAGCCGGGTACCAGAGCCGCCGGCTAAAATTATTCCCTTCATATCTCTTCCCCACTTTCTATAAAATTTTTAGCAGTGTATGCAATAATGGTTCAATATTGATTGCTATTTACTCTTTTAGTTCTCTTTTAAATTAAATATTATGATTTTAGTATATATAAAAATTATTTGTTAATAACGATATTTTTCAAATTCAAATAAAAATATTTTTTTAATGAAAATGGTTGGTGCTTTGTTATTAAAGAATCTTATCTTCTATAATAATTAATATCAATCCATTTTTTATATTCACCGGTTTTGATGCTATCTACCCATTTTTGATTACTTAAATACCATTTAATCGTTTTTTTTAGACCTGTTTCAAAGGTTTCTCGAGGCTGCCAGTGCAATTCACTTTTTATTTTAGTAGAATCTATAGCATAACGCAAATCATGACCCAGTCTATCTTTTACAAAAGTTATTAATTTTTTAAATGGGAGAGGATTTTTTTTAAGTTCTACGGATAAAATATCACAAATTTTATTCACAATATCTATATTTTTCCATTCATTATTACCGCCAATATTATAAGTTTCTCCAATATTGCCTTTTTGGATAACAGTCCAAATCGCTTCACAATGATCTTCTACATATAACCAATCTCGTATATTTTCTCCTTTTCCATAGACAGGCAAGGGTTTATTATTTAGGGCATTTAAGATCATCAAGGGAATGAGTTTTTCCGGAAATTGGTAAGGTCCGTAATTATTTGAACAATTGGTAATTTTTATAGGGATGCCATAAGTATGATAATAGGCTCTTACCAAATGATCACTGGAGGCTTTGGAGGCAGAATACGGACTATGAGGAGCATAGGGTGTTATTTCAGTAAATAAGTTTGTATTATTTAATGATAAAGAACCATATACTTCATCGGTGCTAACATGATGAAATAATTTATTTCTCTTGAGGGAATCGGACCAATTTTTTCGGCATACTTCAAGTAAATTAAAAGTCCCAATAATATTTGTTTGAACAAATTCAGAAGGACCAAGAATACTTCTGTCGACATGACTTTCGGCGGCAAAGTGGACAACTATATCAGGATTATATTTTTCAAATATTTCTATTACTCGGTCATAATTGGCAATATCTCCTTGTTCAAATGTATAGTTGGATAAATTTTTTGTGCTTTTTAGATTTAAAAGATTAGCAGCATAGGTAAGTTTGTCAAAATTAATAAAGTTGTGTTCGGGGTAGCGAGGGACAAATAGATTTAGAAAATTCGAACCTATGAACCCCGCTCCACCGGTTACTAAGATATTTGTCATTTTATTATATGCTCCTTATTTTCTGTCAATTTAATGTTTTATAAGTCGGTTGGTCTGCCGGACGGCTAATTGTTTATTTTTTCAGTCAATCAATTACAAGATATAAGTTGAAAGATGTAATGCTATGCAGTCTACCGGTCTATCAGTCGTTTAGTCTGTCAGCTAAATCGATTAAATAGTTTACAAGTTAGTATATTTGTCATTTACAAAATACAATTTTTAAAGTCTAAAATATAAGATGAGCTTGTTTTGATCACTTCATCCCATTACGATGGTATTTTTATCGCTCTTCCTTACTTTTATCACTATAGTAGAAAAAATGAATTTAGCCATTTAATGTTCAGGATGTGAACTTGTAAATATTTTATTATATTTTTAGAGGAAATGCAAGGTTAAGCAATTTGCCAGTCATATTTCGTTATTCAGTTAACCAGTTTTCCAGATTACCAGTCGGGGAAAATACAAATTACAAAATGCAAGGTGCAAGATGAAAAGAAAGTTGTGGGTTGTCACGATAGAATAGCCAGTTACCTTACTACCCTTGCACAGATCCCAGCGTGCGGAATTACCGCACTGGGCTCTTCAGAAATACTTGCTTCCATAAAAGACTAAATTGTTTGGTTTTGCATTCTTTGCTATTTTATGCATGGGGTTTTGTATTTGTCTCCCCAGTCCAACAGACTGGTAAATGTTATCCTTTACAGGCTACATAATCTGTTACCCCTTTCCTCTTAAAGAGCATGAGCTAATCCAACTTCCTATAAGTCGTTAGTCGCCCTCTCTTTTCATCGGGTAGACTTATCTTATCTTAGGAGCTTATTGGGTCTTCCAAGTTCCCTATTTCCCCACAGAAAAATATTTAAAACCATTCTCTTTTTCTACAATCTCTTTAGAATATATATTTCTCAAATCAAATATATAATTATCTTTCATCATTTCTTTTATCTTTTTAAAATCTAACCTTCTAAATTGATTCTATTCAGTAATTATTGCCAGGGCATCTGCTCCCTCTATTGCTTCATATTCACCTTTACAAAATATTATTCCTTTTAAATGTTTTAATTTTCCCCTTGCTTCCTCCATTGCTTGAGGATCAAAAGTCTTTATCTTTGCTCCTCTTTGATATAATTCTTCTATAATAACCATAGAAGGTGCTTCTCTAACATCATCGGTCTCTGATTTGAAGGCTAAACCAAGAATAACGATGGTTTTATCTTTAACATTTTCCATTGTCTTTTCTATCTTTTCTACCATCTTTAGTTTCTGATTTTGATTAGCTTTTATAGTAGATTCTATCAAAGTTATAGGAGAATTATTTTCTCTTCCTATCTTTGCCAAGGCTTTGGTATCTTTAGGAAAACAACTTCCCCCATATCCCGGTCCGCAATGTAAAAACTTATGAGATATCCTGCCATCTTTCCCCATAGCACTGGTAACTACTTGAATATCGGCATCATTTTTTTCACATAAATTAGCTATTTCATTTACATAACTTATCTTAATAGCCAAAAAGGCATTAGAGGCATATTTTATCATCTCTGCAGTTTCTATATTGGTAATTATAAAAGGAATATCATTTAGCTTTAATACCCGATATACTTCTTTCATAATTTCTATTGCCTTTTTACTCTCGCTACCTATTACTATTCTATCGGGATGCATAAAATCATATAAAGCCTTTCCTTTTCTTAGAAATTCCGGATTAGAAACTATATCAAATTTATAATTTAATTTTCTATCCTTTAGAATATTCTGAATTATTTCTTTTACTTTTTTGCCAGTCACAATAGGAACAGTATATATATCAACTACTAACTTATAATCATTTATATGGCAGGCGATATCTTTTGCCACTTCAGAGATATATTTCAGATCTGTACTACCATCTTCTTTTTCCGGAGTTCCCACAGTTATAAATATCACTTCACTATTTTCAACTGCATATTTTATATCAGTGGTAAATTCTATTCTTTTATAGCACTTATTTCTTTCTATTATTTCTTTTAGCCCTGGTTCATAAATGGGTAATTGTCCTTTATTCAGAATATCAATTTTCTCTTCATCATTATCTACACAAATTACATTATTCCCAAAATCTGCCAAATATACACTAATTACTAAACCGACATATCCAGTACCGCTTATTGCTATTTTCATAATACTTTGAAATATCAAATCGATTATGTGGCAGATAATTAATTTATCTACCGTCCCTTACACTACCATCGTACGTACCATTGGGTATACATGGATTCGCAAAGCACTACAAATTTCATAATAATTATTTGTCAGGATCATAAGACCAAGGTTAGTCCAATAAGCATTTGGTAAAGCCCTATTTAAAGAATCACTTGCAATATGTCAGTTAAGTGTGTGTCTATTAACTAAACTCAGGTCTATCCAATTTGAAAACCTTAACTTCTTTAAGTTATGATATTTAGCAAATATTTTCTTCTATTTTTTCAATAGACACATGGACAGTCTTCTTCTAACCCAACCCTCCAGTCTTTGTGGGGTACTTTAGAGTATCAGATAAAGAAAAGTATTTTATCTATTCTCTTAAGCAGAGCTTTAATCTTATAATTCATTTTATTATGTTATTCCTTGAGATTATTTCGCAAAGTTTATATAGCTGCTACATCTCCCACGCAATCTTTTGTTAATATTATATTTTGTTTTGTATGGTAAGCTTATTCAAATTGTATAACATTATATGTATTTCTTGTTCCTTAAGAATAGAGCTTTGCCTGCACCTTTCCTTCAGATTCTATATCATGATGGACACCCTTGTCATATTAAATATGCTTTACTAAATAATATTTATTTACTTAATGTGGGTAATTTAACAGAACTTGCTATTTATGCTAATGCTTGCTACTGCCAAACCCATTGCAGATCTTAACTGGCAAGTTATTATTCATCCCAGGCTTACCATTTATCACCACTATTGCATATAGGAAATTCCTGTTATATTAAAAACTTTCTTGCCCATAATTCAGCTATTAATACCCTAGTTATTTCATGATAATCTATAATAGATTTACCAGATAGAAAATTTTTATAATAGATTAAAAAGTTTTTCTTATTTATAATCCCCATTTCATCTAAAATACTATCTTTAAATTTTTCTACAATTAAAGATTCCAAATTATATCTCAACCATTTTTCTTCAGGAGTAATAAAACCTTGTTTATCTTTTCTCTCCTTAATATCCTTCGGTAGTTCATAAATAGCTCTTCTAAGAATATATTTTGTCCATCCATTCTTCAATTTAAAACTTACAGGTAAACTCAAAGAAAAATTAACCAACCTATAATCTAAAAATGGATTTCTTACTTCTATAGAATTCGCCATAGAATTTCTATCTTCATAATGAGTTAAAGCAGGAATAGAATATCGCTCAATATCTAAAATTTGCCTTTCTAATAAATTATCACATTTCCATATTGGTTCCAAACTTCCCTCAACCATTATATAGTCTAATTTATTTCTAGCCAAGAAAGGAATATATCTTTTAGCAAAGCTTAATTTAAACTGATATATTACTGTTCTATTAATAAGTGAAAGAAAAATCTGTTTAACTAAATCAGTAAGTTTTCCTTTTTTAATCAAATCTTTAAGATAAAAGAAAAAATATTTAAGATAGCCCATTAGAATCTCATCTCCACCTTGGCCACTTAAAATAATCTTTATATCTGTTTCTGATTTAATTTTATTAAAAGTTAAATATTGTGCAATTACACTAAAAGAACCAAATGGTTCATCTTGACAGGTTAAAACTTCATTTATATAATTCAATACCATATTTGGTTGAAAGGTTAATTTAGTATTTCTGATATTCTTTTCTTTAACTAAAATATCTATAAATCTTTTTTCGCTATATTTTTCATCATCCACAACGACTGAAAATGTGTCAAAATTTTCTTTTATTATATTATTAGCAATTACACAAATAGCAGAAGAATCCAATCCGCCGCTAAGTAAACACCCAATTTTAATATTCTTTTCTAATCTAATTTTTACACTATCATAAAAAATATTCCTAAACTTTTCTAAAGCAACATCTTCATCTTTTATTTCTTCTAATTCATAATTCCAATATTGCTTTTCTTCTACTTTACTTGTATTTAAATCTATGATCAAATTAATTTTGGGTTTAAGCTTATTAATTTGTTTAAAAAATGTTTCATCATTATAATCTAAAAGAGCCTGATGTAAAAAACTAAACATAACATTTTTATTTATTCTCTTTTTCTCTAGAAGAGGAATTAGCTGTTTTATTTCACTGGCAAAATAAAAACAATTATTTTTATTTAAAAAGTAAAGTGGTTTTATAGAAAATTTATCCCTACTAATAATTACCTTATTTTTTAATAAATCAACTATAATAAAAGCCCACATACCGTTAAATTTTTTAAATCCGTCATTTCCAAATTCACTATATGTTTTTAATATTACTTCCTTATCTGTATTAGTCTTAAAAGAATATCCTTTACTTTCCAACTCTTTTCTCAATTCAAAATAATTAAAAATTTCACCATCGTAAATAATGTATGTATCTTTTTTTTGTGAAGATTGATTCTTTGGTTTATACATATTTTTTATTGTTAATTTTCTTTGACCCAAAAATATATTAAAATTGTTTTTATTTAAAACTCCTGTATTAAAATTTAATGTAGTATATGCAAATGAATCTGGACCTCTGTGATCAACTAAATTGGTAAGTTTTATAAATTTATAAAAATATTCAATATTATAATATTCTTTAAGATTAATTACTCCAAATATTCCACCCAATTAATTCACCTTCTTTTCTTTTATGGTCTGGGGTTGCAGACTACCGATTCCTATCACCTTAATTCTATTTTGCTGTAAAATACTAACAGTATCTAAAAAACATTGCTCTCCATGCTGCTGAATGTGATTGTTAGCGACATTTAACACACTAAAATGTGCCCTTTTTAATTGCTCAATAAAGTCAGGCTTGCCTCGAAGTATTAAACTTTCATATGAATTCGTCTTCCCATAATCAGAAAGGATAGTTTCTAAATTTCCAAATACGATATCCGCCTTTGCAAAGACTTTCTCAACGTGTTCAAACACATACAGCCCATGTTTAACAGCACTACCTACCCCTATACCAAGAAAATGTGGATGATCACCTGCTATAATATCTCCAACTGCATCCATTATAATCATTTAGAATTATCCCCTTCAAAATATTTAACTAAATTCTGTGCTATAAGTTTTATGTTAAACTCTGTGCTTACTTTTTCATATCCCTGACGAATCAATTTCTCTCTTAACTTATGGTCTGTTAATGCTTTTCTTATGGCTTCTGCTAGGGCTTCAGGATTTTTTTCAGGAACTAATATCCCTGAATTATCCCCTAACAATTCAGGTATACTTCCTGTTGCTGTAGATATAACAGGTATTCCATCGGCCATCGCCTCCATTAATGCTACTGGAATTCCCTCAGCTCTCTTTTTTAAAGGCAAAGTAATACTTGGCAAAACCATAATGTCTATTTTATCCTCACTTAAGATGTTTATCACTTTGCTATGGGAAAGTACTCCAACTAATTCTACTTCGGTATTTAATTTAAGACTGTTGATTAAAGCTTCTAGCTCCCTTCTCTCTTTCCCTTCCCCAATGATCAAGCACTTATAGTTAAATCCCTGCTGTTTTAAAATGTAACAAGCTTTAATAAGATATTTCTGGCCTTTTATTCTATCAAGCATGCCTATACATCCAATAATATTTCGCTTAGACTGTCTTATAGTCTTAGAAACTACAATATCATATGGTGGCACAGAAACTCCCATATGAAGAATAAAGACCTTATCTTGATAGCTTTGTCCCGCGATTCTAAGGAGATCTTCGCGTCTATGTTTGGATATCACTCTTACAAAACTTGCTGTTTTGACTTTCTCTTTTATCATGTTATTCCACAATATCATCTCACTATGTGCTGTGAAACTCCAAGGAATGCCTGTAAGTTGTGAAAAAATATAAGCTAAAGTGGAAGTGGTTGTAGACCAGTGGGTATGGATATGTTTAACGCCTTTCTCTTTAAGCAAATCAGCAATGTAGACTCCTTTAGGAAGCACGACAAGGTTCTTAGCTAAATTGCGCCAAGTTTGGGAATGACGGAGGATTGAACTCAGAACTTTCCAGAGACGTGGCTTGGTTAGAAATGAGATAAAAAATATAACGATCATTTTAGGGTTTATCGACGGTAACCATATGGCATTCTTCAAGAGAGCTTGTGCTTTTGGATGAAAAACTTCTTTAGTGGGACTACGGGGAATGATCACAATCTCAGTTCCAGCCTCCTTTACAGCAAGCATTTCCTCTATGATGAAGGTTTCCCCTCTTCCCCACGGCACTCGGACAGAAATATAAGCTATTTTGTTACCCTGATTTTTCAAGGTAGTCCCTCCTTTTTCTTTAAATTATCAAGACGCCACAATTTAAGCCTTATATCATAATAATCATTGAGGTTATCTACCCCTATAACATCATATCCATCTTCAAGAAGCATCTCTGAAACTTTACTACCAATAAAACCTGCTGTACCTGTGACTAATATTTTTTTCATTTTAAATAACCTTTATAGTTCATTTTTTATTATCTTTTCAAATGATATTGATATTTTTTATATATTTTTGATTAAATATTTTTATATTTCCATCATATTTATTATCATATTTAAAATATTTTTTGTAAAATTTTATTTATTATAATCTTCAAATTTAAATGATTTATTTATACGTCTGTATTCAATACCACCTGGATTTACTATTCTACCATTAAAAAAATATATTGATTCATACTCTTTATAATATTCTACTAATTCATTTAAGAAACAAAATCTGTTTTTATTTATATTTATTAACGTTCTATTAGTCATAAAAAGACTTTTCAAAATATTAAATGCTGATTTTAAATTAAATTCAAAAAATTTTAAAATAAAAATAATTAAAGAAATTATAATTAAAATAGATATATTTATTTTACCAGTAAAGCAATAAACAAGTATACTAAGTATGGGTAAAATATAAATATAAATTCCAAATTTATCAAGTAATTGTAAAATTCTTTCTTTAGCATAATAACGATTTTTTATATTATGAAATAAATATATACATGGAATTCCACATAAAAAATAATCTTCCCAGATCGTTTTATCATAAATATTTATAGAAGGATTATATTTTATAGTCTCATAAACTTTAGTGATGTTTTTGTTAAAATTAATAAATATTTCATTATTAATGTCTTTTAACTGATAATTACTAAAACATATAATTTTAAAATATTTATTAACTACAGTATTTAAGCCTCCTCCATATTCCCAACATGGTGGAACAAAAACATCGGGATTTTGTTTAAACATCTTTTTTATCCAATTAATATTTTTTTCCAAATCAGCGCTTGCTTCTTTGGAGGATACATTTAAGAATTCACGTGGATCCATAATGCCTTCGTTTAAATATTTTAAATAATTAATATGGTAAGCACCATGACTACCTATTTTAACTTTAGCTAAAACACTAAGTTCCTTTAATATACTTACCGTCTTTGGATACTTGCACTCAATTGGTATAATATTTTTTTTCTGATTTATAAGATGAGAATTAACCATGATATCAAATTTGGATTTAGTTAACCTACAAAATCTTTTTAATTCTATTAATTCTTTCTCTCTTTTCTCATCATTAATTTTCTTACCTTTTAAATACCCTTCACTGGTATAAGGCCAATCATCAATACGAATGGAAGTCATTGGTTTTGGCAAAAATATAAAATCTACATAATTAAGGAATATATAAAGAAGAAGGGAAAAAAAGGGTTTAAAATTTTTTACACCTAGTTGCCAGCCAGAAAATGAAAAACAAAAAATATTTTCTTTCTTTGTAACAATATTTTTACCAAGAAAAGTTTTATAGATATAATCACAGGTATGATCAGTTACTAAATATCCTGAAAAATTAATGGGGGTATTCTCATATATAAAAGTCTTAGGAAGAAGTTTATTACTATATTGAGGATTTAATTTACAATTAGTGGCAATAAAATTAAATTTTTCTACTTTCTTAATTCCTAATATTTTAACGGCTTTAGTATTTAATTTAATTGGTTTATTAAAAAAAATTAAAAGAGGTTTTTGAATCTGTTGGAAGTAATTTAAATATCCATCTAATCGCTTTTCATAGCCATTAAAAATAATAAAATTATATTCTTTAAAATTAATACCTGATAATGCATCGATATTTTTTCTTTCTACTTTAATTTTCCATAAAAATCCAATATTATTAAATGTAGTATTTAGTGTTTTAGAAAAATTGTTGCTCTCTACAATTAATAAACTATGATTCTCCTTATCCATTTTTACCAACCTCCTTATTTTTTTAATTATTCTTTTTACTTTATAAAATATTCGTATAAAGATCTTACTTTTACACAATTTTAATTTAAAATTAGTTAAACTGTACTAATATCATACAATATCTCCTTACTAATTTTTCTTATATATTTATTTTTTTCAATTTATAATATTTAACTAAAAATTACATAAATAAATTCATGGTATTCTCTTCTATCTTTCAAATTATATTCTATATGCGTATTCCGGAGTATCCGGACGGCAATTCCGAAGGCATCCGGACATTAAACCGGAACATCCGGACATCTTATCGATTCAATTTTTATTAACATTATTCTTAATCAATAACTATCATTTAGTTCATATTAAATTGAAAGAGCTGAAAGAATTTAATCTAAAAGCTTTACTCTTTTTTCCAATAAGGTTTTGTCCCATTATTGTATACCCATAGAGACTGTTCGGCAACACCCTTTTAACCTATCGCTCATTAGATTGCCTGAATGGTCTTTTTTGCCATCACCTCCCGCATAGATTTTTTTGAGTCCAGAGGCAGAATATAGGCATTATGGATTATCCGGTCCATTATGGCATCTGCTGTGGCAGGATCAGGGAATAAGTCATACCAATGCGTATGGGGAATCTGCCCGGAAAGTATGGTGGATGCTTTGTTATACCTGCTTTCTGCAATCTCAAGAATATCCCTGCTTTCCTCCAAGGTGTATGACTTAAGGCCTAGGTCATCCAATATCAAAAGCTTTACTTTTTTCAACTTATTCATAAATTGAGTATAGCAATTTTCGTTTTTTGCGGCCTGAATTTCAAGCAGGAGTTCAGGTATTCTGTAGTATTTGACAGTATAACCATAACGACAGGCATTATTCCCAAAGGCACAGGCCAAAAAGGATTTACCACAGCCTGTTTTACCCGAAATAATGATATTAAGTCTCTGTTCGATGAAGGTACAGCTAGAAAGTGTCCGGATGGTCTTTTTATCTATCTTTCGCTCTTGAGTATAGTCAATGTCCTCGATACAGGCATTTATTGTCAGAGAAGCATTATAGAGGAATCGCTTAATTCTGGTATTTTTTCGGTACAACCACTCTTTTTCAACCATAATAGCTAATCTTTCCTCAAAGGAGAGCTCTCTTAAAGCGTGGTCTGAATCAATCAGCACCTGAGCCATGACCTTAAGCTTCATATCTTTTAGTTTTTCTACGGTAGGATGGTTAAGCATGGATACCACCTCCCGCATAAGCCCTGCTTCCTCTAACATTTTCATGGTGTATGATTTTATCATCCTCTCTCTTGGATAATTTGGAAACAACCTGTTTTAAAATGAGGTTAAAATACTTATAGGAGCAGATATTTTTATCCAGAGCTTCTCGACTGGTAGTTTCCATTATTTCAAGCGGATAGTCTTTACCAAGGCGCATGATACCCATGCAGGCCCTATAGCTCTGGACAGGGTATTCCCGACCCTCGAGGATCTTTTTTATGAACTTGCGGGTGTTGGGGCCGGTTTTATCTGCCCATAAGAGAAAACGGTCAGAGCTCCACCCGTAAACAGCTTTGTGTTCATCAGGCATATGTTCTTCCAGGGTTTCATACCTTTTAGAGGTGTTGTAGTTTCTGGGATAGGCGGCTACTCGTTCACGGCCTACATACACCTCTATGGTCTTAGAAGTTGCCCGTATTTGACAGGGGCGGTTGACATAGGAATAATGAACACTGTAAAAAAAATTGTCATAATCCACATGGTAATTAAAGGCAACTTTTGTCTCCTTCCATTGGGCATATTCATATTTGGTTAAAGGCAAGGCTTGTAAGCAGGGTTTGTCAATCTTTTCAAAGGCAGTCTCTCTATTGCCTTCCATCTTTTGAAAAGGCCGATGAATAAATTTCTCAAGTTCTTCAGATATTGCCTGGTTGATTTCATAGAGGCTAAAAAATTGCCGGTTTCTCAAGGCAGCAATTATCCTCCGGGAAACATTCCCTACCATGTTTTCATCAGCAGCCTTATCTTTAGGTTTTCCAGCCCTGGCAGGTATGATGGTAGTCCTATAATGCCTGGCCATCTCCTGATAGCTCTTGTTTAAGACCGGGTCTACCAGGTCGGATTTGATAACAGCAGTTTTGGTGTTGTCAGGGATGGTAATCTTGGGAACTCCTCCAAAATAGGTATAAGCCCGCACATGAGCATCTATCCAGTTTGGCATTTTCATATTATCATAAGCATATACAAAAGGATATGCGCTCGCTGGCAGTACAGCGACAAACAGGGATGCTGCCATGACTTCACCCGTATCTGGTTTCACATAGGAGATATGGTCTCCGGCCCAATCAACTTCCACCTCCTCACCTGCTTTGTGCTCTTTATGCAAGGAAATTTTATTTACTTTTTTAAATTTGCGATAGCGGTCACAAAACTGGGTATACATGATTCCACCGGGATGTTTCTCTTTATATTCTTCCCATAAAAGCATCAAGGTTACCTTCTTTTTCTTCATCTCATGAAAAATGTATTCCATATCGGGTTCATGAGCTGATGTACTGGTTTCTGCAGGCGGATAAAGCCTGGACATCAATTGCTTATCGCTAAGGTCAATCGGCCACATTATTTCGGCATCTTTAGCTCGCATGAGAATCTCTGATACCGTTGTTTTTCCACAACTGCAGACCTGGCCTATTTCTCTTAACGATAATCCTAATTTATGTTTTAATCTTAGTATTTCTCTCGTTTTTAGCATATCTAGCCTCCTCATTATTTGGCCCCCTTTAATCATTATAATTAAAGAGTACCTTTTATTTAATGATTCGACAAGGTGTCCGGATATGCCGTTATGCTGTCCGGATAATTCCGAAACGCTGTCCGGATGTTACCGGAAACAGTGTCCGGATGTTACCGAAATATGCACTATACACTTCAGAAGAAGATTATATTCATTTATGGATAATATAATTGTATTCTGTCTGTTGAGCATATAAAAAATTAAATTAACTATTTTAGAACCTTATTCTAATAGCTTACATCTTCACTAAACGTTCTACACCACCAATATCAAATTTAGGAATTATATGTAAAAAACGTATTCCCCATGTAACTTCGTTTTAATAACTCTAATTAAGTAGAAAATTATACAAATCTATTATTTTTTTACACCATTTATTTACTGTATAATTTTCTTTTATATATTTATAATTCAAGTTACCCAATTCGCAAATTTCTTTAGATGATGTTTTTAATGTTCGCTCTAAATTAACCACTAAATCCTGAATATCTTCATTTTCAAATGTAATAAACCCTTTACCAGCGAGACTAAAAATTCGAATTAAATGAGGTAAATTAGAAGAAACAATGAGTAATCTTGAAATCATTGCCTCACCAATTGAGTAGGAAAAACCTTCGGAACGACTTGCAGAAACAAAACAGTCTGATATATTATAAAGCTCAGCTACATTTTCTATTGGTGGTATTGCTCTTATCCAAGGAATATCGGCAATCATCTTACAAATAATATCTTTACTTTTTTCTCCATATACAATGAAACACAAAATATTAGTATATCCTAAATCCCAAAGTATCTTAGATGCATTTATAAAAAGATCAACTCCTTTTATATAAGGAGACCAACCAAATAAAAGAAATACTTTTTGATTTTGTAGTATATTATTCTGTCGCCTTAAGATAACTTTTTTCTTTTTATCCATTTTTGAAAATCTTTTTATATCAATTCCATTATTAATTGTTATAATTTTTGATGATATAACTCCTCTTTGTTTCATAATTTCACTTACTGAATCTGAAACTGTTATAACAGAATCAATCCAATTATTTGCAATAAATCGTATTTTAATTAAATCTTTTAATTTTTGTTTAATTGTAATTTTTTTAAATAAACCTGAATGTACATGCCATATTACTTTCGCTTTCAAATATTTAGCGACAAATACAGCATCTAAATCAAATGTAGTGAAGTGAGAATGTACAAGGATAACATTATAATCTTTAACAATAGTTATTATATTTTTAACTCGCTTTAATAATGATAATTTTTTATCAATAAAAAAAATAGGTATTTTTCTTTTTTGTATTAAATTTAACCATGGGCGTTGCTTTGCTCTTTCTGAAAATATAAAAATAGAATTAAAACCAAGTTCTTTTGTTATTTTCTCTTCTAAAAAAAGTAAAGATGATATAAAATTGCCTGAATACGGACCGCCATAATCCATTATATGAAGAATTGTTGCCATTTATTAACTCCTCCGATAAGAATTATTTTTTTATGTTGATTTTATATAATAATCATTATTCTCATTATTTTTAAAACTATCTCTTAAAAATAATTAAAGTAAAAACTAATTAAAACTATTTATGATATAGCTTTTCCATAAAAAAGATTCTAATATTATGGCCGTCAATTCACATTTATTCTCCAATGAAAATATCAACTTCCAATATTTGTATAGAATAATATAAAATGAGGTTATTCTTACTACATCTGATTTAATAAGAATTTCTACATATTTATTATGTAGCTACTTCTCCACAAATATTATTTTATCTAAAAAATTAAAATTATGTTAATAAGAAATTGAATTAGCTAATCTTTATATTTTTTACCCATTCCCAATTTTATTTTGTCCGTTGTACTGTTCTCTTTATTCCTTCTTCCAAACTCACTTGGGATCTCCAATCAAGAAGTTTTTTTGCTTTCTCAATATCTGCCCAAGTAGCTTTAACATCAGCTTTATGAAACTCTTTATAGTTACATTTAGCCTTTCTTCCAATGTACTCCTCCATTAATTTTATAGATTCATCAAGTCTATAAGGTTTATTACTCCCCAAATTAATTATTTCATAATCTAAAGGTCTCAAAGCTTTTATTGTTCCCCTCGCTATATCATTAATATAAGTAAAACCCCTCTGTTGACTACTATCACCAAATATCTCTAAAGACAAGCCTTCCATAATCCACTTGATAAATCTAAAAGGACTCATATCTGGTCTTCCTGCTGGTCTATAAATTGTAAAATACCTTACCCATGAATTTGGGCTGGTGGTAGTAACTCTGTCCAGCCATTACTTTCGCTCACCGTACGAATAAACAAGGCCATTTAGCCAGTTGTTTCATACTTCTTCGCACTTCTTCAAAAGTTTAAAGTACAAAGTCTCGTATCCACGGGCAGCCTGTGAAATGTCAAATCGTTCAATTGCTTTCCTTTGCCCTGCTTGGCCCATCCTTCGACAAAGGTCATGGTCCTTGGCCAGCCGCAAAATTGCTTGGGCTAAGGCTTCTGGATCACGTGGCGGAACTAGGAATCCCGTCAGTCCATCTTCTACCAACTCTGGTACCCCACCTACTCGAGTAGAAACCACAGGCTTACCCGCTGCCATTGCTTCCAACACGGTCAACGGAACACCTTCATAGTCAGAGGGAAGCACGAACAAATCGCAGTCAGCTAAAAGATTCGACACGTTATCCCGTATGCCAAGAAAGGAAACTTTCTCTTGTAGCCCCCTTTCTGAAACAGCTCTTTCCACTGCTGGACGGAGCTCGCCATCCCCGATGAGCCAGAGCTGCATCCATGGGTATTCTTTAATAGATAGGTCAAACGCTTCTATGAGAAGCAGGTGGTCCTTTTGGAGTGCAAACCTGCCGATATGCAACAACACTATTTCCTTTCCCTCTTCACCCATTCCTCGGCCCGCTGTTGAAACGAACCGCGCAGTGGGGATACCATTATAGATCACCGGTGTCCGGATGCCCCGACCATATAAAGCACGAACGGTGTTCGCTACCTCCAAAGAGATGCTAACGGGCACAACTCCCCCCAGTCGAAAGACGATCCAGTGCGCTAATTTTCCTATTCGATCCACCTCCTTTTGAGCTATATTATGGACGGTGTGAACCCGCACCGGTATGCGGCAAAGAAGTATGGCCGGGAAAACATAGCGCAATACATACAAGTGGGTATGTACTACATCTGGCTTAAAAGTTCGAAAGAGGTGATAAAGGTGTGGTATCATCCGTAAATCGATCCCTCGGTGTTTATTTAGAAAATAGACGGTGAGCCCCTTCTCCTTAATCTCCTGTTCCAATATCGTCCCGCTTTCGGGGTAGAGGCTCACTGCCGCCACCTCGAACCACTCGTGATCGAAGGCCTCAAGCAAGTTTACCAGCAACCTTTCAGCCCCACCAAGGTCGAATTTTGGAATAACATGAAGAATCTTGATCTTTTTGCTCATATAAACTCTCCTCTTTTAATATTAACCAGAAGTATAATTAGCGAAAATACAAACCAAAAATACTTATAATAAAGTGTTCCTAATGTAAAGCTACTTACAAGAATTCCTCTAAATGCTGCTTCTAAAGCGATCACATCGTTGCTTCGACGTATCATACGGTTCACTATCCATCAATGTAACCACACTATCAACAGCAAAAGCAATCCCCGAACACCCCAAGCTCAAAAAAAGTTTGTAGGTAAATATTGTGAGCAACCTGGTGGGGGAGATAGGCACCAAGAACAGCTGATTTGAAAAGATCATAAGCATAAGGAAAATTATTATAACCATATCCGACCAGCGGTCGATGAAGAAACGCCTTAAAACCAACTTGCCATATAAAAAACCGGTTAGTTCCTCTTCTTTCAAGAATTTCCTCTATCCTAAAACGTTCAAAAAGTTGGTGCTGGATAGGGATAAATGTTAAGACAAAAAATATTAAAGTGACCGCACTAAGAAGTGGAAACCCCACAGGCAAGCCCGTGATATTCTGCCCTTCGACTTAATAAATTTAATGGTTGTATCCTAAAAAGTCCAAATTTATTATAAATTTAATCATACCAACCATATATAGCTCCTTCTTATATTTAGTAGTAAGATAATAATATACTAAAAAAATTATTTCAAGTTTTTTAGGAAATAATCATGGTATTTATTCTATTTAATATTAATTATTAAACAGGACTTGCTGTTTAGCTAATGGTTGCTACTGCCAACCCCATAGTAGACTTTCACTACCAAGCTATTATTCATGCCAGGCGCACTCGATTCCCACGCTTTTACATGCGTGGTACTTTCAAAACTCAAGCTTTGCTTGTCCTGTTTCTTCCTCTTCTTGTGATTCTACGTATCTTCTGATCACTTCTTCGTTTATTCCCCCTGTAGATACAAAATAACTTTTCCCTCATATACCTTTTCTGTCCCAATATACCTTCTTTAAGAAAGTAAACTTTCTACTCAGAGATCTACCAGTATTCTTTAAATTTAGTAAAATTTAGTAAATTTATATATATAATTTTCAATTTTTTTATTATCACCTTTTTTTCCTTTACTATTTAATATCCCTTCCCGATACAATGAAAGAGTTTTTTTAATTTCTATCTTTTGTAAAAATATTTTTCCAACAAAAATCATAATAATAGAAAAAATTAGACTAATTAAAAACAAATGTTTTGGTAAATATTTAGAATATAGGTATGCGTTACTCTTTACGTAAAATTCTTCTCTTTTGGTATAATTTTTTTCTATTTTTCCAAAATATGGAGGTAAATATTTATCCGCTATTTTTCCAAAATATGGAGGTAAATATTTACTTAATCTATACCTTCTTTTATCTTTTCTTTTTAAATCTGGATGAAAATATATTGCATTTTTACATAAATATATTTTATAATTTTCATTTTTAGCTCTAAAACAGTAATCAAAATCTTCATTTCCAACAAAAAAATTAATATAATCATAAAATCCTATTTTTTTTATTAAATTTTTGCTTATCAATATACCTGTAGTCCCAACTTGATCAACTTCATTAATATCTTTATAGTTTGTAAGTTCATATCCCTTTCCTAAATAATTAATTCTTTTTCTAAAGTCATATAATATTTTATTATTAAAATCTAAAACTATTGGAGAAATGATACAAGGAATATTTTTTCTTTTTGCTTCTTTCATTAACTCATATAAACAATTCTTATGTGGCAAACCATCCTGATCATTTAACCAAATCCAATCAGCACCATTTTCATAAGCAGTTTTCATTCCTAAAGCAAATCCACCCGAAGAACCAATATTATATTTTAACGAAATATATATTATTTTTATACTATACTTTTTACTAATTTTATAACATAGTTTTTCCATTTGAAATTGTATTTTTGTATCGCTATTATCAATAAAAATAATAAATTTTAATTTAAATCTTTGTTCTATTAACCTTAACAATATTTTTTTTATGCACTTTATATCATTAAAACAAACAATTACTGCTGCACATTTTTCATTTTTCATTTTTTATACCAATACATTTATAAACTTAAAAATACTTTCTTTTATAATTTATTATTCATCTTAAATTATAATTATTCCCCATCCATTTCCTATACTCTCCGTTTCTTACTCTACCCACCCAGCTCTGATGGTTCATATACCATTTGATAGTCATATTTAAGCCTTTTTCAAAGTCAAACTTTTGTCTCCAGCCCAATTCCTGCTTTATCTTATCACAATTTATGGCGTATCTTCTATCATGTCCGGGTCTATCTTTAACAAAAGTAATTAGCTTCTTATAATAATCTTTATTCTTCCCCTTTATTTTCGCTATCTTTTCACAGAGAAAATCAACCAACTTAATATTTTTCCATTCATTTTCTCCACCGATATTATAATTTTCACCAACTCGCCCATGGTTTATTATCTTCCATATTGCTAAACAGTGATCCTCAACATATAGCCAATCTCTTATATTTTTCCCATCTCCATATACCGGCAACGGTTTTTCTTCTAATATATTTAATATCATCAGAGGGATTAGCTTTTCAGGGAATTGATAAGGTCCATAATTATTGGAGCAATTAGAGATAGTAGCAGGCAATCCATAGGTTTTATAATAAGCCCTTACTAAATGGTCCGAAGAAGCCTTTGAATCAGAATAGGGGCTATTGGGTTGATAGGCCGTGCTTTCCAAAAAATATTTACCTTCTTGGACTGAGCCATAAACTTCATCTGTACTGATGTGGTGGAATAATAATTGACTATAATCTTCTTTTTTCCACACTTCTCTGGCAACTTCTAATAAAGTAAAAGTACCGATTATATTGGTTTGAATAAAATCTTTTGGTCCGAATATTGAACGATCAACATGAGATTCGGCCGCAAAATTGACAATTGTATCGATATTATATTTGATGAAGATATTTTTAATTTTTTCAAAATCACAAATATCTGCTTTTTCAAAAAAATATCTTTTCCCTCCAAATTCACTATTAATTTTTTTTAGGTTCTCTAAATTTCCGGCATAGGTTAATTTATCTGCATTGATTATTTTCCCATTAAATTTAGTTTTATTAAAAATAAAATGGATAAAATTTGAGCCAATAAAACCAGCTCCGCCAGTTACTAAAATATTCTCTAATTTTCTTTTCATTATAAATAACCTTCTTTACTCGGCATTCCCTTTTTTAATTTATTTTTTAGAGATTGCTTCACTTCCTTTGCAATGATAAAAAGCTTAAAAAATCTGTTAGTGCATCTTCCCAATTTCTAATCTCTAAACTTAATTCCCTCTTTATTTTTTCTTTGCTTAACCATGAACATTTCGGTCTTTGAGCAGGAGTAGGATATTCTTTCGTTTCTATGCCTCTTATTTTTACTTCTTTATTAGAATCAATTATTCCTAATTTTTTTGATTTTCTATAAATCTCTCTGGCAAATTCATACCAATTGGTAACCCCTTCATTGGTAAAATGATAGATCCCAAATTTAGCAGAATCATGATTAATTATCTTCAAAATAACCTCAGCTAAATCAACGGTATAAGTTGGAGACCCCCACTGGTCAGAGACCACTTTTATCTCTTCTTTTTCCTTAAATAGTTTTAACATAGTAGAGACGAAATTTTTTCCACCTATTCCATAAAGCCAGGCAGTTCTAAGAATAAAATATTTTTTAAAAGTATCCTTAATTTCTCTTTCTCCTGCTAACTTGCTTTCTCCATATAGGTTAATTGGCTCAGTTTTATCATATTCCGTATATGATAAATGTGTATCTTTTTTTCCATCAAAGACATAATCGGTAGAGATATTAATTAATTTAGCCTGTTTTTCGGTAGCAATTTTTGAAATATTTTTTACTCCATCCCGATTTATTTGAAACGCTTTTTCAATTTCTTTTTCGGCTTTATCCACATCAGTATATCCCGAACAATTGATTATCCATGTTAGCTCTATATTTTTTATAAACTCCTGTAATATTGGATAATTCGTTATATCTACTTCTTTATCACTGGCCAAATAAGATAATCTTTTTCTTTTAAATAACTTTTCCACATCTTGTCCCAACATTCCTTTATTTCCGATAAGCCAGATCATTTTTTTAATTATCCTCGCTAATAAAATCTAAATAAAAATTATCTTCTTTTTCTTCGTGTCTTATTTCATCCACTTCTTCTTCCTTATGCCAACCTTTATATAACTTATCCGGATAATTAATTACCATTCCCAGGTCTTCGGATATATTCTTATAACCATGAACGATACCCGGAGGAATTATGATTAAAATAGGGTTATCTCTACCGCCCGTGATTTCCATAAAACTACCGTAAGTTTCACCATTTTTTCGGTTATCCCAGAGTTTTATTTTAAAACTTCCCGGCCCGATGAAACAAAATACATCAGTTTGCTTGAGATGTTCATGAGGTCCACGGGCTATTCCGGGCTTAGTAAAAGACACATAGCTCATTGCCGGTTTCAATCGATCAGGAAGGGTATCTTCCCGAAATGTTTCGACTAAATAACCTCTTTCATCCGTATATTTGGTTAATTTTTTGATAAGAATTCCTTCAATATCACCTTTTTTAAAATTCATATAACCCTCATTTTATTTTAATTTTTCATTCAAAATTACTTTTAAATATTTTTTGTAATCATTTTCCGGCGATTGATTGATTATTTTTTTTAGTTGATCCTGTTCAATATAACCCATCCGATAGGCTACTTCTTCAATACAACCAATCTTTAATCCCTGTCGTCTTTCAATGGTAGCAATATAATTAGAGGCATCCATCAGACTATCCGGGGTTCCGGTATCCAACCAGGCATAACCTCTTCCTAAAAGTTCTACTTTTAAATCACCTTCCTTTAGATATTCTAAATTTACATCGGTTATTTCCAACTCCCCTCGAGCCGAGGGTTTTAAATTTTTAGCAATATTTATTACCTCATTATCATAAAAATACAAGCCAGGTATCGCATAATTTGATTTGAGATGTTTAGGTTTTTCCTCAATACTTATAACTTCATTATTTTGATTAAATTCGACAATTCCATATCGTTGAGGATCTGAAACCCAGTAACCAAAGATATAGGCTCCATTTTTAAGATTTGCCATTCTCTGTAATGTTATAGACAGGCTATGACCATAAAATATATTATCCCCCAGTATCAAACATACTGAATCTTTCCCAATAAAATCTTCTCCAATAATAAAGGCCTGGGCAATACCCTCGGGCTTGGGTTGTTCTTGATAGGAAATATTTAACCCAATCTCTTGGCCATCTCCAAATAGCTCCATAAATTTAGGCAGGTCCTGAGGAGTCGAAATGATCAAAATATCTCTAATCCCCGCCAACATCAAAGTAGACAAAGGATAATAGATCATCGGTTTATCATACACTGGAATTAACTGTTTGTTAATTGCTTTAGTTAAGGGATTGAGCCTGCTCCCCGAACCACCGGCTAAGATGATGCCTTTCATTGGTTTTACTCCTTTATTCTAATTTTTTAATAATAAGCCTATGTATTTATTTTATATTTAGCATAATATTTATACTTATATAGAAATTAATTTTTTAATTTTTTATATATCTGCATATACTGTGTTGCAATTTTCTCGTTAGAAAATTTTTCGTAAGCTATTTTTCTACATTTTAACGAAATCTTACTTTTCCTTTTGACTAAATTTTCGATAACTTTAAAATCAATATTTTCAAAATCTTCTATTACTATTCCAACTCCATATCTATCAACTATTTCTTTTGCACCCATTACTTCTTGATTCGTAATTATTGGCAAACCCATGGTTAAATATTCAGCTGTTTTTATAGCCATCGCAATTTTGTATCTATTCATAAAAATTAGTCCAAAATCAGCGATAGAAAGGTATTTTGGTACATCACAAAACTTAGAACTTACAGCAAAATATTCCCTTTGTCTTATGTTGAATTGGTTAAATGTTTTTTTTAACGAATCTACGTTAGTGGTTATAAATAAAAAACTATGAACTATATCAAATTCTCTAAGTTTTATTATAAATTTTGCATAAGTCTCTGGCTTGTGCCAATGGTTACCCATACTACCACAATAACAAAATAAAATTTCATCATTTTTAATTCCATTTTCTGTTCTAAATTTCTGGCGAAATTTATTATCAAATTTAAATTTTTTAACATCTACATTATTTGGTATTATTGCAAATCTCGAATTCGGGGATATTTTCTTAAAATGCTCAACATATGTATTAACAATTGCTATTGTGACATCTGATTCTTTCAAATATTTTTTTTCTAACCATTTCCATGTTTTATAGGAAATAGAATTATCTGTCCACCGACCCGCTGTTATATTCTCTTCAGGAAAGTCTGATCTAGGATCAAATATAATTTTTACACTATTTTTTATTTTTTTTATTATTATGGCTGCTAACATTATGGGATAAGAACGACAATGCAAAATATTAATATTATTATAATAAACTAAAAATAATAATTTCGGAAAAGTATATACAAAAATCAATGGAATTATATACCATTTTGCATCAAACCAATTGATAAATCTAGGTAATATTAAACAGGGAATTATAATTAAATTTATATTATTATTATTTAATTCTTTTTTTATATTTTGAATTTCTCGGTAATGCAGTAAAATATGATGAACAGGTTGGAATGCAAAAAAGTAAAGTTTATTGCTCTTAGTAAGATTATTGCCCATCTTTTCTAAAATTTCAATTACTTGCCCTTTCAATATCGGAGATTCCAATGCTTCAATCCATATAACATATGCTACTCTCAATCTAACATGCCTCCTTATGAATAAAAAACTTAAAAATTATAATTTTTCATGTTAAATATTTATTCATTATAACAATTATGATAAAAGCCTCTTATCTTGCTATTTTTTCTAAGATTAACTTTATTTATTCTTAGAATAAATAATTTTCTTTATACCTTATATATAGAAAACACTAAACTTTATTTTTAATCAAATATAATAATATCAAAATTAATATTATTAAAATGCTATGCAATTTTTTAACAAATTCTTATACATTTTTATCTAATTGACATACTCTGAAACACCTAATTTAAGAGGAAATAATAATTTACTAAAATTATTTAAATTAATATTATTTAGTATATTTACTCCATCAATTATTATTATTTCTTTACCTGTACTATCGACTATTTTAAGATATTTTCCTATATTTTCTTTAAATAATTTATGTGCAGTTACAAATATTATACATTCTGCCCATTTTAAAATTTTTTCTATATTTTCTTCAGAATAAAAGTCACCAGAATTCGTTTTAATATATTTGACATGAGGATCATAAACTTTAATCTCAGCATTTCTTTCTATAAGCTCTTCAATAATTCGAATTGCCGGAGACTCTCTTGTATCATTAATATCGGGCTTATAAGCTAATCCTAAAATCGCAGTTTTAGAATTTCTAATTTGCTTATTTATCTTTTTAAGTCCCTTCTCTGCTAAATTAACTATATGTATTGGCATAAAATCATTAATTTCGCCTGCTGTTTCTATGAATCTAGGAATTATCCCAAATTGTTTTGCCCGATAGGAGATATAATATGGATCAAGAGGAATACAATGACCGCCAACTCCTGGACCAGGATAAAAAGGCATAAAACCATAAGGTTTTGTTTTTGCGGCATCAATAACTTCCCATATATTTATTTCCATCCTCTCAAAAATTAATGCAAGTTCATTTGCAAGCGCAATATTAACATTTCTAAAAACATTCTCCACCATTTTAACGGCTTCAGCAGTCTTACAATCTTTAACCGTAATAACTTCATCAATAATGCTTCTATAAAGCATTTTAATTACCTCAGTAAATTCTGGGGTTAAACTACCAACAACTTTTGGAGTATTCTCAATTTTATATTTTTTATTTCCGGGGTCAATTCTTTCAGGAGAATATCCTACCCCAAAATCTTTTATAACTTTTAGACCACTTTTCTCTTCTAAAATAGGAATTAAAATTTCTTCGGTAGTCCCAGGGTAAGTAGTACTCTCTAAGATTACAAACTGACCTTTTTTTAATAGTTCCCCTACTGTTTTTGCAGCATCTTTAATATAAGACAAATCTGGTATTTTATTCACCTTTAAGGGAGTAGGAACAGTAAATATAATAAAATTACAATTTTTTAAATCTCTAAAATCATTTGTAGGGAAAAAGTTTGTTGTATTTATTTCTTTAACATTAACATCTTTAATGTAGGATTTTCCTTGTTTTAAAAATGTTATATTTTTGCCATTTGTATCATAACCAATTACCTTAAACTTTTTAGAAAAAGCAACTGCTAAAGGTAAACCAACATAGCCTAAGCCAATTACACCAACTGTAATTGATTTATTTTTAATCTTTTGTTTTAAATTTACAATCCATTCCATTTTTTATTTTTCTCCTCTATAAATAATAACATTTTTAAGTTCTTTTTTTGCGCTTTACATATAAATTATTTAAATGCGAATAAAAAATATCTGTTTTATTAATTATATACCAATAAACTAATCTCTCTCGATCTATTGAATGACATCTGGGCATAAAGTATAACGATATCCCCCCATAAGATTTATGTCAATATCATTTTTTAGTCCTGTTGGAAGAAGTTTCCTAAAATGAACTTTACAGAAAATACATTTATATTTAAATCCAAATAAAAATATTGATTTTAAATAATTTTTAATATTTGACATTTTCCTATAGTATGTTATAGGTATTATTCTTTTAATAAATACTTTAATTCTTTTCATTGAATTGTTTCTCTTTTTTTTAATACAAAAAATCTATGCAAAAATATCAAAAATATTTTCTTTACTTACAGCATTCATCTTATCAATTATCTTCTCGCTTTCATATTTATAATTTCCAATCAGCTTATCTATTTTGTTGTTTATCTCATCAATATCTATTCTATCTCTACCATCAAAAAAATAATCTATTTGATCAAAGTTCTCTAATAACTCAAAATACTTCGTAGCCCAGCCGATAACTAAAACTAGGATTCCATTTTTATATGAATGAATTATAGAATGATAACGAGAAGCAATTACAAAATCAAATTGTTTTGTAATATTTTCTAATTCAATAGCACTCAAGTCATCAGGTATCAACCTTATGCTTTTAGCTTTAGAGGAAAAATTATAGATTTTTTCACATACCTCTAAATCTTCATGCGAATGCCTTAATATATAAACAGTTTTTTTTGCATCGATTAATCTGTTTATTAAAGAGTTGTAAATTGAATAAATCTCGTCTGAGTTTGCGTGTTCAATAACTCTTAAGTTAGGAATTATGCCAACAGAGTTATTTTCAATTTCTATATTTTTAAGATTAACTTTTTTCTTAAATATATTAGTTAAATTATAACCCTGGTTCTGAAGAACTATATCGTATTTTTTCTCTACATTCTTTCTTGTAAATTTATATATCCATTTTATTCCGTCTTTTTCGCGTATAAATATTTTTTTAGGATATTTTAAGTACAATTTCATTAAGGGATATAGAAATACTTTATACTTTAATGAGTAATTGAATGGTCCAATTGATTGTGGAAAAATATAATAAGGAATGGAATATTTCTTTGCAACTATTATATTTAACAAATAATTTACTGAGGGAAACCAACCCCATTGTGAAGATAAAGCATAACCACTAATATCAATAATTGCATCTGTGTTTTTAAATATCTCCGCGAATCTGGGCGCTATCAATTTATTTTCATTCTTAGTATTTTTCCTTGCCCTTAACCACCAAATGGCTTTGTAAATACCGCCTAGTTGTAGCTGTATTAGAGGTAAATTCATCGGTAGTATTTTAAAGGAATATAGATCTTTTTCTTCTTCACCTCTCTTGTAATCTTCATCCGAAAGAAGAATAATTTCTTTGTCAGGATACAGATTCCTTATTTCGTTGACTGTTACAAATTTCATTGATTGAGCGCCTTAGTTGGAAAGCCCACCACCGTTTATCAATATATATTTTTTCATTTTTTAATTAGCCTCCTCGTAATGAATTTCTATTACTCAATAATTCTTACGCACCTTATAATCTTCAGCAAAGCACATAGCCCAGAATAATACTAAATACAAATAAAATCGCGGATATAGCATTGTACTGCCAAACATTGATGATATAAAAAGGATAACAAGAGATGCAGCAAAAGGCCCAGCCATGTCTGATTTAAACCTAATGAGTTTAATAGAATGTTTTATTAGTTTAACACAAAATAACAAAAAAATAGATAGTCCTATTATTCCATAATCATAAAGTATTTCTAAAAAATCATTGTGCGCTGCGGAAGAACTAAAAAATAAATTTCCCAAACCCGCTGCCGATGTATTTGACACCCCATTATACCCACGTCCTATAAGCCATTCGCCCGCTGTTGAATTAAGTTGATAATGCCATACTGATCTATATATTATATCTCTACCCGACCATCCACCAGTTGAAAGTTGTTGGAATCGTAAAATAATATCTAAATTTAAAGAATCCACTATGTAATTATACATAAATATTCCAGTTATTATAGTAAGAAAGATAACTAAGGTGTTAATGAATTTTCTCTTTCTCCCTTTTCCCATTATTATATGCCTATCTATTATGTAACTAACGAATAAAGCTACTACAAATGCAAGAAAGGCAGTTCTTCTCATTGAGATTAACAGACTGAAAGAAGTCATTAACAGAAAAATCATTTTAATACTGTTTTTCTTTACACAAAGAACAAACGGTAAAAGACACAAAATATAGTTAACCAAATTCACATTTCCTTGGCCAAATACCTCCATATATTTTAAATAAATGAATATGTACATAAAAAATACCATCGGAAAAGTACACAATATTATACGCACAGTGGTCTCTTTCAATTGCTTTCCTGTCTTAGTATAAGCCACAAGGAAAACTGCTACCCAAAGCAGTTGAACATTTATTACGTATATAATATTTATAATATTTATTTTTTGTGTTTCATAATTTATTAACGTCGATACAACGGAAAAAAAACCAAATAAAACCAAAAGTCCGCTAATACTATCCAATTTTGCAAACAAAAGTTTAAATGCTCCCAAATAAACAATACATGCCATAAGTATGAAAGAACCTCTGCTTAAAAAGCTCGGCAAATTCCAGTCATACTCCCCAAAAGTAAACATATTAACAGAAAAAATATAGGTTATCGCCATAACTAAAAACAAGTTGGTTTTGCTATACTTAATAGGCTTTATATTTAGTTCTCTATTGGTATATTCCTGTTTAATGTAATTATCATTCTTCAAACTACTAAACCTTTTACTATTCATAATCTCCAATAACCATATCCCTCCTTCGCGATTTCGTTCTTATCCAAGATGCTCTTAATATCTATAATTACTTTTTTATTGTTCCATCTCCCCTATTAATTAGTTTTTCATATTCCTACCACCAAGTTTTTCTACTCCTTCAAATATCTAAGCAACGCATCCTCTCACTTCGGCAACCTCTTGAATCCGTTATTATCAAGATTCCCTTTGGACAATCTGAAATTTAAGGGCCTTTTCGCTCTAGTAGGGTACTCAGATGTCGGTTGGGATATAAGTTTTTTTGTTATCTTTAATTCTCCAAAAACCTGTATAGACAACACCTACTTTTGATGATGTATTTTTAAAAACCTCCATTTGTTTTTCTAATTTTTCTGGAAACCATTCATCATCGCTATCTTGAAATGCAATATATTTTCCTACAGAATTTTTGATTCCAGTATTCCTTTCAGCTGAGCCACCTTTATTTTTATCATGCTTTATATATTTAATTCTCTTGTCTTTTTCTTGAAATTGTCTAATTATATCTTCCGTATTATCAGTAGACCCGTCATCTACGACAATTAGTTCAAAGTCCTGGTAGGTTTGATTTAATACACTTTGTATAAATCTATCTATTAGATATGCTCTATTATAAGTTGATATAATTACACTTACTGTCGGTCTTTCAGCCATAATATATTTTTATTTACCTCATCAATATTTTTACTTAAGAATAGGAGTGTTTACGATAGTAAATACCAAGAATTATGGTTTCCGGCATACATATAGAATTTTTTCTTGATTCAGACCAAGTCTTTTTATCTCTTTAATATTTAAATCATTTTTAATATCATATAAATCTACTTTAAAACCAACACTTTCTAATCTTTTTTTATAATCCTGTCCATATATTCTCACATGGTCTTTTTGCCCAAAATATTTTTCTCTACCTTCAGGAGTTGTAATTGAAAAATCTTCAAAGGTTTCTTTTGCCTTTTTAGAAATTGGAACCTGTAAAATAGCGAAACCTTCTGGTTTTAAAAGTCTAAACAATTCACTCATTGCTTTTCGGTCATCTATGACATGTTATAAAACATGACTACAAATAATTACATCGAAAAAATTATCTTTAAATTTTATATCTGTAATATCAAGAATAACATCACAATTTACTAATGGGTTTAAATCTCCACTAATATATTCAATATTTTAAAAAAGATTTTAAGATTTTCTGTAAATTTCTCTCAGGAGCAACATGTAATAAATTTATAGTTTTATCCAAATTTAAGATATTTGTCTTATTAACAATATACCAATAAATCAATCTTTCTCTATCTGTTGAATGGCATCGGGGACATAAACTATAACGATATACCCCCCAATAAGATTCATAGCGACATCATTTTTTAATCCAATGGGAAGAAGTTTTCTAAAATTACCCTTACAAAAATTGCATTGATATTTAAAACCAAATAAAAATAATGATTTTAAATAATTTTTTAAATTTGATATTTTCCGATAATATGTTCTCGGGATTATTCTTTTAATAAATATTTCAATTCTTTTCATTGAATTACTTCTCTTTTTTCAATATAAAGAATCTGTGATAAGGATTTTCAAAAATTCTATAAGTTTTGCAATTTCAAATCTTGTACTCTCAATATTTTTTATAATTCTATGCAAAGGATAAACATCCTTTACTATCTCCTAATAGTGTTCTTCCTCAAAATTATTCGTATTTACCCTCAATAAGATTTTGAAAGATTTCCACTAACCTTTGATTTAACTTATTTATATCATAATGCTCTTCAACAAATTTTCTGCCATATTGCCCCATATCTGGCCAAATCTCCGGATGTTCGATAAGGTATTCTAATTTCTCAGTTAATGCATCCACATCACGTTCCGGAACAAGGAAACCGGATTTACCATCAACTACTACTTCGGGAATACCAGTATGATAGGTTGATATAATTGGTAAACCTGTCGCTTGAGCCTCCATCAAAACAACGGGAATCCCTTCTTGATCACCATTACTTGCAGTTATACTGGGAAGAATAAAAATATGTACTTGCTGATAAAGTTTTAAAACTTCTTTTTGTTCCACCGCTCCAAGAAATTTAATATAACTTTTAATCTCTAATTCTAAAGTTAAGTCTTCTAACTTGCTTCTAAAAGGTCCATCACCTGCTATTATATATTCAATATTTTTATATTTTTTAATTATCTTTGCTATGGCTTGAATTGCGTATTTATGTCCTTTCTTTTCAACTAATCTTCCCACAGTTAATATTCTTATAGTTTCTTCAGATTGTTTTTTTCCTTCAAAAAATTTAAACTTTTCAAGATTAATACCCATATGGTGAACGATTATTTTTTTCTCATTACATCCTAATTTTATTAATTTTCTTTTCCAATAATTACTTATTGGTAAAAATAAATCTCCATTAAGAAATAATCTTTTATAAACATTATTCCCATTACTAATAACAAAACTTGACATATCATAGCCATGAAATATAGTTATAAGCTTAGCATGTACACCTATTTTCTTTAGGTATGTACCAATAATCCCATTAGTTCCAAAATGACAGTGAAGTATATCAAAATTTTTATCCAAAAAGGGAATAAGCGAGTACAATAATCTCAAAGATAAAGCCGCTTTGCCATATTCAAATACATTCAATGATTTCAATATTTTAAGCGGAGCTTTATGGAAGTTTTTAATTATCAAAAAAATTGCTTTTAATATACGCTTAATTTTATTATAAGGAATGAGTAACATGTAATGCACTCGATCTTTGAGCCGATATTTTTCTACATCAGAATGCACTTTTTTTTCTTTAAGATTAAACTCAGAAAATATCTCAACTTCGTATCCTAAATCTAATAATCCAGTAATTTGATTCAGAATAAAAGTTTCTGATAAACTTGGAAATGCGCCTACAATAAATGCTATTTTCATAATATTATTTTTATACCTCAATTTATTTCCTTACTTTTTGAGCTATCAAACAATAACCTAAAGGAAAATGTCGATAGGTTTTTTTTGATATTTTTTTACCAAAGTAAGAATTGATAAAAATATTACTTAAAAATAAATGCATCGATGATAATATTTTTGAAAAAGAAATTTGTTTGGCGATTATATCAAAAATAATTTCAGGAACACCACCATAAGAGTCTAAAGATATTATACTTAAGTTATTATTCTTACAGAATTCTCTTAGTTTATACTCAGTATATCTATAGTAATCATAAGATTCCTCGTGAATCCAGTAAAAAAAGGGAACGCCAACTATAATTTTCCCTTTAGGTTTTAATATTCTTGACATTTCATTCCACAACATATCTGGGTTCGATATATGTTCGAGAACATCTGTATTTAACATTGTATCAAATTGTTCATCTCTTAATGGGAGTGGTTTATTTAAATTAAATTCATAATCTAAATATGAATTTTTATGAAAAGTATTTATCCAATCAACACAAATATTATCAACGATATAATCCTTATAAACTTCGTACAGAGGGACTTTTCCACACCCCAAATCAAGAAGTATACCGTGTGCATGCTTTATTATAGCCTTTTCGTAAACTTTATACTGGATATCAGCAATAAAACGAGAGCCGATACTTACATCTTTTGGATTTCTTGATGCTTTATGAGCTCTGGCTAAATATTTGCTTGGTTTCCACAATGATTTATTTTTTATAACTTTTCCCCTTTTCTAAAATTAATTTAATAGAATTTTTTAACTATTTTTAGTATATCAGGGAAAAATATGCCACTTTTAGTGTTTCCTTTTCCCTTCATAATATATTTATTTATTTTATATTTATTTCCTAAAAAGATTACCTGAATTTAAAAAATTTGAAAAAGAAAAACCTAAAATCTTACCATAAATCAAATATATACTTAGACTGAATAAAATTGAAAATATAAAAATAGCAAATAGGGATATTTTATCTAACATAATAATTTTAAATAAATGAATTAAGCACATAATACTTATAGTTATTAAAGCAGGGGGAATTATGACACTTATTATATTTTTCTTCGATTCTTTCGTAATTTTAATAGTTTTTTGAAATGAAAGAATAAAACAAAAAAAATTAGTAAGAGTAACTGCCCATGAGACTCCAATTAACTTGCCCTTAATCGCGAAAGGATAAATAATGGCTGCTAAGAAAATTAACTGACTCAAAGATATTTTTGTAAGAATTGATGGTTTTCCAACAGCTTGAAAAATTGGTCCAGTTGTGGCATTAAATGCTCTTAAGAGTCCAAAAATACATAATACTTGCATTGCCGGCACCATTGGCACCCACTTTTCTCCCAGGAATATTTGGGTAAAATCCGGAGCTAACACAAAAATTAATCCGGCTATGGGGAAAGATAAAAATGCGGTAAGTTGTAATACTTTTAGATATGCCTCTCTTAATTTGGGAATATTATCCTGTAATTTGGAATAAGCTGGAATAGTTACCTGGGAAATAACATGGGTTATCTCAGTTGCGGGCATATTAGAAATCCTGTAAGCTAATTGATAATAACCTAAAGCAGTCACACCCAATAATTTCCCCACAAAAATATCATCTCCTTGAGTAATTAAAAATATTATTATACTGGAACCCATAATCCATTTACCAAAACCAAATAATTCCTTTGCTTTCCCTAAATCAGAACATAAACGGGGCCTGTAAGGATGTATTAAATAGCTTACAAAACATCCAACTACGTTACCTGCAAGTAAACCGAATACAAGAGCCCAAACATTTTTTAGAATTAAAACAGCTGAAATTGCAACAACAAAACCTGCTAAAGTTACAGAGAATTGATAGATAAATTCCTTATTAAATTCCAATTCTTTCTTAAAATAGGTAATTCCAATATTGGTAAATGCTTGAAAAAGAATTGAAAATCCAATTACTCTTATTATTGGTTTTGCTTCTGGTGTATTGAAGAAAACTGCCGCATAAGGAGCAATAAAATATAATATTATAAAGAGGATGAATCCTCTTAAGACTAAAACTGTCCAGGCAATATTAAGATAGGATTCTATGTCTTCTTTTTTCTGGATTAAGGCCTCTTCAAAACCCGTTTTAGAAAAAATCTCCAATATGGACATAGTAAGTAATGCTATACCCATTAATCCAAAATCGTTTGGTGATAGTATACGGGCAAGAATGATAAGCCTGATTAAACTAAACACACGATTGACTATTCTAAGTAAAAATACCCAAAACCCCCCTCGAACTACGCGTTGAGAAAGAGTTGCGCCTGGTGTTATTAAATTATTAGCAATCTTTTTTATTTTATTCACTAAAGTTATTTACCTTATTCTTGATTGATTTATCTGTTTGTATGGATTCCCACTTTCGTGGGAATGACAAAATATATTTTATTAAATTTTAAACTTATTATCTTCTCCCTACTCCCTCATAGATGAACCCTAAAGATTTTAAAGTGGCTGGTTCGTATAAGTTTCTTAAGTCGAGCAGGATGGGAGTTTTGAGTAATTTTTTTATTTTAAGTAAATCCAGATTACGGAATTGATTCCATTCAGTGGCAATCACCAGGGCATCACTATCGAGAGCGGTTTCGTATTCATCCTGACAATAAGTTAGATTGGGGAGTATTTTTTTGGTATTATCCATTGCCAAAGGGTCAAAGCATCTTATATACGCGCCCTCTTTAAGTAGGAGCTGGATAATATCAACTGCCGGGGATTTTCGAATATCGTCGGTATTTTGCTTAAAAGCAAGACCTAAGACGCCTATAGTTTTATCTTTAAGGTCTCCGAGCAGGTGTTTTATCTTTTCTACCATTAATTCTCTCTGCCTTTTATTTGCGTATATAACTGCTTGTAAAGTTTTAAATTCGCATCCATAACTGGTAGCAATACTGCATAGTGCTTCAGTATCTTTGGGGAAACAGGAACCACCGAAGCCGGGACCGGGATGTAAAAATTTAGGGCTAATCCGTCCATCAAGACCCATTGCTTTGGCAACCTGATGAACATCTGCACCAACTTTATCACACAAGTTGGCAATCTCATTAATGAAGGTAATCTTGGTAGCTAAAAAGGCATTACAGGCATATTTGATTAACTCAGCTGTTTCAGGAGTGGTAAAGACAAATGGTGTATCTATAAGATAGAGGGGACGGTAGATTTCCTGCATTATTTGTTTTGCTTTATCATTTTCACACCCGATCACAATTTTATCAGGGTGGGTAAAATCATATACTGCCGAGCCTTCACGAAGGAATTCTGGGTTGGAGACGAGGTCAAAGGGATATTTCACCCTCACCCTACCCTCTCCCCTCAAGGGCGAGGGGGAAGAAGGAGGGATTGCCGCGCTCCCTTCGGTCGCTCGCAATGACGGAGGGACCTGTTTTTTGATTATTATTTCATTGATTTTGCGGGTGGTGCCTACTGGAACGGTGCTTTTAATAACAATGACTTTATAATTATTAATGGATAAAGCGATTTCTTGAGCTACTTCTTCAATCTGGACAAGATTTGCTAATCCATCATCGTTGGAAGGAGTGCCTACGGTGATAAAGATGACTTTGGATTTCCTTACTGCATCTTCAAGGTCAGCGGTAAAGGTAAGTCGGCCAGCTGAGACGTTTTTTTCTATAAGGGGGGCAAGATTGGGTTCGTAGATAGGGACGCCTCCGGAATTTAACATATTTATTTTTTGTTCATCCTGATCAATACAGGTTACTTGTAAGCCAAAGTCAGCAAGGCAGGTGCCAGTGACCAGGCCGACGTAGCCGGTGCCGATGATGGAGATATTCACTATTTTATACCACCTTTTGTTTTAATTTTACGAACGTAAATCATGCCGCAGATAAGCTTAATCTACCAATCTTCCAATCAGCCAATCAAAATCAATTTATTAATCAATGTTCAGGATGTGAACTTGTAAAAATTATACTGCAAAGAATTTGTGATGTCAAATTAGCGAATTGCCTCGATAGTGTAAAATTTTAGTAGGGGGTTTTTAAAAAGAAAGGTTTGCCAAAAGGTAAATAAAAAAGGTAGACTTACCTCAAGAAAAGAAGAAAAAGAATAAATATTCTTTTTCAAAAGGAGGTAAATCTACCCTATGGAAAACTTAGAAATAACCATAAACTTACCTAATCTTAAATTAAATATACCAGAAAAAGAAATAAATTTCCACCACCTAGAGAGAATAATATTTAACTTAAGTAGAAAGATCGGCCAAGAACTACTAGAAGAACTCTTACCGCTAATAGATGATAAATTAAAAAAAGAAAGAAAAAGAGGAGAACTTTCCCATCAAGGCAAAAGATTAAGGTATATGACTACCCTTTTAGGAGATATCACCTTCTACAAAAGACTATATCAGGAGAGAGGTGGTAAATACCGCTATCTCCTGGATGAAAAGTTAGGCCTGACCAAGAACCAACGGGCAAGCCAAGCATACCAAAAGATAGAAGGTCTCTTGGCCTTTGTAAGTGGCAGTTATGGTAAGGCCGAAGAACTCATCCAAGAATTTTATGGAGACAGCCCTAGTTTTGAAAGCGTAAGAGGTAAAGTAATAAGACCAGGAAAAAAGATCCTGTAAAGAAGAGAAAGAAGAGATAGATAAAGAGCTCCTAAAAGCCCTAAGGCAGACCGAAGATGAATTAACTAAAGAAACGGAAAAAGGAATAATCTATCTGGAGGTAGATGGAACCAATATCCATCGAAAGCAGGAAGAAAAGACTAAAGCTGAGCTTAAATTAGGGATTATCAGTAAAGGGAAAGAAAGAAAATATCAGAAGGAATTAGGTGAGGCCAAGAGACTACAGGATAAATTTACCTATACCGGTCTAGCCTCTGGGGATGAATTTATGTCCAACTTGAGCATCCTAGGAGAAAAGAGATTCCATCTCTCCCAACAAAGCCTAATCTTAATCGGGAGAGATGGAGCCTCCCGGATAAAAGAAGGAGCTAAAAATTATTTCCCTAACTTAAGTCTATCAATTATGTAAATTTCACTTAGAGCTAGAGCGCAACCTGGAGTGAACCCCTGCCACTAGACACATTTACAGAAAAAAAAGACTTGTTGTATAATAAAAATAACCAGCAAGAAGAAGAAAGGAGTGAAGTGGCAATGAGTATCAAAAGAAGACAATATTCTAAAGAACAAAAAGAAGAAATGGTTCAAAAAGCACTAAGCGGTAAAAGTATCCTGGCATTAGGAAAAGAGAATAACATCTCCCCTGGACTTATCAACCGCTGGAGGAGACAATACTTAGACGGAGAATTAAGTAATAATAATGATCAAGAAGTAAAAAAATTAGAGACACAAGTAGCCAAATTAGAGCAGATGATCGGTAAACTTACCATGGAGAATTATATTTTAAAAAAAGAGAAAGAATACCTACTACAGAGGGAAAAAGAGGATTCATCTATTATTACCGGTCCTTATTTAAATCCATCAAAGAGGGATGTAGATTAATGAATGACCCTGCGGCAAGCCGCAGGGTATCAAAAATCAGAACAGCCTTATCTGTCTCAAATCTTCCTTCGGTTTACTTTGTTTTTGTATATAGTTTTCCACTTTTGACCAGTTCCCTCTCTCACCAACAGTTGCAACATAGTATCCATCAGACCAAAATTCTCCACCCCATAGCTCTTTTTTGATCTCCGGATGCCTTCGGAATATCTCCCTTGCAGTAATACTTTTGAATATTCGCACTATTTCTCCAGGTGATATCTTGGGATGGGCACTGGAGAGAAGATGAATATGATTCTTATCCATTCCCAAAGCTTCCATCTCTATGGCATACCGTTCTTGTATACCATAAGCTGTCTCTTCTATTATCTTTATCACCATCTTGTCAAGTAATACCTTGCGATATTTTATCGGAAATACTAGGTGATAATGTATCTGCCAAGCACAATGATATCCTTTTTGAACTTCTCCTTTACCCATATAATCATAATACTTCAGAATCTACCCTGTGGCAAGCCATAGGGAATTCTCAAGTTAAAGAATTGGAGAATTTGTATATGGATATAAAAACATGATTAGATATAATCACTAATCAAGGGTTCCCTATTGCCCTATCGATACTACTCATCTTTCGTATTGATAGATTTATGCAGGAGATAGTAACTGCTCAGAAAGATGGTTATCAACAAATCTTAGAGAATACCAAAGAAATACATAACACTATTACCACACTCAATCAGCAAAATCGAGAATATTATTGGAAATGGTAAACTAAAATGCACCTAATGTGGAAAATAAAAATGCACCTTTTAAAAGAAACAGTTCTTTACTATAGTATGAATAAGAATCAATACTATAAGGAAAGGACTGAGAGATGGTTAACAAGATTATGTATCAAAAAATTTAGCATTTTAAGAGAAAAAGGTTTACCAAAGCAGACATTGTAAGAGAGACCGGATTAAATAAACGAACGGTCTGGAAATATTATAGCATGTCAGAGAAAAAATACCTTCGGTATATAGAAAAAGTGAGGTATCGGACTAAGATATTTGAGCCTTATCAGCCCCATATTCTTGAGGTATACAAAGTAAATGACTTTCAAAGACTGGAAAAATCGGCGGTATATGATTATCTTGAAGAGAAATTAGGTTCTTTGCCGGGTACAGAGAGGAGTTTCCGCAACTATATCAACTACCTGATAGAGACAGAACAATTGAAATTCAACGGTAATATACGAATATATTATCCGGTGGAAGAGCTTCCCTACGGGAAGCAGCTACAGATCGATTTCGGAGAATACCGTACCAGAAAAGGCTTAAAGCTGTATATATTCGCAGCGGTTCTCTCCGCAAGCCGCTACAAATACTGTGCCCTACAGGATAGACCCTTTACTACTCTGGATTTGATCAACCATCTTCTGGATTGTTTTGAGTACATAGGAGGAATACCCCGGGAACTGGTAATAGACCAAGATAGGGTGATGGTAGTAAGTGAAAACCTGGGAGATATCATATACACTAGGGATTTCAAGCAATTTATAGAAGAAATGGATTTAAAGATGTATGTGTGCCGGAAGAATGATCCAGAGAGTAAGGGGAAGATAGAGAATGTCATTAAGTTTTTAAAGAGGAACTTTTTAAGGATAAGAGATTTTGGAAACATTGAAGAGGCCAAGGAAAGGCTGTCCAGGTGTTGACCGGCGGGCCAATGGCAAGATTTCGCTAGCCACCCGGCGTATCCCCCAAAAAATGTTTACTGAAGAGAAGGCCCATTTGAGGAGATTGAAGAATTCCATATACCGAAAGGATACCTCAAGGGCCAGAGAAAGGCGGAAAGCAGATATTATGGGTCAGATATCGGAGAATTCTTGTAAATATCCGGTACCTTGCTGCTGTAATTATTGCCCCAGAACCGTTATATATCGCCGCTATTTTATTTGGCATAAGTTTATAATTTAATAATTCAACAAAATCAACTTTATCCCCAGTTATACTAATCCCATATTCTTGTATTGGGGTATCCCTATCATCATAAGATTGACAGGAAGTAAACTTTAATCCATTGCTATTATCAATAGAAATTCCACTTTCTCCATTATTATTTTTCGAAATTACATTTACAAGACTAATATTATCTGAGAAATCTATAGCTATTCCATCTTCTCTACTAAGGGTTACAAAACAATCGTGAACGTTAATA
>Ga0307428_1000274_pt1 | contig 38832 bp, 36 predicted proteins | sample SalMarWE160240MG_FD_202161 | JGI IMG/M metagenome (GOLD analysis project Ga0307428, IMG submission 202161) | Salt marsh sediment microbial communities from the Plum Island Ecosystem LTER, Massachusetts, United States - WE1603-240 | ecosystem: Environmental > Aquatic > Marine > Intertidal zone >...
GTGTGCGTACGGACTCCCATGCTTATCGACGGTAACAAAAGTAACCATGCCTGAAACGCAGGGAACCTCACTATCAGCCGTGAATGCCTGACCTTTAACAGTAATACTCGTATTACCGAGGCAGGCGACTCTGGCCTTGATTTCAGTGATGTCACCGTTGTTAACCGGTCTTTCAAAAGTTATACCGTGGACCTTAACGCAGACTATGTCCTCGGGTTTACCGACGAACCGGGAGGCGGCGATAAAACAAGTCTCGACCAGCCACTCAGCCATCCGTCCGGCGAATAGAGTGCCGTGGTGCTGGAGGTCCTCGGGCTTAACCAGGTGCGAAATTACTGTTTCTTTAAGTGTATGCAAATTCCCTCCATGAATGAGTACGCGAACTCTGTCACTATTATGAATGGCGAGAGCCGGACTTGTCAAAATTTGCCGCAAGGAAGTTGATACCACCCCGGAACTCAGTCACACTGTGCGGTGTAACAGCCTGAGTTAATGTGTAGTTGAAATGGGAGAGGGCCTTACAAAATTACTTCTTGCTCTCTAACATTCCCTTAGCCCAACCCGCAGCCCGCTCCAGTTCTCCTTCTTTCAGCGGACCCTTAGTGCTTGTAACTAAGAAACCCTCCGGAGACGCTATAAGATTACCGCCCTTTCCTTTCAGATTGCGGGCGATGCGTCCGGCAGCATATCCAAACACCATGACGAGTTTCGTCTGGCTTCTGGTGTCGAACGCAGCTACGTTGATACCTTGAGACGAAAGCTTGGGGACTTTGTTGAGGAAGTCTTGAATCGGCGGCGTAGGCCTGCCTGCATGGGTCGGAGAACCTACAATGAGTAGGTCGGTAGATTCCAGTTCCGAGGGATTCGCCTCCCCCGCCTGCAGTACCTTGACCTCAGCGGACGGGGTAATAGCTTCAGCAACAGCCCTGGCGATTTTCTCCGTATTTCCATAAACTGAGTCATATACTATCAAAGCCTTCATTAGAGACACCTCCACTCTATACTCTATTACCCAGTGTACACCCGTCTTAACGAATCTTCAATCATTTGTAGTAGGCCCGATTGGCATAGTGCCCCTGGGATTTTTGTGCTTTCTCCTGCGGAAGACCAGGAATATTATTCCTGCCACAATAACTGCCAGTATTAAGAAAAGCCACCCTATCAGGGGGAAAGTCCAGGTTTTGTTGATGCGCCCGGCAACATCTTCATAATAATCGGGGATCTGGGGTATCCCGTCCACTCCCGGCAGCTGAGCCGCGGCGTAGATCACCACCGCTTCCCACACTTTTAGCTCTCTTCCATCGGCATGACGTATTATCAGTTCGTCTATTTTGTCCAGCGGCACCGGTTCTCCATCGGCGTTTTTAGGGACTACCTCCAACTGAGGTAGCATGTCTGTTACCAGGGGAAGGAAGAGCAGGAGGTAAGCGTTGGTGACCAGGTGGTACAACTCTTCGTCCCCACGCTTTAAGGGGATGTATTTTTCACTGTTCACAGGCTGAATCTCGTCCCCTGTATAAAGCTCGGCACTGGTAACCGCACGGGTCGTGGGAACAGGCAGGTTCACGAAAGGCACGGTCAAGAGCACTGCGTTGGTGGGATTGTAGCTGTACCGCAGGCCGGAGAAGTGTATAAAATAAGAGTCTCCCATAAACTCCTGCAACAATATGGTTATTTCCAGCACACGGCGCACTTCTTCGCCGGTGAAATAGACAGAAGCGATCGGGCAACCCGGGCGGCCATCGAGTCCGCGTCCCACACCGGTGGCTTCGATAATATCGTAGAAAGAAATGTTTCCTGCAGAGTACTCCATGGTGCCAGGGAAGATGCTATTCCGGATGTTGCCGTTAGCCTGACCTGCTATGTCGACTCTCTCTCCGATAAATTCCTGAGCGACGAAGCGCATGGCGTCGGTAACGAAGTTGCCAAGCGCAGTTTCACTAAGGGGCGGAAGGTTGGACAGGACAAAGTCAGAACTGGCTACCGTACTCATGACATCATCGAATTCGCCGCCGGTCACTTCCTTGATGTAGGCGTTCAAGTCGAGAGTATATTCCTGGACCAGGGTATCGATTTTCGGATCGCAGGCAAAGCTGCTGTCAATGGGGATAAGGAAGGGGTGGTCGTTTTCTTCGTTGCGCACCCGTACTATGCCAGTGTCGGGGTTGTACGCCAGTTCCAGTTGCCCCAGGTACTCTCCCAGGGAACCAGCCTGGACAATGATGGTATCGCACTGTAAGACCGGCTTATACAGGGCAGTATGACAGTGGCCGCCTACGATTACGTCGATACCCGGGACCTCTCGCGCCAGTTCCCGGTCCTCATCCACGCCGGAATGACTGATAGCCACGATGACATCGGCACCCTGTTCTTTCAGCTCATCTACCGCCTGGCGGGCTGTCTCATGCTGGTCCAGGAACTGCACGTCCCCGGTTTCACCGATTACCAGGATGGCATCTTTACCTATAAGGCCGAAAGCTCCTACTTTCAGACCGTTTTCCAGCTCAAACATGCCTGTGTTCCTGTAGAGACTCCGGGCAGCCAGCGGATGGCCTGGTGGCGCCTCCGTGTTGGAGGCCAGTACCAGCGTTTTCTGGTGGGCTTCGGGGTATCCGGCCTTTAAAAGGTATTGCGCCAGGACATCGGGACCATAATCATACTCATGGTTGCCGATGGTCACAGCATCATATCCCATCTCCTGCATTATGGTAAGCTCTGCAGCAGAACCATTGAGGGCCAGCCAGGCGAAAGGACCGCCTCCCAGGAAATCACCGGCGTCAAAGAGAAGGATCGGTTCACCTTCCTTCCGTTTGTTCTCCCGGATTTCGTCCACGGCGGTAGCCAGACGAGCGAACCCTCCTATAGCAGGGTCTTCTTTTTCGGGGTGGTAGTCTACTGCTGGTGAATGGGGTATGAGCTCGGAATGCATATCGTTGGTATAGAGTATACAGAAATACAGCTCTTCGGTTTCACCTGAGTCACTTTGTAAATTTCGCGGAATGCCCAGGAATAAAGCGAGTACTAGGATGCTTGCCAGAATAACCAACATCCCTTTGTTGACCCTGAACAGGCTGCTTCTGCTACACATTGACGATTCCCTTAAGATAGTACAAACCCGGCCGACAACCAGCGTCTTAAAGGGGAAACTACCGGATGATATCATACATTATTGGTATTCTGGGACATGATGCCTGATTTGTAGCAAGCTTGGTCCTTCACAAGGTGAAGGATGGTGTCCCTGGAATTCTGTTAGTAATTGCCAAGTCCTTGGTCGCGGTCTATAATTGTGGAGCTTGCTTGACTATGAGACGCTAGTACACAATCAAAAAAGGAGGTAAAAATGGTTGGCAAAATCAAGATCGACGAGGGAAAGAGGGGGAGAATAATAGATAATGCGGGTCACCGTGCCGATGAACTTGGGGCAAAATACATGTCCTGCGCCCCAGCTACTTTTGGAGCAATATGCGATGCGTTTAGGTCTGAGGGCATAGAGTTATTTCCACCCGAAATACAGGAAGCGATAACCCAGGGAATGATAGGGCTCCATGGTGGTGTAGCCATGACAGGGGTCGGCACCTGTGGTGCTGTTACCGCCTCCACCTTTCTTATAAGTTATGTGGTTGGTGTTACTACCGAGGAGTTATCGAAGGATGATAATCTTAATTATGCTGCATCCGTCCCTGCCTTGGAATACGTAATTGATAGATTTGAGGAGGATTACGGCGCCATAGATTGTCTTAGAGTACGCTATAATCGAGTTCAGCGGGCTTTAGACCTTACGGACCCCGATGCCAGAATACTGGAGATGACTTTTGCTCTGTATGAGAAGGATAAGTGTGGAATGACCGCGCCTGATTTCGAGGGTGGGCGTGACCAGACGCCGCCTGTGAGAGGTGCGCGTTGGGCAGCGGAGGCAATTTGCGATTTATTAGAGATGGAACCTGAAGAGAGGCATGAGCTTCCGCCACATCTAAAGGGCCTAGGGAGGCAAGATATGGAGCCGAAGCTCCAGAAGGTAGTCGAGGCACTGAAAGAAATAGGTTGGGGTCGCCCTAACGAGAAGATTTCTTACCGGGAGTACCGAACTTTCAAGGTGAAGGGGAAAAAGGGATTAGAACAGAAAAGGCTGGGTTCAGTAAGTGCTCCAAGGGGGGAGGAATAGGGAACTCTCGGGCTAACAAAATGAGTAACTGTGCAGCCTAGCCGCTATGGCATGGTTACTTCTCTAATTGGGGGAAATCTCGTAGCTGGTGTTCTGGGGAAATAATACCTGATTTGTAGTGGGCCTGATTGGTATGGTGTCCCTGGAATTATGTGGTCAGTAATCACGGTCAAGAGGCTGCACTTCTTCCTCAAAATAACGGTGAAAGCAACGAGGTAGGTCGTGGTAATCAAGGTCAGATATAGTATCTGAGAAATCCTTTGAGTTTAGAGTGTTCCAAAATAGAACCGCTTTACCTCGCAAGCTCCCACTTTGTGCGTCATGTTTAAGCGCTGCTAAGGCCTTGCCTGTATAGGTGCCATCTAGTTTGATTCCTTCACACTCTCTCATCAGGGATACTGCCTCCATCCCCTCATCTGTAAAGAGCGCGTATCGTTTGCCAAAATAATCGTGTCTAATATCAACATCTGTTTCAGAGAACTCGAATTTGGGGAAAGAAGCATCCAGAGAACAAAGTAAAGAGTTAGTCTTGTTGGTGAGTTTAATCATTGCTCTGTTATTGGCAAATTTTTCACTGCATACCCCTACCGAGACTACTCGGCCACCGAGCTTTGCTACCTTAAGGCCGAGCGTCAATCCGGCCGCTGTGCCCATCGTACCGCAAGCGACGTAAATATACTCTGGCTCCGGCGTTTCCCCACTCGTGATTTGCCTTCTTAGTTCAAGCGCTGCATTAACAAAACCAGTAACGCCGAGGAGGGAAGAACCACCGGGAGGGATAAAGTAGGGAAGCCGGCTTTTTTTCAGCCTGTGCCGCAAAAGCTGATAGGTGGTTGCGGCATAAACCAACGGCATATTTCTTACAGATTCCAACCCGGCCCCACACAAGTGTAGTTCCGCGCCACAGTAGTGGCTCATGAGTAAATTGCGGCGAACATACTGGGCATTCGGCTGAGGCATTAACATCGAGATGCTCTTCAGCCCGACCTGTCGTGCGTATATGGCAGTGGCCAAGGCATGGTTCGACCCGGCGCCACCAAAGGTTATGACCTCCTTCGCCTTAGAGCGCAGAGCGTTCCCCAGAATGAACTCTAACTTTCGGGGTTTGTTACCACCGTAGACTTTGCCACTCAAGTCATCGCGTTTTATACAAAGTTGGCTGATGCCTAACTCAGCTCCTAATCGTTCGAGCTTTTGCACCGGGCTAGGAAATTCGCACAGCGGTACATAGGCAAGCCTCTCCCGCAATAGCGGGTACTGTTCAAATAGCGGAATCACTTCTATTCTTTCCTTACGTTAATAGTTGCGCAACTCAACTCTCAGGAGTCCTGCTTTTCTAACGGCCATGATGGCATATTATCATCGGTGGCTCTTGTTATCAATTTGGTGGTAATGAGGACATTAAGTCCTTAACAATAGGCTGGTATTCGGGGGGCATGATACCTGATTTGTAGCAGGCCTGATCCTTCACCTCGTGAAGGATGGTGTCCCTGGAATTGGGGCTGACCCTTTCCGGGAAGCCTGTTAAGAGTTATCCTCGCACCATTCGATAACATCGGTTGACCAGACGGTGCCCATGGCCTTTTCCAGTACCGCCTTGCGTGGCTCCGTTATATCCAGCAGCATCCGCAGGATGCGGTCGTCAAATTGGCTCAGGAAGGGGCATTGCTTACGCAGTGAGAGTATTGTAGTTCTTGCTCCGCCATAGACCAGATAGTCCAATGAATGGGCATGGGGCTCGATATGCTCTTGCACATGACCGCAAACCCGGTTCAGAAACTGCTCTATCTGCTTTTCCCGGTGTCGGGCAAACCGCGCCTGCGAGGAGCCACCCTTCTTGTGGCGGGCATGCACCAGGCCTGTTCCCGTCCTGCTATCTATGAGCTCTGTGCCTCGGCAGATGCCAATGCTGTATGCTCCTAAGCGAACCAGCACCAGACCGATAAGGAAGTCCTGACTGAGAAGAGAACGCAACGGCCCGACATCGTAGCTGTTGGTGATATATTCTTCTGCGATCGGGAATGGGGGCAGGACCAGGTATGTCCGCGGCGGGCTCCAGAAAAACGCCGCTCCCATTCCCGAGCCGGCAATAACCTCAGCCATGCCTGGCGGTATGGCAGTTGTGGTAAACACCTGTCCCAGCAGATTTTCAACCCTGGCTTGAGGCGTCCCCTGTGGGAGGTATAGCGATATCGCTTTTCCTTCAGTTACAGCCAGCTCGTCCAGAAAGCCAAGCATCCTCGACCTCCCGAGACGGAATCTCCTTGATATAAACATAGTATTAATCACCCGGTCGGGCGAAATCCTCTGGCTACATGCTGACTATGGTAACGCCGTCACCGCCCTCGCCTTGTTCCCCAGGCTGGAAAGACGTGACCAGCGAATGAGAGGCCAGAATGTCCCTGACAATCTGACGCACGGTGCCCGTGCCGATACCGTGAATGATGCGAACCCGGCTCAAGCCGCATAAAGACACTTCGTTGAGGTAGTCTTCCAGCACCGGCTCAACTTCATCGGCTCTCTTTCCCCGTAGGTCAAGTTCGAGAGGGACCCTGGACTTGCTCACCCTCCTCGTTATCAGAGCACCACCAGTCTTCACCGCGCCAGTTGATGGTATCCTCTTCTCCACGCTGTCCAGCCTGAGGGTCATCTTTACTTTCCCGGCGTGGACTTCGACGAGCCCGCGTTCCTCAGACACTGAAAGTACCGTTGCTGGCACGCCAGCCTCTTTCAGCCAGACGGTATCACCGGCGGTGATTAGGCCTGCCTCGGCTTCTGTTTCTTCTATCTCCACCGCTGGTCGGGCCTGCCATACCCCGGCATCCAACTGCTCCTGTGCTTCTGCCAGTGTCTTTTTCGCCTGCTCGATTCTTTCCCGGGATTTTTCCTTGCGCAATTCCGCTGCCGCCTCACGAATTTTCATGTGTAGTTCGGCAGCCTCGCGAACTATCTGGTCACGTGTCTCCTTGATGATTCTTCGCCTGTCTTCCTCTAACTGGCGGAGCCTGTTTTTCAAGTTCGCGTCGTTCTGTTCTGCTTCATTAAGCTCCTCCTCCAGGCTGTGGCGAAGCGACTCAAAATTCTTCTGCTCGGTCACCAGATGGGTAAGCAAAGCCTCGATCTCCTGAGCACCCTGGGAAAGCATATGCCGGGCACGGGCCACAATCTCCGCGGGCAGTCCCAGGCGAGACGCTGTAGCCAGAGCATTGCTGCCGCCCGGGATCCCCACTGTCAGGTGATAGGTGGGCGTCATCGTAACAGGGTCCACATCAAGAGCCGCATTTTCCATGCCGTCGGTAGCGTGAGCCAGCGCCTTTAATTCGGTGTAGTGAGTGGTGGCTATGGTCATTGTTCCCTGTGATAGGAAATGGAGCAGGATAGCACGGGCGAGAGCCGAGCCTTCGCCCGGGTCGGTGTTGGTGCCCAGTTCGTCTAAAAGCACCAGGCTCTGTGCCGTGGCATTGTTGGTGATGTGCACGATGTTGCCTATGTGCCAGCTAAATGTAGAAAGGGTCTGCTCGATGCTCTGCTCATCACCGATGTCGGCATATACGCCGTCATAGACGGGGATGCGGCTTTCCGCCAGAGCCGGAATGGGCAGGCCAGCCTGCGCCATCAGGCTGAGAAGTCCTATCGTCTTGAGGGCGACCGTCTTACCACCGGTATTGGGCCCGGTAATGACCAGGATAGAGAAGTCCCGGCCAATCTCGACCGATAGCGGCACTGCCTTCTTCTTCAGCAGCGGATGCCTGGCTTCCACCAGCCTGAGCACTCCACCCGGTTCATGTCCCTCTGCCTTAGCGCTTCTACCAGCGGCCACGATAATAGGCTCGGTGGCTTTGGCTTCCCTGGCATATCTGGCCTTAGCCAGCGCCAGATCCAGCTCAGCAATCAGTTCTATATTACGGGAAATTTCGCTTTGGAATGCCCCGACTTCAGCACTGAGCGTTCTCAGTATCCTTTCTGTTTCGTCCTTCTCTTCCGCAACCAGCTCGCGCAGTTCATTCTGCACGTCCGTAGTTGTCCATGGCTCAATAAATACCGTGGCTTCGGTATTGGAGACGTCGTGGACAATGCCCTTTATCTGTCGGCGACATTCCACCTTGACTGGAATTACATACCGGCCTTCCCGCTCGGTAATAATGGGTTCCTGGATTATTTTCCGTCCTCTGGGTGAACTGATTATGGCTTGCAGGTGAGTGAGCAGTTCCTGGCGCACTTCCCGCATTCTATGTCTCACCGACGCCAGTTTAGGTGAGGCAGTGTTCAGAAGGTCGCCGGTCGGGCTCAAGCAGCCATCAATGTCCTTTACAAACTGGTCCAGCGCCACAATGTCTTCGGCCAGACCGCTGAGTAACGGGAGTTCACTCGACAGGTTCATCAGGTGTTTTTTAAGCCTGTGGGCAGCGGTCAGCGTCTTTCGAATTTCCAGCAGGGACTGAGTGTCCAGGACTTTGCCGCGTGCCGCCATCTTCACCACTTCCCGGATATCAACAACGTCGTCGATATGGATATCGGGACTGAGTGCCAGCAAACGGCGTGCCTCAGCCGACTGCCTGAGCCGCAGGCGGACCTCTTCTTCATCCGAGAGGGGAGTGAGGTTGAGGGTAAGCTCTCGGCTGGTGGAAAAGGAAGTAAAACCTGCCAGTATCTTCCTTATCTTGTGAAATTCGAGCAGTTCTAAATCCCTGTCGCCCAAGGTAACCTTCCGAGTCGCCTATACTCTCATCGCCATATTGATAATCATCGAATAGTATAAAGCAATCCCCCGAGTTTTCAAAAATCGGCTTCCCCAGCCCGGGGTGGACAGAATTACCTGTCTCTTTTTGAAGAGGGTTCCAGGATACTCCGGGGAAATAATACCTGATTTGTAGTGGGCCTGCTCCTTCACAAGGTGAAGGATGGTGTCCCTGGAATTCGCGCCCTACCGGCGTGTCATTGCGAGCCCCGACTTGTCGGGGCGTGGCAATCTCTGGGGAACTGTAAAGGCTTGCTAACTATATACAACCGGTGCTATTATTAAACAAAACAGGCATTTTGTTTAATAAGGAGAAAACTTACTAAACTGGCGTTTAATAATAGGATTTTAGCCGAAGGTTCAAATGAAAAATTCATATACCGTAGTGGTGGAAAGGGACCCCGAAAGCAAATGGCTAGTTGGCGAAGTCGTTGAGCTTCCGGGCTGCTATACCCAGGCACCAGATTTGCCTACCCTCGAATCTAATGTTCGTGAAGCTATAACTGCATACCTTAAGACGGCCTCGCCTGGCGAACCACTTCCCGATTTCGTCGGCACGTGGCGCGTTGAGGTATTGGCTTGACCAAGCTCCGCCTGGTTACTTGTGGAGAACTAAAAAGGTAGCGGAAAGCTGTGGTTTTGAGTGGCAGCGTTGCCAGGGGAGTCACAATACCTTCAAAAACTCTGAAGGGCGGATAATTGTTATCCCGGATCACGGTGCGCAAGTTATCGTGCGCCCGTTACTACGCAAGTTACTGCGTGATATGGGTATCAGTGTAGATGAGTACCATAAAACCTTACAAAAACTCTAGGATTCACAAAGCAGGCGGTCATGGCGAAGTTTGGGTGGTAATTCATGGCAACAAGCAAGAATAACAATCGCCGGATTACGTCGCTGCAGAGCCTGAATATCTACGTCAAAGGAATCTGTTGCTGCGTATTTGCCATCACTTCGCCTTCTCTCCGCCCTCACTCCGCACCAAGTCCCTAAAGTGCTTTCAATTCCAATATTGGCATTCTGGGGACATAATGCCTGATTTGTAGTAGGCTTGATCCTTCACAAGGTGAAGGATGGTATCCCTGGAATTATTGGCTAAGCGACAGGCTCCCGCACTGCTATAACCAGAGACTCGATGCCGAGCTCCTGGGGAATCAGTTCGTTGTGTGACTGGCACGATTCCAGGTAAAGCTCTATGGCTTCTTCTTTGGCCTCACCCTGCGTGTAGCAGCCAGGGAGTGCTGGGACCTCTACTGAGTAGCCCCCTTCTTCTTCGGGAATAAGAATAACCGTATATTTTAACATCGTGCCTCCTAAAGAAGGTCTTCCAATTCCTGTATTGAGATTTCAGCTTTTTCAATATGTTGGAAAGAGTACCTGGTTTGAAGGGACAACTATTTTTGTGCCCGGCTTGTCATCATTTCGCATAATTGTGTGACTTCCACGAGTCCTATCAATATACCAACCTTTCCCTTGAAGGGCTTTAACAAGCCTATTTCCTCTAACCTGCGGTAGTTTGGCCACCTTTAGTTGGTCTGACCTTGCTCCAATTATATCACAAAAGTGCTGCGGTATTCTGGGGACATAGTACCTGATTTGTAGCAGGCCTAATCCTTCACAAGGTGAAGGATGGTGTCCCTGGAATTACCAATTCGAAGACCCGGTACTAACGTCTTGGTACATATGCGGACTTGACAACTGTTCTATATATGTGCTACTGTTAAGATTGTCCCGAGTAGCCGAGCAGGGACCCGGCATAATAGTTGAGCTTGGCGGAGGCTGAAAGGTGCTGGCGGTGGTCGGCACAGGATAAGCTGAGGACTGAGCCGGATGATGCAGGTGAAGGAAGTGAGGTTACTCGGGGCATCTTTTTTTGCCGGCTAAGTATTCTTGTCACAGTTTGAAATGACCCAATAAATAGGCTTGATACTTGCGTGGGTATCAGTCTATTCAATTTCGAATCTTGACCAAAGTTCACCATCTGCGCCCTTGATTTCGTGGGTATTCTGGGGAATAATACCTGATTTGTAGCAGGCCTGATTGGCATAGTGTCACTGGAATTCGTTACACCTTTGTCAGAGTGTTTTTTCTCGCCTTTCTCAAGTGAGTGGGCTCTTTGGTTATACCAACTGACGTTGCCAGTGCCGTAGCCATATATTGGTTCAGGCTCATTCCTTCCGTTTCAGCTCTATATGTAAGTAGTTTATGAAGTGAAGGCGAAATTCTGAGTCTGATTTGACCACTATATTTGCGTGGTCTCGGCTCAGGAATGCGAAGTCCTCTTTCCAGATTGGACTTTATCCAATCCATTTTGACTTCCTGAATCTCTTTTATGGCTTCCTCAGGTGTATCTGCGTGTATTAGGCAATGTGGAAGCTCTGCAATCCTGGCAACCCAATAAGGGCCCTCACCGTCATCCCATTGCTCAACTATAGCGGTGTAAGGCAACTTCGCATAGTGTTCTAACTCTTTCTCTATATTACCTTTGATTACCATCTTTAATCTCCATCTTAATCGTAATCTCTAGCCAGTTATGCCTCTTGCTCTTCAATAATCTCTAATAACTCTTTTACGTAGCAGGATTTAACTGGACTTTCTCTTTTGCAAGGCATCGTTCGCGTTCCGATGATGGCCTTTGGATGCTTTGCGCCTTCTTCGATATATCCGTACCGTTTTATGAGTGCTTCAAAGTCGCGCAAAGCCACATTTCTAGGATTCCGTCGAATTGCCTCCAGGGATTTTTTGTCGTGCGCCATAGGACATAAACCTCCTTAACATACTCTGCCTCCTTTCTTGGTCTTCTCCCTGTTATCAATTTACTTTAAACAGGGCGACATTATGGTATCATATATGACACCACTTGTCAATACCCTTTACCCTTGTGGTATTCTGGGGACATAATACCTGATTTGTAGCAGGCTTGGTCCTTCACCTTGTGAAGGATGGTGTCCCTGGAATTCGGGATGGTCGGCTATTTCTCCTCTATGGTTATTCGTATCATGACATCACCCTGCTCAATTCTTTCCAGCACATCCATTCCCTCTACTAGCTGACCAAATACCGAGTGGTCCCCATTGAGGTGATGCTGAGGGGTATAGGTAATGAAAAACTGGGAGCCATTGGTATTAGGGCCCGAATTAGCCATTGATAGCGCACCGGCAACATGCGTATGCTCGGTGATTTCATCATCAAATTGGTAACCGGGGCCACCGGTCCCGTCACCAATAGGGCATCCGCCCTGAACCACGAAGCCGGGTACAACGCGGTGGAAGGTAAGGCCATCATAGAAGCCCTCGCGTGCGAGGGACACAAAGTTGTTGACTGTCATCGGTACATCACTGGCAAACAGCTCCAGCACCAGATTTCCCTTTTCCGTTTCAATGGTGGCAGTGTATTGTTTTTCAGGCATTGTGGCTATTATAACAACAATGATGATGACGGCAATAGCCACAGCTAACCCGATTAGCAACCTCTTCTTTGCCGACCCCATCCTCGTTTGTCTTGCTTTCGGTTTTCCGCGTCGAATCGAGTACTGGCCGGTATCTTTTCGTGACATCCTTCTAGACCCTCCTGAAATGGCTTTTCCTTCCCTTTCAATATACCATAAGCCAACTAGTGGGTGCAGTCCAATTATCCCGGGGAAATAATACCTGATTTGTAACAGGCCTGATTGGTATGGTGTCCATGGAATTGGGTGAGGGTTTATTCACCTAAATAGCTCTTCGACCAGTTTCTGACGCTCTATTTCAAGGTAAGCAGCAATCTCATTCACGATACTGCTCAGAGTGCCGACTCTGATAGGTTTATGTCTGGGAATGGTGATGTTATGTTCAAAACCTTTAGAGGTGGATGTGAGCCGCATATGGCTACCGGTCTGACGAATTATCTTATAGCCGTGCTTGCCAAGGAGGGCAGCGAGCTCCTCACCGCCCATATCCCTGGGGAGCTTCATACGGCGATTACCTCGTCCTTTACCATGTGCAGGCGGATGAGACGGGGCATCTCTTTGGCCTCAAAATGGCACTGTATGGCATCCTGCACCATCTTTTTCAGTTCCGCAAAGGAATCGGCTTCGGTAAAGATGTTATGTCCGAGTGCCTTGGCGGTATAACCGCCTTCAGGGGCTTCCTCTACCAGAAAGATTATCTCCTTTTCCATATCTCTCTCCTAGGCGGGGCTCAGTTTCTTAACCCTGACCCTGCCGGCCATTAATAAGTGTAGCATAGTCTTGAACAGGATTTGAAGCGATGGATACCAGTTCGATAAGAATCAATCTATATCAGGTTGGTATTCTGGGGGAATAATACCTGATTTGTGGTAGGCCTGATTGGTATGGTGTCTCTGGAATTCTGGCGAGAACGTGGTACAAACTTCCTAGTACGTAAGAGGAATTGACAACTACGTTATGCATGTCTAATATGAACACCGTCCCGAATAGCCAAGCAGAGACCTCGCGTAACAGTTGGGTCTGGTGAAAGCTGCAAGGTGCGAGTAGTAGTCGGCACAAGGTAAGCAAAGCCAGGCCGGACGATAGCAGGTAAACGAAGTAGGGTTACTCGGGACGTCTGATTTTTTGCTGGCTAAACGTCCCTATCGCAGTTTGAAATGACCCGATAAACAGGCCTGATCCTTCACAAGGTGAAGGATGGTGTTCCCGGAACTCGCGTCCTATCGGCGTGTCATTGCCAGGTCCCCGGCCACTCCTGTCATTCTTCATTCCGCTTCGCTTCATTCAGAAAGACAGAAAAGGAATGTAATTGCGGGCCGCTCGTAACTCTCTCTAACTCCCTCTTAGCCCTTCGGCAAGCTCAGGGCAAGCTCTAAGAGGGAGAACGGTGAAGAATCTCTGGGATTGCGAGGGGAGTTCACCCTGAGCGACGGGCAGATTCTTCGCTACGCTCAGAATGACAGAAGGATCCACCGAGATTGCCGCGCCCCGACAAGTCGGGGCTCGCAATGACGTACAATGTGTCTGCGAGAGGGGCGAGACTCCTTCTTGTCATAGGGGGAAGAGCATTAGGTAAGCCGGGATGATTCGTTTTGCAAAAATGGCTATTTTTTCGGAAGTTCAGCAGGCCTTTTCATACGTAAGGCGACTACCTCCGGAAGATTCAGTTGTTAAAGTACGTACGATTCGTTTCGTCGGTTTGCCCTTTATATTTGCGAGCCGTGAGGGCTGGCGGACTGACGCATGGAGGCAATTTCCAAAAGATTCTCGACAACAGTTTTCAGGTAGTTGCGGTCGGTCGGGTCCAACCGGTAATTTGCAGAATACCATTTTACAAGTAATCTGGAGGCTTCTCTGATTACGCGGCGGTTACCAGGGTCGTACTGAAGAGAAGACTGTAACTTGACGCGAATGAACGCTATTTCAGGGTCAACGCCTTCCAGATTCGTAATGTTCCACAGTTGGGATGTTTCGGCAGGGCTAAGGGTACCGGAATAGAAGCCATGTTTGCAGGCATTCCGGTTGCCTTTCTGGCCACCGCGCTTCCTTTCAATCTGTGTTTGGTTTGCAGTCAGGTTTTGAGAAACCTCACCCGCGGGATTTGATTTGTTGGGGTAGCACACGAGTTCCAAATTAGCATGAATTCTTCATTTGAACAAGGGGAAAATGGCGCGATTAGGGACTAGGGGCTGGGGGCTGGAGACCGGAGACTGGAGACCGGAGACTGGAGACCGGAGACTGGAGACCGGAGACTGGAGACCGGAGACTGGAGACTGGAGACTGGAGACCGGAGACTGGAGACCGGAGACTGGAGACTGGAGACCGGAGACCGGAGACCGGAGACTGGAGACTAGAGACTGGAGACCGGAGATTCGAGGCTGCCAGCTGTCTGCCGTTCGCCCCGATTGCATCGGGACTCGCAAAGACGCCAGGAAGGAGCGCGCAGCTTGTCCTGAAGTGCAATTGAGCCTATCACGTCGGTCCAGGCTCCTGACCGTTTTGTTCCAGGGCGAGCCGCGCTTGACGTTTTCGGCTTATAGTAATATACTAATCTAGTAACTGTGACAAGGGCAGTAATGAAAATCACTCGGACAGCCAGATTCAGGAGAGCCTGGCAGGAGTTGACTGAGGAAGAGAAAGAGTTGGGACGGAAGGCGCTGAGGAATCTGGCGACCGACCTGGGGTATCCTGCCCTTAGAGTGAAGAAAATGCAGGGAACCGGACATATCTGGGAAGCCAGGGTGAGCCGTTCACTCAGGGTGACCTTCGAGCTTGAGGGTGACACCCTTGTCCTGCACAATATTGGGCGACACGATGAAACGCTGGAGCGACCATAGGAGGTGATGAAGGTGCCAACGACCAAGGTTACCAGACACGGGCAGATTACTCTGCCGGCGTCAGTGCGCGAACGATTGGGAATAGAGGAAGGTGATTTGGTAGAGATCGACGTTGAGGACGAGAGAGCTGTGTTAATACCCAAGAAGCTGGTAGATAAGAGCCAGGCTTACTTCTGGACGAGGAAGTGGCAGGAAGGCGAGAGGGCGGCTGACGAAGACATTAAGGCCGGGCACGTCAAGACCTTTGACTCCGTCGATGAACTCATAAAAGACCTAGACCAGAAATGAGGCAGGGGGCGATCCCTTACTAAGTCTCACCTGCCCTGCCCGTCGCTGCGGGATTTGATTTATCAGGGTAACACACGAGTTCTAAGCAGAGATTAACATGAATTCTTTATTCGAACAAGGAGAAAATGGCGCGTAGTGGACAGTAGACAGTAGTCAGGAGCCAGTAGTCAGTAGAAGAGCTCGACTAATAGACGAAATTCAAATGCGAAAGCTCAAATGACAAACGAAGCCCAAATGCCTAAATGCCAAACAGCCTAGGGGCTGGAGGTTGGAGACTGGAGGCTAGAGGTTAGTGGAGATGCATCGAAGATGAGATTCGGTAGAGACACAGTGGAGATGCATTGGAGATACGGTAGAGACACTGGAGAAATGAGCGGGTGGCTGAAGCATCACTCCGAGCACATAACCCGCGGCATAATACTTGATTTGTAGTAGGCCTGATTGGTATGGTGTCCCTGGAATTCAGCAAAAACTAGCTAGTAATTTAATTTTTTCGCATAGTTGTACGAGATGGTGCCACCATTTTGTGTTTCTTGGTAACCTGCCTCTTTATGCGAAAACTCTTTTATCTCCCTCGCATTATATTCTTTGAAATCTTCTTGTACGGAAGCCATGATGCGAAGTTCGCTAGCAGTAAACAGACTCAAGTCAGGCTTCTTCGCAGCCTTGATAATCTCACCAACAACAGGCTCGCCTCCGTATTTGGGCGGATACACTTCCTCCATGAACTCTATAGCCTTCTGCGAAGATAAAGCCCCATAGTAAATCTCATAGTTGTCAGGGGCAGGACCAAAAGGTATACGCGCATATCGGGCGCCAGTGATAGAAAGTGCGTACTCTTTGTAATGCTTGAAATCAGCATAGAATAGCAGTTTGTTGAGCTTCGTTTTCAACACGCCCTCTTTGCAGAAAAAGAGGATGGCATTATATAGTCTCTCTAGGTCGAGCTTTCTGTAGCCACTATACTCATTAGGCTCGTAGTTGCCAAAGCTAACGATGATGGTTGAATCAATAGAGTGCGCGTCCGCTTCGACTTCTTGGAGGGCTTCGACTAATCTTCTTTTCTTGGCCTCGGTGAACACGCCTTCGGCCCCCTCTATTAGCCGCAGGAGATTAGAAGGATTCATTGCCAACCTCAGGAGGTTCTCATGTGACGGGTCTTGAAGAGCTCCATTTTCGTAACGGCTAATCGTTGCCCCCCCCACGCCAAGCAGTTTTGCCAACTCGCTTTGAGTCAACTTGTTTGCCTTTCGCCAATCTTTGATTTCTTCAGGTTGAAGAAAACCATATTTCTTACGATACTCTCTATAAGCCAAATTAAATGGGTCTACGTTTAGGTTTGGATCAAAAACCTCATCACCACATTCGACACATCTAGAGTATTGAACCTCTATCTTTATAGGCTTGTTTCTAACTCGAATCACTTCTTCTTTGGTAACGAGTTCCAGTCCAGTTTCCTTCTCGCAATTGGAGCAGAGGCCACGAACCATAGTATCCATCATGTCCCTCCTTTCCTTTTTTCTTCTTCAGGTCTATACGGATAGCAGAGTGATTCCTTGGCAGGATGGAATGACACTATTCTCACTATTTTCAGGGGCCCGAACCTAGCCAGCTTTAGTTTGATATACACTTCTCTATCTTCCATAACCTTGCCAAATACCCAGAGGTCCCCCGGCATATCTCGGTCCTGTAAAGGTCCTTCACAATAGTCCACAACAGACAGTCCCAGAATAGCATCACGCACATCATTGTAAGTGAACCCAAGTTTAGTCATGCACTCAACATTTTCCTTGCGTTTTACAAGGCGCCAACTCTGATAACCAATGGCTGCCCCCGTTATTGTCTGCTTAACCTCTTCCAAAAAATCTCGAATCGCCTGTTTTCTAAGGTCATTGAACTTTTCTGACATAGTGTATTATAAATAATATATATCAATTGATAAATATTGTCAAGCCTTATTTATCAATTGTAAAAGTCCCCGTGCATCTCCCACAGGCTCTGATAGAAGCAAACGTAGTCAGAATTGTAAAACAACAACTCGTTGAGGTATTCTGGGGAAATAGTGCCTGATTTGTGGCAGGCCTGATTGGCATGGTGTGTGCCCCTGGGAATTCCCCTGGAATGCACCTGAGAGGCCCGAAAGAGGGCATTAAACCCTCTGTATGACTAAATAATCCTGAGGCCGCCCCTCTTCCGAATTACTGGCGGGCCTTTTCCATCAGCTCCTGCCTGCGTCTTCTGTATTCGACTATAGGCCGGTCGGCTTGAAATAATTGCTCCCCGATTTTCAGGGCCGATGCCTTAGGTTGCTGCGTAACCACGACTCTTCTGTCCTGATGGGTAATAATCAGGTTAAGGGGCGTAGATAAGCGCGTTATCAGTTCTCTCAACACAGGCACACGCATGAATTTTTGATAAAACCGAAGATGGAGAATCGTATTCTCCTGGTCCACCGGAACGAAAGCAACCATAATTCGTACCTTCTCGCCAATATAGTTCTGCCAGAGGTTGGGGAAGATAAACTCCAGCTTGAAGTCTTTAACCGGGTCCGGGGTGGGCATCTGTTCGGGTTTAAGAGGTGGAGTACCATCGTCAACCCGGTTATGAACAAAGACATAGAACATGTCCCCGTCCAGCCATTGAAGGAACGGCCCGTCTACTATGGTGTGATATCCACGTCCGATTGTATTGTAGTGGACAAAAGGAAGGTGAGCGGCATCAAGCTGGTTTTCTATGACCCGGGAGTAATGCGCATTCCAGTGGTCATAAGTCCTGCTATAGGATAAGCTGTCATCGATATCCGTAAAGAACCGGGGAGGCTGTAAGTTCTCGGGAGGGTTTTCGCCCCACCAGATCCAGATAAAGCTGTGTTCCTCATAAGTAGGATAGCTCAGGACTTGAAAGCGGTCGGGGACAGGAGTATTTTTGCCGTCGGCCGGTATGACTGTAACCCTGCCGGAAGAATCATATTCCAGACCGTGAAAAGGACACTGGATATGGTCTCCGATTACCTTGCCTTTGCTGAGTTGCACGCCCCGGTGGGCACACTTGTCCCGGAGACAGTTCACTTTCCCGCTGCTATCCCGCCAGAAGACGAGTTTCTCTCCCATCCTGACCACACCCACCGGTTTGTCTCTAACCTGGGTGGAGTCCATAACTACATACCATTGCTTCGGAATCATATTGCCCCCCGCGGCCTCTAGTAAAACTTAATCTCTATTCACTTCCATTGCTTGTGTATCAGCACATTATCACGTAGCTCGAAGGCTTTCAACTAGCCAGCAAATCACTGCAGGGCCACATTATGTAGCAAAATGCATAAAGTAACAAAGTGAGTTCTTGCCATCCAGGTCTTCATTCGGTAAATCGATTGTTATATACTTGCAGCAAAACAAGAGAGGGAAGGGCTCGCATAATGCCGCTGGCCAGGCTTAATGGTATTAACATCAGCTATCAGGTAGAAGGACAGGGTGAACCCCTGGTGATGATAATGGGATTTACCGCCGGCCGGAGTGGCTTGATGCCCCAGATACGTTTTTTTAAGAAGTATTACCGGGTAATTACCTTTGATAATCGGGGGGCCGGCAAGTCGGACAAACCGCCGGGCCCTTATTCCACCAGGATGATGGCCGACGATACAGTAAAGCTTATGGACCTTTTAGGGATTGAGAAAGCCCATATTATGGGCGTTTCCATGGGTGGCATGATTGCCCAGGAGCTGGCTATCAACTATCCGCAGCGGGTCATGAAGCTGGTACTGGCCTCTACCTATGCCCGACAGGATGAAACGAGCGGAGATACTCTGGAGCAGGCTAAATTTTTGCAGCTAACCCCGGAGAAGAAAGTCGACGCTATGGTCGGCCTGGCTTTTAACAAGCCGCTTTACAGATTCACTTTTGGCCTCCTCGCCAGAGTCCAGACCAGGTTCAGGGGGGTTTCAGGCGGGGTGGGAATTGCCGGACAGAGTGAAGCCTGCCTGAAACACGATACGCTGGAGAGACTATCATCAATCACGGCCCCCACCCTGGTTATCGTGGGAACCGGAGATAGAATCATCAAGCCCGTTTCTTCCGAGGTGATAGCCGGCAAAATACCCAACGCTAAGCTAGTCAAAGTTGAGGGTGGTTCTCATTATTTTTCCTTCGAGATGAAAAACGCATTCAACCGGGAAGTGCTGAATTTTCTGAAGAGTGATGCTCCAAGCCTTAATTGACTTGGCACCTGGAGCACTACGGCCTGATTGGTATGGTGTCCCTGGAATTCGTCTAGTATTAACCGAGTGATGCCCATTGCGTAAGGGTTTCCGATGAAGGAAGTTCAACCTTCCGTGTCTCGGTAACCCAGATATACTCGTTGACAAGTGCCAGTACTGTAGAATTTGGTCGCCCCAGTTTGTGAGGAAGGTCGTCAATTTGGAAGCCTTTGTTTCTGCATAGGTCGCCGATGTGTAAAGTAAGGTCTTTAATTTCTATTAGATACTCAAAATATGATTCAGGGCTACCAGCACACTTGAAAGCAATACGCATTGCCTCGTCCCAAGGCATCAATGCTTTCGGCCTGATGGCGAAAAGGATCTTAGAGGCCGCAGTCGGTCCAATATGAACCTCCCTTTTGCTCCCGCCGTGAACACGCCAAGCCCCTGTCTTATCCTTAAGGGAACCGTAAACATTAGCGGCAGTCTCAATTTCTTGATCTTCAAGTCGCCAAAGAGGCGTCTTATCGCTAAACAAAGTAGCGCAGTTCCTTTGGTACCAATTCAAAATATTTTTGGACGCAACTTGATGTTGGTCCTTTGGAAGGTGTCTGCACCCCCAGTCGTTTAACCAGTTCATCAGAGCATCGCGATGTTCTTGAATGGCGAGGTCCAATCTATCGCCGGTAGCAGACCTGAAATTCTCGAGCGAGGTATTATAAGGAGTGAGAGAGTTGAACAACAAACCCGCTACCGCTACTTTGCTGAGTGTAACGTCTTTAATATTCATTGGTGAGAACCTTCAGAATTAAAATGCCTCATTTGTAGCAGGCCTGACTGGTATGGTGTCCCTGGAATTCGAAGCCTCTTCTTTAATAGCTTACTCTATTCTTTTAACTCCCTCTCTGAGTGTCAAAATCTCCGGCTTCGCATAGAAAATATGCCCATTCTGATGCTCTGAGAATCTACTATGTTCCTTGACAAATTCATAGGGTATTTCCCAGATTTCCAGTATATTGAAGGCTTCATCAAAGATAACTGCAATGAGAAAGTCAAATAGCTTGCCATCGAGGTTGCGAATAACACTCAACTGGCGGGATTTGTTGTGCCTAGTAATTCGCCTTCCTTTGATTTGGTATTTCTTACCCTTCTTATCGAGAGCATCGTAGCCCTTTTCCTCTTTCCCTGCACGGTTAAGGCCTAAACGCTCAACTGCAACCTTTTCGGCATAATCTGCGACCGGGTTATTACCACTGCGGATTATCCCTCTATCACGAAGCTCTTCTATTAGCTCAGCATATAATTGTAGAAGACCTAATTCGCTTATAGACTTCAGGGCAGGTATATTTATCATACTGGCCTCCTCATGCACGTTCTCACTTTGCGTATCCCCAAATACAAGCAGCAAAATCGTCTCGGTCAAGTGGAAGAGATATCGTAAATGAGTACATCCACCTCTATTCACTAAAGGAACATCGTTCCTGCGACTGCCAGTTCACACAGTTTCCCCTTCAGTAGATCAACTAGCTGCTCTGTCTTACATAGTGCCCCAAGCTCCGCTCCCGTTAGGATTAGAATGTGTAGGCCACGACTCAATGATACTGCAATTAAATGGTGTGCCCGGGTAAGCTCCTGTGCAGAACCAGATATGCCGTTCGCAGCGACGAGAATTCCATGGTCACGGCCCCGATCCTGTAGCTGCTGAATGAAGTACGCAACCTCTTGGCTGCCGATCGCGGCTGACCAGTTCTTGCATTCGACTAAAAGAATGTTGGGAAGAAAATACAAACCATTTCGAGATTTGTCATTCCAGAACGCAACATCGATCTCCTCTGTTGCGAATGCATTCAAGACATTCCGCTTGTATATCCCAATCCCAGGTACCTTGCTAAACAGGTAGCAGACCAATTCCTCAAGGGCTTGGCCTTTTTCGGTTGTGGTAGATGCATTCAATCCTTGATTGAGCAATGCTTGAATACGCCCGCTAGAGAATTGTGCCATCAGGTAGCTCCATGATGCGCTACGCGGTTCCGCTCGGCCAGCAGGTTCTTGACTAGTCCACCACTACCGACGAGTTCAATCAATTCGTGGATGTTAAGTCGGAAAACAAGCGGCCAATCGGCTCTGACTTTCACAAACAGTTTCCCTTCGCGGTCCAGGTAGACCAAGAGACCCGCTTCTGCACGTGCCTTCGCCATGTGAATTCGAAGCGTTTTTTCAGCCTCGACAATACTCGACTCAGTAAGCCTACCTAGCTTGACTTCAACCATCAGAGGATTCCGCAAGCTCGACTTAACTTCATCGAGCCACAACGCCATATCGACCCCGCGTTCGAACTCGCTGGGTTGCTGTCTCACGATCGCCCCTGCTTCCCTAAATAGTCTCGCAACTAGTTTCTCAAATTCCTGCCCTGCCTGCATAGGCGGCATTTGCTCTATTTCAGAAATGCTGCGTCTAGCCCATTCTACGTTGATCTCTTTGGATATGAGATGCTGCACTCTGGCAGGGTATTCCGTTTCTATCAGTTTTGGCCCAAAGGCACGCATAGTAGCATCCGCCGGAGGTTTCATGGTGCGAACCTTAGGCTTTGGGGGTAAATGGTCAAGGAAGACATCAAGGTTAAAATCAATTGCATGCTCGTCATCAAAAGTGGCGCGCACATACTCGAAAGAAGCGAGCTCCACAGTTATATCGACTCCAGGTTCAACAAACAACAGCACAGGCTTCCGGAGTCCTGTTGCCATACCAAGCTGAAAATAAACATTTGACGTCTTAACACCGTGTGGAATTACAGCACAAACGAAATTAGCATTCTGAATAGCAGACTCAATGGTGGTTAGGATTGACCATTTTGGTTTAGCTGAAGTAGCATCTACCCATTTTACATTTCGTTGCTCCAACGCAGTGCGTAGCACGCTAGTATCCGCACCAACGGGAGCAACAATGAAACATGTTAACTTCGTAAGCTTACCCATGCACTCGCAGTCCGTTTTCTGTTTAGTCGGGATCTTCCGCATCAAATTCTAGCATCTAGCATCAAGTCAGTCCATCACCTAACAAACCGACTAAGGTGTGGGTGAATGAGGGTGAGAATCCTGCTGTACTGCACGTCTAGGCCTTAGGTACCTCCAGAGTGAGCAAAGCAAGCAATTCTTCTGCAAGTGCTGCCATCACGATTGCGATGTATGTCGTGGATGATGAGTAGGGTAACGAGATTGCTTAACGAGGTAACACTTTGACGTTTTGTGTAATGTACGCCAGCAGGATAAACAGCCGAAAGCTACTCTTCTGTTAGAGAATGGGAGATGGTAGTGAATTGGTCGAGGGCGGATTCGAGGTTTTCGGCGATTTCATGGGCGAGGATGTCTGGGGCTGGCAGATTAGCTGAATCCTCAAGGCTTTCATCTTTGAGCCAGAATACGTCGAGATTTACTTTGTCCCTTTGCATCAGCTCCTCGTAGGTGAAGACGTGGAAGCGCTCGGTTTCTTTTCGCTCGTGGCGGTTCTGGGGGTTGTAGCATTTCACAAAGTCTAAAAGGTCCTCGTATTTTAAGGTATTGGTTTTGAGGGTGAAGTGCATGTTGGTGCGGAGGTCGTAAATCCAGAGTGTCTTTGTCCAAGGGGTTTCGCTGGCAGGTTTGCGGTCAAAGAAGAGAATATTTGCCTTGACGCCCTGGGCATAGAACACACCAGTGGGAAATCTCAGAAGTGTATGCACATCACACTCGTCAAGCAGTTTTCTTCTAACCGTTTCGCCGGCGCCGCCTTCAAAGAGAACGTTGTCAGGCACGACGATGGCGGCTCTACCGTTGATTTTGAGGAGGGTCTTCACGTGTTGAAGAAAGTTGAGCTGTTTGTTGGAGGTGGTAGCCCAGAAGTCTGGGCGTTCATAAATCTGTGTTTCCCTGTCAGCTTTACCTTCGCCATTGAATATAGTGTAGCTGCTTTTTTTACCGAAGGGAGGATTGGTGAGCACCATATCAAAGCGTTGGCCAGGGTCAGCTATAAGGCTATCACCGGACTCAACCGGGGTCTCGATTCCGTGCAAGTAGAGGTTCATTACACAGAGCCTGACAACGGCATCCACGATGTCTTTGCCTTTGAACGCGTTGAATTTAAGGAACTTCTTTTGGTCTACATCCAACTGATAGTTTTTGGAAATGAAATCGTAGGCAGCAAGCAAAAAGCCACCGGTGCCGCAGGCGGGGTCGCAGATAGTTGTATTCGGTTGAGGACGCATAACCTCAACAATAGCTTTGATGAGAGGTCTGGGGGTAAAGTATTGGCCGGCGCCGCTTTTGATGTCTTCAGCGTTCTTTTCGAGAAGGCCTTCGTAAATATCACCTTTGACGTCTATGTCCAAGCCAACCCATGTTTCAGTATTGATGAGCTCAATGAGGCGTTTGAGCTTGGCAGGGTCTTGAATCCGGCTTTGAGATTTGCGGAAGATGATGCCTAGCATGCTTGGCTCTTTGCCTAAAGTCTCGAGGATAAGGCGGTAGTGGACCTCGAGTTCAGCGCCATCTTTATGCAAGAGGCTGGGCCAGTCATAGCCTTTGGGTATGGTTGACGGCTTGTTGAAAGGCGGCTTTGTCTGCTCATCGGCCATTTTCAGGAAGAGGATGTAGGTTAGCTGTTCGACGTAGTCGCCGTAGCTGACGCCGTCATCGCGGAGGACATTACAGTAGTTCCAAACCTTCTGGACGATTTGGGATGATTCTTTGGTCATCGCTGGCTCCTTTGACAATTATCAATTATCGAGTTCATCTTTTTCCTAAAGTTTTGCCATATTTCATCGTTCCAATCAGCTTGCGCTAGCTCCTGTTGGTAATCTAGGAGATAAGCTTTCAAGCGTTCGAGGAATATAGTTGCATTGACTGTGAGAGAATCTTTGTTGACGAGACGGCCATCCCTACGAATCCTCCAACCACCTTTTGTTTCTCCTTGATGCAATATGCCGCATCGAATGTTCTGGTAGAATTCGCTTGACATATCTTTGAACTCGATGAAACCTCTTGCATATTGGAAGAACTGCTCAAAGCAGCTTCTGCTTTTACCTGTCGTGTCTGACAAACCAAGACGAAAAGACATGATGGCTTCAACCACTAAGCAGCAAACAGCCATAATGGCAAAGCCATTCTTATGCGCATGAGGGACGCTTTCCGGGGGGATAATGTACCTTTCCGCAAACCTATCATAGATGAATTGGGCGATTTTCTGTTTATCTTGCGCCTGCTCAAAACTGAGGTAATCGCCAACATTCGTACCACTGGCAAGCTTTATATCCTTTATGCTACTTAGATTTGTGCCCTCTGCCAATTCTACCTCCGGCTTTCTCGCGTTGTGATTTCTCCAATTTGATACGTTCCAGCAGTTTTTCGGCAGGTTCGTCGTTGGGGTCCTGGGGGATGAGCTTGCCTTCGAAGGCTCTTTTCAGGATGCTCTGGCGGAGTCTTTCAGCCTGCTTGAGGCTGTGGTCAACGGTTTTTTCTATTTCGTCGGCCACCGAAAAGCGGCGCTCGATTTCCTCGACGATGCGGTGTTGCTCAGTTAACGGGGAAACTGCAAACGGTAACTCCTCAAGTTGTTTTTTAGTTACGCCATTTATGGTTGTACCCCTATGCTTATATCTAAACACCTGAACCGCTTCAGAAAGACAATACAGTGAATAATCTGGAAATAGGGAAGTGTTGCCGGCAACAAGGGCTTGCGAATCTTGACTAAAACATATTGGTGCTTTCGTCAAAGCTATTTTGCCCAATCCTACTCTTGTGACAACAATCAAACTTCCAGCAGGGACAAGGTTTGTAGCCGAGTTTTCAATCGCCTGCCTTGTTATTTGTCTCCGCGGTCTAATGTCTCTCAAGCCAAAGATGTCAGCACTTGTTATCCACGGAGTATCACCTTGCCAATATTCGGCAATGGCTGTTGAAGGCGTGCCTCCTCCCACAATATCATATATTTCCCCAGCCCTTGCCCAAGCCCAACCCCCTGGTAGTTTTGGCAAGTCTGACGTGTCCAGCGGGAGGAGTTCTTTGTATTTGCCCTTACTCTTTTTCTGGCGTTCCTGTTTGATGCGTTCGAGGAGGACTGAGGCGGGTTCGAGTTCGTCTCTATGGGCTTGGCGCCACTCTTCGGTTAGCTTGCCTTCAAAAGCGTGTTTGAGGACAGCCTGGCGGTAGCGCTTAAGCTGGGCTTTTATTTTCTTCAGGGCTTCGACGCCGGCATCAAGCCTGGTGAAAAGTTCCTCGATTTTGGCAACGATACGGTGCTGCTCAGGGAATGGGGGAAGGGGAGCAATAAATTCGGCTAGGTCAGCAGGGCTAATATTCGGCTGAGCCGCACCATAAGCTCTTCTTAGAATATCCTGTCTTATCACCTCCGTGTAATAGAAGAAATATAGGATCGATACTAAGTCGGGACAAAAATATTTCAAGCGCCCCACACGCTGGTTTAATAATGCAATCTCATGCTTATCGTAAATACCAAATTTTCCAGTTGTAGCACCAGATAGCGCTATTACTATGTCGTTGCTCATCACCAAGAAATCAGCGTATTTCTCTTTATATCCAGCCTCCAAAAAAACTGTATCTCTATCAAATGTAACTTTATGTTCACTAATGTTCGAAATCCGTAGTAGCGGTATCCCACTGTCCTTGTAATCTTTACTTTTGAAAGCATACCCACCTTGAACAAGGCAAACCTCCCCCATCCTTGTCCACGTCCAACCTTTCGGCAGTTCGGACATGCCGGTTACCTCATTGTTCACGCTACCAGCTCCTCATTTAGCTCTTCCAGAATCTTATCGAGCTGTTGCTGAAAGACGGTATTTGCCCTGACAGCGCCGCCTTTTTGAGCGAAAGGCGGTAGCTCGAAGTCGTCGACTCCGATGGTTAACGAGGTAGCAATGTGCCCTTTTATCATGTTGAGCCATAGCATCTGCTCCGGGGTGAATTCCCTGCCGAGCTCCTTCTGGACAGAGAGCCAGTAGTCGAAGCGCCGGTCGACGATCTCTGAGAAAGGTTCGAGGACATCGCTGCGGCCGACGGCAAAGCGGATAAGAGAGACGATGTTGGTTAGGAGCTTCTGAGGGCCGGCACCCTTGACCTTGGAGCTCTCGAGCTGTTCGTAGGCGTGCCAGAGGAGCTCAGGGGTGAGTTTGTAGGGTGGTTTTTTGATAGCATCGGCGAGCTGTTTTATAGCATAGTAGGTAAGATGGCGCTTAACATAGGGCTGGCTGTATAGTATCTGGAGGGAGGTAAGCTCGTTTTTGTTCTCCTCAATGAACTGTCTGAAGGTATCGACGACGGCCTGAGCCTTTTCTTTTGCCTGAGGGTCGAAGCCAGCGAAGATGAGGGTATCAGGGCTGACTGTATCTATAATCTGCTCGCTTTTTCTTTTGAGTTCGATGAGGAGGTCACGCAGTTTGGGGTTATCGAAAGGAGTACAAACAGTTCTGGCCAGTTCTTGGTAAGCCTGCTCCATCTGTCCCTCAGTTGGTGCTTCTGTGTTAAAAAGCTCCTTTGCCTTATCCATTTGCTCGTCAGGGTCTATCGCATCGAGCAAGCGATTCACCATGTCTTTTAGCGACACGCCTTGTGCGGCAGTTTGGATTTCCTGCTTGTCCGGGTCTTCGAGTTGTCTGTCGAGTCGGGCAAGCCTGCTTGTCAGAGAAGATAGAGTGTCTTCATCTCTATTGCCCAGGGCGATGGACATGAGCAGCTTATCGAAGGGGACGCTCTTCTTTCTGTCCAACGGGCGTGAGTCCGTCTTATCGTTTTCGCAGACGCCAATGGCATCGACGATGACACAGTGGGTTTTATGGGTGGCATCGGGGTTAACGCTGTGAAATTCGGTAGGCAAGATGGTGCGGGTGCCACGGCCTTTCATCTGCTCGAAGAGGATGCGAGATTTGACATCTCTCATGAATATGACGCACTCGAGAGGTCTGATATCGGTGCCGGTGGCAATCATGTCGACGGTTACGGCAATTCTGGGATTGTATGAGTTGCGAAAGCTGGCGATAAGGTCTTCAGTTTTCTCGCCGGTGGTTTTATAGGTAATCTTTTTGCAGAACTCGTTGCCCTTGCCGAACTCTTCTCTGACAATGTGAACGATATCTTCAGCGTGGGAGTCATCCTTGGCGAAAATAAGGGTTTTGGGAACCTCGGTTCTGCCGGGGAATATTTCGGTGAATAGCTTGTCCCTGAAGGTTTTGATTACTGTTCTTATCTGGTCTGGGGATACTACTGAGCGGTCAAGCTGCTCTGGGGGATAATCGAGGTCTTCATCCAGTTGCTCCCAGCGAACCTTACGGGTGAGCTTATGCCGCTTGTCCACCCAAAAACCTGCTTTGACCAGGCTGCCATGCTTGGTGATATCGGTTATGATGCGGTAGACATCATAACCGACGCCGACGCCGTCGGCCACGGCGCGTTCATGGCTGTATTCCATAACAAGATTCTGGTTGAAGAAGCCCAAGGTTTGCTTGGATGGAGTGGCTGTGAGACCGATGATGAAGGCATCGAAATACTCAAATACCTGTCGCCAAAGATGATAGATGGAGCGGTGGCACTCATCGGTTATGATGAAATCGAAGGTCTCTATAGGAATGGTGGTGTTATAGGCGATTTCCTTTGCGGGAGGAACTATCGGTGATATATCGAAGAGGGAGCGTTCCTCAAGCTCGGCATCGAACTCTGGTTCTCCTTTAAGCATTGAGTAAAGCCGTTGGATGGTGGTTATGCAGACGCGGCTCACTGGGTCTAAGGTGTTGGATGTGAGGTGCTGGATGTTGTAGAGCTCGGTGAATTTTCTACCGTCGTCGGGTGTGGAGTAATTCTGGAACTCGCTTCTAGTTTGGCGTCCGAGGTTGCTTCTATCGACGAGGAAGAGGACTCTTCTGGCATTGGCGAATTTTATCAGGCGATAGACGAAACTGACGGCAGTGTATGTTTTGCCGCTGCCGGAAGCCATCTGGATAAGGGCACGCGGTCTGGCTTCGGCGAAGGACTTTTCGAGGTTTGTGATGGCTTCAATCTGGCAATTCCGTAGTCCATTGGTTATCAGAGGAGGCATAGTTTTGAGTCTAGCTCTAAGGGTGTCCTGCTGAGAGAGCCATTCTTGGAACGTTTCAGGTTTATGGAAGCTGAAGACAGGGCGAGAGCGGTGTTCTGGGTCTCTCAAGTCTCTGAAATACGTCTCGACGCCAGTGCTCTCATAGCCAAAAGGTGGGGGTTCCTCTACATGTGGTAAGCTTTCGGGGATGCTGGCTAGGTAACCACCAGACTGTTCGGCTACACCGCTCAAAGTAGTACCAAAAGGTTTAGCCTCAATGACACCGACAGGCTTTCCATCAACGAAAAGTACGTAGTCGGCTGGTCCGGTTTTCAGCGAGAGGTCGCACACCGCCACCCCCAACGAGGCACTTAGATTCAGTCGCTCTCGTTCCTGAACAGCCCAGCCGGCAACTTCCAGTAGCTGGTCGATTTTCTGCCTTGCCTTTTCCTCAGGCTTCATAAATACCGCCCTAAGCCGCCTGTCTTCGAGATTTAGACAATATCTGTCTTATTTTAATATATCGAAAGAGAAGTTGGAAGTACCTTTATTGTGTCGTAGGTTCGATCAAATAGCTTCGCACTCAGGTATACTACAATACACGATTGTTAGGTTATACATTCCGGCAAAAAGCTTAGACAGGCGCAATGTTCTCAGGCTTCAAGCAGGTGGAACGAAAATCAAAAATAAGAGATAAAAAATCAAAATTACAAGTCAAAAAGCAAAAATTCAGCGCCCTGGCGAGTCGGGGCTCGCAATGACACGGTGGGTTACTGCTCCTGTTAAAAATACCGGCAAAACAAGGTAGCACGAAGCGGATTACAACAATTGCTCAGAGAAGCACGTTAGCTTTTTCTTAAGGAGAGGAAGACCCTATTTCCCACGAAGATGAGCACAGCCAGGGCGACAGCAATGCCAACAAATCTCAGTATGTTGTCCAGGTTATAAGGTACAATTGCATATACCATCGTCCCCATACCGCCTAAAATCAAGCCGGCTCCGAAGATATCCTGTCTGTGTCGAATGAAGGTGCCCACGACAGCAAACACCATCCCCAAAGGTAAGACAATGAAGAATACGTTTCTAGCATGTACGGCTGAACCCTGCCAGGATGAGGGATCAGGATAGAAGGCCTCGACGCCCACGATGACAAGCGCGATAATCAAAGCCGCTATACCCATAACGTAGATGACTCTAAGAAAACGCATCTATTCAGTCCTTTGAGGTTGCCAGTGTCCGTTTATTTTTTATCCCTCTTGATTCAATTATATCCCTAACTATCCCGAAATGAAAGCCGTGAGCAGATGCTCCTTGTTAAAAATACCGACAAAACAAGGTATAATAGCGGAAAGCGAAGCCAAAATAGAAAAAGGACTTGTGGAGAGATGAAATACGCTAATAAACCGGTGCAGGAATACGTGGCGTCTATTCCCTTTGACCGTCGGCTACACCGCCAGGACATCGAGGGCAGCATCGCTCACGCCAGGATGCTGGCAAAGCAGGGAATAATAGCTAAGGGCGAGGCGGAAAAGATAATCAAAGGGCTTAACTCTATTCGAAAGGAAATCGAGCGAGGAAAGTTTCAATTCAAGACTGAGCTCGAGGATATACATATGAACATCGAAGCCAACTTGTTTAAGAAGATAGGCGACGTGGCGGGCAAGCTTCATACCGCCCGTTCCAGGAACGACCAGATAGCCCTGGACCTGCGCCTCTTCGTCAAGGAGGAAATCCTGAAAACCATCGATAAGATAAAAGCTCTGCAAACTTCGCTGGTGGAGTCGGCCGAGGCGAATAAAGCTGTCGTCATGCCCGGCTATACTCACCTGCAGCAGGCCCAGCCAGTCCTTCTGGCCCACCACCTGCTGGCTTATTTCGATATGTTGCAGCGAGACAAGGAAAGATTTCACGACTGTCTGGGGCGCACCGACGTCCTGCCCCTGGGCAGCGGTGCCTTAGCCGGCGTTCCTTATCCCATAGACCGGGAATTCGTCGCCAAGGAGCTGGGCTTCAGCAAGGTGAGCAACAACAGCCTGGATGCCGTTTCCGATAGAGACTTCGTCATAGAATACGAAGCGGCGGCGGCCATCACCATGATGCATATTTCCAGGCTGGCTGAGGAACTTATTCTGTGGTCGTCGAGCGAGTTCGGCTTTATAGAGATCGGCGAGGCCTTTACCACGGGCAGCAGCATAATGCCCCAGAAGAAAAATCCCGATGTAGCCGAGCTGGCCAGGGGGAAAACCGGGCGGGTATACGGCAACCTCATGGGCATCTTGACTACTATGAAGTCTCTGCCTTTAGCCTATAACCGGGATATGCAGGAGGACAAGGAAGGGCTTTTCGACACCGTGGATACGTTACACTCCAGCCTGGAGGTATTTGCCGGGATGATAAAAACAATCAAGGTCAATACCGAGCGTATCTCTCAGGCGATGAAAACGGACTATATCCTGGCCACGGACCTGGCCGACTACCTGGTGAAGAAAGGCATGCCGTTCCGGGAAGCCCACGGCGTGGTAGCCAGGCTCAGCGAGTATGCCGCAAGTAAGGGCAAGAACTTCGGGGAGCTGGGCCGGAAGGAATACAAAAAGTTCTCCCCGCTCTTCGGCGGCGCTGTATATAAGATAACTCCGGAATCATCGGTAGCCGCCCGGAACGTGGTTGGCGGCACCTCCCCACAGCAGGTGGGAAAGGCGCTGAGAAGAGCTAAGCGGCTGATTAAAAAATGATTAAGCTGGCGCCGTCGATTCTTTCCGCGGATTTTGCCCGCCTCGGTGAGCAGGTTGAAGAGGCCGCCAGGGCAGGGGCCGATTATATCCACGTGGATGTCATGGACGGGCATTTCGTGCCCAATATTACCATCGGGGCCCCGGTGGTGGCTGCGATTCGCCCTGTGACCAGCCTGCCCCTGGACGTCCACTTGATGGTAGAGCACCCGGAGCGGTATATATCCGAGTTTGTCCACGCCGGCGCCGATATCATTACCGTGCATGTGGAGGCCTCCCCCCATCTCCAGAGCACGATTCAGTTGATTAAGGAGCTGGGGGCCAGGGCCGGGGTATCCTTAAATCCGCCTACTCCTATCGGCGCAGTAGAAGAATTTCTTCATCACGTGGACCTGGTGCTCGTTATGAGCGTTAATCCCGGCTTCGGCGGGCAGTCTTTTATCCCGGAAACACTGCCCAGGATAGAGAATATGCGCAAAATCCTCGATGATAGAGGACTGAGTGCCGAGCTGGAAGTCGACGGGGGAATTAATGCCGAAAATGCCCCGGACATAGTTAAAGCGGGCGCGACGGTGCTGGTGGCCGGGAACAGCGTATTCAGGGCTGAGGAAGGGATAAGCGGGGCGATGCAGAGGCTGAGGGAAGCAGCGGCGGAGGGAAATCAAAAATAAAAGGTAAAAAATAAAAATTACAAGTTAAAATGTAAAAATTTAGCCTTTCCCTTGATGGGAGAGGACTAAGGTGAGGGTGTGAAATCCCCCTCACTCTAACTCTCTCCCGCCAGGGGAGAGAGAATAAAAAGAGGAGATTCTTCGCTTCGCTCAGAATGACAATGGGGGTCTCAGAATGACAATGGGGGTCTCAGAATGACAATGGGGGTCTCAGAATGACAATGGGGGTCTCAGAATGACAATGGGGGAGAGCCTCGGAATGACATTCTTTTCCAATCGTGAAGGAAAGGATTCCTTCGCGCCTCAGAGGTATTAAATCCTAAATCCTAAGCGCGAAATTCCTTCGACTTCGCTCAGGACAGGCCTAAACAATAACAAAGCACAAAATATAAATGACCAAGACAGTTTAGAGCTTGGGTTTTGGGATTTGGGATTTAGTCAACGAGATTGCCACGCAATGACAGTTAGGGGAGACTGACAATGGTATTCTTTTCTGTCATTCTGAATGGAGCGAAGCGGAATGAAGAATCTGTGAGATTCTTCGTCCCGATAAATCGGGACTCAGAATGACAAAGGGGCGGGACTCAGAATGAAACGAGAGATGGGCTCGCAATGACACTCCTTTTTCAATCGTGAAGGAAGGGATTCCTTCACGCCTCGATTTGTCGTTGCGAGGAGCGAGATTCCTCGCTTACGCTCGGAACAGGCTCCGCAATCTCGTGGTGGGGCTTGGGCGGGCGGGCGGCTTTGTACTGGGTGCGGAGGCATCTGGTGCAGATGTTGACTTTTCTTTTCCTTCCTTCTACCATAATCGTAGTTCGGTGAATATTAGGTAGCCAGCGTCGCAAGGTACGCCTCTTGGAGTGGCTTACATTATGCCCAGATTGAGCGTGTTTACCGCAAATCTCACACTTCATAGAAACTTCTCTATCCGTTAAATTGGCGTCGAATGATAGCACAATTATCAGCCCGGGTAAAGGGGTGGGATGAAAGCTGATTTAGCCGATGGTCAAACCCTGAAGGAAATGTTTGCCTCAGGAACTGCCTGGCTGGAAAAAAGCGCCGCCGATATCAATGCTATAAATGTTTTCCCCGTTCCCGACGGTGATACCGGAACCAATATGGTGCTCACCATGAAGTTCGCCCTGGAGGAGGCCAAGCTCAATTCGGATAATCAGGTCTCGTCGGTAGCTAAATCGCTGGCCCACGGTGCTTTAATGGGGGCGAGGGGCAATTCCGGGGTTATCTTATCTCAATTCTTCAGGGGTCTGGCTAAAGGGCTGGAGGGCAAGACCAATTTCGACGGCGGGGATTTTGCCAGAGCACTGGCCGGAGCATCGCAAACTGCTTACAAGGGGATTGTCAATCCTGTCGAGGGGACTATCCTGACGGTGCTTAAAGACGCATCTAAAGCTGCTCAAGAAGCAGTTAAAAATGATGATACCCTGGTCTCGGTATTGGAAGCCGCGGTAAAATCGGCCAGGGATTCGGTAGCCCGGACGCCCAGCTTACTGCCGGTATTAAAAGAGGCCGGAGTGGTGGACGCCGGCGGGCAAGGTTTGTACGTTTTGCTGGACGGCGCCCTTCAATTCCTCAAGGGAGAGTCACAGAAGATACAGTACCGGAGGCCCCGCCTGGTCGTTGCCGAGACGGAATTAGTTCCCAGGGCAGCCCAGATGCCGACCCGGCTGGAAATGCCTCATGGGTATTGCACAAATTTTGTCCTGGAGGGGAAGAATCTTAATTCAGGCAAAATCGGGAAAGACCTTAAAAAGAAGGGACAATCTTTGATAGTTACCGGCGACGATAACCTGATTAGAGTCCATATCCACAGCTTCGAGCCCGGTGAAATCCTGAAATATGCCACAAAGCTGGGCAAGCTGCATGAGATAACTATTAATAACATGGATGACCAATATATAGGATTCATCAAGATACAGAGGGAAAGAATGCCTCAAGCCGATATCGCTATGGTAACAGTGGCCACCGGGGACGGGTTTTTCGAGCTGCTTAATAGTTTGGGCAACATAATCATTGTCCCCGGCGGGCAAACGATGAACCCCAGCGTTCGTGAACTCCTGCAAGCTGTAGAATCGGCGCCCTCGGACAACGTTATTATACTGCCCAATAACAAGAACATCGTGTCCGCCGCCTCCCAGGTTCGGTCCTTAACTTCCAAAAAAGTGAAGGTGGTTCCCACCAGGAATATCCCTCAGGGCATAGCGGCGTTTCTGGCTTTCGGTTACGACATGAATTTGGAAAAGAATGCTCAGGCTATGGAGAAGGCAATAAAGAGAGTAAAGGCTATAGAGTTTACCAGGGCAGTGCGCGGGACACGTCTTGGTGACCTGGAAATAAGAAAGGGGCAGTTTATTGCTATGCTGAACGGCGAAGACTTGATAGCCAGGGCCGATAAAGCAGGGGATGTTGTCCTTGAAGCTCTGGGCAAAGCAGGAGCTGAAAAGGCAGAGATAGTCACCATTTATTACGGTGCTGAGGTCAAGGACGCTGAAGCCCAGGAGATAGCCCGGGAAATTCGCGACCGATACCATACCGAGGTCGAGGTGGTTTACGGTGGCCAGCCCCATTATAATTATATAATTTCCCTGGAATAACGTTAAGTCAAAAATCAAAGATAAAAAATAAAAATGACAAGTCAAAAAGCAAAGGGGCTCGCAATGACAAAAAGCGTTGTATTTGATGGATCGAGCTTTGCTGGAGGTAAGGAATAGTGGTTAAGGTTGTAACCGATAGCTGCTCTGACATTACCCAGCAGTTAGCCCAGGAGCTGGGGATTACCGTGGTGCCGTTGTACGTCCAATTCGGCGATGAGACCTACCGGGATAATGTCGACCTGAGTACGGAGGAGTTCTACCATAAACTGGAGACAAGCAAGATTCGCCCTGCCACATCAACAGCCACTCCGGCTGATTTTGCCAGGATTTTCACCAGATTAGCGGAAGAAACAAAGGAAATCCTGACTATAACCCTTTCGGAAAAGTTCAGCGGCACTTATACAGCAGCGCTTCAGGGCAAGACTATGGTTAAAAAAGATTGCCACATCGAGGTCATCGACTCTAAGGCAGGAGCAGGCGCACAAATGCTTTTAGTTATCCTGGCAGCTCAGATGGCCGGAGCGGGGGCCGGTTTAGACAATATTGTTGACCAGGTTAAGAAGGCAATTCCCAGAATTCACATACGAATGAGCTTCGATACATTGGAATACTTGAGGAGAGGCGGGCGCATCGGTAAGGCACAGGCTTTCCTGGGCAGCTTGTTAAAATTAAATCCTATCGTAGGAGTAAAAGACGGTGCAACCTTTCCTATTGCCCGCTCCCGCAACCGCACTCAAGCCATAGATTTCCTGGTAAATTTTGTCAGGGGTTTCAGCCAGGTAGAAGCCGTGGCTATCGAGGATGCCACTACCCCCGATGATTTACAGACATTAGCCGAGCGGCTTAAGGATGTCGTCCCTCCAGAGCGCATCCATCGTTCCAAGGTAAGCCCGGTGGTAGGAACTCATGTCGGTCCTCATGTCCTGGCTGTTTCCGTCCTTGAAGCAGAATAGAAAGTGACAGGTATTGATTCGCTACGAAACGTTCTCGAGCTGGAACGCCGGAAGGGTTACACCGATAAGGCGGTAATCGGCGGCCTGGACAAGTATCTTCACAAGCAGGCCGGGCAAATCAGGCAGAGTCTTGTCCTGAGTCTGAACGAAGTGAAGACGAAGAAACTAGTCCCCCAGCTTGTAAGCGGCTTTGACGGGCTTAACCTGGCCGAGTCCAGTTACGGCTCTTACGGCCCGGACGAGCGCAAGAGATGGATGGCAAATGTCCTGGGCTGGTTGGATAAGCTGGAAGGGACGAAGGGTCCTACCCGTCATTCTGAGCCCTTCGCTCTCGCTCAGGATAAACTCCGCGAAGAATCTCGAGACCCTTCGCTCTCGCTCAGGGTGACAACAGCGCCGGCTGAGCCCCGCCAGAAGCAAAGAGAAGGGCTGGACTCGCCCATAACTGTTATCAAAGGCATCACGCCCACCGTAGCTAACAAATTTGCCAAGCTCGATGTCAGGGCGTTGGGCGATCTGCTTTATTTCTTCCCCAGACGCTATGTCGATTACAGCCGAAGGAAACCCATCTCCGAACTTATAGAAGGTGAAGAGCAAACTATCATAGGCACGATCTGGCAAGCCAGGGTGGCTACTCTGGGTAACCGGCGGGGCACAGAGGCAATCGTCGGCGACAAGACGGGAAATATTAGAGTGGTCTGGTTCAATCAACCCTACCTGGCAAAAAGCTTCCGTACCAACGCCAGAATAGTCATCAGCGGTACAGTCGGGCTGTTCAAGGGACACAAGGTATTCGAGTCCCCGGAATGGGAATTGCTTAAAGACAAAGAGCTGATTCACACCGGGCGCCTGGTGCCCGTCTATCCCCTGACTCAAGGCTTATATCCCAGGCAGGTAAGGAAATGGACCAAGGAGACTGTCGACGGCTATCTCTGGCAGTTGAGTGATTTCCTGCCCCCGGAGATCAAGACCCGCAGCCAGTTATTAGACCTTCCCGCCGCAATCGCTCAAATTCACTACCCGGATGACCTGACGATGGCGGAAAGGGCAAGAGGCAGGTTATCCTTCGACGAGCTATTTCTTCTTCAGTTAGGCGTGCTGGCCAGGAAGCGGGACTGGAAGGAAGGCCAACCCGGCAACGCTTTTCATATAGACCAGGAAGTTATCAGCAGATTTTTACAGTGTTTGCCTTTCACTCTGACCCGGGCCCAGGAGCGAGTGCTGCAGGAAATTTTAACCGACCTGAAACAGGCAAAAGCCATGTCACGCCTTCTTCAGGGAGAGGTAGGGAGCGGCAAGACCATAATTGCGACTCTGGCCCTCTTGATAGCTGCTGCCAACGGTTACCAGGAGGCATTGATGGCGCCCACCGAGGTCCTGGCCGAGCAGCATTACACCAATATCTGCGGCTATCTGTCTCAGGTTGGCACACAGGAGCCTGGTTCCGAGCCGGGCGAAGGGATTATCAAGTGCTACACGGGGTTCCTCTCCAGGCCGCTTACCATCGCTTTGCTCATCGGAAGCCTCAGCAACAGTGAGAAGGAGAGGTTGCACGATAAGATTAAGCAGGGTAAAGTTGACATTATTGTCGGCACCCATGCCCTTATTCAAAAGGAGGTAGAATTTAAAAAATTGGGGTTAGCGGTGATAGATGAACAGCACCGCTTCGGCGTATTACAGCGCTCCGCCCTGCGGCAAAAGGGATTCAACCCCCATGTTCTGGTCATGACGGCTACACCTATTCCGCGAACCATGGCGCTGACGCTCTACGGCGACCTCGACCTTTCGGTTATCGACGAGTTGCCCCCGGGACGGCAGGTAGTGAAAACAAAATGCCTCGAACCACAATACAGGGAGAAAGCTTATACATTTCTCCATCGCGAGGTCAGCAATGGCCGGCAGGCTTTTATCATCTGTCCTTTGATCGAAGAATCCGAAGTACTCGAGGCAAAAGCCGCCAAAACGGAGTACGAGCGACTATCCAGAGAGGTCTTCCCGGGTTTAAAATTAGGGCTACTCCATGGTCAAATGCCTGGTAATGAGAAGGAGGAGGTAATGCGCCATTTTCGAGCCGGGGAACTGGATATTCTGGTGTCGACCTCGGTAGTGGAGGTGGGCATCGACGTGCCCAGGGCTTCTGTTATGATGGTAGAGGGTGCTGAACGCTTCGGCTTATCTCAACTACACCAGTTCAGGGGGCGTGTGGGGCGAGATAAGGAGCAGGGCTATTGCCTGCTTATCCCGGAAAAGCTTTCACCCGAGGCAAGGGAGCGCCTCCGGCTGATGGAGAAGGTCCATGATGGCTTCGCCCTGGCTGAGAAAGACCTGGAGATACGAGGCCCGGGGGAATTTTTCGGCACCCACCAGAGCGGCCTGCCCGACCTCAAGCTCGCCAAGCTAACCGATTTACGCAGTCTGGAGTTGGTCCGGCAGGAGGCAATAACTCTGTTTCAGAGCGACCCCAATTTAAAGAAAGCTGAACATCAACCTTTACGTCAGCAATTGAGCCGGGTATGGGCCGGGGGTGCTGAATGGAGCTAATCATGCTCAAGCAGGAACTGGTCAGATGTTTGCAGCAAGCTGTGTCGGAGGCACAGCAAGAAGGTGACCTGGCTGCAGCCACCTTGCCCGAGGTTCTTATGGAACATCCTCAAAATCCCGAACACGGAGATTTTGCTTCAGGCCTCCCTTTGAAGCTGGCCCGGACTATGAAGATGTCCCCCATGGCGATAGCCGAAAAGGTCTCTGAGCATATAGTGCCGCCGCCCCAGATCGACAGGATTTGGGTTGCTGAGCCGGGCTTCATTAACTTCACCTTGCGGGATGACTGGCTGAGTACGCAGGTGGAATCGGTCCTGGCTGCCGGTGAATCGTATGGCGATATCGAGCTGGGCAAAGGTAATCGAGTCCAGGTTGAATTCGTCAGTGTCAACCCCACCGGACCTCTTCACGTGGGTCATGGCCGTGGCGCCGTTTTAGGCAGCACTCTGGCTAACGTGCTTACCGTCTCCGGCTATGCCGTAGAAAAAGAATTTTACATAAATGATATGGGCACCCAGATAGGTAACTTCGGCCGTTCCCTCTATGCTCGTTACCGGCAATGCCTGGACCAGGAAGCCGCCATGCCCCCGGACGGCTACTACG
>Ga0307428_1000277_pt1 | contig 38724 bp, 32 predicted proteins | sample SalMarWE160240MG_FD_202161 | JGI IMG/M metagenome (GOLD analysis project Ga0307428, IMG submission 202161) | Salt marsh sediment microbial communities from the Plum Island Ecosystem LTER, Massachusetts, United States - WE1603-240 | ecosystem: Environmental > Aquatic > Marine > Intertidal zone >...
CGCTTGCGGAATAACTTGAGTAGTTGCCTCACGTAAAAATCCACATGAACGTGGATCAGGGTATGATCGTTTCCATTAAGAACAAGAAAAGGAGACGGTCATATGGCATTGACGTTGCAAGAAAGGAAAGTCGTGACCAAGGGGAGTTTTGAGCGTTATCAGAAGGCTCCTAAGAAGGAGAAGACTAAGATGCTTGACGAGTTTGTGGTCTTGACTGGCTACACACGACACCATGCCTCATGGGTTTTAAGAACCTGGGAGAAGCGCAGGCTCCTTGAGTACAAAGAAGTCTCTCCAGAGCTGAAGGAGCTTCTAAACAGACGGTATGAGGCATTGAATCCGGCGGAGTTGAAAAAAAGATAGCCTATGCTCAACAAAAACTATTCAAATACGCCTCCAGAAGAAGAGGTAGGCGCGAATCAAAGCTGGACAACATACTGATTCTAGGTAGAATTTAGATGAGGCAACAGGTAATCATTTACTCCGTCACCGTCGTCCTACGGTCAAGTGGAATTTTATGTGAGGCAACAGGGCCATTCACCCTACGCCGTTGTGCAGCAATGCCGCCGTCATTGCGAGTAAGCCTCCGAAGGAGGTTACGAAGCAATCTCATATATCTGACGCGCTCTAACCAGAGACGATTGATAACCACCCTCAATGAAAATGGGTAGGTGATAAGAGGTTAGAGGTACGTCGCTGGGTTGTGCCCCATATGAGATCGCCACCCTCCCTTCGGTCGGTCGCGATGACGGAGGCCTGCGATCTTTTGCTCGAGGGGCAAAAGGAGTAATGGTTATACCGCTTTGCGGAAAAAGCTGTCGAAGGCCTGGGGGCGGAGGTTCTTCTTGAGTTTGCGAATCGCCCGCTCCTTGACCTGTCTTGCCGCCTCGCGCGAAACGCCCAGAAGGTCGCCCAGCTCGCGCAGGTTTAACTCCTCGCGCGTAGAGGGAACGTTCAACCAAAGGCAGAAAATCTCCTGTTCCTGTAGGTCACGTTTGAGAATGGCTTTGACAAGGTCCTCCTTCTCCATCTCCATAGTGTCTATGCTAAAACTTTCCGCGATCTTTTGCAGATCTGCTAGTTTTTTCTTTCGTAGCTCTTCGAGTTCCATTACTTCCAAGTGATCGGAGACAAGGGAAAGGGAAGAGGGGTTCTTAACCACCCGGTCCATGATCTTAAACATCGCGCTCTTTATCTTTGAGTAATCCCGCCTTTTCCTTAGCAGCTGTGGCAACCTTCGCATATCGGCTGCAGTCAGCTTGGCATAGTGCTTGAGTTCGTCGGCGCCAAATCGTGATAGGATCTTACGCGAGGCCTGACATACGATTTGCTGGATTTCTTCTTCAGATCGCCCGGAGATGGCGGTCAACTTCTTTATGGTGAAGCGGCGCTCCTGCGGCATGGGCACCCCGAAGTGCCGGCTGACCACGTAAAGCTCGCGGTCTGCAAGAACCGCGGCAAGCGAGGAGCGCACGTGGCGCTCTATCTCATCTTTGGCGCTGACCTCTGCCGGCGAGGGAGAGGTGGTATCGCGCAGGACCTCCTCAAAGGTGACCTTGGAGTCCTCGAACGGCATGGCGTCTATGGAGAGCTCGGCCACACCGCAGTCGAACGCGGCAGAGACATCCTCCGGTGTCGCCTTAAGCTCGCGGGCCAGCTCCTCGATAGAGGGCGAGCGGCCCAGGCGCTGAGAGAGAACCCCATAACTGTCGCGGATGCGCTTTGCAAGGTTGCGCATCTTGATTGGCAGCTTGATAAGATGCCTGGAGGCGAGCGCGGAGACGATGTAGTAGCGAATCCACCAGTTGGAGTAGGTGGTGAGGCGCGTCTTGCGGCGTTCGTCGAACTTGGTGACCGCCTGGATAAGACCCAGGTTGCCCTCGTTAATCAGTTCGGCCAGCGCAAGCCCCCGTTTTTGATACTGCTTGGCGATGGTAACCACCCAGCGAAGGTTGTGAAGGATCAACCTGTCGCGCGCCTCGCGGTTGTAATCGCGAAGATCGGCCAGGGCGGCGGGGGAGTCAGGCTCAAGCTCGGTGATCAGTAACCCGCGCTTGATGCCCAGGACCTTGATCCGCGGGGCATCGAGCTCCTGGACCCTGCAAACCCTCATACCTAATATCGGGGCATCGGGATCCCCCTTCGCCTCTTGGGGGGAGAACGATGCAGGTATCTCAAGGGTAAGCTCTAGATTCTGCGCTCCCCTGCGCACGGTGATCTTTAGCCTTGAGTCCGGGCCTGAACGTTTGATGCGACTTAAAAGTGTCCTTGGTGAATTGCAACCCCTGCCATCCACCGCGATTATCACATCCCCCAGTCTTGCCCTGCGTGCTAACCCCTCCTCCTTTTCCCTTGAGATCAGGGGATACCGCATTATCTCCTTAAAGTAACGCGATAATGATCTGTCGGAAACCCACCTAAACATTAAAATGCTCCTTTTGTGCTTCGCACAAAAGATCGCAGGATAAAGAATCGTGAGACATTATTTGAATAGCTCCTGTCAAATTCATCTCTCCGATCTTTTCCCAGCAGGCCAAAAGGAGGATTGAGGGGTCCCCGGACGGCTGCACAGCAGACGTGTGGGGTGTAAGCCCCTCCTCAAACATCACGATTGCCCTCCTTACTCTAAATAAAGCGTTACGAAGAACCGGCGTCCCTGGCGATAGATTTGCACCAGAACGATCTCTTTAGCTAAAGATTTAAGCTCCCCTGCAATCTTCTTGAACTCATCGGGATTCTTTACCGTGCGGCCGTCTATCGCGAGAATAACGTCCCCCGGCCTGATCCCTGCGCGTTCAGCAGCGGAGCGGAACTCAACGTCTTCGACCAAGACCCCTGCGGAGAGATTGTAGTGTTCTCGTTCTGCGGAAGAAAGCGCGCGCACCAAAAGGCCGAAATGGGCTTCCCGCGTCTGAGGGGAAGGACGGGAAGAAGCCAAAGTCTCCTCAGGCAACTCCTCCAGCTTCGCCCTTAAGCTCATCTCTTTGCCACCGCGCCAGATATTTATCGCCACGGTCTTTGCAGGCGGCGTGGCGGCGACGCGTTCCCTGAACTCCTCTACGTTCTTAACCGCATGCCCGTCAAAGGCCACTATCACGTCGCCCGAACGCAGGCCGGCCTTATCAGCCGGGGTGCCGGGAACCACATCGGCTATGAGAACCCCATGTTTTCTCTTAAGCCCCAGGCCCTTGCGCATATCCTCATCAAGCTCCTGAGGATAGACTCCGAGGTAGCCTCGCTCGACCTTGCCCTTGGTGATAAGCTGATTTGCGACCTCCTTGGCCATGTTGATAGGGACGGCAAAGCCAATGCCTATGTTGGTTCCGGAAGGGCTTGTTATGGCCGTATTGAGGCCGATCACCTGACCATGTATGTTGCATAAGGGTCCGCCGGAGTTGCCCGGGTTGATGGCGGCGTCGGTCTGGATGAAGTTCTGATAGCGCTGCTTTGAGGGCAGAAGCAGATTGGAACGGCCCTTGGCAGAGATCACCCCTACCGTAACCGTGCCCTCAAGCCCGAACGGATTGCCAATGGCTATGGCCCAATCGCCCACGCGAATCGAATCGGAGTCTCCGAGCTTTACGGTCGGCAAGTCTTTTTTTGTCTGTACCTTAAGAACCGCCAGGTCGGTATGCGGGTCTCTGCCGATTAGCTTTACATCCTTTCCCTTGAAGCTGCGTCCGTCCTCTAGGGTAACGGTGATATCCTCGGCACCGGCTACCACGTGATCGTTGGTAAGGATATAACCGTCCGGACGAAAGATAACACCGGAACCCAGGCTGTAACGCGTCTGCTCACGAGGCATCTCGCCGAAGAACTTCTCTGCAAACTCCTTGAAGAAGGGGTCGTCAAAGGGGAGACCGGGAACGACAACCTTCCTGCTCGAGCTGATGTTGACTACCGCTGGCAGGACCTGCGCCACCACAGCTGCAAATGGGCTCTCGGAAGGCCCGAGCACGGCAAGTGTATCCTGCTCCTCAGCCTGGGCTCTGGGGAAGATATTAAACACACCTGCGATAAGCAGACCCAGAACGAAACCCGTTACCGTGGCCGAGCCTATTATGATCCCTACCAATTTGGCCGAGATCTCCTTCATTATCTAAACCTCCTTCTTACAAATCCCTAAGCCGTCATCCCGACAAGGGGTTGTATTTCTTGACAAGTTCACCTGCAATAATACTCAAAATACCTACGACGTGCAACCCTTACTTAAGGTTGCCTGAATTTATCCTCTTCTCCCTGTGGTCTTTCACCCCTTGCGGGAAGCGATGGGGTTCTTCGGGCAAACCCTTGGCACCTGCCTTGGCCGGTTCAAGTCGAGCCTGAAGTGGTTGTCTGTGATTCGCATCCTGACTTCCTCCCGCCCGCTGGGCAGATAGATACTCGAGGGAAAATAAGATCCGCTCGATCCGCGTCCACCACCGCCCCTACATCGCCGCGATTATGTTCGAACACGAGGTAAAGAAGCGTTTGATTCGGGGTATCGATTCGGGATCACTGCTGGAACGGGAGTGTTCCCGCAGGGTAAAGTCAATACTCCTCAGCCAAAAGGCTGATGATCTCGGCTTCCATCTCGACCTCCATCCCGGGCGCGAAGCCTGTGTGGTCGAAGGCTATCCTGCCCTTCTTATCAATGATCAGGGTGTGGGGTATGCTGCGTATCACGTAGAGTTTTCCGGCAACGCCTTTCTCGTCGGCAAGCACAATGTAGTTCATTCCAATCTGGCTTGCAAACCTGGAAAGATTGGCTTCCTTGTCAAGCCCAACACCCAGGATAACAAACCCCTGAGAGCTGTAGGTATCGTAGAACTTGACAAGGTGTGGTATCTCTTTGCGACACGGCCCGCACCAGGTGGCCCAGAAGTCCAAAAGCACCACCTTGCCGCGAAAATCGGACAGCGAGTGCTGACTGCCGGAAAGGTCTGCAAGCGTAAAGTCCGGCGCCTGCCTGCGATCGGCGCCCGGGTCCTCTTTAGGTTCAGCTGAGGTCTGGGGGGTATTGCCTTCATCTCCCTCAAGTGAAGTATCTGTAACTTCGGAGGCGCTCGATGTATCGGGGATGCGCTCTGTGACTTCGGGTGTCTCGCTGGGATTCTTGTTGCCGCAGCCTGCAAGTAAACCTGACCCGAGAATTGAGAGGATAACGATAATCCCTGAAAGTCTTGCCAACTTCATCTTGCTGCTCCTTCGGACGAAAGGTAATGTTCAACCTCTATCGCCGCAATAGTTCCGGTGCCCACTGCGGCCGCGATCTGACGTGTGGCACCGGATACAACGTCGCCTGCGGCCCACACACCTTCAACGCTCGTGCGAAGATCGGAGTCCACCTCGATGTATCCCCACTGATCGAGCTTGAGCTGATCGGCGAAGGCCCCGGTCTGAGGCTCCAGTCCGACGTAGATAAAAACCCCGCCTGCGGGTATCAGCTTTTCTTCATCGCTAGACCGGTTGCGTACCCGTACGCCGCTCACCGTCCGGTCCCCTTCGATGGCAAGAACCTCGTGGTTCAAGAGGAATGAGCCCTTACCCGTCTTCTTGAAGCGCTCCACAAGGATACCCTCGGCCTGGATGGTAGCGAGGAACTCAACGATGGTGATCTTTGCCGCGAACTTTGCAAGGAATAGGGATTCCTGGACGCCCGAGCTTCCGGCACCAACCACGAGGAGCTCTTTGTCGGCAAAGAACGGGCCGTCGCAGGTGGCGCAGTAGCTTACCCCGTGTCCGTAGAGCTCGCGCTCGCCAGGTACCCCGAGCTTCTTGGGGGTGGTTCCGGTAGCGATGATCACGGAGCGGGCCTTTATCTCGCGGCCTGCGAGCCTGAGAATCCTGGGATCGGCGGCAAGGTCTATCGCTTCCGGCTCACCGTTGAAGAATTCGGCACCGAATCGCTGGGCCTGGGTTTGCATCGCGCGGCCAAGCTCGGCCCCGGCAACGCCTTCAGGGAATCCCGGGTAGTTCTCTATCCACTCGGTGGTGGCCACCAGACCTCCTGCAGCCCCCTTGTTGATCACGAGGGTGGAGAGGCGTGCGCGCGAGGCGTATATCGCGGCGGTCAACCCTGCCGGACCGCCACCGATCACTACCACATCGTAGGAGTCCTTTAGATCAACCTTTGGCGGCCCGGTAACGGAGAAGGAAAACTCCACTTCTTCCCCGTATCTCAGGATTGTGGTTGTTCGAGTGCGGAGAGCACCTGTTCCACGACCGCGGCCTCTGGCATAGCACCCTCGAACTGAACCTTCTCGTTGATTATCGTCTTGGGAACACCGTAGACCGCATACTTATTGGCAAGGTGGGGGAACTCCACCGACTCGATCATCTGGGCCTTTATATAACGAGGGTTGGCCATGGCTATCTTGTGAGCAGTGCGTACCGCACCCGCACAGTATGGGCAGGTGGGGGTTACGAACACCTTGATGTCCACAGGTCTGCTGATAGCGGATACCTTCTGCTTCAACTCATCGGGCAGATCGCTTTCGTCTGCGGATACCTCGATGATGTCGGCGAGCAGGTTCGAGAACTCATAACCGGCGGGTATGCCGAAGAACCGGATCCCGTAGTCCTTATCCTGCTCTCCCAAGAGGATGGTCGCCGGAACCATCTCCACCCCGAACTGCTTTGCATCCTCCGAGTCAATCTGCAGATTGCGAACATCAAGGGTGATCTTCTCGGACAGTTCTGCAAGCTCGGTGAGTATCTCCTCAGTAGGCCGGCAGTACTCGCACTCGAGCCTCTGGGAAAAGAGCAGTATCTTGACTGGGCCTTTAAGTTTCTCAGCGAACTGTTCTCGGACGTATTTTTTGTCCTCATCCTTCAGCATTCCCATTCTGGTTCCTCCTTATGATGACTTTACATTAACAACCAAGAATGCCGAAGGAGGGAGTTGAACCCTCACGAGGGGTTAGCCCCAACGGATTTTGAGTCCGCCGCGTCTGCCAGTTCCGCCACTTCGGCATTTTTGCTACATTCTAGAACAAATCAGGCACCTGTCAAGTTTTTGGCCTGCATGAGGAGAATCCCATCCCAATCCGCACGCAATGAGGCTGTCCTGAGTGACAATATCACCATGGATGAAAGAGGAAATCCGAAACCTCTGAGTGCTTCTGGTGTTTCCGCACTTCCTGGATAGATCTGTAATCGTGCAGAATTTATCCAGCGGAATCAATCCAGGAGGATAGGCATGAGAAGGTAGAGGCGATTTTGCTTCTCCCGCTCGCCTGAGCCGCGCAGAAGTGCTGCTGAGAGCGCGCCCGTTATCTCGAACACCACATCATCGGATTCAAGGTGGCGAAGGACGTCCAAAAGGTATGAACCGTTGTAAGCGACCTCGAAGCTATCACCCTTATAGGAGCCGGTGAGCTCCTCCTGTGCCTCTTCGCCTTCGGGTGAAGAGGCGAATAACTGAAGGGTCTTGCTGCCAAGAACGAACTTGATCTGTCTGGTAACCTGGTTGGTAAAGATCATCATCCGCCGCAGGGCCGCTGTAAGCTCCTCACGATTCACCGTAAGGATATTGTTGATCTCGGCAGGTATAACCTTCTCATAATCTGGATAGGGCCCCTCGATCAGGCGTGAGACAACCTCTGTCGCTTCAAAGCTAAGACCGATCTTTGCCTCGTCAAGAAAGACATCAATGCTGCCTTCCAGTTCCCTTGGCAGAAAACCAAAGATCTTTGTAGGAAGGATGTGGGACTGTTCTGCAATCTCAGGCACACTCTCTTTATCTTCACTTAAAGCCATTCGATGACCGTCTGTGGAAACCATCCTATTGCGTTCAGGTTTAATCTCCCAAAGTACACCGGTCATTGCAGGTCTATCCTCGCCTCTTGAGACTGCAAACTCAACCGCCTCAAATAGCCCTTTAAGAGAGGAGGCCTCGATATTGAACTGAATCGCCGAAGGCCGCTCGAACATCTTGGGAAATTCATCGGGGTCAAGTATAGGAATCCGGAAGGTGCTTCGTCCAGCCTTTAGAATAACCCGGTTTTCTTCCTTTATAAACTCTATCTCCTCGGCTGTGCTTTCCTTTACTATTCCTGCAAGTTTACGTCCCGGAAGAAGAACACGTGCTTCTTCTGATGCCTCTATTTCACTTGAGGTTTTCACGTAGATATCCAGATCTGTAGCCAAAAGGGTAAGGTGCCCTTTCTCGGTAGAACAAAGGATATTCTGAATGATAGGATAGGGCGTGCGTGAAGGAATGACAGGCACTATCCTATTGATTAACTCCTCCAGTCTATCCCTTGAAGTCTTAAACCACATCTTTCCTCCTCTGGTTCAACAACAATAGATACAAATATTACTTAGGTTGTTGTTGTTGTCAATGTGGATTTGGTGGATTTCGAGGTAACCTTTTGTCTTGTATGGACTTAAATACGGCCACGTATGTTGAGAATTCTGTTGACTGAGGGGGATATTTGTTGAAAAACAAAGACGTGGCGAATAACTCACATCCCTATCCACGGTTTATCCTCTGTTCCATCCCCATGATTTTTTCTTTAAACTCAAGGTCTTCTTCGGTCAATCTTTTTATTTTAGCTACCGCGTGAATCACGGTTGTGTGGTCTTTTCCACCGAAGAAGCGGCCTATCTCTTTAAGTGAAAGCCCCAAAAGCTTGCGAATAAGGAACATCGCCGACTGTCTGGCAAGGGCCAGTGGTGCTGTGCGTCGTCTGCCCTTTATCTCCTCGATCGTCACGTTGAACGTACGCGCCACCTGTTTTGTTATGCGGTTTGGTGTGGTGCGTGGACGGTTTCTTAAAAGATCGTGAAGCACCTCCTCTGCAAGTGATGTTGTAAGGCCTTGTCCTGTAAGGGATGAGAGTGCAAGCAGCCTTATGAGCGCGCCTTCAAGCTCGCGTACGTTTGAGCGAATCCTTGATGCGATGTAGTAAGCCACGTCCTGCGGAAGATTCTGCTTCTCCGAGGAGGCCTTGCGCAGCAGGATAGCTATGCGGGTTTCGAGATCAGGGGGCTGGATATCTACCACCAGGCCGCCGGAGAAGCGGGAGGCGAGACGCTCCTCAAGGGTTGGAATCTCGCGCGGCGGACGGTCAGAGGTCAACACCACCTGCTTTCCGCCTTCGTAGAGATGATTAAAGAGATGGAAGATCTCCTCCTGCAGCGATTCCTTACCGCGAAGGAAGTGGATGTCGTCAATAAGCAAGAGGTCCTTGGACCGGTAGCGGTTCTTGAACTCCATCCTGGTTCCCTTCTCAACGGCGTCGATGAGTTCGATAAAGAGTGTTTCTGCCGGGATGTATGCGACCGCGAGTTTAGGACGTGCGCGGTTCAGATAGTTTCCGATAGCCTGAAGTAGATGTGTTTTGCCCAGCCCTACGCCGCCGTAGATAAACAACGGATTGTAGGCCTCGGAAGGGGCCTCGGCAACGGCAAGAGCCGCGGCATGTGCGAAGCGGTTGTGTTCCCCGACTACGAAGTTGGCAAATGTATAGCGCTCCTGGAGCCGAGAGCCGTCCTTGGCGTAGATGAGACGGCGCCTCGTAAACCTCGGCCTTGCCGCACCCGGTTCGACCTTGCGCGCCCTGAACGCAATCCGAAGATCGCCTGAGTTGACCTCGGCCAAAGCGTCCGCGAGCGCCTTGCCGTAGTACTCCTCTATCCACTCCACGAAGAACGGATTAGGGACCTCAACCAGAAGCATGCCCTCTCGCTGTTCCAGGAAACGCGTGGGCTTAAACCACGTATTGAAGCCCTCCTCAGGGATCCGATCCTTCAGATGTTCCATTACAGCGCCCCAGAGGGTTTCGGTGCTCATTTTTCCTCCGGGTTATCCACAGACTTATCCACAATCTCTCCATCTATAACTTATTAGTTTACGTAACTTGACCCTCCTGGCTCCCGATGCCGGGGTGGTGGGGACGATGAAACTATACGCCTTGTGGAAAGCTTGTCAAGTAGTTTGAGCCTTAATTGGCTACAGCTCGATAAGTGCTCGAGCTGCCAAGAGTTGGCCTGCTGCAAGACCCCCGTCCGTCGCAGGGATAAGCCTTGGGAAAAGAAGCGAGATGGGTTTTTCGACCAACTCACAGGCAAGGGTGCTCAGCAGACGAACCAAGGTGCGGTTGGCAAACACGCCGCCTGAAAGGACGACGGTGCTTGTGCCGGTCATCTCTCTGGCTCGCTCAAGCCAGTCTACAAGGGCGTTTGCAAAACCCAGGTGGAACCGTCCGGAGATCGCAGACAACCCAACGCCCTTTTCCATATCCTCAAGTATCGCCGCAAAGCAGGGCGCAGGATCAAGGATCAGGTCGTCGCTTATCGCGAACGGGTATCCGGTCGTACCCGAAAGATCGCTAGGGCAGAGCGATTCAAGCGCCACCGGCGCCTGGGCCTCGAAGGTGATCTCGTCCACAAGACCAACTAGTCCTGCGACAGCGTCGAACAGCCTGCCTGCGCTCGAAGCCCGTAACACCCGCAACACCCGTAACACTCCCCGTAACACTCCCCGTGACACTCCCCGTGACACTCCCCGTGACACATCATTTTCTCTCTCAAGCAGCTTGCCGGCAATCTCACCATCTTTACCGAACATGGCTATCGCCTTGTCCGCGCCAAACAGATCGGCAATCACCCCTGCCGCCATCCTGCGCGGCCTGCGGATCGCCAGCTCACCCCCCACAAGGGGCAAAGGCTTGAGATGCCCCAACCTCTTAAATCTCACGCCTCGATCGGTCAGGTGTAAAAGCTCACAACCCCAGATCGAACCGTCAGGCCCGTAGCCGGTACCGTCCAAAGCAAGGCCGATTACCTCCTCCTCTATCTCGTGCTCGAACATCACCGAGGCTACGTGCGCGTGATGGTGCTGGACGCGGTAAAGCCGAATGCCCTTATCCTCGGCATACCGCTCGGCCCATCGGGTGGAGAGGTAGTCAGGGTGCGCGTCACAGACAACCACTTCAGGCTCGACGCGGAACCAGCGAAGATAGGTGCCAAGGGTTTGCTCAAAGAACTCCATCGTTTCCCGGTTTGAAAGCTCGCCTATGTGAGGAGATAGCCATACGCGGTTTCCGTCGGCCACCGCGAACGAGCTCTTCATCTCCGCTCCTACTGCAAGCGAAGGCGGGAAGCAGAAAGGCGTTTCGATAGGGGCCGGAGCAAATCCCCGCGCGCGCCTCACCAAGTGAAGGCTGTCTCTCATCTTTGAGGGTCGAGGTTCTTTCGGGGTCCCCACGCCATCGCGCGGCGAGGGCGTGGGGTGTAAGAAGGCGACCGAATCATCGATGCGGTTGGCAATTTCCCGGTTGTGGGCCAGCACCGCATCGAACACATCCCCCAGTTTCTCTAAAAGCTCGCTCTCATCAGCAATTATCGGCTCGTCGCCCCGGTTCGCGCTGGTGGCTATCAGAGGATTTAATCTTGCTCCCTTGAGGACTGTGGCGAACATCAGGTGGTGAATCGGGGTGTAGGCGAGCATGATGCCTGCGCCTGGATTGAGGGGAGCAAGTGCTGCCCTTATATCCTCACCCACATCCGGATTCCAGGGCAGGAGAAGGATCGGGGCAGCGGGTGAACGTAACACAAGTTCCTCTTCCCGAGAGATAACCGCTAAGCTTCTTGCCTGCTCGGTATCCCTGCACATCACGGCCAGCGGCTTATGCGGCCTGCGCTTGCGATTCCTTAATCTCGCCACAGATTCAGGATCCATCGCGTCGCACATCAGGTGATACCCGCCCAGTCCCTTTACGGCAACTATCTTTCCCGACATCAAGAGCCGCACCGTCTCCTTGATAGGATCTTTACATCTCAGCACTCTCCCAGACGCCTCGAACAGCACCAGCTCAGGACCGCATACCGGACATGCATCCGGCTGTGCATGAAAGCGGCGGTCAAGCGGGTTATCGTACTCTCGCTGGCAATCCGCACACATCCTGAATCTCTGCATAGTTGTTTTCGGCCTGTCGTATGGAAGTTCACGGATGATGGTATATCGTGGCCCGCAGTCGGTGCAGTTGGTGAAGGCGTAGCGGTAGCGGCGATCCCCCTTATCCAGTATCTCTCTCTTGCAGCCCTCACAGGTGGCAAGATCGGCCGAGACCTCCAGGGCCTGAGATGCCTGACCTGCTTCGCTTTCGATTATCTTGAACTTCGATAGTCCTTGCTCTTCGGTTTCAGCTACCTTGATTTCCGTTATACGTGATGCAGGCGGCGGGTTGGTTTCGAGCTCGTTAACGAACTCGGAGATCGCCTGAGACGAACCTTCCAGATGAATCTGGACCCCGGCGAGGTCGTTTAAAACAAAGCCCGCGAGGCCGCGTCTTACGGCCTCGCGGTAACAAAATGGTCTAAAGCCGACCCCTTGAACCGCTCCGGTTACTCGAACGCGAACGGCCGGCATTGATCTCGCAGATGCCTTGCGTCCCTCCCGGGTTGGATCGGGACGATGGCACTTAAGCTTTAACCCTTTTTCGTCTTGCGCGTGGTTTTCTTTGCAGTCGGCTTTTTCTTCGTCGGGGCTTTCTTCTTGGGTGTCGGTTTCGCTTCCTCTGCGGGTGTGGTTACCTCAAGCTTCTCCGGTATCTCGATCTCCTCCTCTTTGATCTCAAGAAGGTTGCGCTCGTCCTTCTTTTTAACGAGCACGAGGTAGACGAGTGTGTTGCCAGAAAACCAGACAGCCATCCCATAGCCCAGCACGAAGAGGATAAACGCGTGGTAGAAGATGGAGAAGAGTATCGTGCCTACCATCACCGACCAGTTCGGGATCATCGCAGCCTGTGAGCTCACAAGGCTTGGCAGGGCAACCGCTTCCCTTATCCAGGCAAAGCCGCTATGCACCCAGTTGGGCAGCCAGAATAAAGCCTGCTCCACCCAGCGCGGCAGCACCAACCTTACGGTGTCGGCCGCCGAGTTGATCATGAAGTCCAGCTTGTAGAGAACCTGGGCGCTGGCCTTGGCTTCGCCGACGTTCATGAGGATCCCTACGATCCAGCGGCCCAGATGAAGGGCCTTTACGCTGAAGAACGCCAGGACAGCTATGCCCACTCTCGCGAAGACAACCAACAGGAACTGGTACCAGACGAGTCGCCAGGGCTGGTCGTTGACGCAGGAGAAGACCTCGAAGAGGTTGTCAAAGGCGTCCGATTTGGTGGTTCCAATGACCGCAGGACTGATAGTGAAGGTGAAGAAAAACACCACAATGAGGTAGACTACGAATAACGCTACGGCGAAGGCGGGTATAGCCAAAAGCCCAACGATCATCTCGCCTGCATAGGGTATCCTTCCGATAAGGCCCAGAAGCAGACCCGCGGCAAGCAAGAGAACGATAAAGAGTCCCAGAAGGACAGGGGTGGCGATAAGTGCTCCCAGGCTTTTCAGCGCCTGCTTCCACGCCTCCTTGACCTCAAAGAACTCGTCCCCGCGTAGCTGCTCGTAGGTCAGCTTGGAGATGGCAACCCCGGCGGTCATCGCGGCGAAGACAAGCCAGACCACGCCCACTGCCCACAGTATCCAGCCTCCTACGTTGAAGGCAGGAAGTGCAGCCACCGCATCGGGCATCGGCAGGAGACGGAAGTTCTCCCAGACGGCCGCTATGCCTGTCCCTGAGACGAGATATGCGAGGTAGCCGAGAACCATGTAGCCCAGCCAGCCGAATAGCAGGCCTTCAAAGCCCACCCATATCTTCTTGGCTGAGAACCCGAGCCTGAAGGCCCGGAATATGTCTTTATAGTTGAAATGTAGCTTAGTCATCTTTCAAGCCTCCTTCAGCTCAAGACTTCCTCCGAAGAGTGCTAAACCTGACACACCGGCATAAGGAACCGAAAGATCATGTAGAAGACGAGCGCCAAGGCCAGGATAGCCACTCCCACGATGACGCCGTAAGGGATGCGGTGCTTTCGAGTTTTGAAGAAGCGCCGCCTCATATGTTCTTCCTTCCTTGTGTTTTCGGTTCCATGATGTCCGGCGTGCGGGCATCCATTTTCGTATCTTACTCGGTTGCGTGAAGTTGTCAAGTGTATTTAGTTCGTGCGCCGAGAGATGGTTACCAGGCAGGTAGGGAGGTGTTGAAGGTATTTGAGAAAGCGGCCAGCGAGCCACCCTCAGATAATGTAAACTTAAGTTTCCAAAAGAGAGAGGGTGGTTTTGCCTTCGGGTGCCTGTTTCACGTGAAACAATCCCTGTCGTCAATCCGGACGTTTCACGTGAAACACCTAGAAGATTTCGCCTGCGGCGATCAGCCCCAGGATCAGGAGTCCGAACAGGATGTATATCGTAAGGATCAGTGCTTGCGTCAGCTTCTTTCTCCCGCGCATCACGATCAGGGCTGCCGTAAGGACGCCGAAAGGTGCCGCGGCCCAGTAAAGCCTGAGATAGTCAAGTATAAGGGGGGTCAAAATGTAGGACATAAGCACCAGCCCGGCGTTCACCCAACGCCCCTTCTCTAAACCCAGGAGGGTAAAAAGCGTCCTGATTCCTCGTCTGCGATCCCCCTCGACGTCCGCCATGTCCTTGGTGCCGAAGGTGGCGGTCAGGGTAACAACCACCAGGATCAGCATCCTTAAGGGGAAGAGCATAACCGGCGCGTGGCTGGCGAACCCCGAGGCCATCACCGCCAGACCTGCCAGGGCGAGAAGGAAGACGTTCAAAGGATAGAGGCGCTTGAGCCGCAGCGGCGGCGTGGAATAGAGGAGGGAAATCACGTGAGCGGCAAGGAGAGCCAAAAAACTTGCCAATCCGCACCGCAGCGCCAGAATCAGGGAGAAGACCGAGAGGGAGGCGGCAAGGATGTAGGAGTCCCTGCGACCCAGAAGACCTCTGGAGAAGGGGGTCTGTTTGCCGGCAAGGCGGTCTATCTCCGCGTCGAAGATGTCGTTGAGAAACACCGCCCCCTGGAACGCCGCAAGGGCCGAGATGCTTACATAAAAGAGAAGATATGGATCGAGCGCCGCCTCACCCACCGCCGCACCCATCACCGCGCCCCCTGCCGCGAAACCCGCGTAGTGGATCAGTCTGAGCGGGCGCAGAAGCTTGAGTATCCCTGAAAATCTTCGGGGGGCGAGCACAAGAGGCAACAGAATGCACAACGCCAGCCCTGCAAGAATGACGATATCCACCACACCAGGGGGATAGAGCGCAACCTTCACCTCACAACCTCCTTAGGTGTCTATTCCGGTTCCCTCAGCGTATGCCTTTTCCATGGGCGAAGTTTAGGCCATAAGGAGGGGGAAGTCAACAATTGAATTCAGTTGGCTATAATGATGCTGAACGGTTCAGTAGTCGAGTGCAGGTCTTTGAGAATGTAAAACTGATCTAGACAGAGAACCCACGCAGGGTTAAGATTGAGGTTGTAAGTTCCAAGCTCTTCGAGCAGATAAAGGAGGGATGCAGGCGTAGTCAGAAGTAAGAGTAGAGTGCGGAGAGAGTCTCGCAGTCCCCAGTATCGCTGGGACGGAGTTCAATGCCGCTCAGGCGGACGCCTTGCGGAGAACCGTCGAGAACTTCTGGCATCCTCTGGGCGTAGAGCGCAAGGTCATCAGAAAAGGCCATCCCGAAGATAACGCCTTTGTAGAACGCTCCCACCAGACCGGTGACTATGAGTTCTACGTTCCTTATCTTCTACAAGCCAAAAGCCTGAAGGAGTTTCTGAAACTGGGCGGGTGGTGGCGAAAGGTTAGCAATCTATACCGCCATCACCAAAGCCTGAACTATTTAACCCCCTACGAACAGTTAAGGTCCTTCGGTCATACCATCCACCCTGGGTTCTGCAGCTTCCCGCCTCTGATTTTGGATCACCTGGTCGCCCTAAAACCCATCCTACAATATCCCAAAACCGTTCAGGATCATGTTGACTATGACCTTATTTTTCACCCCGTCCACCTGCTACGCAGCTGTACGGGGACCCCAACTCTCAATGTCTCTGAAGAGGGAATCGAGGGAGAGCCTTGACTTGCTTCTAATGTTGCATAGAGTATTGGGTGCGGTTTATAGACGAGGTGACCATCCGGGTGCTGGCCGGTTCAGGCGGATCGGGCTGCGTGAGCTTTAGGCGCGAGAAGTTTGTTCCCAAAGGCGGGCCTGACGGCGGCGACGGAGGTAACGGAGGATCTATCTATCTCGTTGGGAACCTGCATCTGGCCACGCTTGCCGATCTTGAATATCATGTCTTCTACCGCGCGGGCAAGGGCGGCAACGGTAAGGGCAAGAACATGCACGGAGCCAGGGGGGAATCCAAAGAGGTCCAGGTCCCTCTTGGTACTGACGTATACGACGTGGAAACCGGCGAACCCGTCGGCTCGGTCCTGGAAGATAACCAGCGTCTTCTCGTGGCTCACGGCGGACGAGGCGGGCGGGGCAACGCACGATTCGCAACATCCACCCATCAGGCCCCGCGCGAACATGAGGAGGGAACGCCGGGCGAGAAGCGTAAACTCAAGCTCGTTCTCAGACTCCTTGCCGACGTTGGGTTCGTTGGCCTGCCCAACGCTGGAAAATCAACCCTGCTTAAAGCGCTCACCCATGCTGAACCAAGGATCGCATCCTACCCTTTCACCACCCTATCCCCCAACCTGGGAGTGCTGCGCGACGAATGGCTCAGCTTCACACTGTCAGACATCCCGGGCATAATCCAGGGTGCAGCCGAAGGCAAGGGCCTGGGCCTGCGGTTCCTGCGCCACATCGAGCGCACCCGGCTTTTGGTCTTCGTGCTTGCCGCGGACGAGGATCCGGCAAACGCTTATCAAACGCTTCTTGCAGAACTTGCTTCATACAACCCGGAACTCCTTGCTCGTCCGAGGATCGTTGTGGTGAACAAGATGGATCTGGTTTCTAAGAAGTCAAGGATAGCGGGCGAGAAGGGTATACTTTACATCTCCGCCCTCAAAGGTGATGGCATTGAAGGGCTCAAGAAACGTCTTACCGAGAGGCTTGCAGGGTGAAGAACGAGGCATACGTTGATCTTTTGTCTATCGAAGGTTTAGGGCAGACCCGGTTAGCGAGACTCATTGATAACTTAGGTTCGGCAGAGGAGATATTTGCACGCTCGGCGGCTGAGCTGAAAGAAGCCGGTATCCCTCAAAAGATCGCCGCAAGGATCGTCTCCTATACGCGTTCAAAAGAGGCCGCAGAGGCCTTGAAGTGCCTGGAGCGCTGCGGAGCCAGGATCGTTACCATCCTCGATGACGACTATCCTCTGCTTCTTAAGTCCTCGCCCCAGCCTCCGGCGGTGCTTTTCGTGCGGGGAGAGTTGAGATCGGAGGAGAAGCTGGTTGTAGCCATGGTTGGCACCCGTCATCCTACCGGTTACGGTCGCGCTGCTGCCGAGCGCCTGGCGCGCGAGCTTGCCGCACGAGGGGTGGTGATAGTCTCAGGAGCGGCACGGGGGATTGACTCCCTGGCACACAAAGGATGCCTTTCTGCAGGAGGACGCACAGTCGCGGTCCTGGGCTGCGGGATAGACATACCCTACCCTCCTGAAAACGCCGAACTTTTCGACCGTATCGCCGCGCAGGGAGCTGTTATAACCGAGTTCTTGCCTGGCGTCATCCCTGCACCTGGACTTTTCCCGCGGCGCAACCGGATAATCGCCTGGCTCTCGCACGGGGTTGTGGCGGTCGAGGCTGGGCCAAGATCGGGCGCTTTGATAACCGCACGCTGGGCCGCTGACGCAGGACGCGACGTGTTTGCCGTTCCGGGCGGCATTTTCTCGGAACAGTCCGCAGGAACGAACCGGCTGCTTCGCGACGGTGCAAAACTCGTTTCCAGAGTAGAGGACATACTTGAGGAGTACGCCGCGGTGTATCGGCCAGTAAGTGTCGAAGGTACGCAGGATATGCCGGATGACTCAGCACTTTCTGACGAAGAAAAACGCATCTACCGATTATTGGGTCCTGAACCCATCCATGTGGATAACCTTGTGGAAAAGCTGGGTACAACCTCCTCGGCCCTTCTCACAACCCTCTTAAATATGGAACTTAAAGGAGTCATCAAGCAGTTGCCGGGGATGCGGTTCGTTAGAGTTTTGTAATCCACCCCGAAAGCTTTAGAAGGTGGACAAAAGCTGGACAAAAGCTGGACAAAAGGTGGACAAAAGGTGGACAAAAGGTGGACAAAAGGTGGACAAAAGCGCGACTTCGTCGCAATTACAGATTGAAGATTCAAGATTGAAAGATTGCAGATTGGAAGATTAGAAGATTCAAGATTGAAAGATTGAAAGATAGCTCCGCAAGCGTCGTCCTCCGGTTAAATTGCAAAGTCATTGCTGCGACAACACGGTTGTCGCATTCCTAAAAAGCATCCAGCGGCTGGAGCACCCGACAGGGGGCACGATGAGCCCGCCATTCACAATCTCATGGTTTCTTTGCGATCTTTCCCCTGCAGGAGGAAAGGAGCACTAAAAAAGGAGCATTTAATCGGGGTAAAAAAGGCGGACATCCGTTGGGGGGTTCTGGGTTCAACTGAAGGCTTGACGTATTTGGATATTTGACTATACTGATAGCTACGATAGTTCTCTACCTTTGTAGGGAACCCATAGAGGTCTCGGCCACTGAACCAATAGTAATCAGCAGCCATTTTTATTCTGGAAGGATGCGTTTGGAAAGCCATATTTTTTGAGCCAGAGGAGAAGATTGTGCGAGAACTTCTGTATTTCTTTCTTAAAGGTTGCACTTAGATTTTCTGTCCCGAAAGTATAGACTATAGCATTAGACGTAAACACAGAAAACGAAGCAAAAAGCTGAAGAAATATTCGGAGTTTTTCGTAGTCGAAGGAGGGGCCCCAACATAGGTTGTGGGATGGATCGCATTCTTTGGTCAGCATTCTCGCAATGCCTTGATAGGTAGGATGTATGCCGTGACCAGAAAGGGCGCTGTATACTGTTTTGAGACCTATCATTTTCCCATTTTTGATCTTGAGTTCTTTCTCGTGTGCATCTAAGAATTTCCTGATGTCACTAGGCCAAAACTCTCGCCTGTTACTGTTTTCCTTCCATCTTTGTATAGAAGAAGGGTCTATATAGAACTTGTATAGCAACAATGAGCATTCTAACATAGCCCTTTGAGGCATGAAGGAAACTTGTTGGAAGCCAGACAACATTAATATCAGGGCAGTCAAAGCGTCATTGTATGTCCTAAATATAACACCTTTTACAACGATCTCGTTTTCATCTCGAGGGATTCTATTTAACCCTAGTTCTTCTATCCAGTGTAGCGATTCGCCAATTAACCATAAGTGATCTTGACATTCCTGATCCGTAGCTATTTTGACGAGGGTTTCATTCCTAACAGACTTTTCTTGGTCAAGTATCTTCAAAATATTCTCAGGTAGCGGTAGCACTATCCTAGACTTATCGTTTTCGTTCATCTCAGATCCTCCTCGTTATTTTAGTTATCGTATCTCGATCTTAGGTGGTGTCAAGGGCTGCGGGCCGACCTGAAGGTCGGCCCCTACGATCTTAATCTGCGTCAATCTGTGTAATCTGCGGTTTCAAGGGGTTTTGACCCAGTCCCTGAAGGTCGGCCCCTACGAGTACTTCATTAATCATTGTAAATTATTGTATTCCAAGAGCAAGCGCTTGTCAAGCTTGCATTGTTTACCAGCCCCGCTCGTCAAGGGGGAGGGGGCTATCCCTTGACATCTTTCGGATTCCTCCTAATATCTTGATATGGCAAAGGAAGACAAAGACGTCATAACCATCCCCCTCAGCGTCTGGGAGAGCGCCGAGACCAAGGAAGACTTGGAGGATTGGCTTCTTGCCCATAACCCTGAGTTCGTCAAGCGCATGCGCGAGGCACAAAAGGAAGCCGAAGAGGGTAAGATTGTCTCCTTGGACGAACTGTGAGGGGCTTTGGCCTCGCCGTTGTTCATCGTATTTATATTAAGAACGGACTGGAGGGTCCGTTCCACATTATTCCCGACGCGCTGCCAGCTCGTCGCCGAGGTAGTCTCTCCCATCACTCATTATTCGCCTCGGAGTCAAGAAAGGCGGTGTTTGGTTGCCCCAGGTTGCAGGATCACCACCCTCCGAGCGCCACCCAGCGCAGGCCACCTATGGGCTGGTAAGCAATCCCGATGAGATTGAACGTATAGAGAGAAGGCTTGAAGACGTTAGAAAGAAAGGCTATCTTGATTTTAAACAGATAGGATTTTCCGAACCTGCGTTGTACGAATACAGAGCTCGATCAACTCGTCAATTCTCTATTGCATTCTTCAGGGTTAGGAGTAGCATCAGGAGGATGATAAAGATGAGATTGTCATTTAGCCTGCTGGCGATCGGGCTTTTATTGATAGGTCTGCCCGGCTGCAGGAGAAAGCCGCAGACCTCAGAAGGAACAAGGGAGTTTCGCGAGCTGGTTCTGGTGCGAGAGGAGTATCCATTGCTGGATACGCTTTATATCTCCAAGGACTATAAACCTCGACCCGAGGATGTTACGAAACTTGACGTTACCGACTGGGAGCCGGGCAAGGATGCACTGGTTTTTATTAGAAACGAGTTGGATGTTTTCCCAATAATCCCTTACCTCTGGCAGGGCGAGGATACAATTTTTTATACCTTCAGTGGGAAAAGAGAGCTCTGGATAAACAGGACATTAGTAGGGGTCCATGGGTCGCGGTTCGAGCAATACAAACTTGAATACCCCGATTGTATTACTACCTTGGGAGATAACCCTTTGATTAACCTAGATGCCATAAGGTACTATAAAAACGCGGCTACCCTGGGCGTGTTTTTTACGACTCACATGGGGAAGTATCCAACTATTATCAGCTTCGCAAAGCTTATGCTCATACCGAAGGCAAGAGATATAAAGTTTTATATCTCTAACAATGGTATCTCCAATCTTGACTTCCTAGCCTTTGCTTTGCTGCCGAATCTTGAGTTTATCGAAGTGACCTATTACGAGAAGGACGCCTGGGGTTTAGGGTTTCTTAGTATAGCAAGGAATCTGAGAGAGGTTTCTTTTTGGTCCCGGTGGCTTACGGAGTCGGATTTATTGCGCATTTCACGTATCAGAAATCTCAGGAGGCTGACCATCGACTCTGACACGATTGAAGAGGAAGGTTTTAAGCACCTCAAAAACCTTAAGAATCTGACTGAGCTGCATGTAAACAGCCCGTCCGTTAGCGACAAGGCACTGAACTATATCTCTCGGGTAGAAAACCTTCACGTGCTTCAACTGCTCAATTCTGCCGTGACGGACACCGGTCTTGAGTGCTTGGAGAATCTATGCAATCTGCGGAGCCTTGATTTAAGCAATTGCAGCAATATCACAGACAGCGGTCTGGTGCATCTTGAGAAGGTTACATCGTTGCGCAGGCTTAAGCTTTTTTCAGAGGATGAAGAGCCTTACTCCCGCTCCCTCTTGATTCTTCATAATTATCCCTATTTCCCAAATCCCAGAGTAACTCGCGAGGGTGTGGAACGGCTGCAAAAGGCGCTTCCAGAATGCGAGATAATCTGGAAAGAACAAGAGTAAAAGGAAGTCAGGTTTATGTTGCACTCGTCAGAATCGAGATACTAAGGAGGATTGATGATAAAAAGGTCCCTTAAATTGGCAGCTATACTTGCGATTGCGACGTTCATATTTGGCTGCAAGAAGGAGACACAGACGTCAGAGGGGAAAAGAGAGTTTCGAGAGTTGGTTCTGGTGCGTGAGGCATATCCCCTGTTGGATACGCTTTACATCTCCAAGGATTATAAACCTCGACCTACGGATGTCATTGTGCTTGACGTTACCGACTGGGAGCCGGACAAGGATGCACTGGTTTTTGTGAGAAGTGGTGTAGATGTCACATACATAATACCTTACACTTGGCAGGGTGAAGATACCATTTATTACACATATGATGGAAGTTACTTGTGGATAAACCGCAGGCTTGTTGGGCTAAGTAATTGCAGATATGAAGCAGATTCAGTGGGTTCCCCCAATGACATTGTGACTTTGTTTGATGACGGGCAGATAAAACTGGACAGCTTGAAGAGCTACCCTAATGCCGCCACCATAGGTGTTTTTTATTCCCTGCACATGGGCAAGACCCCTACCCTTTTGGCCGTTTCCAATCTTATGAAGATACCGAAGGCCAAAGATATTGATCTTTATATTTCTTATAATGATATCTCCAATCTTGACTTTCTGGGTTTTGCCCTGGTGCCGAATCTCAAATTTTTAAAGGCGATACCCTGCGAGAAGGAGAACTGGGGCTTGAGTTTTCTTTGTCTGGCCAAGGGCCTGCGAGAGTTCTTTTTCTCCGCGCTAAAAATTACAAGCAAAGACTTTTCACGAATCGCACGAATCTCAAATCTTAGGAGACTGACTCTTGAGTCAGATACTATTGAAGAGGAGGGTTTCAGGCGCCTTAAAGCACTTAACAATCTGACTGAGCTGAACATAAACAGTCGTGCGATTGACGACAAAGCCCTGCGTTATATTTCCCAGATAAAAAATCTCCATGTGTTGCGTTTGATCAATACTAACGTAACAGACACCGGACTTGCGTATTTGGAGAACCTTGACAATCTGCGGAGCCTTGATTTGAGCAATTGCAGGAACATCACCGATAGTGGTTTGGTGCATCTTGAGAAGGTTACATCGTTGCGTAGGCTAAAGCTTTTTTCAGAAAAGGAAGACCCTTTCTTTGATCCCCACTTGCTTATCGTGGGGAATTACCCTTTCTATCTTCCCAACCCTCAGGTAACCCGTGAGGGCGTAGAGCGGCTGCGTAAAAACCTGCCCCGTTGCGAGATCGTCTGGTAATATGCGCTAGCCCGGAATTCGTCAGGTTTATATTGCACTCTTCAAGTTCAGGAGGATACTTAGTAGTAAAACTTGACTGACTACTCTTATTCAGGGAAAGGAGGAATTGTGCCCATCAATGACAAGGATTTAAAAGAACAGGTGGAGTTGACTGAGCGCCTTGGGAGACATGCAAGCTATCAATTGATGGCGCAGCCGGGAAGAAAGGTAAAGGTGAGAAACGAGGATAAGTACAAGAAGGTCTCAAGCTATGTTACCCGCGAGGGCCGCATCACCTTCTCGAAACCTGGCCAGGCAGTGGATGCGATGAAGAGTTTAGGGATAACGATATACTTGAAACTGGATAGCAGCCGATCTGTAAGTAAACCCGTGGAGTCTTTGCAACGTGCGGTTGGGGGCATCCTTAAGAATCCCTATAACGTTGGGGTACGACCTGATTATGCTAATATTCAGGATACCGACCCAGCGAAGAGAAAATCGGAGCGCATAAAGCTAAGAAAGGCAATCTGGCACGAGATTATTGAAGCGGCACTGCTTGCAATAAACGATAAGGTGTTCAATAATCCCGAAGGTGTTATTCTGCCTGCCGATGCTTTTGCCGACCAGTATGCCAAAAAGATAGCCTCCTCTAGTTACGATTACTCCTTCTGGCCCTGGGCCGGTGATGCAGCTTTCCCTCAGGATAAAAAGACCCAGGAAGTAGAACCCGTTCACTGGGAGGTATCGGATTGCTGCCCCGGCGAAATATTCATAACCTACGAATCTTTCCCTAAATCCTTAAAAGCCAGAATCCTGGACTATCGCTTCCGGTTGGTGAAGGAGTTAAGCGGCTCTCCCGGGAACGGCAGCATTGCCTTACCCCCCAATCTAGAACCAGGCACCTACTGGGTAGATGTAAACGACGGCTCGAAGATAACCAGAAGAGAGATGAGGGTTCTCTTAAAAAAACCTATCCTATGGGAGATTGAGTTGAGGGAGGAGTCAAAAGACAAGCCTTATCGAAATTACTTTAAGATTAGGCCTGCAAGCGGCTCCCAGTGGCCCATCGGGAAAGGCTTTGGTTTTAGCCTCTATTACCATCAAAACGTTAAGGATCGATTGGGCCGTCATCAGCTGGGGTATGTGAATGCAGGGATTGGCAGGACTGCCACGCTGAATTTAAAGCTCGCAAGCGGCAATGACCGTCCAATAAAACCGGATAAATCATATACTGTCTGGGCTTACGTCCAGGACCCATACCTTGACGATCTTCTGGTTGACGATCACGGCGCGGCACGGGCGGGTGTTTATATAAGGTGGGCGGGGCATTCCATGGCCAAGAAATAGGGCCCCCCTCCTTCTAGTATTTCAGGCGATGCCGGATACTTGACAACCCTCCTCCCATACCTACAATAGTTTACAGGAGGCGGCGATGAAGGAAAGATCTATCCTGAAGTTCGCAGCTGTCTTAGCATTTGTCCTCGCTGCCATGCTGGGCTGCAAGAAGGAGCGCTGGCTGCGCACCTACAAGAACGGGGTGTTTGAGGATTCAATCAACGTCACCGGCTGGGAGGTGAACGAGGATGTGGTCTGGCTTGGCGAACTCTACTACCCCTGGCAGGGGGAGGACTCCATTGATTACAGCGGTGGATATTACTTCTATAAAGGGAAGAAAGTGTTGGACGAGAACCCTGCTCCACTTCTAACTGTAAACGGTAAAACAGTAGGGATCGCAATCGATTGGCCCCTTGAAGTCTTTGCTATATATGAAGCTTTTGATTCTAGCAAGATTATAACAATTGACTACTCTGATCCGTGGATGGATGAACATAATTATAATCTGGCGACTTTGGAACGGTTTCCCAATCTGGTTGGGGTTCGGATTGATCTTGATTCAAGGACTGATCTTGAAAAACTTGACTCTATTTCTTCGAGTTTGAGATTATACGTCTTTTGCGATTACGCGACGGATGAAGCACTTGAATTCATATCGAGATACCCTAACATAAGGACGTTGGGTGTTAGAGAACGATGGGTGAAAGTCAGCCCCAATGGGGTTAAGCATATATGGAAGTTAAAGGAACTAAGATCTCTTGCAACACCCTACGGCTATCTGTTTAGAGGGTGGAATTCCAGACATCTGCCTAAGCTCAGAGAATTGTATTCCTCTGAGATAATCCTTTACTAATCATTTGTCAAACTCGTTCGGATATCAAAATCTAACTCGTCAGGTTTGAATGGACTTCGTCAGATGGCGGCTTGACAAGCCGTCTGGGTTGCCTACAATAGTTCACAAGGAGCGGTGATGAAGAAAAGATCTATCCTGAAGTTCGCAGCTGTCTTGGCGTTTGCCCTCGCTGCCATGCCGGGCTGCAAGAAGCAGCGCTGGCTGCGCACCTACAACAACGGGGAGTTTGAAGATTCAATCAACGTCACCGGATGGGAGGTAAACGAGGATGTGGTTAAAATAAACAGATATTATTATCCATGGCAGGGTGAGGATTCGATAAGTTACTCGTTCTATCTCCCTTCGTACGATACAACGATTTTTCCACCATATTCGTACCTTGTCGTAAATGACAGACTTGCCGGCGTAGACCCCTTTGATGTTCACATAGATAGCATGCCTTACAAAAGAGAGGTTCTTACGTTGATGAGGTATGATTCTAATTTCAAGCTTCTTCCGAACTTGACGATGATGGCAGTGAGGATTGACACCACAAATGATATTAAGGAACTTGACTCCATACCTCGAAAAATCAGACTCTATGTCAATATTACCTCTGATCTGCTCTCTAATGTCGATATTATCCCTGAGGTGTTCTCTAATATCGTGAGGTTTCGAAACATAAGGGTCCTGGAGATGGCTCTTACAGAAAAACATATCAAGGGCGACTTATCATGGACCCGCTGGTTATGTAGGATGAGGGGGTTGAGGAGGGTCACGATTTGGGTACCAGACGGAACAACTGAATGGGGAAAAGCCAGGATAGAATCCCGTCTTAGATGCTTGCCAAAACTTAGAGCCGTTGAGCTACCGGGATATTTTATTCTAGTAACAGGTTAATTTTTATGGAAGGAAGCAAAGAGTGCTATTTTGGGAGAACTCGCGAGTTGACTTGAAGCTCTAATTTTAAGATGTTGAATGAGACTTAAGGAGTGATAAAAACAGCAAATAAAGGAGGTCGAGGTGTGCCCGACTCAAAGCAAAACTTCCGGATCGTTAAGGTATCCGGATATAGACGAAGATAAAACCGAAATACTGAGGAAGCAAGTTGAGCTGTTAGCCAAGAACGTAAGCAAGGTCTTCAAGTTCTCTTTTAAGTTCAAAAGGCACGGTCCAAGATTCCAAGAAATAGACGAGATCGAGCGAAAAGAAGACAGGCTTGGATACGTTAGAAAGAAAGGCTATCTTGATTTTGAACAGATAGGGTTTTCCGAACCTGCGTTGTACGAGTACAGAGCCACGGTAAAATTATCTATCAAGCAAGCGCTGGAGTTGTTACAAGCCTATGGGGTCAATTTAGAGTACAACGTCTACCGCACTTGTAAGGTTAAAGACAAGGAAGGGAGGGAGAAGGTGGTGCCGTTTCCAAGGAAACCTACCAAAGAAGAACCGGGTACTCCCAGGGGAGGCATTTCTACTAGATTGAATACTCCAAAGAGGGAAGAAATATATTCCTATCCGCACATAAGGCCTCATACTACGCAGGTACTGGTATCTCACGAGTTTGATATTGCCGAAGGATGTTTCCCGGGGTGGCACGCAAACAGGGAAGACTATCTTACAATAAGAAAAGGTCTATGGCACGAGATAATGGAAACTGCATTAATCGCAATAGCGATTGAAGCCCTTTACTGTCCAAAGGATCTTTATTATAATTTATCCGATAATCCGGAGAACAACTTTGCCAATAATGCTGTAATGCGGGTACAGCGGGCGATGGAAGCAATCAGAGAAGACAGGCGGTTGTTTCTTTACTGGGCAGGCGACCCGCCGTTTGATTATTTAGAAGTTTCCGGCTACACCAGGGAAGCAGAAGCCAGGCGGCTGGAGGACGATGCAATCAGGCTTGAGGGGCAGGGCAACTGGGCCGGTGCAAGAGAGAAGTGGATAGAAGCTGAAGACGCATGGGAAAAAGCGCTGAAAGCATGGCAGGCCGTCCCCCGGCATCCAGGCAGATCAGAGCGGATAGACTCAGCCAAGACAAAACTTGCCGAGGTCAGGGAAAAGAGACTGATAGCCCAATGGGAAGGCGCGTCATGGAATGTTACGAGCACCTCCGCAGGCGAGATCAACATAAGATACAGCGCCTGGCCCGCCCGCTTCCAGGCCAAGATCGCCGACGTGAAGGGTCACGTCCTTGCCGCTTTCGATAAGCCGAGCGGAACCGGGGTCATCATCTGGGGTAAGGGCGAGAAGGCCGGGGTTTACTTCATCAGGGTTGAGGCAGAACGAATAGAACCAATGGTGCGGAAGATAGTTATACTCTGATGCTACTTCTCGGCCAGCAGCCGGTCAACCAGGTCGTCTGCTGACACCCCTTCGGCTTCGGCGGCGAACGAGGTTACCAACCTGTGTCTCAGCACCGGATGGGCCACCGCCCTTAAATCCTCCTCGCCAGGAGTCAACTCACCCCGCAAGACCGCCCGCGCCTTTGCCCCAAGGATAAGATACTGCGAAGCCCTCGGCCCCGCACCCCAGCTCACGTACTGATTTATATAAGTAAGCTTGTTCATCTTGTTCGGCCTTGTCCTTGCCACCAACTCCACCGCCTGCTTGATAAGTGCATCCGAAACAGGCACCCTGCGCATCAGCATCTGCAGTTCTAAAATCTCCTTCTTCGAGACAACCTCACCAAGTTCCGGCAGATAAGCCGAGGTGGTCTCCTTTACTATCTCCTCCTCTTCGTCTCCTGAAGGGTAATCCACAGGTATTGAGAACATGAACCGGTCAAGCTGCGCCTCGGGCAGGGGATAGGTTCCTTCCTGCTCGATGGGGTTCTGAGTGGCGAGCACACTGAAGGGCAGATCAAGTGTATACGTGATGCCTCCCACCGTAACCTGACGCTCCTGCATGGCCTGAAGCAACGCGGCCTGGGTCTTGGGCGGGGTGCGGTTTATCTCATCGGCAAGGATTATGTTTGCGAATACAGGTCCCTGGAGGAACATCATCTGGCGCTTGCCGGTGCGCTTCGACTCCTCGAGAATCTCCGTACCGGTGATGTCTGCTGGCATCAGATCAGGCGTGAACTGGATTCGGTTGAACTTAAGGCCAAGAACCTGCGCCAGGGTATTGACCATAAGGGTCTTGGCAAGACCGGGCACACCTATCAAGAGGCTGTGGCCTTCGCAGAGAAGCGAGATCATGATCCGCTCTATGACCCCCCGTTGCCCCACGATGACCTTGCCGATCTCTTTATCCAGCCTTTCCCTTGTATTTCGTAAGCGACGCAACAGCGTGTGGTCTGAGCCTTTAGGTGTGGATAAGATTTCACTCTTTTCTTCTCGGGATTTTCTCAACTTATGCTCCTGCGCGGTTTAAGGTGTTTTCCACCATTTCTGAGAAGTTATTCACATCGGGTGTTGGTAATTGGAGACGTTTTGAGGCCACTTGCGAATCGGTCCTTAACTGATTGATCGGTTTATCCTGACAGCCAGGGTCGAGGTTTGTGTTTTGGAACGTCCGGCATCGTCTCATTGTCCCTGGATATAGATACATCCTAGCCTTCGTTTTTATTTTCAAAAGCGGTGATCTTTTCCACCCGGCGTTCGTGGCGTCCGCCCTCGAACTCATTCTCCATCCATGTAGCAATCATCCTCTGTGCAAGCGCTTCATCAACCCCGGTGTCCGCTCCAAAGCAGAGCACGTTTGCGTTGTTGTGACGGCGGGCCATCTGGGCGTCCTTCTCGCTGCATACCTTAGCGGCGCGAATACCCTTCACCTTATTGGCGGCCATAGACATCCCTATGCCTGTCCCGCAGATGAGTATACCAAGTTCGGCATTACCATTGCTCACCAGCTCAGCTACCCGGAAAGCATAATCCGGATAGTCGGTACTTGTAGGATCTTCCGTCCCAATGTCAACTACATTGTAGCCTCTGCTCTCCAGCCATTTTGCAAGGGAGTTCTTGAGGGCAAAGCCTCTATGATCCGAACCGATAGCAATATTCATCGAATACTTCTCCTTAAACAATCCAAGTGGCGGTATTCACCCCAAGCGTCTGCTTCGCATCCGCTTGGGGACCCCGTAAGCGACGGTTCTTTTTGTAATCGCACTTTCATTAACCTTGAGTATACCAAGTGGCGGTGGAGGGATTTTTTGCCCCACGAAGCTACTTCGTATCTTCGCGGGGACCCCGGCGGATTATGATTGATACCCCACGACGTTGCTTCGCACCGTCGCGGGGACCCCGTCCGGTTGCCTGATGCCACTATCCTTAACATCATATGTGCCAAGTGGCGGTGGAGGGATTTGAACCCCCGACACGCGGATTATGATTCTGGTTACCGGAGTGCAAAGCCACCTAGCTACTAAACTTACATCTGCCCAAATCGGGGCTGTGTCAGCGGGTGTGTTAGCCACTGCCGTCCAGGATACTTTTCAGGCGGTCTCCTAAAGCGTTAGACGCTTCTCTGGCTGTTTCAGGCGGGGTGTGGACGTATCGCTTGGACGCAGCTAATGTGCGGTGCCCCATAAGCGCACGGATAGTGTATTGGTTCGTACCCAGCATGTTCAGAAGGGTTCCGTATGTATGCCTTAAGTCGTGGAAGCGAACGTCCTTGAGACCGGCTATCCTGCAAGCGGTGTTGAAGCTCCTTTTCCAATCGCCATATTCAGTGCCGTCAGCCTTGCAGAAGACGTATTCAGCGTAAGGGTAGTTATGCCTTAGTCCTGACAATATCTCCTGCAAGTAAGGGTTAATCGGGAAGTATAGCGGCTTGCGGTTTTTGTGCTCACCAGCGTGGATAGTTATCACTCCTGTCTCAAAATTAACTTGACTCCACCTCAGCTTCTGTAGATTACCTTTACGTAAACCGGTGAGGATAGCGGTTAAGACAATCTCATACAGGATCGGGTTGTGCCCTGCGTCTTTTCGTTCGCTTAACACCTTGCAGGCGTCAAGGAGCTGTATTATTTCTCCAGGTTCCAGGTAGCGTTCTCGGCCTGGGGATTCCCTAAGCTTCTTTACCTTCCTGACAGGATTCTCCTGAATGTAGTCAAGCTCCAGGGCATACTCCATAATAGAGCTTAGCATGGAGAGGTCACGGTTGACCGTTGGGGAGTTTACTTCCTGGGCACGCTTTTGCATATAGGTTCCAATCGCCCGCTTGTCTATCAGGTCAAGCCTCATAGAGCCAAGATTATTTATGAGCATCGGCATCCTGCGAAGATTCCTTGTGTAAGTGCTTTCCCTGTGCTGGCGTTTACTGTAGGCTAGATAGGTCTTAGTGAACTCTGCAAGCGTCGGGACTTCCTTTGCTTGTTGGTCTTCCAAGGCAGCCATAATTACACTCCGGATTTTCAATAGAGCCTCAGACTCTTTTCGAGTCTGCAGAGACCGGCGGATAAGCTTTCCGTCAATCATTACACGCACGTAGAGCATCCCGTTTTCCCTACGGTAGATGCCCACGTCTACGGTGATTCTATGCCCACCTGCCCCGATGTCAAGGGACTTAGCGTTTAATCGCCCTATCTCTCTTTCCTCACGTATCCTTTTGTGCCTCGATTCCCTTCGCAGTACAGGCTGACCCGTAACCATTTCCATTTTCTTCGCAAGGAGAATCAGCAACAATATGCCAACGGCTATCGCGATGATGAAAAAAATCTGTCGTTTACTAATTTGAATTCCCATTGTTAATATAAGAATAGTCCCTACTTCCCTCGTGTCAAGCCCCCTTGCACCTACCTTACGCCTAAGGTATCTTGTGATGCATTTATCAAGCTTGGGCGTTTTTTAATTCTTCTTCATTAAAACCGTATGTCGTGAAGTGATCGCAATCAGCAGGCTCGGAAGTGCGGAAGGAAAGAAAAGCTATAGAGCTGGAAGGGTATCATCAATATGGGATAGCAATAAACGTAGTGCCCTGAGTTTGCCGTATTTATTCCTTAATTATAGCTTTATCCAACCATCTTTTTTATTGCCCCAATAAACTTGTCCGTGTGTTTGATAAGTGACGTAGTTGCGCGACTTAATAATTCCTTCCCCTGGCAGTTATTTATGGACATTTTTATTCCCCTAAATCTAATCATCTCGAATAATAAAGTCTTGACCCAGGTTTTCTTGCCTTGTTCTTTGCGTATTTTGACAAGCCTAGCTTCCTCGTCTTCTGTTTTCTTAACCTCGTCCTCTATCTTCTTAAATTCGGTTTTCGCTTAAGCCTTATGACGCTTCTTAGGCAGGCAGCCCCGCCTTGCGCCTGCAGGTTAGTGCCAGACTATAACTTTTTTGCTTATGGTTAAGCTATTGGTCTGCAATCGAACAAAATACACACCCGATTCTAGATTAGGTAAAGAGAGGTAGTAATTCCCAGCCGCGCAGTTCCATACGGCCAGCACTGCCACCTCACGACCTGCAGTATCGTAAATGGTGATCTTCACAGGTGAATCTGAAGAAAGCGCGAATCTGATCGATGAATCTGAAACGTCAAGGGTTGGACTCAAAGGAGTAGGCTGTTCAGAGATTCCCGTCCATCTTCCGTTGGCGAAATCCTGATCGAACTCGCGGTGGGCCAGGGGGGAGTATGTGTAGGATGCCGGATCGAAGCTCCAGTTGGGGAGATTGGGGGAGACGGTGTAGGAGCCGCCGTTGTAGACCTCGATGGAATAGTAGCCGCCTGTATCGGTTAAGACCTCAACCGTGGTGTCGCCTGAGAGGGAGACGGGGATGCCATCCATTGAAGCGCCCGTCGAGTCCGTCACCCTGCCGGTGATGGTTAACGGCTGAGCTACCTTCATAACCAGCATGTCCCAGTTTTCACCGTTGTGGTGCGAACCGGCAAGGTAGATGTAGCCGTCGGCATCAACCTCGATTCCTTCTATCTCCTGCTTGCCTTCTAAGGTATCCACCCAGCCCCAGAGCATGTTACCGGCCGAGTCGGTCTTGACCAAGGCAGCGTCTCTCTCACTCCCTCTAACCTGATAGCCCGCAAGGTAGCAGTCAGATATCTCATCAAGCTTTATGTCCCGGCAATACTCGTTATGCCCGAGGTCGTAATTCTTACCCGGATCCCAAAAAAGGCGGCCTGATGTGTTCCATTTCAGGAGCAGAAAATCAATGGTGCTACCGGAAGCGATATCACCTGCATGAAACAAATATCCGGCATCGTTCATTACCAGAGCGAATCCCCTTGTGGCATTGTTATTGTAGAATCTTCTCCATTCTATATCTCCCTCAGGTGAAAATTTCCAAAGTGAACAACCAATCGATTTGCGGTCCCCAAGATAAACATACCCCAAGCTGTCTACGGTAATGTCGGTTACATCACCATCCAAGACACGTTGACTTGCATAATAAACAGCATCTCCTTGATGATTGTAGCCGTAAACGGTGGCATAATAACGTTCTAATCCGATATACCAGCACGCGGTGAATACTTTTTGCTCAGCAGTGGCGAGGATTCCTGCAACTTCTTCTCCAAGATTTTTTCGCTCCCACAAAAAACCACCATCCTCATCGTATAGGATTGTGCCTACTATGTTCTCGTCAATAAGAGCTGCTATGCCTAACGCTCCATCCCTTGTTGTTGTGACGGCAAAGCCACGTTCGTCACCTCCCTTGTCATAGAGTCTCGACCACAGGGAATCCCCCGATTTGGACATGACAATCATCCAAGAGTCATAATCTATACCAGGATTGGATTCTCCTATGATAACTACGCGATCAGTGGAATCCAAGCAGATTCCGTGCCCCATGTCAGTTTTCCCGCCGTCATAAATCTCTTGCCACACAGGGTAAGGACTTGCGCCTATAAAAAGCAGCATGGCCCCCATACCTAAAATCATGTCTCCTCCTTAGTTAGGTTTGAATCTAAACTCTTGTTACTCCAAGATTACTATCTTGGTAGTCTTCTTATAGTTATCCGTAACCATCTTAACGAAATAAATGCCGGATGCAAGTGTTCTTCCTGCTTCATCTTTGCCTTTCCATTCTTCGGAGTATCTACCTGCTTTCACTTCCTTATCCACGATGCATTTAATCAGCCTGCCTACAACGTCATAAGCTGCAATCTTGACATGGGTAGCGTAAGGAACCGAGTAGTTGATGAGGGCTATCCGACTTAGAGGGGTCAGTTGCTCCACGCGCAGACCAAACTGCAGAGGCCCTTCTTCTATACCTAATGGAGGAGTGACAGCGGTAGAATAGTAGCCGCGCGACTGGAAGACATAATCCCTCAAAGAGTAAGTGGTGCTGCTATCCACTTTGTCGAAGCTAAGTGAGATTTGTTCTTCTGACTGCAAAAAGACATGGAATGTGTCTCCAAAGGCGAGTTGCATCCTTACGTTATCTGAACCAGAGAAAGGAACATGTAGCATTGCTGAGTCCAGGGCGGCTTCTTGCTTGGACCAGCCGGAGCCTTCGAGCTTGACCAGAGCGATGCGGTCTATGAACGTGGTGTCGTTGCCGTGACACATGATGCGGAAGACCAAGCTGTCAACATCAGATACGTCAACCATCCACCGCGAGTGGTTCATGCGTCCGTAGGCCACGCCAAGCGAGTCCCATCTCCCGCCTTCGCCTGGTTCCTGAGGAATCGAAAGGTAGTTCTTTGGTGCAGGTGTGGGTCCAGACTCCCAGTTACCCATGCTCAAAAGAAGCCCTGTGTGCGCCCACTCCACCTCGTCGAACTTCACAATAAGGTAGGAGTTCTCCGGCCCGCCGTAGCTCAGCGTGTCCTCCCAGAGAACCTCGTCAAGCCGGTCGTTGTTGCCGTTATCCTTACAGTATGTCGGCGCGGCCATCTCCGAATAGACGTAGATGGAATCGTCCGCAGAGGTGGCAACCTGGGTGCCCTCGTCGTGATCCACCACCCAAAACTTGGCCTGATCAAGGTAGCTGATCTCGTTCGAGTTCTCTACGATGGCCATGTAGTAGTGGTCTGGCGAGTCGTTGAGTACGTCAAGCCTCAGAAGATCCTCGTCCATCTGCTGATAGTGCTCGGAGTGCGGCAGGATGGTATTGTTCTCAATGAACACGTGCCCGGGCTGGACGTTGGTATCCTGGTAGAAGAAGGTGTAAAGGTCAGGGCAACCGCCGTAATCATTCGGACAGCATACCATATACATATTAGATTTGGTGCCTACCACGCCTTCCAACTCCGTCGGCCAGGTGATGGTGTCGCCGCTGACATGATAGCCCACCTCCAGGAATCGAACACAGCAGGAGTCACACGGCATCGGGTGAGTAAAAGTATATGTTCTGCGGTGCGTCGGGTGGGTATCCACTGCGCAAACCCACTCCGTGTCATATGGGTTCTGTTTCCATAACTCCATCTTTGTGAGATCCCAGGGCTTGTAGTTCACCCATTCCCATGTAAGAACTGCGACCGGATTTCCTCCCCCACTTAACGATTGCGTGAACCCTGAAGCTACGGCGCTTTCTTTACACTCACCCCTAAGGTTCAACTGTGGCTTTTCGCCTTCTGTTATAGGATAGAACCTGAACAGCTTGCCTTCCCCAGGCGCGTAATCTTTCACAAGATAGAAGTAGCCGCCAGACTTGGTTAAGACATAAGAGCTATCAGGGTCACCAATCTCGATAACCGAAAGCCTGCTGCCGGTCGGAAAGTCCAGGACGAGGGTAATGGTTGCTGTGTCCATCTGGGCGATACCGTCACGGTTGACCACCATCAGATACTTGCCGTAGTCCCACCAGGGAGAATGAGGCTCAAAGAACCCCAGGTCAATGTAGCCTGAGTCCGTGGTGATGACGTCCTCCACGTAGTAGTGCGGGCAGGGGCTGCGCCACTCCGGTGCGGTCGAGTTCAACGAATACCCGTTTATCCAGTCCAGTTGCATAAGCTTGGAAGAGATGAGCTTGATTTCTGGGATGAGGGTATCGGCAAGGTAGTAATAGGTGTGATCATGTCTTGCAGTGTCGTTCGTATGCCAGTAAGTTGTTCCTCCAGTGCCGTTATTTAGATAATGATGATCTGAGTCTGGACTGCTTGAATCACCAAACGGATAACCCAGGTGATCGCGGATGCCTACATTAGCATCTAAGTCAATACTAGAGCAAGGGATTGCCGTGTTAGGGTATTCATCTGGTACGGATGAAAAAGTCCAGCCGTGGAAGAAGATACCTTTTGCACCGCGTGACAATGAAAGATAGGTGGCACATCTAATCTCTGGTGGACAAGGACGTCGAGACGCTCCAAAATCACTTGATAAATACCACGATAATTCAATTACCGATATTATGCGTCTCATTTGTCCGTCACGAAGATTAGTATTGCCGTATTCCTGCATGTACACTGCTGCGTAATGTCGCCCGCCTTTGTAATCTGGATGCCCGGCGTACAGCAAAAAGTCAAAGTTTTCCTGATCGCCGTAATTATAATAAGGTCTACACCAATAGTGGGAATAAGGGAAAAAAGCATCCAGGTCGGGCAGAGCTTCGAAGATATCGTATTCCCCTTCTTCTCCGTTAAGAAGAGGCGTAGGAGAGTTCTTGGCTATTATCATGCGGTCACCACCAAGGCTCTGCCAATCTATCTCGTCTCGAAAACCTTCGTGATCGCAACTTTCCTTGTACGGTGCCTTTCCTGTGAAGTAACTCTGGCTGTTACCTCTAAATACCCTGTCTACTGCCGCCCAGCACCCGCGCCAGGTGGACGGCGAGTTAAGTTTGCGGCCAACCGCCGGGTTTTCCGATATCAGATTAAAACCCCAGATGTAATCTAAGTCTTCACCGTTGTTCTGAACAAAAGAATCAAGATTGGCAACTGCATTGTCCGCTAACTTATGCCAATTCGTATCACCGTCAAAGGTCTCCCAGTTGTCATAATCCGTTCCTATACAGTAGAACTTATTCCAAGTAGTGTCCGGCCCTGAACCAAGAGATTTGCCGGAAGGTGTGAAATTCGTGGCTCCCCAACCAAAAGTGTACCGAACCCATGGTCGAAATAATGACGAGGCAGGTATATTCATGTTTAGTTGCCGAGTGTCGAAGTGATGATTAGTATCCGGACAAATCCCTGAAAATGTATCGCGTGTAAATGTACCGCTCACATAGTAACCAGCTGTGATGATGAGTATCATCTCTGAATCTGGATAGGTCTCGTGCCAAGGCTTGCACACCTTGTGAAGGTAATCACTTGTCCAGGGGTTATTTGGTTTAAGGTCTACTAGGTAAGTCGGCTTCGAATCCTCCGAGCCCAAACAGTTCACCCCGAGCGCCTCGATCAGGGCCTGTTCGCTTTGTTCCTGACCATTCCATTGCCAATCTTCAACATTACTATAAGGACAGTTTGAATCGCTAGGATAGCCAGTATGGTTCAATCCGGTAAGACCAATCGGGAAGAAATCGGATTTGTAGTAGCTTGCCTTGAGTAAGGCAACAACGCCAATCAAAGCTATGCAAGCGACTAAGAGCTTGCTGTGAAGTTTTAAGGATTTCATTTCGTCCTCCTCGTGCTAGCGAACCAGCACTACTTTGGCTGTTTTTAGTTGATTTTGATTATCCAACGCCTGAATGAAATACACCCCAGGCGGGTAGTTAATACCCCACGTCATGGCTCCCTCATTACCGTCACCTGTGATATGGTCAACCTTGCGACCTGAGACGTCAAAGACATTAGCATGGAAGCCTTGTGGGAGGTCTTTATAATGCAGGACTACGTAGCTACCGATTGAATGAGGCACGTTCCAGCCGTTGTCGGTTTCTACGATGGGGTTTTCAGAGATTCCTAGTAAACCTAATGAATCGGTCTTGAGTAAAAACAGATCGCCGCCCTGAACGCCGGTGGCAATAAAACCCTTATCCGGTGTTTCAGCCACGCAGTAGCTAAAACCACCCGAATAAGTTCTTTCCCATAAGGAATCCCCTTCATTGTCAACCTTAAAAAGCCACACATTGTTTAACGGGGTAATCCCTTCGTAAAGAAGGTTAGTTTCTATCTCCCCCGTAAGAATGAAATCAGAGTTTGTTATCTCTTGGAAGTGTTCACCGCCTGCATAATTACGAGTCCATAGGGTATCACCAGCTTGGTTAAATTTCAGCAACCCAAAGTTCGCTAAAGCAACATAGTCATTGGTTATTATTTGTTGTACGCAGTTACCGCCGTTATAGTCGCCCCACTCATTCCCCCCTTGGGTGTAATTCCACAGTGGGTTACCCAGTGAATCAGTTTTGAAAAGCCAAAAAGCTGCCCTCTCCTCACCATAGAGCGTATCTCCCAAAAGACCGGCCACTATAAAACCTTTATCTGCCGTTTGACGAACGAAGTAGCCCCTGCTATAAACCCAACCATCCAATAAATAAGTCTTCATCCAGATACTGTCGCCTGCGGAAGATGTCTTGAGTAGTTTGATGTAGCGAGGGAAACCTTGATTTTCACCTAACACAATAAAACCATTGTCTGAAGTCTGCTGCACACAAAAGCTGTTAATGCCTATATCTCTCATCCAGAGAGAATCACCTTGTGAGTTGGTTTTAAGCAACTTGAGGCTTCCGGCAACAATAAAACCACCATCTATAGTTTGCTCTATCCATGTACCTGGTTTACCCCCATAGGTGCGTTCCCATATTTTTTCCCCAGATGTGTCAACTTTGAGCAACCATAAATCATTCCCCTTGTAGCCGCTGACTATGTAGTTGCTGTCCTTGGTTACCTGCACACAGTAGCCTTTATCCTGAGCAGAACCGCCGTAGGTTCTGAACCAAGTTGTGGCTTGCCCGGCCTGCGGCAGGGCCAGTGCGGCAAGGGTTAAAACTAAGGAAAGGTTTTTCATGTCATCCTCCAATTGGATTATCCCCAAATGTTAAGCTTTTTATGATGCTTGTCAAGCATTGCGAAACAAACGTTCACTTAATCTTCTAAGTTTAAGCTGTCCGGCAGGCTGTCCAAGATGTCTGTAATGTCGGTAAATATGAGAATGTATATATGCTCAGGGTTGGCTGAGTCGCCGTCATCCATAAACGAAGGTATGCACACTCGGTACAAGTAATTGTTCTGATTGCGACATATAGTAGTATCAAAACTCCCGATATACCCAGGCACTGCATCCTCGCAGCCTATGCAGTTCACGCCAAGATTGAAGATGAACTTCCTTTCACTTTTGGGTTCCGTTTCCTAAGCCCAATCTAGGTCAATATTTTCATAGGGAGGTAAAGCCCTCATACGACGACACCACATACTACTAGAAGACAGTTTTTGCCATGCGCGAAACCATCCGCCCGATGGCCACGATAGACAAAGCCATAACCGCCTGGCCGATAGAATAACCGTCCAGGAATTCTTCAGCACCAGGATTGCACCGATCCCTTATCTGTCCCAACGGGTTTAGCCCTCTGTGTTTGTGCTGTGTTTCTCCGAGCACCCTTTTGGGCTGTGTCAGTAGGTGTGTTATTTTAGGGGTTCTTAGCCATTTTTGCACCCAAACGCCTACTTTTCAGGTGTGATAGGGTAAACCTTGCACCCGCACCAAGGGATACCTATATCCCTTGTAAGTGTTTGTGTTACAACGGGTTGCGCTCTACCGGGTAACGATTGAGAACTGGCGGTGGAGGGATTTGAACCCCCGACACGCGGATTATGATTCCGCTGCTCTAACCAACTGAGCTACACCGCCTTACGTATTTGCGTAACTTGTGGAGATTACCAAGTCTGGGCTTGAGGGGATTGCACCACTTTTGCACCAATTCCGTCTACGGCGGCCCTAAGCTGTTCCTCCGAGATATGGGTATACCGGGCACTCATAGCTATCGTCTTATGGCCCATGAGATGCATAATCGTGTAGGCGTTGTATCCCTTCATACCGAGATAGCTTCCAAAGGTATGGCGCAAATCGTGAAACCGGAAGTTCGCTACGCCTGCTT
>Ga0307428_1000278_pt1 | contig 38656 bp, 28 predicted proteins | sample SalMarWE160240MG_FD_202161 | JGI IMG/M metagenome (GOLD analysis project Ga0307428, IMG submission 202161) | Salt marsh sediment microbial communities from the Plum Island Ecosystem LTER, Massachusetts, United States - WE1603-240 | ecosystem: Environmental > Aquatic > Marine > Intertidal zone >...
CGGGCACAGCAATAGCTTCTAATGGCACAAGTACTGCTCATGTAGCTCTAAGTCTATCCGGTCAATCAGCTAATGATGGCGCTTCCAGGACATATAAGGTTAGAGCCACAAACGCTACTGGAGATAGCGCGGATAGTAATACTAATGCAGGTTATCGAGGCCCGGGTTCTTTAACCTATCAGTGGCAAAGAAGTGCTGCTGATAGCGATGCCGATTATTCAAATATAGATGGGGCAACTACTGCCAGTTACAATGATACGGGTGCTCCAGCAGATGGTAGTGGAAGATATTATAAATGCGTTGAGAATGCTATCGGTGCAGATCAGCAAATTTCCAGTGTTGATAGAGGATATAGGGCGACAGCTCTTCCCACTGTCACCACCCAGGCTGCCTCAAGCGTAGAAGCAACAACAGCAACTGGAAATGGGAATATAACTGCTATTGGCGGGGAGAACTGCGATATAAGGGGTATTGTCTGGGACCTGGCAACTCATGGAGACCCAGGTAATGTAGCCCCTGGTGCTTCAAGTTATGCCAACGATGTAGCGGAAAATGGTGACTTCGGAACGGGGGCATTTACCAGAAGCCTTACGAGTTTACCTACTAGTGATACAATATATGCCCGTGCCTATGCCCACAACTCAGCAGGATATGCTTATGGTGCCGAGATCAACTTCCTGACTAAACCAGCAGCTCCCACAAATGTAGCTGCTACTGATGGCGCTCATACTGATAAAGTAACCATTACCTGGACCAAATCTACCGGGGCTACAGGATATAAGGTATATGAAGGTATTAACTTATTAGATACCTTAGGTGATGTAGCTACTTATGATGATACTGCTGCAGCTGAGCCAACCATTACGGCGGGCACAGCAATAGCTTCTAATGGCACAAGTACTGCTCATGTAGCCCTAAGTCTATCCGGTCAATCAGCTAATGATGGCGCTTCCAGGACATATAAGGTTAGAGCCACAAACGCTACTGGAGATAGCGCGGATAGTAATACTAATGCAGGTTATCGAGGCCCGGGTTCTTTAACCTATCAGTGGCAAAGAAGTGCTGCTGATAGCGATGCCGATTATTCAAATATAGATGGGGCAACTACTGCCAGTTACAATGATACGGGTGCTCCAGCAGATGGTAGTGGAAGATATTATAAATGCGTTGAGAATGCTATCGGTGCAGATCAGCAAATTTCCAGTGTTGATAGAGGATATAGGGATACTGAGGCTAATACTACTCCGACGATTAGTTCGGTGAGTGATTATCCGGATCCAAGAGAAACAGGAAATGATATTACTTTTTCAGTGGATTGGAATGATGATGATGGAGAAGGAATTAAGATGTTGATTTGTAAAACCAGTAATTTTACACCTGGAGCTAGTCCCAGCTGTGATGATGGACAGTGGTGTTCTAATGATGATAATTATGACTCAACAGACCCTATTACCTGCCTCTATACCACCCAAGCAGAGGATATAAATGGCTCCAAAAATTATTATGCTTTTGTCTGTGATAATGAACCTTCTTGTTCTGATTATACTTCCGGCACCTTTACAGTTAAAGCAGTCGGTACTCCCTCAATGATAATAAAATAAAAGGTGGAATCAGGTTTAAAGGTGGAACGATTTTTAAATAGAATTAGGAATTATGAAATTGTTTCGAAGTTCGAAGTTAGAAATTGTTTCCCTTCGGGGGATTTCCCGTAGGGAGAAAAATTGTTAAAAGGTCAACTAATTAATTAAAAAATAATAAAATAAAAATATAAATTAACATTGTTAAATAGAAAAAAATTATGAAAATAACAACAAAAAAACCTTTGGAAATAGTTGAAACTTGTGATAGGGTTTCGAAAATTAGTATTTATCTTTTAGTATTTTTGCTTCCTATCTTATTTTTACCCTGGACAGCAAATGTTCTTGATTTTAACAAGCAGGCATTATTAATTGTTTTGGTTTTTGTTTCCCTCTTTGCCTGGATACTAAAGGTTTTAATCTCAGGCAAAGCCAATTTCAACCTAAGTTTGGTTCATATTCCAATAGCAGTTTTATTTTTAGTTTATGTCGCTTCAACAGTTTTCTCTTCGTGGAGATACGGAAGTTTCTGGGGCTGGCCTCAGGTTAATTCAGAAAGTTTGCTTAGTTTATTAGGTCTGATTTTACTTTATTTCTTAGTAGTTAATATTTTTAAAAAAAAGGAGATTTTTTATCTGACGCTTTCGTTAGTAGTTTCTGGCTTTTTGGCAATGCTTTATGGAACTCTTCAGCTCTTCGGCAAGTTTTTAATCCCTATTGGTTTTACTAAAGCAGTTTCCTTTAATACTATTGGGGGGGTAAATAGTTTAGCTGTATTTGCAGCTGTTTTGTTGCCTTTAATTATTATTTTAATCACAATAAGCGCTGAAAGATATTTAAGAATATTTTTTATAGCAGTTGCAACTTTGAGCGCTATTTTGCTGCTTCTGATAAATTTCTCAATTGCCTGGTGGTTAGTAATAGCGGGCTCTGCTTTGATTATTGCTTTTGGGACGCAAAAAAGAGATATTTTTGACGGTCGTTGGCTAATCTTGCCAATGTTCTTTTTGGTTTTGGCTTTGTTCTTTGGTTTTTTTAGGTTTCAGGTTTTCCCGCCAAGCGGGGAGCGGCCCGTTGAAGTTTTCTTAACTCACCGGGCAAGTTTTGATATTGCTTGGAAAGCATTAAGAGAAAGCCCGGTTCTCGGCTCAGGTCCCGGCACTTTTGTTTATAATTTCTCGAAATATAAAGATATTAGTTTTAATCAGAATTCTCTTTGGAGCATAAGATTTGAATGGGCCAGTTCAAAGTTCTTTACCATTTTAGCCACTTGCGGAATTTTAGGAGTTCTTTCATTTTTATCTTTGATAGGATTTTTTATTTTTTATGGAATAAAATTTTTGCTTGGAAAACCCAAAAAAGCCGGGGCAGGAGTTCCAAATAGAGATGAAGAAGGATTAAACAAAAAATCTTTCTGGCTTTTGGCTTTGGGAATTTTTATTAGTTTTCTGACTGTCAGCACCGCATATTTTCTCTATCAATCAAATCTTTCTTTGGATTTTGTTTACTTTTTGTTTATGGGAAGCTTTATTTCTTTGCTTTCCCCCGCCGTTAAAAAAGAAATTTTGCTAAAATCTTCTTCTTTAATAACTCTTGGCATTACCTTCGCTTTTACCGTGATTTTTATTTTCGGTTTAGGGCTTTTTATTCTTGAAGGGAAAAGATATGTAGTCGCAGTGAGTTATTTAAAGGGGCTAGGGAGTTGGCAGCAAGGAGAAAATGATAATACTTTAAAGTATTTGGAAAGGGCGGTCAGAGTAAGTCCAGGAGTAGATTTATATTGGCGGGAATTATCTCAGGTCTATCTCCAAAATATAAATGAAACAGCCGGAAGAACAGATTTATCTCAGGAAGAAATTGCCCGGAAGCTTCAGCTTTATATTGATAATGCGGTGAATTCTGCTAAGGCAGCCACTGATACGAATCCTCAAAATGTGGCTAATTGGTCAATTAAGGGTTTTATTTACCAGAATCTGATTGGGGTTGTTGGCGGGACAAAGGATTGGGCGGTGGATTCCTATAAGGAAGCCCTAAAACTGGAACCAAGCAATCCCTATTTTCCAACTCAAATAGGAATTGCTCTTCTAAATGAAGCAACTTTTTTATCGCAAGAAAAAACAGAAGAGAGAGAAAAAATTCTTGAAGAAGCTCAGGATCAATTTAGAAAAGCAATTGAAATGAAACAGGATTATGCTCCAGCTCACTTTCAGTTGGCGATGGTTTATCAAGCCCAAGGCAAGCAGGTAGAAATGATTGAAGAGCTTGAAAAAGCTAAGAGTTTTGCTCTTTCTGATGTTGGTTTGGCTTTTCAATTAGGGCTAATTTATTATCAGCAAAGAAATTATCAAAAAGCTCAAGCTGAATTTGAAAGAGCGGTTATGCTCAACCCTGATTATGCTAATGCTTTATACTTTTTGGGATTAACATACGATGAATTGGGAGAAAAACAACTGGCTATCAAAGCATTTGAGAAGATTCAAATTGCAAATCCCGACCATTCATTAGTGATTACGATTTTAAGCAATCTAAGGGCTGGAGAAAAGGCATTAAAAGCCGTAGTTGAAGAAGAACCGCCAGTTGTTCCAATTGAAGAAGAACATCCAGAAATTGAAGAATAACAATTAAATCCAAAATCCAAATGACAAATGTCAAATCAAGCCCAAAATCCAAAACTTAAAAATTGTCCATAATTAGTTATTGGGATTTATGATTTGAATGGGCATTGGGATTCGGTCCTTGGGGTTTTGCTTGTCAAGGTATTGACTTTTTTTCTAAAAGGATTAAAATAATTATTAACTGATGTTTAAATAATAAACAGAGATATTTTGTTTTAAAAATATCTCTTTTGGTACTTGTTTTTTCTTTCCCCTTTTTAAACATTTAAAAAAGATTTACCTCCCTAAAAATTTTGAGGGGTTTTTTAGCTTTTATGAATAACGTAAAAACTAAGAGTTTTTCTAAATCAAAGGTCTCTCTGCATCTGCCTTATTTGTTAACTCTTCAAAAAGAGAGCTGGCAGTGGTTTTGGTCAGAGGGGCTAAAAGATCTTTTTTCTGAAATTTTTCCTATTCGCGACCATACCGGTAAAGAGCTTGAACTCTGGTTTTTAGATTATAAACTTGATGAGCCAAAATATAAAACTGATTTAGAGGCAAAAAGGAATAACGGTTCTTACGAAGCATCTTTACGAGTCAAAGCAAAGTTAGTTAATCTCAAAACCGAAGAGGTTAAAGAACAGGAAATTTTTTTAACTGATTTCCCCTTGATGACAGAAAGGGGAACTTTTGTTGTTAATGGAATTGAAAGAGTGGCAATCGCCCAACTTATTCGCTCCCCCGGAGCTTTTTTTAATCTTCAGGAAACCAGAGGAAGAAATCGTTTTGGCGCTAAAATTATTCCTAATAGAGGAGCTTGGCTTGAATTTGAAACCGACGCTTCCGGATTTATAGGGGTAAAGATTGATAGAAAAAGAAAAGTGGCAGCAACTACTTTATTAAAAGCGCTTTCCGGTTTAAATAATAAGCAGATAAAAGAGATTTTCCAGGATGTGGACCGAGACCAGGAAATAAAATATATTGAGGAGACCTTAAAACGAGACCTAACCCAGGATCAACCGGAGGCCTTGGTTGAAATCTATAGACGTTTAAGGCCGGGGGATTTAGTAACTCCCGATACGGCAAGAGAATTGATTGAGAGCGTATTTTTTAATTTTGGAAGATACGATTTGTCCAAAGTCGGCAGATGGAGAATGTGGCAGCGCCTGCCGGCGCTGCGCGAAATTAGGCGAAAGAAAAAGGTTGAAGAAAAAATTACTCCAGAAGATAGAATATTGAAGCCGGAAGACATAATAGAAGTTATCCGGGAAATTATTAGATTAAACAATGATCCTGAAGCTAAGGCAGATGAAATTGACCACTTGGGAAACAGAAGGGTAAGAACCGTTGCTGAATTTCTCCAAAACAGGGTCAGGGTGGGGTTAATGAGGATGGAAAGAATTGTAAAAGACAAAATGTCCACTTTAGATGTTAGCACTTTAACCCCGGTTCAAGTAATTAACCCCAGGCCGGTTATGGCGGTTGTTAAAGAATTCTTCACTTCTTCCCAGATATGCCAATTTATGGATAATGAAAATCCCTTAGCTGAGTTAGAACATAAAAGAAGATTGTCGGCTACCGGGCCAGGAGGGTTAACTCGGGAAAGAGCGGGGTTTGAAGTTAGAGATGTTCAACCTTCTCATTACGGAAGAATTTGCCCAATTCAAACTCCTGAAGGCCCTAACATTGGATTGGTTAACCACTTAGCTTCCTTTGCCGAAGTTAATTCTTACGGATTTATTGAGACGCCGTATTTTAAAGTGGAAAATGGAAAAGTTACATCTAAAATTAAATATCTCAATGCTTTTGAAGAAGAGAAATATAATATTGCTCACGGCGGTGAAGCGATTAATGACAGAGGAAATATTATCCATAAAAAAGTTGAGGCAAGAATAAAAGGAGAGCCAGGATTAATTGATAGGAATAAAATTGACTTTATGGACGTTTCTACTGAGCAATGTTTTTCCGTTGGAACATCTCTCATCCCCTTTTTACAAAATGATGATGCAAATCGAGCTCTGATGGGTTCAAATATGCAGAGGCAGGCAGTGCCTTTAGTAAAACCCGAGGCGCCTCTGGTTTGTTCAGGGGTAGAGGAGAGAGTGGCTAGGGATTCAGGCCAGGAAGTAATTACTGAGGAAGATGGGGAAGTAATTGAAGTTGATGCCGGCCATATTGAGGTGAAGCAGAATAGCCGGAGGAAAAGTTATGATTTGAGAACCTTCGTTAGAACTAATCAATACACTTGTTTCCATCAAAGACCGGTAGCTCAAAAAGGGCAAAAAGTTAAAAAAGGAGATATTTTGGCAGACGGCGGAGCAATTTCTCAGGGGAGATTAGCCTTGGGTCAGAATGTTTTAGTTGCTTTTTTGTCCTGGCAGGGATTAAACTTTGAAGACGCAATTATTATATCAGAGAGATTAGTAGAAAATGATTATTATACTTCAATTCATCTTGAAAATCTCACTTGCGATGTCAGAGAAACAAAATTAGGACCAGAAATTACCACTTGTGACATCCCTAATGTTTCGGAAGAAAAATTAAAAGATTTAGACGAAGAAGGAATTGTCAGGGTTGGAGCTGAAGCTGGACCGAACGATATTTTAGTTGGTAAAATCTCGCCAAAAGGAGAGGCGGGTTTAACTGCTGAAGAAAGATTGTTAAAGGCAATTTTTGGAGAGAAAGCAAGAGACGTTAAAGACACTTCTTTGCTAATGGAGCATGGGAAGCGAGGGAGGGTGATTGAAGTAAAGGTTTTCTCCAGAGAACAAGGACATAAATTGGATCCTGGGATTATAAAGAGAATTGAGGTTGAGGTGGCGGTGGTTCGGAAAGTTCAGGCCGGAGATAAATTGTCTGGCCGCCATGGAAACAAAGGAGTAATTTCTAGAGTTATGCCAATAGAAGAAATGCCCTTTTTAGAGGATGGAACTCCAATAGATATTATTCTAAATCCTTTGGGCGTGGCTTCAAGGATGAATATCGGACAGATATTAGAAACTCACCTTGGCTTAGCTGCTAAAAAATTAGGATATGTGGCGATATCCCCGGCTATGGCTGGCGCTGTTGAGGCAGATATTAAAGAAGAATTGAAAAAGGCGGGTTTTCCAGAAGAAGGAAAGCTTACTTTATATGATGGAAGAACTGGTCTTCCATTTTTTGAAAAGATTACAGTTGGTTATATTTATATGATGAAGCTAATCCATATGGTTGAAGATAAAATCCATATGCGTTCAATTGGACCTTATTCTTTAATTACTCAGCAGCCATTGGGTGGTAAGGCTCAGTTTGGAGGTCAGAGATTCGGAGAGATGGAGGTCTGGGCTTTAGAAGGATACGGAGCAGCTAATATCTTGCAAGAGATGTTAACCATAAAGTCAGATGATGTTTTAGGAAGAGCGGCAACTTATGAGGCGATTTTGAAGGGAGAGCCAATCAAAAATCCAAGCATCCCGGCCTCATTTAACTTACTTGTCAACGAGCTTAAATCTTTGGGGCTTAGTATTGAGGTGAAAGAGAAAGGGAAAGGAGGAAAAAACAAATAATTAAAAATTAAAAATTATTACTATGAGGGTTCAAGATTTAGAAGCAATAAGAATAAAACTTGCCTCTCCAGAGGAGATTTTGAATTGGAGTTACGGTGAGGTTACTAAACCCGAAACCATTAATTATCGAACCCAGAAATTTGAAAAAGATGGTCTTTTTTGTGAAAGAATTTTTGGTCCGGGAAAAGATTATGAGTGCTATTGCGGTAAATATAGAAGAATTCGTTACAAAGGGATAATTTGCGATAGATGTGGGGTTGAGGTAACAAAATCATCGGTGAGGAGGGAAAGAATGGGGCATATAAAATTAGCATGTCCGGTTTCTCATATTTGGTTTTTGCGGGGAGTTCCTTCAAGAATAGGAATGGTTTTAGGCATTCCTATGCAGCAGTTGGAAAAAGTAATTTATTTTGCAGCCTACATTATTACTAACGTTAATAAAGAGGCAAAGGAAAAAACTTTGAAGGAAGTTGAGAAAGAATATAAAATTAAAACAAAAAATAAAAAATCCTTGATAAAGTCGGGACAAAAAATAAAAAACAAAAAAGAATTAAAAGCCGATTTAGAGGAATTGAAGGTGGCGAGGAACAAAACAAGGGAAGAGATTTTAGGGATTAAGCCCTTAAGAGTTTTTTCTGAAGTTGAATATTATGATTATTCTTTGAAATATGGTGAAATCTTTGAAGCGGGAACAGGAGCTGAGATCTTAAGAAAGATTTTTGAGAAGGCCGATTTAAAAAAAGAGATTAAGAATTTGAAAAAGGAGGAAGAAAAAGCAACGTCAATATCTCGAAGAAAAATTTTAAGGCGTCTAAGGTTTTTAGAGGGTTTGATTAAGGCTGGCATTAAACCTGAATGGATGTTTTTGACCGTTATTCCTATCTTGCCTCCCGATTTAAGACCGATGGTTCAATTAGATGGCGGTCGTTACGCTTCTTCTGATTTAAATGACCTTTATCGGAGGGTAATCAATCGAAATAATCGCTTAAAATACTTGTTGGAGATCGCTGCTCCGGAAGTGATTGTTAGAAATGAAAAAAGAATGCTCCAGGAAGCGGTTGATGCTTTGATTGATAACGGGATGAGAAAAGGAATTTTGACTACGGCTACTACCGGAGGAAGAAGGTTATTAAAATCTTTAGCTGATATACTTAAAGGGAAACAAGGGAGATTTCGCCAGAATCTTTTGGGAAAGCGAGTTGATTATTCGGGGAGGTCGGTAATTATTGTCGGTCCGAAATTAAAACTTCATCAGTGCGGACTTCCCAAGAAAATGGCTTTGGAATTATTTAAACCCTTTGTTATTAAGAGAATTTTAGGTAAAGAACTTGCCTATAATGTTCGGGGAGCTTCAAAATTAATTGAACAGGGAACCGATGATGTCTGGGCAATTTTAGAGGAAGTGGTCAAAGATAAACTGGTTTTGCTAAATCGCGCCCCTACCCTTCACCGTTTAGGAATCCAGGCATTCCAACCGGTTTTGATTGAAGGAGAATCAATTGAGGTTCACCCTATGACTTGTAAGGCATTTAACGCTGATTTTGACGGAGACCAAATGGCGATCCATCTTCCTTTAAGCGAAAAAGCTCAAAAAGAAGCAAGAGAGATAATGTTGTCTACCCTTAATTTACTAAAGCCCGCTACCGGCGTTCCTGTTGTAGCTCCTACTCAGGATATCATCCTCGGCTGTTATTGGGTTACTAAAATAAAGAAAGGAGCAAAAGGAGAGGGAAAGAATCTCTCTAGTCCAGAAGAGGCAATTATGGCTTATGAGTTTGGCGATGTGGATTTACGGGCTCGCGTTCGTGTGCGAATACAAACTATTTTGACAGAAACATCTGTTGGACGTATTTTATTTAACGAAACTCTGCCCGAAGATCACCTTTTTGTTAATGAAGTAATAAATTCAAAAAAATTAGAGAAAATAGCGGGTGAGATTATTGAGAAATATAAACAGGAAATAATTGAGGATACTTTAGATAAAATTAAAGATTTGGGATTTGAAAGCGCTACAATTTCTGGAATAACTTGGGGGATGGATGATTTGATTGTTCCTCCGGAGAAAGAAAAAATTATTAAAACTGCTGAGAAAGAAATTGAGTTGATTGAAAATCATTTTAAAAGAGGTCTGCTTTCCAGAGAAGAAAAAAGCAGTAAAGTAATTGAGGTTTGGACAAAAGCAAAATCAGAAATTGAGAAATTACTGCCAAAAACCTTGCCTGAAATGGGTTCAGTATTTTCAATGGTTGATTCGGGGGCAAGAGGGTCTTGGACTCAACCGGTTCAAATGGCGGGAATGAAAGGATTGGTAATTAATCCAGCCGGCCAAATTATTGAGTTGCCGGTAAAAAGCTCTTTTAAAGAGGGGTTTGATGTTTTGGAATATTTCATTTCTACGCATGGGGCAAGGAAAGGAACAGCAGATACAGCTTTGCGGACTTCAACTGCCGGGTATTTAACAAGACGTCTTGTTGATGTTTCTCATGAAGTGGTAATTTCAGAGGAGGATTGCGGAGACCAGGACGGCTTTGAAGTATTTCGACAAGATGCTGATGAATTAGGCCAGGACTTTGTCTATAAGATTGTTGGCAGAGAGGTCTTAGAAAGCATAAGGGGTATTATCAGGAAAGGAGATATAATTAATTGGAAAGCGGCAAGAAAAATAAGTGGGCAAGGAATTAAAAAAGTTAAGATCCGTTCGCCAATTAGCTGTAAGTCAGTCCGGGGAATTTGTCAGAAATGTTATGGTTGGAATCTTGGGGTAAATAAACTGGTCCATAAGGGGGAGGCGGTAGGAATTGTTGCTGCTCAGGCAATAGGAGAACCCGGTACCCAGCTAACGATGAGGACTTTTCACACCGGAGGAGTGGCCGGCGGCGGCGGTGATATTACTTTTGGTCTTCCCCGAGTCCAAGAGATTTTTGAGGCAAGGATACCCGGAGGAAAGGCAGAAATTTCCCGGGTTGAAGGGAAGGTATTAGAAATAACCCCGGAGAGGGTAATTAGGATTAAATCCAAAGCCCAAAAATCAAATGTCAAATCAAATCCAAAATCCAAAGGGGCTAAAAAAGACGGAATTATTGAGTATAAAATATCTCTTAAAACAGCAGTTTTCGTGGAAAAAGGGCAAGATATCAAAAAAGGACAGCAGCTTTGTGAAGGGAGTTTAGATTTAAAAGAACTATTTAAAATAAAAGGCAGAGAAGAGACCCAGCGGTATGTCTTGGAAGAGATTCAGAAAATTTATGTTTCTCAGGGGGCAGTTATTCACGATAAGCATGTTGAAGTGATAATTCGCCAGATGTTTTCCCGAGTAAAAATTAAAGAAGCGGGAGATAGCGCTTTTACAATTGGAGAAGTTGTTGAAAGAGCTAAGTTTCTTGAAGAAAATGCTAAATTAAAAAAAGAAAAAAAGGAACTGGCAAAAGCAGTTACTGTTCTTTTGGGGATTTCCCGAGTATCTCTGACCACTGATTCGTTTTTGTCTGCCGCTTCTTTCCAAGAAACCTCCAGAGTTCTAATTAGAGCAGCTCTTGAAGGAAAGGAGGACAAATTGCGAGGACTTAAGGAGAACGTGATTATCGGGAAACTCATTCCCGCAGGAACCGGGTTTAAGAAATAAGAACCTGCCTCGCTAACGCTCGACAGAACCTTGAATGTTTGCCCTTCGGGCAAGCCATTGTCTAAGAACCTGCCTCGTTAACGCTCGGCAGAACCTTGATTTGCTAAGGTTAAATATATAATCTTGAATTAAGAAATTTTGAATCCAAAATTAAAAATTAAAAACAAAGAGCTTGGCTCTTTGTTTTTAATTTGACAGTATAGTGATATAATAAGACAATGAGAAGACATAACAAGGCATTTACTCTAATTGAAGTATTAATGGTAATAACAATTATTGGCTTGTTGGCAAGTATTGTTTTGATAACTACAAAAGGAGCCAGAGAAAGAGCCAAAATTGCCAAGAGTCTTAATTTTGCTGCCCAAGTCCATCACGCTCTCGGAGCTTACACGGTAGGAATATGGGATTTTGATGAAGGAAGTGGAACTACAGCAAAAGACACCAGTGGTAATGAAAACAACGGAACAATTACTGGAGCTGAATGGAAATGCGCCAGTGATGATTCAAACTATACTCCGTCTGGAAAGGGATGTTCTTTATATTTTGATGGAACCAATAATGATCAAGTTAATATCTCTGGCACAGAAAAACTTCCATTATTTTCTTTATCAGCTTGGGTTTATAATGAAGAAGGAGGAGATTACAGTCATTCTATGCTTAGGAATTTTTGGGAAATTACAAACACCCGGGTTTGTTTTTGGTCATATGACTTCGCTAATGATTACTGGAGATGTAGCAATTTAGGCTCTGTGCCTTATGATAAATGGAACCATATTGTTACTGTATGGGACGGTTCGGTGATTAGTCATTATATCAATGGTCAACTTGATTGGAAGGATTCTAACCCTTCATCTGGAACAAGCCAAAGTTTTTATAATATTGCAGGATATTCAACTAGAAAGTTTAAGGGTTTTCTTGACGAAGTTTATATTTACGCAGAAGCTCTAACTTCAGCCCAGATTAAGAAGCTATATGTAGAAGGAGCGAGGGAGAAAGGATTAACGGTGAAATAATTTTTAATTTTCAATTTTCATTGAATTGCAACCCTACGGGAATTCTCTCGCTTCGTTCGATCCAGCAATGACTTAATTTTCAAACAGTTTGTAAATTGAAAATTTATTCATTGATTGTAAATTGAGAATTAAGGTCGTGTCCAAAACAAAAAAAAGAAAATTTAAGAGGAAATTCGACAAGGAGAAAAAGAAGAGATTTGCTTTGCCTCAAGAAATTAAGCATATGATTTTAGGTGTGATTTTGATTTTACTGGCAATTTTAGTTGCTTTAAGTTTTTTTGAGAAAGCCGGCAAGGCGGGTTTATGTTTTATGAAAGGAGCTAAGCTCCTAATTGGTAATACAGTTTTTCTCATTCCCTTAATTTTTGTTTTAGCGGGTATTGCTTTTTTGATATATCGGAGCCAGCGGAAACTTCTTGCTTGGCCTATAGTTTTAGCTGTTTTAATTTTAATTTTAGGGCTCACCGGAATTTTAGGTAGTTTTAATCCTCAAAATATGAGAGGGGGCTGGTTAGGTTATGTTTTAGGCTGGCCTCTTTTAAAGTATTTCGGATTTTGGGCAACCCATCTTATATTTTTAGCTTTGGTTATTATCGGGGGTTTAATTTTCTGGCAATTTTTAGGCAGGTTTCTTAAGAAAGAAAAGCCCGAAGCTGCTCAGGTTCCGGGCAAACCTCCTGTTTTTCCAGAAAAAGCGGAGGGGAAACCCTCCATTATTAAAAGAATTTTTACTCCCAGATTTAAAGTTAAAGAAATTCCTGGTTTTGCTCCCAAGGAGGTGGGACAATCTGAAACTCCCGTCTTGGCGGGGATGAAGTTGGAAGCTAAACCAATAGGTAAAGATACTGTTTTTTCTTATCAACCTCCCCCTTTTAATCTGCTGGAGCCCGATCATGGAGCTCCTGCCGGCGGCGACACCAGAATAAATTCAGTCATTATTAAAAAAACCTTACAGAACTTTGGTATTGAAGTTACGATGTCGGAGATAAATACAGGCCCGACTGTTACTCAATATACTTTGAAGCCAGCCGAAGGAGTGAAGCTATCTAAGATAACGGGACTTTCCAATGATTTAGCCCTGGCTTTAGCCAGTCACCCAATTAGGATTGAAGCTCCTATCCCAGGAAGGTCTTTAGTAGGGGTTGAAGTTCCAAATAATGTTCGGGCCCGGGTTAGATTGAGAAATTTAATTGAAAATCCTAATTTTCAAAAATCTCCATCAAGCTTGGCAATTGCTTTAGGAAGAGATGTTTCAGGTGCTCCTATTTATACGGATTTAGCTAAACTGCCTCATCTTTTGGTAGCTGGCAGTACTGGCACTGGAAAAACCATTTTTCTCAATTCTTTGATTTTGAGTTTGCTTTTTCAGCCCAGCACTCCTACTAAGAGCGCAGGCCCAGAAACTCTAAGATTTATTTTGGTAGACCCTAAAAGAGTTGAGTTTCCGGTTTATAATAACCTTCCTCATCTTTTGTGCCCAGTGATTTATAATGCGACCAAAACCATTGCTGCTTTAAAATGGCTGACCGGCGAGATGGAAAGAAGATTTGATTTATTATCGGAAGTTAGAGCAAGAGATATCGCTTCGTATAATGGGATAGCTTTAAAAAACGGAACTGATCCATTGCCCTTTATTGTTCTTATTATTGATGAGCTGGCTGATTTAATGGCAGCTAAGGGAAGAGAGATTGAGGCTGGGGTTGTTAGATTAGCTCAGATGGCTAGAGCGGTTGGCATTCATTTGATAGTAGCTACCCAGAGACCATCGGTGGAAGTAATTACCGGCTTGATTAAAGCAAATATAACATCTAGGGTTACTTTTCAAGTTGCTTCTCAGGTTGATTCTAGAACGGTTCTGGATACAGCCGGTGCAGAAAAACTTTTAGGTTTGGGAGATATGCTTTATATTTCAGCAGAAGTGGCTAAACCCAAAAGAATCCAAGGGACTTATGTTTCAGAAAAAGAAGTGAGAAAGGTGGTTAAGCATATAACAAAAGTTGAGGAGTTAAAGCCCTCGGTAGAAATGGAAAACCAGTTAATTGAAGAGTTAGAGAAAGATTTAGGGGAAACAAGGGCTTCGGGAGCCGGGACTCTTTATGGCGAGGATGACCCTCTTTATGAGGAAGCAAAAAGGATGGTTATTGAAGCAAGGAAGGCCTCTGCCTCTTTGCTGCAGCGGAGATTACGGATTGGTTATGCCCGAGCAGCCAGGTTGATTGATATTTTAGAAGAAAAAGGTGTGGTCGGGCCTGGGGAAGGGGCTAAGCCAAGAGAAGTATATGGAGATACGGAGATTCAGCAGGTAGAGAGCGGGGAGCCGGAAAATTCAGAAAACGAGGATGGATGGGAAAAAGTTTGACATTGTTAATTGATGACTGTCGTCAACAGGGTCTTGAGTAAAAGATTTAAATAAGTTAAAATAAATTGTATGGTAAAGAAAAAGGAGAAAAATCCGTTGACTGGCGGAGAAAAAAAGAATTTGCAAGAAGCAATAGATGAGATTAAACAGCGTTTTGGCGAAGGGGCGATTATAAAGCTTAAAGAGGCCAGAGCGGTTGATGTTGACGCTATTTCTACCGGTTCCATTTCTTTGGATTCAGTTTTGGGAATAGGCGGAATCCCCCGAGGGAGAGTGGTTGAGATTTATGGGATTGAATCAACAGGAAAAAGCACTTTGGCTTTGCATATTTGCGCTGAGGCCCAGAAAAAAGGAGGAGCGGCTGCTTTCATTGATGCCGAACATGCTTTGGATCCGGATTATGCCAAAAGGATTGGAGTTAATATTGATGACCTTTTGATTTCTCAGCCAGATTCAGGAGAGCAGGGCTTGCAGATCGTTGAAACTTTAGTAAGGTCAGGTGATGTTGATGTTATTGTCGTTGATTCTGTAGCTGCCTTAACTCCAAAAGCAGAGATTGCCGGAGAGATGGGCGAATTTCAGATTGGCCTCCAGGCTCGTTTGATGAGTCAAGCGTTAAGAAAACTTTCTGGGATCATTGCCAAAACAAAAACAGCTGTTATATTTTTAAATCAAACTCGGATGAAAATCGGAGTGATGTGGGGAAATCCGGAAACTACACCAGGAGGATTAGCTTTGAAATTTTACTCTTCGGTTAGGATTAATTTGAGAAGAATTGCTCAGATAAAACATGGGGATGAAATTATTGGCAGCCGAATTAAGGCAAAAATAGTTAAAAATAAAGTAGCTGCTCCTTTTAAAACCACTGAGTTTGATATTTACTATAATGAAGGCATCTCTTATTTGGCAGATATCTTAAACACCGGTTTAAAACAGGAAATTGTAAAAAAAGCAGGCAGTTGGTACCAATATGAAAATACCAAATTAGGGCAGGGAATGGAGGGCGCTAAAACATTTTTAAAAGCGAACCCTGAAATAACGAAAAAAATAAAAAAAGCTATTGTAGAACAAATTTGATTGGATATTGGATATTGGATAACAAAAAACAGCCTTAGAGCTGTTTTTTTGTTTTTACTTCAATATTAAATATTTAATATCTACTTTGTCGTATAAGGAAGTAATCCAAAATGTCTTGCTCGTTTTATTGCTTTCGCGAGCTGACGTTGATGTTTAGAGCAAACTCCGGTTCTTTTTCTTGCTCTGATTTTACCCAAGCCGGAGATAAATCTTGAGAGAAGCTCTGTGTTTTTAAAATCAATTTCTTTAATATTTCTTTGGCAAAAGTGACAATCCATAATAAAATAATTTTCAATTTTTAAATTTAAGAATATATATTTATACCTTAGCAAATCAAGGTTCTGGCGAAGCCAGGTTCTTATTCTCAATTTTCAAAAAGGGATATCTTTTACGTCTATCTCTTCATCTTTGTTTTCTGAATCTTCGGCAGTAATGGGTTTTCCTTCTTCAATAATTGGAATTTCTTCCTGAGGTGTTTCTTTTTGGGGCTGATTTTGGTTCGGAACAGAGGGTTCGGGAGAAGTCGTTTGAAAACCGGCCTTTGGCTGGTCAGTCGTAGGCTGAGAGGCGGTTCTTGGCCCCAATTGTAATCTTTCAGTAATAATTTCTGTTCGGTATTTTCTATTCCCAGAGGAATCCTGCCAGTTTCTGGTTTGAAGCCTTCCTTCAATTAGAACCATTGAACCTTTTCTTAAGTATTGTTGAGCAATTTCTGCGTTTCTGCCAAAGGCAACAATATTATGAAATTCGGTTTGTTGTTGTTTTTGTCTGTCTTTATTATAAAAGATTCTATTAGTAGCTAGACCAAAATTAACTACAGATTGACCCGAGGGCAGGGCTCTAATGATTGGGTCTGCAGTAAGATTTCCTAAAACAAAAACTTTATTTAAATTCATATTTAATTATTCACTGAGGATTTCTTCTATTTTTTTATCAATCTCTTTTAATTCGACCTTTTTTGGTTTAGTTATCTTTGGAGGAACCTTGCTTGCCAGCCCGAGGTTGGTCTTCGTCTGAGACGGATCTGCCTGAGGCTGGCGCCTTAGGCGGAGAGTTTTTTCAGGAGCTTTTTTGGTTAAAATTATATAGCGGAGAATTTGGTTTTCAGATTTGAGTTTTTTCTCCAAATTCCCCAATTTTTCAGGGCTTAAAGAGAAATTTAAAGTTACTAAAAAAGCTTCCTCTTTTTTCTTTATGGGATAACCCAGTTTTTTCTTAGAGGGTCCAGTTGTTTTTTCTAAAGTGCCAGTTTCTTCCTGAATGAAATTGCTTATTTTTCCAGAAAAAATCTTTAATTCTTCTTCAGAAAGATCCGGCGAAATAAGATAGGTTAGTTCGTAAAGTTTCATATTAATTCAAGATTATATATTCATACTTTGAATTTTAATATATCTCCGTCTTGAATAATGTATTCTTTCCCTGCTGTTTTTATTTGGCCTAATTCTTTTGCCTTAGTCCATGCCCCCACACCAAATTTTGGTAGCGAGGGGCAAGAACCTGTTTCAACTAATTTTTGCCAAGGAATTACTTCTGCTCTAATAAACTTTTCTTTGAAGTCAGAATGGACTTTGCCCGCAGCTTCAAGGACATCGGAACCCTTTTTTAAAGTCCAAGCCCGAGTTTCTTTTCCTCCTGTTATTGTGAAAAAAGTAATAAGATCAAGAGTATTATAGCAAGCAAGAATTAATTGGTCAAGCTTTGACTCAATCTCTAATTCTTTTATCTCAACTGGAGATAACTCAGAAGCTTCTTCTTCAATTTTCAGGTTGATGCAGAGAAATGTCATCCGCTGTTCAGCGAAGGACGGTTCTTCGTTATCTTTGGTATTAAAAAGATAGATTTTTGGTTTAGAGGTTAGAACATTATCGCCAATTTCTTGGTCTTTCATTAAGAGTTCATTTTCAATTATTTCAATATCTCTTTTAGGACTAATTTTTTCTGTGATATCAGAAGTTTTAAATCCTCTGATTACTTCTACTACCGCATCGCACGGTCTTATATATGATAAAAATTGGTTCCCCATTCCCTCTCCTTTGTGAGCTCCTTCCACTAACCCAGCAATATCCACAAATTCAATAACAGTTTCAATAGTTTTCTCGGGCTTTATTATTTGGGCGATTTTTTTTAATCTTTCGTCAGGAACAGCTACCACACCAACATTTGGGTCAATAGTAGTAAAAGGATAAGCTGCAATATCAACTTTCTTTTTAGTTAAAGCTTTAAATAAAGTGGATTTTCCAACGTTTGGAAGACCGATAATACCTACTGAAAAACTCATAAATTTATCTTTCACCTTTTTAATATTCCATCAAAAGGTGAAGGATTTATGTTATTATGATACAATATATTTATATGGAAATCAACTCCCAGACTCAACGAAAGAATCAAAATCAAGATTTGGTTGAGTCATTTTCTGGAATTAGAGGAATATATGGTCAAAGCATTACTGAACAGTTTGCTTATAGATATGCCTGGTCTTATCGCCAATTATTTAGAAACAAGGCATTGAGTTTAATAATTGGGGGTGATAGTAGAAGTTCAACACCGATTCTTAAAAAAGCAATGATTAAAGCTTTTAATGATTGTGGAATAGAAAAAATTATAGATGTTGGAGTGGTTCCAATCCAAGTTTGTGAATATGGAATTTTAAAATTTAAAACTTCGGGAGGTGTATATATCTCCGCCTCTCATAATGAGCCAGAATATAATGGTTGGAAATTTTTAAAAGAAGATGGCGCCTTGTTATATCCGGAGCAAGCTAATCAATTAATAAAGAAAGCTCATGAAATTCCAGACCGCAAGCCAAAAATAACAAAATTAAGGAGAAAAGTAATAAATAAACACAAGGAAATCGTTGATGAATACATACGTTTTGTTCTCAAGAAAATTGGTCCAACGGCAGTAGATAAAATAAAAAAATCTAAACTCAAAATTTTAGTTGATCCAAATGGCGGTTCGGGAATTGTAATTTTAAAAAAACTTTTTAAAAAATTGGGTCTTCAGGTCAAAATTATAAATAATAAATTAGGCCAATTTGTTCGATTGATAGAGCCGAACGTTAGCTCGCTTGCTTATTTAAAAAAACAAGTAGATAGCGGCAAATTTGAATTTGGTTGTGGGTTTGATTGTGATGCAGATAGGGTTGAATTTGTAATACCATCTGTTTCTAAATTTGCCAAAGAAATGGGACCGGTAGTTTCTGGACAGTATGTCTTAGCTTTAGCCTGTGATGCCTATCTCGAAGGTATTAAGAACCAAGTAGTAGTAACCAATGACTGTACTTCTTATTTAGTTAGAGATATTATAAAAAAATATGGAGCAAAAATAAAAGAAGTAGAAGTTGGAGAAATGGTTGTGGTTGAGGAAATGGAAAAACAAAAAAGCATTATCGGAGGTGAAGGTTCTTGTGGCGGGGTGATTATTCCTCCGATAAAATGTCGGGATGGTATTGTGAGTACAGTTCTGATTCTGAAGATGATTGTTGAGAAAGGGAGATCTTTAGTTGATATTTTAGAGAATTATCCTAAATATTATTCAGAACGGACAGTAACAAGTTGCTCACCGGTAAAAGTTATTAAGATTAAGAATAAATTAGAGAAATACTTTAAAAGTAAAGGTTACAAGATTAAAAAAACAGGTGGTATTACTGGCGGGCTCAAGGTATTAATTGACAAAAATTCTTATATTTGGTTTCGTCAATCAAAAACCGAACCAGGAACTTTCAGAATAATTACTGACGGAGACGATTATAGAAAAGTAAAAAAAATACTTAAAGAAGGAATAAAATTATTTAATAAATTTAAAAAATAGTAAAAATTTTATGGAAATTTTTCGTGCTTACGATATCCGAGGAGAGTATCCAAAAGATATCAATGATGAAATTGTTTATAAAATTGGTCGTTGCATCGTTAAGCTATTTAATGCTAAAAATCTTGTTGTTGGTAGAGATATTAGTTTAAATTCACCAAAGATTCATAAAGCTTTGATTAAAAGTGTTGCTGATGGTGGAGCAGATATTTTTGATATTGGATTAGCAGGAACGGATGTAGTTTATTTTGCCGGCGGTTTTTATAAGTTTGATTCTGGGGTAGAGATAACTGCTTCCCACTCCGCTGGATATTTAAGTGGAATGAAAATTATTGGGCAGGCAGCTAAACCTTTTGGAAAAGGATTTGGTATGGAAGATTTAAAAGAATTATATGAGAATTATAAAGCAGAACCAACAGCTAAAAAGAAGGGGAAGATAAAAAAGATAGATGTTTGGGATGATTTTATTCGGGAGTCCTTAAAATTTGTTGATGTTAAAAAGATAAAACCTTTTAAAGTAGTTGTTGATGCCTCTAATTCTGTTGGAGCAATTGAAATTGATAAAGTTGAAAAATTTTTACCAGTAGAATTTATTAAAATAAATTGGGAATTAGACGGTAATTATCCTGGGCACGAACCTAACCCTTTTTTACCGGAAAACAGAAAGCAAGTAATAGATAAGGTTAAAGAGGTAAGGGCGGATATGGGTTTAATTTTTGATGGCGATGGAGACAGGGTTTATTTTATTGATGAAAATGGCGACTATCTTTACGGAGTTTATATCGGTGGTTTGATTGCCAAAAAGATGCTAGAGAACAATCCCGGCAGAGTGATTTTGCATGATGTTAGAGCGGTAAACTATTTAAAAAAGATGGTTGAAGAAGGTAAGGGAATTCCCAAGATTGAGCTGGTTGGGCATGCTTTTTTTAAAAATAGAATGAAGAGGGAAAATGGGCTTTTTGGGGTTGAGTCCTCTGGTCATATTTATTATAATTTTGGTGAATTTATGGTTGAGAATAGTTTAATTGCCGTTTTACAAATAATGGAAATAGTTTCCGAAACTGGGAAAAGCTTGGGAGAGCTAACTAGAGAGCCAAGAAAGCTATATCCAGTAAGCGGTGAATACAACTTCTCTTTACCAGGTTTTGAAGCCACTGATGATTTAACGCCCGAGGCTTTTAAGATAATGAATGAGATTTTGAAAAAAGTAGAACAAAAGCATAAGGATGGCAAAATCTCTCATTTCGATACTTTGACTATTAACTTCCCTGATTGGAGTTTTAATCTACGACCTTCAGCAAACGATCCGCTCATTAGATTTAATATGGAAGCAGATAGTTCTAAAAAAGTTAAAGAAAAAACCAAAGAAATTATTGATTTATTGATTTCTTTGGATTGCAAACTTGTTAATGAATCTGGAGTAACCCAAATTGAAGATTAATCCATTAATAAAAAATCAATGACTAAAGAACTAAAATTTGCTATCAAGTTAGCTGAGGACGCGGGCAAGATTTTAATATCTGGACTTGATAAAGTTATTGTTAAAAAAACTAAATCTGATAAACGAGATATTTGTACAAATGTAGACATAGCGGCAGAGGAAATGATAATTAAAAGAATTAAGATCAAATACCCCGATCATAAAATTTATAGCGAAGAAAAGGGAAAAATTAAAGGAACGAGTAATTATGTTTGGATAATTGATCCAATTGATGGAACAAAATATTATATAAATGGTATAAAGCTTTTTAGTACTTCAATTTCTCTATGGAAAAATGATGAGCCAATTATCGGAGTAATTTATTTGCCAGGTTTTAACGATATTTATTGGGCAGAAAAAGGAAAAGGAGCTTTTTGTAATCAAAAAAGAATTAAAGTATCGAGTGTCAACAATTTAAAAAATTCAATGATTACTTTAGATATTGCTTCTATTAATAAATTAAATCCGAGTAAGCAGAAAATAGCTATGAGAAGATTAGAAGCAATCCTTAAAAATACTTACCGTTTTCGTGTATTTGGATTAGGTAGTTTTAGTCTTTGTTCTATTGCCAAAGGAGGACTTGAGGGATATTTTGATCTGAGTGGGAAACAGGAAATTTTAGATATAGCAGCAGGGATAGTTATTGCCAAAGAATCGGGAGCTAAAATTACTGGATTAGATAATAAATATTGTGGTCAAGGTACGTCTCATATTGTAATAACAAATGGAAAAATTCACAATAAACTTCTGAAATTATTAAACAATGTTTAATAACTCCTTCATCTTATGCTTAAGGTGATAGATTAAACCAGACCCATTTTAGCGCGGGTTTCTTGGATAGTGCTTTTGGCGATGACGCTGGCTCTTTTAGCCCCTACTTTAAGAGTTTCTTGAACATAAACTTCTCGTCTGAGAAGTTCTTTTCTTTTTCGGCGGAAAGGTTCCAGGGAGTTAATTAAAAGTTCAGCTAAAGATTTTTTAAAGTAAGCATAACCTTTGCTTTTGAAAGTTTTTTCTATTTCTTTTATTGGTTTTTCGCTAAATAAACTATAAATTGTTAAAAGATTTGAAATTCCCGGTTTTTTTTGAAGATTATACTTTATTTGCTTTCCAGTATCAGTTACAGCTGACATTATTTTTTTCTTGATTTCTTCCGGCTCTTCAAACAGGGAAACGTAGCTTTGGGGGCTCAATGATTTTGACATTTTTTGCTTAGGATTATTTAAAGCCATAATTTTAGCTCCAAGTTTTGGAAGCAGTGCTTTTGGTTCAACAAAGGTTTCGCCAAATTTCTGGTTAAATTTTCTGGCAATTGTTCTTGCTAATTCAATATGTTGGACCTGGTCTTTTCCCACCGGCACTGTCTCTGTTTTGTAAAGTAAAATGTCGGCTGCTTGCAAAATTGGATAGACCAAGAGACCAGCATTAATATTCTTTTTAAATTGTTTGGCTTTTTTTTTATATTGAGTCATTCTTTCTAAATCTCCAATCGGGCAGACAGTATTTAAGAGCCAGCAGAGCTCGGTATGTTCTTTGATATCTGATTGGATAAAGAAAATACTTTTTTGAGGGTCAATGCCAGTTGCCAGATAAACGATAGCAGTTTCTAAAATGTTTTTTTGAAGCTCTTTTGGTTTATAGGGAATAGTTAAAGAATGTAAGTCAGCAATGAAAAAAACACACTCGTTTTTTTCTTGGAGTTTAATCCATTGTTTGATAGCTCCCAAATAATTTCCTATATGTATTGAGCCGGTTGGCTGGATACCAGATAAAACTCGCATAAATTAAACTTCAATTACTACCGGTAATATTATTGGCCTTCTCTCGGTTTTTGAAAAAAGAAATTGCCCAACCTTGTTTCTGATTTCATCTTTAACATAAACCCAGTTAACAGCTCCGCCGCTTCCAGCTGCTCTATTGACAATATCAATTACTTTGCGCCGGGTTTGGGCAAGCAATTCTTTTGATTCTCTTAAATAAACAAACCCTCTCGATATTATATCGGGAGAACCCTTAATTTGACCGGTCTGTCTGTCAACAATTGCTACAATAACAAACATTCCATCTTGAGCTAACATCTGGCGGTCTCTTAGAACAACTTCTCCGACATCTCCCACGCCCAAGCCGTCAACCATAATATAGTTTGAGGGGACGGTTTTTTTGTCTATAAAAACTTTCTGTCTGTTTAGATTAATTATTTGTCCGTTTTCGGATAAAATAATATTTTTTGAGGGAATACCTGCTCTTTGAGCAACTTCGGCATGAGTTACTAACATTGAAAATTGGCCGTAAGCAGGGAGAAAAAATTTCGGCTTCATAATATTTATCATTTCTTTAAGTTCTTCTTGATGAGCATGTCCGCCGGCATGAATGTCCATCATTTTGTAGTGGTAAACCTTGGTTCCTCGGCGATAAAATTCATCTTTTAGAACCTGAACCGTTCTTTCGTTACCGGGAACCACAGAGGAAGAAAAGATAATTGTATCTCCTTTTTTAAGGTGGATGAATTTGTGCTCTTGGTTGGCAATTCTCATTAGAACTGCTTGACCCTCTCCCTGAGCGCCGGTGCAAATAATAGTTATTTTAGAATCGGGGTATTTAGTTATTTCTTTTGTTTTAATTAATGTGTCCTTTTTTATTTTAAGATAATTTAAACTTCTGGCAATTTCCACATTAGTTTTCATTGAATAACCCTCAATACAAACTTTTCTTCCATGTTTTTCAGAAAGAGTGATAAGCTGTTGGACTCTATTTAAGAGAGAGGCGAAGGTAGCAGCAATAATTCGTCCATTTGTTTTTTTGAAAATTTCATCTAAGTTTTGTTCAATTGTTTTTTCTGAAAGAGAGTGGCCGGGTTCTTCGGCATTAGTTGAGTCCGAGATTAAAAGCAGGATGCCTCTTTTTCCTAACATTTCTAATTTTTTAAAATCAGTAGGGAGTTCATTGACTGGATTTTGGTCAAACTTAAAATCAGAAGTAATTAAAATATTTCCAACCGGCGTTTTGACAAAAAAACCAAGATTACCGGGAATATTATGGTTTTGGCGAAAAGATTCAATGTCAAATGGACCAAGTTTTATCCTATCACCGTCTTTAATAGTGGTGATATTTAATTTCGGCAGGTTAGGAAATTCTTCTTGTCTTTTTAAAATAATTCCACGGGTAAGAACAGAAGTAAAAAGCGGAGGATTGCCAATTTTTTCAATTAGATAAGGAATAGCACCAATATGATCGTAATGGCCATGGGTAATAACTGCTCCTAAAATATTTTTTGTTTTGTTCTTTAAGTAGCCAATATTAGGGATGATGCAATCAATTCCCGGCATATTTTCTTCTGGAAAACCTAGACCAATATCAATAATTAAAATCTTTCTTTCATATTCAAAGAGCATCATATTTCGACCTACTTCGCCTAATCCGCCTAAAGGAATTATTTGTAGATTATTTTGTGTTTTTTGCATAATTTTTATTTAGTATTTAGAAGGAGCTTAACTCCTTTTTTTACATGTGCGGGTAGGAGGATTTGCACCTCCAAGGGATTTCTCCCATTAGGTCCTGGACCTAACGCGTCTGCTGTTCCGCCATACCCGCTCCACCCAGGAAATCTAAATTCTTTGGTATTGATTTTTTCGGCTTTTCAAAACGCAGTTTAGGAACTTTTTTATAGTTTTTATTTTTGATCCATCCCTTCTCTGTGTAGTAATAGCAAGCTCCCTCCATTTTTAGAATTGGAGTATAGTCGCTTTTTACTCTGTCCATCATCCAGTTTGCTATTTTTAAATCTTTTTTTGAAGGGTTGATAGTAATATGTCCGTAACCTGATGGAATAATGGCAACATCACCTTTTTTAGCTTTTATCGCAAAGACGTCCGTAATTTCTTTGCCTTTTCTTTTTTGCATCAAGTAAATTGCTTCTCCTTCAAGGACAATATAGACTTCTTCGTAATCTCCAATATGTTCATGCCCTTTAGTTTTTACGAATTCTGATCCTAACATCTTAGCGGGGATAAGAGTAATATCATACCTTAAACCATCTTTTTTTTTAAGACCCCTATACATATAATAAAGCTCAAGGTTTGGAGTTGTTTTAAGCCATTTTTTATCGTAAACAACCTCTCGCATATTGTTTAGGTAGCGAATATCCGGCTTTTTATTTTTTAATTTTGTTTCCATATCCGTTTGGTCTTAATGTACCACTTCTCAATTCCTGAGAAACGTTTTGAAGGGTTAATAATTTTTTCTACTGCTATTCCTTTTATTTCTTTTGAGACCAGATAAATATAATCCGGGCTATATAAAAATACTACTGGAACGTCTTCAATTAAGATGTCTTGAAAAAGGGATAATTTTTCGGCTCTGGTCTCAGGAGTTGGGGACTTCCTATTTTCTTCCAATAATTTGTCTGCTTTACTATTTTCGTATAAAGCTAAATTTAATCCCGGGTCTTTTTTTTGAGAAGAATGCCAGAAAGGAAAAGGGTCAGGAATAGCTCCCAAGACCTCTCCGAAAAGTAAACTTTCGTAATTTCTTGGTTTGATAAAATCCTGCTCTAATTGGAAAATAGGAAAGGTTTGGATTTCAGCTTCTGCTCCTAATATTTTCCATTGTTCTTTTAGGACTTCAGCAACCTTAATCATTTGAGGCTGTTCAACAGTTGCTAAGCTAAACTTTAACGATAGAACTTCTTCCGGTTCTTGGAAGCAGATTTCATTTAATTTGGCTCTGGTGCTATCGCCTACAGTCCCCGTTCCTTTTGTATAACCCCATGGTTTTAGAACATCTTCATAATATTTTTCCTGAAATCTAATTACTGCCTTTTTTGTTTTTTCACCAAAATAGTCAGTTATTTCTCCTTCAGGATATATGTCTGGAAACTTAGCCAAGCATTTCTGAAGTTCTGTTACTTCTTTCCCTTTTGACCCCTTTGTTAAGCGGCTTTTAAATTCAAAAACAGGTTTTTTAATAATAATCTTTTCTCTCAAGCCGTCTTGGTCTTCGTCTTTAAAGCCGGCTTTTTCTAATATGTTTTTTGCTTTTTCAATATCAAATTCATAAATTTCTGAAGGTGCGTCAATCCCGTAGATTTCTGGCAAAATGGGGGATTGGACAATTTTTTGGTCAATTTCTTTTTTGTTAACCCCATAATTTAAAGCTAACCGGACTTCTTTTTCAGCCAGGACTTTTGATTTTTCTTGATTAAAAAATACTGCAAAATATCTTGGCAGAGAGAGCAAATAAGTTTGCCAATTCCCGCTAATATTTACCGGCGAGTTTAAGGATAGTCCTTTAATTTTTCCTTGTTTAGCTGTTTCAATTAGTTCTTCTTCATTATCAAAAAATACAAATTTGATTTCAGAAATGTAGGGTTTTTCCCCAGAATAAAGAGAGTTAGCGACCAAGGTTAAAGATTTTGTCCAGTTAGAATTTTGTTTTATCTTTTTTAATTTGTAAGGGCCTGATCCTATCGGTTTTAAATTAGAGGGTTCAAAAGCAAAATTCTCTGGAGAGACATTTTCCCAAATATGCTTTGGTAAAATCTTTAAGGCGCAATTTTCCAGAAAAGTGCTGTAGGGTTTTCTTAGTGTAAATTTAACCCCCAAATCATTAATTTTTTCTATTTCTACTCCTACCCAGTTTGCCTGGAGAGGACTTTTGAAATCAGGGTTTTGGATTGTTTTGATAGTGAAAATTATGTCGTCAGAAGTAAAAGGAGTTTTATCTTGCCAGAAAATGTTTTCTTTCAGATAAAATTTATAAATTTTTCCATCTTCTTCAATCTCAGGATATCCTTTAGCTAAATCAGGAACTATTTGTAAGTTTTCATCGTATTTCATTAAACCGGAAAAGATAAGCTGAACTAAGTCCCGGTCAACATCGGAATTAGCGTAGACGGGATTGATAAATCTCGGTTGACCAATTACTCCTTCGGTGTAAGTTCCTCCTCTGGCCGGCGCGATTTCAGTATTTTTAAAATAAAAATTGAGCAAAAGAAAAGCGAAAGAGCCGAGAGCTAAAAGAAAAAAAGCAAAAAAAGCGATTTTTTCTTTTTTTGTTAGAACTTTAAAAAATTGCCTCCACTGAGATTTGGCGGGCCATTTTTTTATAAATAAAAATTTCCTCTTTTTTCTCATAGTCAATAACTTAATTTCTGACGGTCGTCAGAAATTAAGTTATATCAGAAGTTAGAGAATGAGATTTGACAAGGCAAAAACAATAAATAAAACTCCGCAGATTACAGATGCCCAAAAGATTTTCTTTTGAATACCTCGTCTAGTGGCGTAAAAACCACCTCCTTCGCTTCCAAAAGCAGAGCCCAAAGCAGTCCCTCTTTGTTGAAGGAGGATAAAGACAATTAAGAGTATGGCAATAATAATTTGAGCGATCGGTAAAAATGTTTGCATAGTTTATCTAACTTTAATAATTTTCTTTTTTCTTGGAACATATAGTCCAAAAAGAAAATTTAGGGCCCAGATTATAACTGTTGTCCAGAAAAGAGAAAGGAGGCCGGTAATTTCTAAATCTTTTGGGAAAAGAATCTCTATTAACAAGACCAAGCCCATATTTATCACTAAACTAAATAGGCCAAAAGTCAATATCCTTAAGGGCAGGGAGACTGCTTTTAAAATTGGTTTAAGAAAAAAATTAATAAGACCTAAAACTCCTCCAATTATCAAGAGCATTAAAAAAGTGCCATAAAATTCTACCCCTGAAACAAACTTAGCAGCCAAAAAAAGACCTAATGCCCCAGAGATAATATGAAAGAGGAGTTTCCCTACGCGCATTAATATATGTTATCAGAACCTTACTAAGAAGTCAACATTGAAAAGTTTTGGGATTTTGGGTATAATTGATTACCTTCTTGGTTTATGAGAAACGATGATTTTATTAAAATTCGAGGGGCTAAGGTTCATAATCTAAAGAATATTAACATTGATATTCCCAGGAATAAATTAGTGGTGATTACCGGGATTTCAGGTTCCGGCAAGTCCTCCTTGGCTTTTGATATTTTATATGCTGAAGGGCAGAGAAGATATGTTGAAAGCTTATCTACCTACGCCAGGCAGTTTTTAGGAGTAATGGATAAACCTGATGTAGAAAGAATTGAGGGGATAAGTCCGGCTATTGCTATTGACCAAAGAAAGGTAGCTCATAATCCTCGTTCCACAGTGGGCACAATAACGGAGATTTACGATTATCTCCGTCTTTTGTTTGCCAGAATCGGAAAGCCCCACTGTCCGAAATGTAAAAAGCCAATTTCTCGGCAGACAGTTGACCAGATTGTTGGGCGGGTTTTGAAACTTCCTCAAAAATCAGAGATTACTATTTTAGCTCCGGTAAATTATTCTTTAGAAGAAGTTAAAAGAAAAGGATTTATTAGGGTAAGAATTAAGGGAAAAATTTATTTTGTTGATAAAGCTCCGGAAGACAACTTTAATCTTGAAATAGTGATAGACAGTTTAATTCTGGATAAAAATTTAGACAGAGCAAGATTAATTGATTCTTTGAAAATAGCTCTTCGTATTGGTAAAGGAAAAGTGAAAGTGAATCAAAAATTATTTACTAGCAACTTTAGATGTCAGGAATGCGGTATTTCTTTGCCAGAGTTGGAGCCGCGTCTTTTTTCATTTAATAGTCCTTATGGTGCCTGCCTAGGATGTATGGGATTAGGCGAGAAATTAGAAGTTGACCCAAAATTAATTATTCCAAATCCAAACTTAACTATTGCCGAGGGAGCAGTTAGGTCCTTGGCGCGGGCTTCAAATAAAATTGGCAGACGGAGTTATCTTTGGTGGCAGCTTTCTGATTTAGCAGATAGATACAATTTTTCTTTGGACCAACCAGTTGGGATTTTACCTGAGAAAATTTTAGATATTATTCTTTACGGAAATAAAGATTTTGAAGGCGTGATTCCTGGTCTTGAAAGAAAATATCATGAAACTAATTCCGACTGGACCCGCCAGGAAATTGAACAGTATATGGTAAAAAGGCAATGCTCTCAATGTTTAGGAAAAAGATTAAAACCGGAAGTGTTAGCAGTGAAAGTAGATGACAAATCAATTGATGAAATAGTAGAGATGCCAATTAGTCAAGCAAAACTCTTGTTTGAGAAAGAGTTTTCTAAAATTGGCCAGCCAATAGTTAAAGAAATTCTTATCCGTCTTCAGTTTCTTGTTGATGTTGGGCTTGATTATTTAACTTTGGATAGGAAAGCCGCTACTTTGGCTGGAGGAGAAGGACAGAGGATAAGATTGGCTACCCAAATTGGTTCAAAATTAACCGGAGTTTTGTATGTTTTAGATGAGCCATCAATAGGTCTTCATCCAAGAGATCAGGGAAAACTGATTGGGACGCTTAAAGAGTTACGAGATCTTGATAATACCGTTGTGGTTGTTGAACACGATCCTCTAACCATTCGCGCGGCAGATTTTGTAGTTGATGTTGGCCCCGGAGCAGGAAAGCGCGGCGGCCGGATTATTTTTAAGGGGACACCAAAACAATTACTAAAGTCAAAAATCTTAACGGGCGAATATTTATCAGGGCGGAAGAGGGTTGAAGTGACATCAGAAAAATCAAAAGTCAAAACTCCCGCCTTCGCTAAAGTTTCGACGGGCAAGCAAAACTATTTAATAATTGAAGGGGCTCAGGAACATAATCTAAAAAATATTGATGTTAGAATTCCTTTTAATAAATTTGTTTGCATAACCGGAGTTTCTGGTTCTGGCAAGAGTTCTTTAATGAATGATATTTTAGCTAAAGCATTGCTTAAGAAGTTTTATCACGCAAAACAAGAGCCAGGCAAGCATAAGAAGATTTTAGGCGCTGAGTTCTTAAACAAGGTTGTTTTAGTTGACCAATCCCCGATTGGTCGAACGCCTCGTTCTAATCCAGCAACTTATACTGGCGCTTTTTCTTATATCAGAGAGCTTTTTTCAAAGACTCGGGAAGCCAAGGTTAGAGGATATTTACCCGGCTGTTTTAGTTTTAATGTGAAAGGCGGTAGGTGCGAGGCCTGTGAGGGTCAAGGCCAGATTAAAGTTGAAATGTATTTTTTGCCGGATGTTTATGTTGAATGTAAAGAATGTAAGGGAAAAAGATATAATAAAGAAGCTCTTGAAATTGAATACAAGGGAAAAAACATTGCCGAGGTTTTAGAAATGACAGTTGAAGAGGCCTTGGGCTTTTTCAAAAATATCCCCGGTCTTTCTCGGAAATTAAAAACCTTAGATGAGGTTGGTCTATCCTATATCCAACTTGGACAGCCGGCCATCTCTTTATCTGGAGGAGAAGCTCAAAGAGTAAAATTAGCTACTGAGCTTTCCAGAAAGTCATTTGGTAAGACATTATATATTTTAGACGAACCAACAACCGGCCTTCACCCAGATGATATTAAGAAATTGCTCAAGGTTTTAAGAGAACTAGTTAATAAAGGAAATACTGTCCTTTGCTGCGAGCACAATTTAGATATTGTTCGTAACGCTCAGTGGTGTATTGATCTAGGTCCAGAGGGAGGAGATGAGGGCGGATATATTGTGGCCGAAGGCGTGCCCCTAGAAATCACTAAAACCAAAAAAAGCTACACCGGCAAGTATTTGAAGATGAATGCTTGACAAGGTTTTGGTTTTGAGTAAAATGATAGATATTAAAAAATTAACTAAACAAACAAACATATGAACATCAAACCATTATCTGATCATATATTAATTGAACCAACTAAAGAGGAAGAGAAAACAAAAGCTGGGATTTTGCTTCCAGATACAGCTGAAAAAGAAAGACCTGAGCAGGGCAGGGTTATTGCTGTCGGCCCAGGTCGCAAAACAGTTTCTGGAAAAATTATTCCCTTAGAGGTAAGACCGGGGGATAAGGTTTTATTTACCAAATACGGTCCAAGTGAAATAAAGGTCGCGGATAAAGAATATTTAATCGCAAAACAAGAAGATATATTAGCAATTATTGAATAAATTCAATAATTGTAATTTCTAATTTCTAAAAAAATATGGCTAAACAAATTAAATTTCAAGAAGAAGCAAGAAAAAAAATAAAAGACGGGGCTGATAAATTGGCTGATGCAGTTAAAGTTACCTTAGGTCCTAAAGGCAGGAATGTTGTTTTAGACAAGGGTTTTGGAGCTCCTACTATTACTAATGATGGGGTAACTATTGCTAAAGAGATTGAATTGGAAGACAAAATTGAAAATTTAGGGGCTGAAATTCTTAAAGAGGTAGCTGAGAAAACTAATGATGTTGCTGGCGATGGTACTACCACTGCTGTGGTTTTAGCTCAGGCAATAATTTCTGAGGGTCTAAAAAATGTAGCTGCTGGAGCTAACCCTTTAGCTCTTAGGAGAGGCATTGAAAAAGGAGTAGAAAGAGTGGTAGAGGAACTAAAGAAAATGGCAAAAAAAATTACTACCAAAGAAGAAATTGCCCAAGTAGCAACTATTTCTGCTGAAAGCAGAGAAATTGGTAATTTAATTGCTGAAGTTATGGATGAAGTTGGTAAAGACGGAGTAATAACAATTGAGGAATCAAAAACTTTCGGTCTTGAAAAAGAAATTGTCAAGGGGCTTCAATTTGACCATGGTTATATTTCCCCATATATGATTACTAATGCCGAAAGAATGGAGGCGGTTTATGAAGACCCTTTTATTTTGGTTACCGATAAAAAAATCTCATCTATCCAGGAGATTGTTCCTGTTTTGGAAAAAATAGCTCAAAGCGGGAAAAAAGAATTAGTAATTATTGCTGAAGACATAGAAGGCGAAGCCCTGGCTACTTTGGTGGTTAATAAACTTCGGGGAATTTTTAACACTTTAGCGGTTAAAGCTCCAGGGTTTGGAGATAGAAAAAAAGAAATGCTTCAAGATATGGCTATTATTACCGGAGCCCAGCTAATTTCAGAAGAAGTTGGCTTGAAGCTGGAAAATATTGAAATGAATATGTTGGGTTCGGCTAGAAGGATTGTTTCAACTAAAGAAAATACCACAGTTATTGAGGGCAGAGGAAAGAAAGAAGATATTGAAGCTCGGGTTGGGCAGATTAAGAAGGAACTTGAAGCTACTGAATCTGATTTTGACAAAGAAAAGTTACAGGAAAGATTAGCTAAGTTAATAGGTGGAGTAGCGGTAATTAAAGTTGGAGCTGCTACCGAAATTGAACAGAAAGCAAAACAACACAAAACAGAAGATGCCCTGTCAGCAACCCGGGCAGCAGTTGAGGAAGGGGTTGTGCCTGGAGGAGGAGTGGCCTTATTAAGGGCAAGTTCGGTTTTAGAAGAAGTGGAAATTAAGGGTGAGGAAAAAATAGGAAGTAATATTTTAAAAAGAGTTTTAGAAGAACCAATTAGACAAATTGCTCAAAATGCCGGTATTGATGGAGCAGTAGTAGCTCAGAAAATTAAGGAAAATGGAGAAGGATTTGGTTTTAACGCTGAAGCTCTAAAGTACGAAAATTTAATGGAGTCAGGGATCGTGGATCCAACAAAAGTAGTGAGGTCTGCTTTACAAAACGCAGCTTCGGCGGCTGGTATGTTTTTGACTACTGAAGTTGTTGTAGGTGAGCTTCCAGAAAAAGAGAAAAAAGAAATGCCTCAAATGCCTGCTGGCATGGGATATTAGATTATGTTAAAATAAACAAAAAGGTATGGAAAAACAAGATTTAAAAAACTTGTTAGTTGAGTATTTGGTAGAAACAACCAAAGAGGTAAAAAAGATAGCTGCCGAAGGAAAGGGTAGACAAGTTTTGGGTGAGACAATTAACAGGCCAGAGGATCTGGAAATTGGAATTGATAGAGTAGGAGAAGAAATTTTAGAAAAACTTTTGAAAAAACACAGAATAAAAGCAACTATCTTTTCTGAACCGGAAAACAGAGACATTAAGAACGGAGGAGAGATTTACGGTTCAGTCGATCCTTTTGATGGTTCAATGCTTTATCTTCGGGGCTTTGAGCACAACTGGTACACCGCCTTAAGTTTTTTTGACAAAAAAAGAAATCCTTTATGTTGCGGCATAGCTGATATTATTAATGAAAAATATTATATCACTGAAGAAGGCGGGAATTATTTAGTTTCAATGGATGGAGAAAAGAAAAAGAAAATTGAACCAGCTACTAGAAAAAAACTAACCGAACCCATTGTTTTAGCGAGCTATATAATGAGTTCTCAATATTCTCCAAAGTTTCTTGATATTTTTGGGGATTTGGTAAGAAATATGCATCCCAAGGGACTTTTTTATCCTCACGGCGGTTCATATATTTATAGTTTTCTTGCTTCTGGCCTGATCGATGCTTATGTAATGTTCAATGAACCTCGTTCAGAAATAGACCCCGGTTTTCCAATTGCTAAAAATGCTGGCTGTCAAATTATCAGCGTTGATTCCGATGGAAATTACCAGGATTACCAATTTATTCCCGGAGAACAACACGGTAAAGTTGATTTATTAATTGCCACTGCAACTCCTCAGATTCGTGACCAGTTAATAAAGCATTACGTTAAAAAATATGCAGAAAAATACTCTTTTGAGTCATAAACCGATTAAAAAATTTATTAAAGGAGTTGGTGAAGATATAATAAAGTATCTTGGTAAGGATAAAGCATGCGTCATCGGTCTGGAAGACGATGGCGTTTTTTATGGAGAAGGTCTTTATGAATGGTTATCTCAGAAAAAGAAAAATGTCACTTTTACTACAATGAATGATTATGGAAAAGGATTGGAACAAGAGAAGGTCAAAGGAAGAAAAGTTTTATTAGTTGACAATGATATTGTTACTGGCAAGGCGTACAAAACAGTGATGGCTTTTATGCGGGAGAAGAAAGAGAGATTAAAGATAAAAGATATAAAGTTTGCTGTTTTGTGCGACCGAATGAAAATGGCTGATTTTTCAGTTGAAGATTATCCTGCTCCAACTTCCTGGAGCTTAGGATCTTTGGATGAAATTAACCTGGAAATAGTTAAGTCCTTGTCTCAAAACGGAAGAAGAAGATTTGTTGATATTGCCAAAAAAACTGGATTAACTCCAGTTGGTGTCGGAGATAGAGTTAAGAAATTAATTGAGCATGATGTATTAAAAATTCAAGGGTTATTAAGTATCGAAAAATTTTATTCAGTGAGCGCTACTATTGGGGTTGAAGCTCCTTCCAGGGTCGCTTCTAAATTAATAAAGAAATTTGAAAATTGTCCTTTAGTTTATAATTTAGTCAGCTTCCCTTCCGGTCACCACCAAAATTTAATTATAGGTATTATTGCCCCTAATTTAAAAAGAATAAACGACCTTATAGCAAAGCAATTAAGGTCTGAACCGGGGATAAGAAGTATTGAAGCTGATATAGGGGAATTACCAATAGTGCCAAAAGGACATTTATTATCTGTTTTTTCTGAAAAATCTAAAAAGTGCCTTTGCGAAAAAAGATGTAATGAGTGCGAATACTTCTTGTGATAGATGATAGATGATAGACGATGATTAGAATTCTCTAAAAGAGGATTTTTTTGTTTAAGGTTTGAACTCCGGTAAAGAAAATCTTGTCAAATTTCTTCTACGGGGTTGACAAACTATTTTGATAGAATAATATAATATATACATGTGGAAAACTTTAAAAAACAAAGCTGAAAGGTTAAATCACTAAACTTTACTAACTGCTCTTGACAAAATATTTAGGAAAACTAAAATAAAAGAAGGTTAACAAAAATAAAAACATGGTGCAAAGAAAAAGGTTTTATTTAACATCAAAAGGGTTTGAGGATATAAAAAAAGAATACGAAGTTTTAAAAAATCTTCGGCTTGCTAAGACCAAAGGAGAAGTTCCAAAAATTTGGGAATCTGAGGATTTGAATCCTGAATATCTTTCTTTCCAGGAAGACTTAAATTTTCTTGAGACAAGAATAGCCGAACTCGAAAATATTTTAAAGAATATAGAATTAATTAAAACTCCTTCCAAGAAAAAGCGAGACGCTATAAATCTTGGGGGGACGGTGGTAGTAGAAGTAGAGGGAGATAAAGACGAGTTTACAATTGTGGGGACACTTGAAGCCAAACCGTCTTTAGGAAAGATTAGCAATGAGTCTCCGGTTGGAATGGCTCTTTTAGGCCATAAGGTCGGAGATGAAGTTGTTGTTTCTTCTCCAATAAAAACAATTTATAAAATTAGAAAGATAAAATATTGATTATTAATTATTTAAAAGAAACAACTCCCTCCAAGGCCGGGAGTTGTTTCTTTAATTAATGCCAGTTATAGTAAAAACATGAAGGAACTCGTTAATTTTTTTCACGAAATAGGAAAACTTAAAGGAATGCCGAGAAGGGGTTGGGTGATAAATGATATAAAAAATCCAGAGAGCATTGCCGAGCATACTTTCCGAGCAGCAATAATGGCTTGGATTTTAGCTAAAAGGAAAAAGGGACTTAATATTGAGAAAATTATTAAGATGGCTTTAATCCATGATTTATGCGAGGTATCTGCCGGTGATACGACTCCTTATGATCCAGTTCTTCCTAAGAGTAGAAAGAAACGAAAAGAATTAATGAAAACATGGCCGAGATTTTCAGATTCTGAGAAAAAGAAAATTGTTCAAGAAAAATATAAGAAAGAGAAAAAAGCATTGGAAGGACTTATCTCAAAGTTACCAGTAAATTTAAAAAAAGAAATAAAAAATCTTTGGCTTGATTATGAAAAAGGCCTAACGCCGGAGGGAAGATTTTTTAATCAGACAGATAGAATGGAAAGTTTCCTGCAAGACATGGAATATTGGAAAAAGTATAAAAAACCTCCTCAGGGACCCTGGTGGTTATGGGCAAGAGAGTTTTTTGATGACCCTGTTTTGCTTGAGCTTATTAAGGAAATGGATAATAAGTTTCACAAACATAAAAAGCCCAGGATTTAAAACTAAAATGGGTAAAGTATATATCGGTACTTCTGGATGGGTTTATTCTCACTGGGAAAATATTTTCTATCCGGAAACCCTGCCTTCAAAAAATAAACTAAAATACTTTTCTCGGCATTTTAAAACAACCGAAGTAAACTATTCTTTTTATTGTCTGCCAAGGCCTGCCACTTATCAAAATTGGTACTCTCAGACACCGGGAGATTTTTTATTTACTGTAAAGGCAAGCCGTTTCATTACCCATATTAAGAGATTGAAAGGAGTTCGTCCTGCTTGGAAAGTATTTATTAAGAACGTTTTAAATCTCAAAAAAAAACTCGGCCCAATTCTTTTTCAATTTCCTCCTAATTTTAAAGCAAGCGATGAGAATATAAAAAGATTAGAAGATTTTTTAAAACTTATAAGAGGTTTTAAGTTTCAATCTTCAAGTTTTAAGATTAGATTTGCTTTTGAGTTTCGTCATAAAACCTGGCGCCAAGAGAAAATTTACAAATTTTTTAAAAAATATAGAATTGCTTGGGTAATTGCTGACTCTCCTTCTTTTCCCAAAGCTGAAAAAGTAACTGCTGATTTTGTCTATATCAGAATGCACGGGTCTAAAATTTTATTCTCTTCAAAATATACAAAAAAGGAATTAAAGGATTTAGCTGAAAAAATAAAAAAGTGGAAGAGAAATAAAGACGTCTTTGTTTATTTCAACAACGATGCCCATGGCCACGCAATTGAAAATGCCAAAACCTTAAGAGGATTTTTAGGTAAATAGAATTTGAAGTATAATATATACAATTAACCCTCACGACCATAACGAGTTTTAAATTATGTTCTTTGTGTATATACTACAAAGCAGAAAAGATAAAAACATATACATAGGATATACAGACGATCTTAGAAAAAGATTAAAAGAACATAATTTAGGGCTTGTTAGATCGACAAAGTCCAGAATACCTTTTGTTTTGGTGTATTATGAGTCGTATGCCTCAAAACAAAATGCTATAAAAAGAGAACATAATCTTAAACTACGAGGTAGAGCATTAAAACAACTAAAGAATAGAATTCAAGGTTGTTTTGAGGCATAAACTCGTTTGGTGTGAGGGTGAAATTTTTAGCTTTAAAACCAGAATCATTCGGTCTGGACTTCTCTGATTTGTCTTTGAAGATTGTAAAACTTAAAAAAAGGGGGAAATTTTTTAGATTGGCTTCTTGGGGAGAAGTAAAAATAAAACCAGGAGTAATTGAAGAAGGAGAAATAAAAAATGAAACGGCTTTAGTTGAAATTATTAAAGAAGGATTGAATAAAGTTAAAGGAGAAAAATTGAAGACAAGGAATGTTGTTGCCTCTTTGCCCGAGAAAAAAGCTTTCCTGCAAGTAATCCAGATGCCAAAAATGAAAAAGGAAGAGTTAAAAACAGCTGTCCTGTTTGAAGCTGAGAATTATATCCCCATACCGGTTGAAAGAGTTTATTTAGATTTTCAGTTTGTTGCTCCAGTTCACGATCATTTAGACCATCTCGATATTTTAATTGCTGCTCTTCCTAAAAAAACCGTTGACCCATATCTCTCTTGTTTAAAAAAAGCCGGCCTTTTTCCTCAGGCCTTAGAAGTTGAATCTCAATCTATTAGCCGAGCTTTAATAAAAAATGGAGTTAGTCCTTTCCCTCTATTTATGATTGATTTTGGGAGAAGCAGGACTAGTTTTATTATTTTTTCTGGTTATTCTTTGCGTTTTACCTCCTCAATTCCTATTTCTTCCCAAAAACTGACCGAAGCTATTTCTCGAACTCTGGGGGTAGATTTAGTCAGAGCTGAGAAGTTGAAATTAAAATATGGTTTGCGGCCTTCAAAAGAAACTATTAAAAATAAAAAAGTTTCCGAATCAATAACTCCTATTTTAATTGATTTAGTCGAGCAAATTAAAAAATATATTAGTTATTATCATACTCATAGCGGCCACGAACATCTTTCTCCCGATGGTGAAGGAATAAAGAAAATTCTTCTTTGCGGCAGAGGAGCTAATCTTATAGGATTAGCTGATTTTATTTCTTCTGAGTTGGGAATTCCGGTTGAGCTTGGTAATCCCTGGGTAAATATTTTGCCCGAACTCCTAAAAGAAGTGCCGGAATTACCATTTGAAGAATCGCTAGGTTATACCGCTGCTTTGGGGTTAGCTTTAAGGGCAATCCAGAAATAAGATTTTCAATTTTTAAAATTAAATAATAATATTATAAAAAAAGTAAAATACATTATTTTAGGAGGAATCACATTGTTAACATTAAGCTTTGCCATTCAAGCCAATGCCCAGGAATTAGATTTGTCAGGCATAGATATTCCATCTATCCCCCAGATTACCAAGCCGATCAACCAGATGACCATATCAGAACTGCAAGCCAAGATATCAGAGATAATGACAGCAATCCAGCAATTACAAGCAATACTGGCTCAAGTTTTTCAGCAAGGTTCAGGAATATCTAACATCCCAAGCAGTTATTCATTCAGCGCTAATCTAAAGTATGGAATATCATCTTCTAATGAAGTAAAGTATCTCCAGATATTCCTTAATGCAGACCCAGACACAAGAGTATCTAATACGGGATGGGGCTCACCTGGCCAGGAATCAATGTACTTTGGTCCCAAGACCAAACAATCAGTAATCAAGTTCCAAGAGAAGTATGCTTCAGAGACACTAACTCCCTGGAAGTTATCAAAAGGAAC
>Ga0307428_1000279_pt1 | contig 38645 bp, 35 predicted proteins | sample SalMarWE160240MG_FD_202161 | JGI IMG/M metagenome (GOLD analysis project Ga0307428, IMG submission 202161) | Salt marsh sediment microbial communities from the Plum Island Ecosystem LTER, Massachusetts, United States - WE1603-240 | ecosystem: Environmental > Aquatic > Marine > Intertidal zone >...
GAGCAACGCATGGATAACGGGGGTTCCGTAGCGGCGTAGCTTGCCTGCGCCGGTGGGAACGGGATCACGAATGGCGGGGATAAACCCCGCCGCTACAGAGAAGAGCGGGATTAGGGACTAAACGAGTTTTGTTCTATTCTCTGCGTGCTCCGCGTCCTCGGCGGTGAAAGCTTCTGCCTTTCTTGGCGCTCTCTGGGTCACCTTGCCTTAACCGCGAGGAATCGCACAAGGAAGAACGAGAGTAACGACGATCTCAGAACCCTTGTCGCGACTGGGCAAGGAGGCTATTCTCTCACTGTGAGTAATAGATAGGGCGGGGTAACGCCCATCCTACAGTAAAGAGCGACCGGCTATCAATAGCAAGGAGAATGGATGAAATTCATAGATCTTCGCAGCGACACCGTGACCCAACCGACCGAAGGGATGCGCCAGGCGATGGCGATGGCTCAAGTGGGGGATGACGTCTACAACGAAGACCCCACGGTGAACCGCCTGCAGGAGATGATGGCGGAGAGACTGGGGATGGAGGCAGGTTTGTTCGTCGCGAGCGGGACGATGGGAAACCTAGTCGCCATCCTCACCCATGCCGGCCGCGGTGATGAGATGATCCTCGGGAACCTTGCTCACACTTTTCTCTACGAGGGAGGGGCCGCAGCGGGACTGGGGGGTGTGCATCCCCATATCCTCCGAAATGAGGACGATGGCACGATCGATCTCGGCGCGATCGAGGCCGCGATACGCCCGGACAACGTCCACTTTCCAATCAGTCGGCTCCTCTGCCTGGAGAACACGCATAATCGCTGCGGAGGGACGGCCCTGCCCCTTGACTACTGCCGCGCTGCGACCGACCTTGCACACAGTCATTCCATGGCGGTCCACATCGACGGAGCACGCCTGTTCAACGCTGCCATCGCCATGGAGGTTGAACCTGCTACCCTAACGCACGGCATCGACTCGGTGATGGTCTGCCTCTCCAAGGGGCTAGGTGCGCCGGTTGGCTCCGTTCTGTGTGGCACGCGCTCGTTCATCGACCGAGCGATGCGCATGCGAAAGATCGTCGGTGGGGGAATGCGCCAGGCAGGGATCATTGCCGCAGCCGGTATCTACGCCCTGGAACATCACGTCGAGCGCTTGGCAGAGGATCACAAAAACGCCGAGCGCCTCGCCGCGGGGATCGACGCGATTCCGGGCTTGCGCGTGTTGAACCGGCCACAGACGAACCTCGTCTACCTTGAGGTGGACGCCTCCCGATCACGGGAGGACACGATTGATGCCGCCGAGCTCTCCAAGCGCCTGAAAAGCGAGGGAGTTCTTGCGAACCCCCTCGGATCAAATCCTTATCAGATGCGGATGGTCACCCACCTCGACGTTTCGCCCAATGACATCGACCGGGCGATCGAGGCGCTGCGCGCCGCGCTCCAATAGGGCACGCGACCGTTCGCGCCCGGTTAGGATATGCCTGGTCAAGCGCCGCTCATGACCAGATATACGACGGCACCGAGAGCCAGGAGTCCCGCAATTATCCAGATGATGGTTCCTTCCATGCTTCACCTCCTTTCATCAAGGTAGATCCTCGAACAACTGTCTCATCTGCCGGCGATACGCATCGAACGCGGTCCGGCCGGCATCGGTGAGCTTGATCATCGTGTGGGGCTTGCGGTCGACGAAGTCCTTCAATATCTCGATGTACCCCGCCTCCTCGAGCTTTGAGAGGTGGGACGACAGATTCCCCCACGTGAGATCGGTGTTCTGCATGAGGAAGACATAATCGGCGCTCTCGACGATATACAGGTGGGCGACGATCAGTAGGCGCGCCGGCTCATGGATGACGCGGTCGATCTCGATCCTCTCCGGCTCGTTCTTCCTACTCATCGGCCTCGCCTCGTGCAGATTGCCGTGGGTAGCGGCGGACGAATCTGATCAGGAGCACCAGGCCGAACAGCACGATGAGCCCGCCGCACGCAAGGAGCGCGACACCGAGCGAGTATCCGTCGGTAAGATCCGAGCCGATCAGAGCGGAGGAGATGATCAGCCCATGCGCGTAGAATCGCGGCAGGTTAAGCAACCAGCCGCCGAATGCCACCGCGCCGCCCCAGATCAGTGCAATCACAATGAGGAAGTGATCGCGGATTGCGAGCGCCCACGCCGGCACCGCTCCTTGTGCCGTCCACGTGATGAACAGGAATACCAACACGCCGACAACCGATAACGCGGCAAGCAACCACGAGATGTTCTGCAGCTGCCGCCTGCGGCGGTCCCTAAAGCGCACCCGGCCGAGCCGCGGCTCGGTGATCCTTCGCTTTACACAGCCGACAGAAACGAGCACGGTTACGACAGCCCCTGTCACAACCGCCGTCATCCCCGTGATGATTGACAGTCCAAACGCGACCAAGACGAGGCCGAGGGCGATGTCCCATATTCCATCCTCGAAGATACGCAGCCACGCCCCCCTCTCCACCTGTTCCAGCGTCGACTCAGGCTTCATCGTCCGCCTCCTCATCCATCCGCGCGATCGGAATCCGCATGAAGCGGGTGAAGATCACGATTCCGATCGTCGCGCTGATCAAGGCCGCCGCGCCGAAGGCGATCATCCGCGGAAACGGGACCCCGTCCAGATGCTCCAGCACAGTCCCGCCAAATTCAGCCGCCGCGAACAGGCCGGCATGAACGAGGACGCGCGGGAACTCTTGGAAGTAGGCAATCGCCGCCAACGGAAGGAATACCAACACCGACGCGGTCGCCGAGACGGTGTACCGCGATATCGAGCCCGCGAACAGGCCGCCTGAACGACCCGCGACCGCCGTCAGAACCACTATCGTGGCGGTGACCGCGACGCACGCCCCAAGGACGATGCGCGTCGTGCGGATGCGGCGCTTCCGTGGGGCGGCGAACAGCACGCACCCGACCCGCGGGGCCGTGTACCGGCGTCGCCCGAGCCAGAGCAACAGGGCTCCGCCGAACTGAATCCCCATGAGGACAAGCAGGTTCACGATCTCCGCACCGCCCAGCCACTCCGCAAGCGAGCCCATCCCAAGACCAAGAAACAGAATGCCGAAGAACAGGTCGAACAGGCCGTCCTGCTGATTTGCCCGCCATGACTTGCTTTCAAGTCGACGTAGACTAAGGGTTTTCATAACTCTCTCCTGTGAAGTTCTTTGTACTGCAAAGTACTCTGTATGATACTCACCCGAGAGAGATTGTCAAGTCCGTGGGATGTCTCGGCGTAGGCGTATGGGGATTAGGAGAGACAGGATGCGCGATTGAGAACCTGCTAAGCGCACTCCCGTTTCAGTGCGGTGAAGCGTCAGGCGCCAGGCTCCTACACAACGGGAATCGCGGTGGAGTGGTGCATACCATCACCCGAGCCTCGAATCATCCGACTCAGGGACATTCAGCCGCCGCCTGAGCGGCCGCGCCGGATTCCCGGCGGCAAAGATATCGACGGCGATGTCCTTCGTCACCACCGAACCGGCGCTTTCACCCACCACGAGCCGACCAATCTCGTCTACTTTACCGTCGACCGCGCGGCGGCTGGGAATTCCACCCTTGATGCAAGTCTTCTCTCAAACCGATTGAAGGCGCGCGGGATCCTGGCAAACCCATTAGGAAGTGCGAACCAAATGCGCATGGTCATTCACATCGATGTCAATGCGGCAGACATTGAGGATACACTTGCCGCCCTGCAGTCGGTCTTGCACGAGACATAGGTCCGTCTTCCCCCAGAAATAAATCTACTTCGTTGGAGAAGGATGCGCTCCATCCCGCGGAAGTAAGCCCTTACCTTAGTCTTACTGGGTGGTGAGGGTAAACCTTCCGTAACGAAGCAAGACCCTCCCCTGACCCACTCAAGATGGAAAAGGGGGAGACGATGAAGGGGCTAATGACTGTTTTTTCGATCGCAACCGTGCTTTTGTGCTCGGTTGCGGTGAGCGCGGGATCGCTCGAATTCCACCTAGGAGTAGGGCCATCCTTGGCGTTCTTCGGCGAGATCAACAACGACATCGAGTTCATCAATGTGCTCTTGGACGAGCTCAATGGTCTAGCAACGGTCAATGGAGAGGTTCTTCTTCTAGAGGATCTAGGAAGAGGGATCTCCTATCAGGCAGGGGAGCGGTTCTGGCTCGCGGATCGTTTCGCTCTCGGGTGGAAAATCGGGTACTCCCGCACCGCGACCGCAACCTCTGGGACCTACACTGCGATCGATGAGAGCGAGATCTCGACGATCGATATCTTGCTCGATGGCTACAGCGTCGGGGGCGTGCTCGGCGGCCGGTATACCTTCCTCGACGCGGGGATCTTTCTCTCCGCCGATCTCGGAGCGGGAGTCTACTACACCGGACTCGACAAGGCTATCACGTTCGAGATCCCCAGTAGCTACGACCCGCTCTCAGATCACCCGGAAGAAGGAGAAGGCCGGTACGCTGGATTCGCCTTCGGAGTCGAGCTAGGGCTCAACCTCTCCCTTCCAATCACCGACTGGTTCGGGGTGGGTGCCTCCATATTCTACCGCGCCGCTACACCCGCCGGAATGAAGGACAACAATGGCAACAGTTTGGATATCGATGGAGATGGAATGGTGGAGGGGGTCGACCTCGGTGGAATCACCGTACAGGCAACCTTCTCGCTGGATATTGATCTCTCCCTGTAATGGGAGAAAGGAGTGATGTTATGAGGACCACGAGGTTCTACCTTCTGCTGGGGTTGGCGCTCCTCGTCGTACTCGCGTTGACCGGCTGCCAAGATTGGAATGCACCCCGGGCGGTGTTCACCGCCTCGATGTTGGAGAAGGTCATCCCGTTCACCTCAAGCTTCGACGGGACCCTCTCCTACGATTCCAATGGAAAGATTGTCTCCTACATGTGGGATTTCGGAGATAACGCCGCTGGAAGCGGAGCGCAAGTCACACACGAGTACACGGAAGATGGAGTTTACACCGTACAATTGACGGTAATCGATGATCAAGGGGTCTCCAACTCGAGTTCTATCACCGTGCACGCCCTCAATCCGCCACCTACTGGTGCTTTCTCGTACAGTCCCAAGAGCGTGATGGAGGACGAGTACATCGTTGGAGCGAGCGAGTGGATCACCTTCGATGCCTCGGAGTCGACGGACGATGGCGAGATCGTCGCCTACGCCTGGAACTTCGGCGACGGCTGGAAGCACGATGGTAAGGTCGTTAAACACCGCTACCTCTGGGCCGGGACATACAGTGTGGCGCTGACGGTCACCGATAACGATGGCGGAAAGACAACGTATGTGCACAAGGTCGAGATAGTAGGCGGCCCGCCGTGCTACGCTGATCTCGAAAACCTCGATGACTGGGACGCGGGGGGGTACAAATGAGACGCATAGTCTTTCTCCTACTCGTCTTGACCTCTCTCCTCCTATCGGGCTGCGCGCTAGATACCCTCCTGCCCAAACTGGCAAATCAAGCTCCCGAAGCAGTGATTGACACCTCCACACAACAAGGACCGGCCCCGTTGACGGTACAATTCAACGCCGGCTATTCGTACGACGACGGAACGATTACCGAGTACAGTTGGGCCTTTGGCGATCCCCAAGACGCCACGCTGATGAGCACGGTCACCGCCACGCATACATACACCGTTCCCGGTCTCTACCGTGTTAATCTGACCGTGACCGACGAGACGGGAAAGATAGATTCAGAGGATATCGCGATCCTGGTGACGAACCCGCCGCCGCTGGCAAGCTTCGCTATGAGCAGTGATGCGCCCGCAATCGGGGATGAAGTCACCTTCAACGCTGCTGGTTCATACGATACAAACGGCGAGATCACAAGCTATACCTGGGACCTCGGGGATGGGACCACGGCAAGCGGAGTCGAAGTGACCCACACGTACGCCGAAGAAGGGTATGTGGTTGTAACCCTCACCGTTACCGACAACGAGGGGGAAACGACTATAGCCAGGCACGATCTCATCGTGCAGGAATCGGACGGTGGATGCAGCGGAGGGAGCTGCGGTGGTGGCCCGGACATTCCACTCGCAGTGATAACCGGGCTTCCCTCCTGTGCCGGCGGAACGGCGGGCGTGGCTGTTACCCTTGACGGGAGCTACTCCCGCGCCGCCGATGGGACAATCGTCAAGTACGCATGGGAGTTCGGAGACGGAGAGACCGGGAGTGGCGCTCAGGTCAGTCATATCTATAAGCAAACCGGGCGATTCGTCGTCACCCTAACCGTCACCGATGATGCCGGTACGAAAGGGGTCGCTTACGGAGCGATCTCCATCGGGACGAGCTGCTACTGAATATCAGCATGAGAAAGGGAGCTCCTCTTCTGAGCTCCCTCTTTTTTTCAAACGAGCACCCCTACAAGCTACTCAGAATAGTAGAAATGCGTGATCTGATCTACGTTTAAGAGAATCCTATCTTTACTTATGTACTCCGCTGCAATCACGATCGGGACGGTCGCCTTGACATCAAGCGCGCCCCACATGCTCTCCATCAGGGAGACGAGTGACGAGGCATAATAGAAGTTGGTCTCGTGCGGATTTAAGAGAACATCGAGCGTCTTCTGCAAAGCCCCGTAGGAATCGTAGAGGAACAACGTCGTCGCCGCCGGGACATCGTTCGGGTTGATGATCCCGATCCCGGTAGACTGCGTGCTCGTGTTGGAGTAGTTAAGTCCGTACCAGTAGTATGTGGTGTAGCTGGAATCCTCCGGAACCGCATCGACGATGTTATCCGAGGCTCGCCAGTAGTCATCCTCGAACGTCTCCACCCCAATGGTGATAATCGCGGGCGTCTCGATGAGGGCAAGGCCCCAACTGGTATCCCCATTCCCAGCCAAGTCGCTTAAAATCTGATAGTCAGATTCAAACGGGGTGAGGTCCCCAGATGTCGCATCGAGGAGTGTTCCGTACGCGTCGTAGACCTTGAGCGTGTAGTACGTGTCGAATCCCCCCGAGTTCATAATGACAAGATGGGTGTCCTGGGTGACTACGCACGTGTAGTAGAGCGCGTAAGTGTTGGCATACGCCGCCCCGAAAAGCCCGATTGCGATTAGAAAGACGAGTGTTGCACCGATCAATCCCTTCTTCATATTGCTCCTCCTTATGAAACGTTTCTCCCATTCTAAGGAAATGCCGCGCAAGAGCAAAACAACCCGTGGCTAGTAATCGAAAATGGACAGCACTCATGAGGAGGGCAAGATGCGAGGTTCATGCCGTCCCCGCATCTCCGCATCCCCGGGTCCTCCTCTCTCCCGCAGGATATCCGTGAGGTACTCGCCGGTGTAGGATCCCGGGGTACGTGCGACCTTCTCCGGGGTCCCTGCGGCGATCACCCTTCCTCCTCCGTCCCCACCCTCAGGGCCGAGGTCGATGATCCAGTCGGCGGTCTTGATCACGTCCAGGTTGTGTTCGATCACGATTACCGTATTACCTGCCCCGACCAACCGATGCAGTACCTGAAGGAGCTTTTCCACGTCGGCCGCGTGCAAACCAGTCGTCGGCTCATCGAGGATGTAGAGAGTCCTACCAGTCGATCGACGGGAGAGCTCCTTGGCGAGCTTAATCCGCTGCGCCTCCCCTCCGGAGAGCTCAGGGGCAGGCTGACCGAGTTTGATATAGGAGAGACCAACATCGTAGAGGGTTTGAAGCTTTCTACGTACTCGCGGGATGTTGGCGAAGAAGGTGAGCGCCTCGTCGACCGGCATGGCGAGAATATCGGCGATCGACTTTCCCTTGTACTTTATCTGCAGGGTCTCGCGATTGTATCGGGTTCCACGGCAGACCTCGCACGGCACGTAGACATCGGGGAGGAAGTGCATCTCGATCTTCTCTTTCCCTTGTCCCTGGCAGGACTCACACCGACCACCCTTGACGTTGAAACTGAACCTCCCAGTGGTGTAACCGCGCAGGCGGGCGTCAGGGGTACGGGCGAACAGGGCGCGGATATCGTCGAAGAGCTTGGTGTAAGTCGCGGCGTTGGAACGCGGAGTACGACCGATCGGAGACTGGTCGATCTCGATCACCTTGTCGATACCATCGAGGCCAAGGATCTCCTCGTGCGCCCCGGGGCGACGGGCCGCCTGGTGAAGTCGGTGTGCGATCCCACGGTAGAGAACATCCTCGATGAGAGAACTCTTCCCCGATCCTGAGACCCCGGTCACGCAGACGAACCGAGCAAGCGGGATCTCCACATCTATCCCCTTCAGGTTATGCTCCGCCGCACCGATCACCTTGATGGACTCCCCGTTCCCGTTCCGCCGCTTTTCCGGAATGGGGATCGACAACGCACCGGAGAGATATTGGCCGGTGATCGAGCGTGAACAAGCCGCGACCTCCTCGGGTGTCCCCGCCACCACGACCTCCCCGCCGTGCGCTCCAGCACCGGGGCCGAGGTCGATGATGTAGTCTGACTCACGCATCGTCTCCTCATCGTGCTCGACCACGATCACCGTGTTCCCCAGGTCGCGCAGCCCCTTCAACGTCACCAGTAGACGGCGGTTATCCCGCTGGTGCAGGCCGATCGACGGCTCGTCGAGGACGTATAGTACGCCGGTCAACTGGCTCCCGATCTGGGTGGCGAGCCGGATCCGTTGCGCCTCTCCGCCGGCGAGTGTCCCGGCCTGTCGATCGAGGGTAAGGTAGTCGAGCCCGACCGCGACCATGAACCCGAGCCGAGCCCTGATCTCCTTGAGAATCTGAGCGGAGATCATCTCTTCGCGCGAGGAGAGTGCGAGGCTGTCGAAGAAGGTGAGGGTGCTGCGAATCGAGAGGGACGTCACTTGGTGGATGTTTAACCCGTTCACGGTCACCGCCAGGATCTCCGGCTTCAACCGCGCCCCTTGACAGACCGGACACGGAAGGGTGGCGATAAACTGCTCCATCTCCTGTCGCCACTCATCCGAGGTCGTCTCCCTGTACCAACGTTCGAGGGTGGGAATCACCCCGCGGAAGGCGCGGGTGTAGGTGCGTTTCCGCCCGCTTGTTGAGGTGTAGTCGAATTTTATCTTCTTCCCCTGCGTCCCATAGAGAATCAGATCGAACTTCTCCTCGGGAAGGTCGCCGAGCGGCTCTAGCGGATCGATCTCGAAGACACGGCACAGGGCCTCCATCTCGGCCTCGAACCAGCGGCTCTTCGAGTTCGCCCACGGGAGGAGTCCTCCATTGAGGAGCCCCCGCCCCGGATCGATGATCAGCTCTGGGTCGATCTTCTTCCGGTAGCCGAGCCCGCTGCACTCGGGACAGGCCCCGTACGGGTTGTTGAACGAGAACATCCGCGGGGAGAGCTCCTCGTAGCTCACCCCGCAGTGGATGCAGGCGTAGTGCTCACTGTAGAGGTGTTCCTCTCCGTCCTCGGTGAGGATGTTGACGATACCTCCCCCGTGTTTGAGGGCCGTCTCTACCGAGTCAGCGATGCGGGCACGCTTGCGCGGCTCGACCACGACGCGATCGACCACAATCTCGATCGTGTGCTTCTTCTGCTTGACGAGTTCGATCTCCTCGTACAGGGTGCGCACGACCCCATCTACCCGCACGCGGGTGAACCCCTCCTGACGGATCTCCACAAACGTCTTCTTGTACTCTCCCTTGCGGCCGCGCACGATGGGAGAGAGGATCTGCACCTTCGATCCCCGTGAGAGGGTCATGATCGCGTCGATCACCTGCTCGGCCGACTGCTGGGTGATCGGGCGGCCGCACTCAGGGCAGTGCGGGTGACCGATCCGTGCGTAGAGGAGGCGCAGGTAGTCGTAGATCTCGGTCACCGTCCCTACAGTCGAACGCGGGTTATGGCTGCGCGTCTTCTGATCGATCGAGATCGCGGGGGAGAGCCCCTCGATGAAGTCCACATCAGGTTTCGCCATCTGCCCGAGGAACTGACGCGCGTACGCCGAGAGCGACTCGACGTAGCGGCGCTGTCCCTCGGCGTAGATCGTATCGAAGGCAAGCGAGCTCTTACCCGATCCGGAGATCCCGGTGATAACGACCAATCGGTCGCGTGGGATCTCTATATCGATATTCTTCAGGTTGTGCTCGCGCGCTCCCTTCACGCGTAGCATGTTCATAGTTTCTTCCTCAATTCTCGTATCTCATCGCGCAGCGCCGCTGCCTGCTCGAACTCCAAGCGGTCCGCCGCATCGTGCATCGCATCTTCAAGCTCGACGACCGCCTGCAGGAGCTCTTCCCGCGAGAGGCGACCACCGTCCAGCTTCGGAGTGGGCTCCCGCACCTCGGAGGCGCGCATCGCCTGAACGATGTCGGTGACCGCACGTTCGATCGTCTTGGGGGTAATCCCGTGCTCCTCGTTATACGCAGTCTGGATCGCACGCCGACGGTTCGTCTCGTCGACGGCGTAACGGATCGAATTGGTGATCGTATTGGCGTACAAGAGGACCTTCCCGCGCACGTTCCGTGCGGCCCGTCCGATCGTCTGGATGAGCGAGGTCCCCGAGCGGAGGAACCCTTCCTTGTCCGCGTCGAGGATTCCCACGAGAGACACCTCGGGGAGGTCGAGCCCCTCGCGCAGGAGGTTGATCCCCACCAGGACATCGAACTTCCCCAAGCGAAGGTCACGCAGGATCTCCACCCGTTCGAGGGTATCGATCTCCGAGTGGAGGTAGCGCGCTTTAACCCCCAGATCGACCAGGTACTCGGTGAGGTCCTCGGACATCCTCTTGGTGAGGGTGGTGACGAGGACCCGCTCGCCCCTCTCCACGACCACGCGGATCTCGCCAAGAAGGTGATCGACCTGCCCGGTGACCGGATGGATCTGCACCTCGGGATCGATGAGCCCGGTCGGACGGATGATCTGCTCTACCACACGCTTCGAGTGGTGCTCCTCGTAGGGGCCGGGTGTAGCCGAGGTGAAGATCGCCTGGTTCACGCGCGCCTCGAACTCCGGGAACATGAGCGGTCGGTTGTCGAGGGCCGATGGGAGACGGAACCCATAGTCGACGAGGGTCCCCTTGCGCGAGCGGTCCCCGTGATACATCCCTCGGATCTGGGAGACAGTCTGGTGCGACTCGTCAATCATCAGAAGGAAATCCGCCGGAAAGTAGTCGAGGAGTACCGACGGTGGCTGGCCGGGAAGACGCCCATCCAGGTGGCGCGAGTAGTTCTCGATCCCCGAGCAGTATCCCATCTCCTGCATCATCTCCAGGTCGTAGCGCGTCCGTTGTTCGAGTCGCTGCGCTTCGAGAAGCTTCTCCTCCCCTCGGAGTTGGTCCAGGCGCTCCTCCAACTCCTCCTCGATCGCCACGATGGCACGGCGCGTCCGTTCCCGCGGGGTGATGAAGTGGGATGCCGGATAGATCGTGATCTCATCCTCCTCGTGCAGCACATGCCCACTGACCGGATCAAGGATCATAATCCGGTCGATCTCATCCCCGAAGAACTCGGCCCGCACGATCTTCTCCTCGTAGGCGGGGATGATCTCGAGTGTATCTCCGCGAGCGCGGAAGGTTCCCCGCTCAAACCCGATCTCGTTTCGCGCATACTGAAGGGCCACAAGGCTGCGCATCACCTCATCGCGCTCCTGTTCCCCTCCACGGGAAAGGGTGATCGACATATCGTGGTAGTTCTCCGGCGACCCTAGGCCGTAGATACACGAGACAGAAGCAACGATGATCACGTCGCGACGTTCAAAGAGGGCGCAGGTCGCGGCGTGGCGCATGCGGTCGATCTCGTCGTTGATCGAGGAATCCTTCTCGATATAGGTGTCAGTTTGCGGAAGGTACGCCTCGGGCTGGTAGTAATCGTAATAAGATACGAAGTAGTGGACCGCGTTATCAGGGAAGAGCTCGCGAAACTCACTGCACAACTGCGCAACAAGGGTCTTGTTGTGGGCGATGATGAGCGTCGGCCGCTGCACGTTCTGGATCACGTTTGCGATCGTGAACGTCTTCCCGGTCCCCGTCGCTCCGAATAACGTCTGAAACTTGAATCCGGAGAGGATCCCCTCGGTCAGTTCCGCAATCGCCTGCGGTTGATCTCCCTGCGGCGTTAACTGCCCAGAGATTTGAAATCCCGCTTTCTCTCCCACCCTTGGCAAACTCATCTTAAGTATAATGCTACCCGCCCCCGCGGAGAGGATCAATAGACAGGAGAAGCATGGGGTCGTGTCTTGATTCTTGCATCCGAAGGATGTGACCGTGCCGGGTCAAATCGCTCGGAGAGAAAGAGGGAGAGTTGCAAACGCAAAAACAAGACACGTCCCCTGCGACATAACAGTCCAAAGCCCCCCCAGATTTGCGGAGCGTCCAGAGAGGGGTTAGACTTATTTTCGCCATGAAAACTACACGTTTTTACATCTACTCGATTTTGTTGGGGATCGGCTCCGCGCTCATCGGTCTTGTGATCGGCTTTTTGATCGAGACTCCTTCCGCGGCGATTACCGCGGTCCTGATCGTCATCGGGCTCCTCTTCGTCGCCGCGGCGATCCTCCTCGCGCGACGGTACAGGAAGCACAGTGTAAGTACGTAATAACCGGACAACCAAAACGGTGCAAGGGAAAGATCACCAGCCTGCTTTATAAAGTTCTCATGGAGGATAGGTACGCAAATCGATGACCACACTTAAAGATTGGATTCATCAAGAAGGGGAGGTCATAAGCCCCGAGTACCTTCGGGTTGACGGGTTTCTCAACCACCGGATCGCCCCGGCTTTTGTAGAAGAGGCGGGGAGAGAGCTTGCAAATGCGTTTAAAGAGGCTGGGGTTACCTGTGTTCTCACAGCCGAGGCCGCGGGGAACGTTGTCGCCTACGAAATAGCACGCAAGCTCAATACTCGCGCTCTCTACGCCAAGAAAGGGCGTGCAGCCACCATGGCGCATCCTCTTGTGCGAGCTGTGCGCTCGCCCACAAAAGGGACCGTGACGGAACTCGTCATCTCGCGTGACTACCTCGGGCCGCACGAGCGCGTCCTCATCGTAGACGACTTCCTCTACCAGGGACTGACGAGCACCGCACTTGCGGAGATGGTCGAGGAGAGCGGCGCCTGCCTTGTGGGGTTCGGGTTTCTGATCGAGAAACAGTTCGGTAATGCCCGAAAGGTACTCGCACGATTCGGCGTCCCAGTCGTTTCCTTAGTCACGGTAGCACAGATGGACCCAGAGAGTGGTAACATCATGTTCGCCGACTAGGTATCCTGTAAGATCGGGCCTCTAAGGAGCCTTATTCGAAGATGAGCATCGTCGTCCTTGACTTCGGATCTCAATATACCCCGCTGATCGCCCGGCGATTCCGGGAGCTGCACGCCTACTCGGTCATCCTCCCTGGTACGGCATCGCTCGAAACCATCCATGCCCAGAAGCCGCACGCCCTTATCCTCTCCGGGGGACCGGCCTCAGTCTCCATGAAAAACGCGCCAACACCCGACCCAAGGATCTTCGAAGCGGGGCTCCCCATCCTTGGGATCTGCTACGGTATGCAACTACTCACCCGGCATTTCGGCGGCCGAGTCGAGCAGGTCGGCCGACGGGAGTACGGCAAGGCCTTTCTCACCGGTTTTGATGGGCCTCTATTCGCCGGATTTGACGATGAGAGACGGGTTTGGATGAGCCACTCCGACGCGGTGACCGCCACCCCTCCAGGGTGGCGGGTCGTGGCCGCAACCAAGGAGAATCCAATAGCCGCAATAGAGTCTCCCGATCACCGTTCCTTTGGGGTCCAATTTCACCCTGAAGTAGTTCACACACCGGGGGGAAGAACGATCTTCGAGAACTTCCTCAAGCTCTCGGGTGTGCCTCGGGATTGGACCCCGGAGCGCACGGTAGAACTGTTGGTTCAGGGGGTACAGAAAGAGGTCGGCGAAGAACGGGTACTTCTCGCTGTTTCCGGCGGGGTGGATTCGAGCGCTCTTGCCATGTTGCTCGCGCGTGCCGGGCTGGAGCACACCGCCGTGTTTGTAGACCATGGGCTCTTGCGCCTGGGAGAGAGGGCCGCGGTGGAGGACGCACTGCGTCCTCTTAGAGTCAACCTGGTAACCGTAGACGCGAAACACAGGTTCATCAAGGCGCTCAAAGGGATCTCAGACCCCGAGGAGAAGCGCAAGGTGATCGGCCGGGAGTTTATCGCGGTCTTCCGAGAAAGGGCGCAGGAGCTCGGGTCGTTCCGCTTTCTCGCGCAAGGGACCCTCTATCCGGACGTGATCGAATCAGCCGGAACACCGGGTGGGGCGAACATAAAAAGCCACCACAACGTGGGAGGGCTCCCAAAGGAACTCGGGTTTGAACTCCTCGAACCCTTCAGGCACCTATTCAAAGATGAGGTGCGTGAAGTGGCCCGCCTGTTGGGGCTCCCTGACAGTATCCGCCTGCGTCACCCCTTCCCAGGGCCGGGGCTGGGGATCCGCATACTGGGGGAGGTCACGCCCGAAAGGCTGGAGGTGCTCCGCAAGGCTGACGCCATCTTCATCCAAGCCCTCAGGGATTGTGACCTTTACACGGCGGTCTGGCAGGCACTTGCAACCTTAATCCCGCTTCGCAGCGTTGGGGTTGCCGGGGACGAACGACGTTACGGGTACGTCCTCGCCCTGCGTGCGGTGAGTAGTGTAGACGGGATGACGGCGGATTGGTCCCGGCTCCCGGCAGAGTTTATGGATGAAGTCGCCCAACAGATTACGCGACAGGTACCGGAGGTGGGCCGTGTCGTCTACGACATCACCAGTAAACCTCCCGCAACCATCGAGTGGGAGTAGCCCACGGATCCAACAAAAGTCTTCGTGAAACCGCGGCCCCCTGGCGGGTAAGTTAACCGAAGGTGATAACGATGAACTCGCCGAAGTTACCGCAATGTTTCTTGTTTCGTAATCCCTGAAAAGAGAGATGCTGAGCTTGTCACCCGCGATCTCGTACACCTGTCGGACCCATCTGACGTAGTAGGGAGCGTGGTTGGCAGACACATGCGTGGTGGAAATCAAGTAGTCGTGAAAGGTGTCCATTAGGTAAGATCTCATTATGATCCGTCTATCGGATAATAACAGCCCAGCATGCCTACTCCCACAAGATCGTCGCCTGAAACCCTCAAGAACATAACATCCTTGAAACTACACGCCGAATGAGCTAGTATCGGCGTGCGATCCAATATTGGTTGAAGGGGATTGTTGGGCCCGGGACAGAAGCGTAGCGACAGGACAAATGGAAAGGAAGGTGGCCAGATGCTCGGGTTTGCCAGATTCGTGAACTTCGTACTTGCTCTCATCGTCTTCGGAGTTATGCGGGTCGTGACCACCGACATGGGAACTGCTGCTTGGGCAGTCTCCTTGATTGTTGCGATCGTGGTATTCTACATCTTGCGCGGGATCTTCGTCTCACCCCTGCTGAAACGCGCAACCAATAAGGCCAGTTCACAGATCATCCAACACTTCGCAGGAGGAGGTGATATGGGCGGCGCTGTCAAGATCGCGAAGGGACTGGGCCTAAACGCCCGTAACGCGCGCGAAGTTGCCGAGGCACACCGGGACGCCCTCATACGAGAAATCGCGGAGCGTATCCTGAAGGAAGCCAAACACCGGTACGAGAAGCGAAAGGACAAGAAGGAAATTAGACGTTACTTGCGCGAGCAGGGGATTCCAGATAAGGATATTGAGAAGGCAGTAGACCGAGTCGTGAAGGAATCCAAGTAGGGGACTGGCGGGGGAGCCCAACAAGAGTATCAACTCGTACGTTTCAACCCGCGCTTCGCACGATCTGAAATGACGGTCATGCTGATGGTTCGATGTAACGAGAAGGAGAACATCATGGCGCGAGTCAAAATCGAAAAGGTGTGCGACAAGCTCGATCACAACCTCCGGCGAGCACTTGCGGATGCAGTGCGTAGTACCATCCCCGGAGCACAGTTTGACGAGTACTCACTGTTCCGTGAGTTTGTGCGGGAAGTAGGTCGCAAGTGCAGGACTTGGAAGCGAATTCCCGATCAATACGTCGAAACTGAATAGAGAGGATAGTCATGCCGAAGTGCAAAACATGTAGAAGGGATTTGAAACCGGAAGACATGGTCCACGAAACCAGATGGAGATATCCACTCAACGGACATCCGAAGCTCTACCGTAAACCGGGGAACTGTGAAGAAAACGGTTGCGGGAAACAACTCGAGGAGAAGACAGTTCCGGTAACTTGCCTTTATCCTGATTGCGAAATCGTCACTCCGTGACAAGGGCATCGAACATCACCCTGCAGCGTACGCATGGGTTTCAGAAGAGGACATGAGAAGTGGCCAAGGTTGGCGATCTGTATATCGGCGGCGAAGAGCCCTTGGCACAGGATTTGGAGTCATTTCCAAGCGGGATTGCCTTTCCGATAGACAACAAACCTGAAATTGAGTACGTATGGAACTCCGAAGATTCTCAGTGGCAGGTTGAAATCAAGAAGGACCATGCATATATTGTGGCACGGTCCCGCGAGCCACAACAATATGAGGTATTTGTGACCTCTGGTCTTGAGCAAGTACAACGCTGTTTGGATATCATTGCAGTTAAGAAGAGAGGCATTTTTGTTGTACGTCGTCCTGAGCTTGATCACCTTGCAGTATTCCAGACTAAAGGATGCCAAGTCCTTCGGCATTTCTCTGTAGCCACACTGGCTATCGAAACCAAGGTGAAGATCGAAGTCCGTGACAAGAATGGACAGATTAAACCCCATCCGCCCGCTCCAGAGCCGACATGGACATGGGCTTTTCGATACTACCGGTTATCTCAAGCTAGCAACGATATATTCGAAGCTTATAGGAACCTATTCCTCTCCCTTGAGGCCCTCCTTAATGAAATATGTCCCAAGCAGTCGTCGGAAAAGGAGAGGAAATGGCTGGAACAAGCTCTCTCACAAGTAGCCTCCAAACTGAAGTTAGCTCACTACGTGCCGGACACAGTTGAGGCACCCATCGACTACTTGATGAAGACGCAATACACAGATGTGAGATGTCGCCTATTTCATGCGAAGTACCCCGATGCCCTGCTCCCCCATACCGAACTCAACCCAACTGATGTCCTTGCTGCCTACGAGACTTTACTCCTGCTGTGGCGTGATATCGCAGGATCGTATTTCGACGTGCCTCGGGGAGGTGGCGTTGTCACATATCAAGGATTTAAGTCCCTCATGGACGAAACGTTCGGGCGGTCTTTGTCGGTGTATTTCACAGAAGACGAATCGCCGCCTCGGAAAGAAGACATTGTCGTCAGTCCACTTGGCATAGCAGTCCACGAGTTCGACGACTGCTCCTACTTGGGACAGACTAAGCTCGGTTTCGCTTCGTGGCTAGGAGAAGTCACTGTGCAGGACATGCACAAGAATCTGATAATTCATAGAATATGCTCAAAGTTAGGGGGTGCTCTGTTCAATGTAGCATTTGTCGAATCTGGTCTCTCGCCCAAGGGCGTTGACATATTCCAGACGTACCAAAGTACAAAGCTTGTGAACAAGGGCCAACCGAAGACGAGTTTCTGAAACCCAACAAATCAGTGAAGATCGAATTTAGCTCGAAGACTCGCTCAATTGGCTCACTTCTGGCGTTCGGCGACGATCACAGTTACCGCAGGCAGGAATGAGCTTACGTGGAATCGGCGGGAGAAGTGAAACACGAAATCGGCATCCCAAGACAATCACACTTCAAGGAATCATAGCCCTGGAGATACGCGGATGAGCCACCTTCTCCTTCCTCCCATAGGTCGTGGCGTAGCAGTCTCGGCATCGCGCCTATACCTGCTCAATGTGATCTCCATTACGTTCACGCACTGTCCAGCGGAGCTCGCCATGACAGATCGGACAGGACAGAAGCGGGGTAAGATCGATCTTCATTCTGCCTCCCTCAGTGCGTGAATTGCATCCTACGCGGATTGTTTAACGACTTTGGCCAGTGAACCATGTTCCAAGGTCGCGTAGGAGTTCGTCGAGGTTTTCCACCTTCCTTCCTGCAACGGGGAGCGCGCTGGTGAATAGCTTGCCGTATCCCTTCTGTAGGATCCTCTGGTCGGTGATGATGACGGCACCATGGTCGCCCTTGGTGCGGATCAGTCGCCCGACCCCCTGGCGCAACTTGAGGATCGCCTGGGGGAGCGAGAGGTCGAGGAACGCGTCCTTTCCCGCGGCGGAGAGCCTCTCCCCAAGCGCGGAGAAGACGGGGTCGGTAGGAACGGGAAAGGGAAGACGGGTGATGATGAGGATCTCGAGGTCACTCCCAGGAAAGTCGACCCCCTCCCAAAAGCTGTCCGTTCCCAGGAGGATAGCGGCTCCTTTCGCTCTCTTGAACCGCTCGATCACCTTGCTGCGCGGCCCGTCGATCCCCTGTGCGAAGACATCCCGTCCGTCTCCGATTATCTCGTGGACGGCGTGGAGGAGGCGATACGAGGTAAAGAGGACCAGGACCTTGCGTTCGGTCGCGTCGGCAATAGCGCGTGCGCAGGTAGCGATCCCCTCTGCAGACTCCTCCAACGGCCCGGTGACTGGGGGGAAGAACACGGGGAGGTAGAGACGCATCCGTTCCTCATAGTTAAACAAGCTCTCCACCACGTTATAGGTCGTTTCGCCGGGGGCCGCAGAGAGGCCGAGCGATTCATCGATGTATTGGAACCCTTCTCCCGAGGAAAGAGTCGCGGAGGTGAGAATAATTCCTTCGAGTTTCGGGTAGAGCCTCTCCGCGAGGAGGGGAGCGATATCGAGTGGGGATGCGTGGAGGAATACCTCGTCCCTCTCCCGGGAGTACCAGTGGACCGTGTTCTCCGCCGGGGGCGAAAAGAGGAGGGAGAAGAGGCCCATGATCCCTCCGATCTCCTCGGAAAGCCCCTCTGCCTCATGCTTCTCTTCCTGGGAATCGATCGCGTTAGCGACGGCCTCGATCGCGGTCTTGAGCATCGTGGCAGTCTGGAGCAGCGATTCGACCTGGGGAAGGATCTCGGGAAAGGCGAGGAAGCGTCCTCTCTTCTCAGGGGGGAGGGTTCCTGCGAGCTCGGAGAAGAAGTGCGCGTTCATCTTGCGTAACGGTTCCTGCAGCTCGCGGATGCGCGTGACACGGGCATCGGAGCGAGCAAGGGGGATTCGCGCGATCCACCCGCCCGGATGTCGTCCTGGTGAATGTTCGATCTCTCGCAACGGCCCTTCGAGGGTTCGTTGGCTCAAGGTCTCGGTGAACGCATGCCGCGCAGCCCCTTCCAGAGCGTGCGCCTCATCCACGATGAGGGAGGCATAGTCCCCGAGGATCCTCGGTTCGGCCTGCTGATCGCGCAGGAGAAGGGAGTGGTTGACGACTATCAGGTCGGCACGCCTGGCATGTCGGCGAGCGGCAATGGAGAAGCAATCGTCGTAGAACTGGCAGACCGGCCCGAGGCAGCGGGGCGGATCGTCGTACAGCCTGTTCCACAGCTCCCTGGAGCGTGGATCGGAGAGGAACACGCCGTTCTCCTCGATGTCTCCTGTCTCGGTCTGAAAGAGCCAGCGGGCGAGCGGAGCGAGGAGGGGGAGGAGGTCCTGCTCCAACCCCTCGATCACTTCTCCGAGGACCATCTGCCAGCGACGCAAACACAGGTAATTCCTGCGTCCCTTGAGAAGGGCGACCTTGGTCCGTGGAGCAAGGAGGGGGAGGAGGAACGGGAGGTCCTTATGATAGATCTGCTCCTGAAGTTGCTTGGTGCGGGTGGAGAGGACGAGGCGGGTCTTCGGGTGATCTTTCAGGTAGAGGAGGGAGGGCACGAGATAGGCGAAGGTCTTTCCCGTTCCGGGGCCTGCCTCGACAACGAGCGTTCCACCTCCTTCGAGCGTTCGGCTAACCTGTGTAGACATCTTGCGCTGGCCGGGACGATCCTCGAACGCGGCCATCGCTTCTGCCACCCGCGACATAGCTTCTTCGAGCGAGGGTATGGGCACGGGTGGAGCAGGGGGCTCCTGGGGAGGAGAAGGAGAGGTCGGCCGGGTATGAGGGATCGCTCGGGCGAGGAGATTTCCAGTGGGGTTAGGGAGGAGCTGAGAGAGGAGGGAAAGGAGGTCCGGGTCAAGCTGGAGAGCATCGGTGAGGAGGGAGGTAAACAGGGCCCCTACCGCCTCTTCTACTCTGTTCTTTGCGAAAGGGACGTTGTAGTGATGGCAAAGGCTCGGTACGGTGTGATCGGAAAGGGTAGGGTGGAGGGTGCGTGCAAGGAACAGGAGGTCGATTGCCGCGGCTTTGTCAGCCTTTACCCGATAGGCGACTGTTGGGATCTCGCCAAGATCGCTTCCTCCCTTTCCAGGGCGCGCTCTTCCTTCCTCGAACAGGACCGTCCGATTCCTGCCAAGCACCATGAAGCGGGAGAGCCCGAGTTCGTTCCAGGGGAGCGTCATGCCGCGTTAGAGGAGGTGGTGGAGGAGGTCGATCCGTTTGACCTTCCCCACGAGTCTTCCCTCGCTATCGACGACTGGAAGGCTCTTCGTCCCTTTACGGATGATGAGATCGGCCGCCTGAAGGTCGTCGTCGTCCTCGGTGACGACAATGGCGTCGTGCTGCATATATTTCTCGACCGGATCGTCGGCGATCTGCGCGAGTTTCTTGGAGATCTGGTTTAAGTCCGGAATGAACGAAGCGGTGTGGAGCATCTCGAAGTACCCGGGGAGAGCGGCCTTGATCAGGTCCTTCTCCGAGATGTAACCGATAACCTTCTCCTCTTCATCGACGATCGGTATGTTAGGGATCCCCGCGCTGTCGAGGATGAAGATCAGCTCGCGCACCGAGACATCCTTCTCGCAGGAGGTCAAGTCTTTCGTCATGATATCGCGGACTTTCATCAGGGTTCCTCCTCTATAGCCGTTCGATGGAGATGTTTTCCATCTCCGTCGTTATCTTATCCGGATCGCGGCAGATCTTCTCATCGCACTCCGCACTCCTGATCCCCGCAGCCACCCCGAAGCGCAGCGCCTCTTCGATATTCTCTCCCTTATCCAGCATGTAGAGGATCCCTCCGAGGAGGACATCGTCGGCTCCGACCAGGTTCTTGAACTGTGTCGTCTTCACCGGGGACTTGATCTCCCAGATCCCATCCTTGGTGATCGCGATGTCCCCGGTCACCTCGTGGGAGATTATGAGGATACCTACGCCTGTTTCGACGATCTTCCTCCCAACGGCGATGATCTTGCTGCGGGTAGTAAGGGGGGATCCCTCCATGGAGAGGTGTTCCCGCGTGTCCGGCTTGACCAGGTAAGGGGCCGCGCGCAGGGCGCGGGTTAGTGCATTTCCGCGGGCACTGACCACGACCTTAACTCCAGCCTCCGTTGCCATCTCCGCGAGGACGCGGTAGATATCGGCATCGACCCCCGGGGGGAGGCTCCCCGCGAGGACGACCCAGGTGGCGCGGTGGAGCATTCGCTTGTAGCGGCGCAAGAAACGGGCGATCTCCTCCTGTGAGACCGGGCTCCCTTCCTCATCGATCAGAACAGGGATGTACTCCCGTCCCTGTTCGAGCACGGTCACGTTGGTCCGCGTCTCCCCGTTTACCCAGACGAAGTTGGTAGTCACCCCTTCGTCGCGCAGGTCGCGCACGACCACATGGCCCGTGTGTCCGCCGACGAAACCCATCGCAATGTTTTCCACCCCTAGGCGGGCGAGAAAGACCGAGATGTTTATCCCTTTTCCTCCTGCGGCGGTGTCGCTTCTGATCGCGCGGGTAAGAAACTCCTCCTGCGTGACCCGGCCCATCTTCAGTCGATCGACCCAGTACATCTTGTCGATCGCTGGATTGAGTGTCACCGTGATGATCATAGTGCTCCTTTTGACGCAACCGGAAGTACCCGTTCACCGGTGAGAGCCGCGGCGGATGCCTCCTCAATACGGACGGGGATAAACTCCCCAAGGCAGGTTTTCTCCGTCTCGGGGAGGACCACGGTACGATGATCGTCCGCACGCCCGTAGAACGTCCCGTCCCCCCGGCTACCCTCCACGAGAATGGTCAGTATCCTTCCGATCTGTCGGCGATTCTCTTCTAGGGCAATCGTGCGTTGCCGTTTGAGAACCTCCTGCAGGCGTGCGTTCTTCACCTCTTGCGGGACATCGTCGGGGAGCCCAGCGCTCCGTGTTCCTGGGCGGGGGGAGTACTTGGCAACGAAGATCGACCCGAAATGGACCTCCTCGATGAGATCGAGGGATTCACGAAAGTCGACCTCACTCTCCCCGGGGTAACCGACTATGAGGTCGGTGGTGATATTGACTCTTGGAATCGCCCGCCGCGCTGCTGTGATTATAGCAAGGAACTCGTCGCTCGTATAGCCGCGGTTCATCTCCTTAAGGATGCGATCGCTCCCCGATTGGCAGGCGAGGTGGATGTGGTTGCAGATGTTCTCATGCTCGGCGATCCGTTCGATTACTCGCAATGTCATGTCGCGCGGGTGGGAGCTCGTGAACCGGATGCGCGGAATCTCGACTCTTGCCACCCGATCGAGGAGGTCGGCGAAGTCACCGTACTCAGGACGATCCCGCCCGTAGGAGTCGACATTCTGCCCCAAGAGGAGGATTTCAGGGTACCCTGCCTGCACGAGTGCCTCCACCTCCGAGAGAACATTCTCAGGTGCGCGACTGCGCAGCGGGCCGCGAGCATAAGGGACGATGCAGTAGGAGCAGAAGTTGGAACATCCCTGGGTGATCGTCACCATCGCCGTCACCGTGGAGGTGCGGTGGCTCTCGATCTCGTCGATCCCCGTCGGCTCGGGAAGGTGAGCGATCCGTCTCTTCTCTCCCTCAACCTCGGCGATGAAGGCTGGAAGGCTGGCGAGATCGCTCGAACCGAAGAGAAAATCGATCATGGGAAAGCGTTTTAGAAGGTCCTCTTTGCGCACCTGCGGCAGACAGCCCCCCACGCCGAATAGCACGTCCTTCTCCTTCTTCAACTGGGCCACAGCGCCGATACGGCCGTAGACCTTCTCCTCGGCCTTCTGCCGTACCAGGCACGTGTTGAAGATCACCACGTCTGCATCGTCGAGCGAGTCGGTGAGGGAAAGGCCTCGCTCTTCGAGCAGGCCAGCGATCCCCTCCGATTGGTGAAGGTTCATCTGGCAACCCCAGGTCTCGATGTACAGGTGTTTTTTCATGGTCCTATCTTCAATATAACGGATCGGTGCAAGTCGATCAAATCCTGATCAGTGCGTGCTTCGAGGCGATTCATCCGCGCAGAGTATCCTCTGGCCCCTTATTTTGGTATCATCTTCGCCGAGATGATAATTCGCCGTTGCGACTACTACGTGCTCTCGGAGATGATCGGTCCCTTCCTCATCTCTGTGGGAGGGCTCCTCCTGTTCATCCTCCTCAACTTGATTCTCTCCCTCTCTTACTTGATGGTCGATCGTGGAGTGGGGATCGTGACGCTCATGCGGCTCCTCCTTTTCAAGACGCCGAGCATGCTGGTCCTCGCTCTTCCGGTGGGGGCCCTCTTTGCCACCTTCATCGGGTTGGGTCGATTGGTGCACGATAGGGAAGTGATGGCGTTGGAGGCCGCGGGAATATCGCTTCGCCGTATCCTGTTGCCGCTCCTGGTAGCAGCTCTCTTCGTCGGGGCGGTTGATTTTGCCTTATACAACTGGGCGATCCCCTCCTCCGAGCACGCTTATCAGCATACACTGCGGGAGATCATTTTCCGCCAGGGTGTCCCACACATTCGCTCGAACACCTTCTTCAAGGGACCACAGGGGCAATTCTTCTACGTGCGGCGCTACGACGAGAAGGAGGGAACCCTGCACGAGGTTCTCGTTTACGATGTCGATGGGAAGCTCTTCCCGCAAGCGAAGTCGGCGGTGACGATCCTCACTGCGCAGGAGGGGCGCTGGGAGGATAGTGCGTGGGCGCTTCGTGATGGGAGGGTGTACGGCTACGATCACGACGGGACGTTGATCTATACTGGAACCTTCGATCAACTCGATGTGGCGGTTGGTCGGATCGGGACCGACTTTCTATTCGGGTCGCGCACCCCGGCGGAGATGGGAATAGGAGAGCTTCGCACCCGCATCGCCATTCTGAAGGATAGCGGTATCTCGGCCGACGATCTCATCGTCGAGTGTCATCTTAAGGTAGCGATTCCGGTCGCGACCTTGGTCTTCGTCCTGTTCGGGGGTGCGACGAGCCTCATCTTCGGCTGGCGGAGCCGCGCCGTGGGAGTGGTCGTCAGCCTGCTCCTTGTCGGCATCTTTCAAGGGGTGTTGGTATGGACACAGATACTGGGGCGGCAGGGGGTCATACCCGCGCCATTGGGGGCGTGGATTCCCGATCTGATCTTCGGCCTTCTCGGGATCTTCCTCTTCTGGCGCCTCGATCGGCTGACCCACCACGACCTGATGGCACGACTTCGCCGTCTCGTTCCGTTCTTCGTGATCCTCTTCCTTCTCGGAGGGAGTGCCTTGGGGGAGGAGATCCCTGTGAAGATTCACTGCGAGGAGCTGTTCGTCTCCTCCGATCAGCAGCACATCAACGCGCGTGGCGAGGTTCGGCTCACCTACGGGGAGACCTTTCTCATGGGGGATTTGGTCACCCTGGACCAGGACGATGATGAGGGTTGGCTTCTGCACGCGGAGGGGGGTGTTCAACTGGAGGTAGGGGAAGGGTTCAGCCTCACCGGGGAAGAGGTCTCCAGCGAACTTTCCTATGAAGATGAGACGCTCATCACCCGCAATGTGGCAGCGATCGATTTCCGCGGGGAGAGCACGTTTAAGAACTCCAAAGGAGAGGAACACCTCCTGATCTACCGTGGCGAGGAGGGAAGAATCTCGTTCGATTCGCAGGGGGAGGTCGTTCAGATCGAGGTGATTGAAGGCGAGCTCTCGACCTGTAACTGCTGTGGGGGGGTTCTGCGTGCCCAGCCCTACTCGCTCGAAATGGGGAGGCTTCTTCTCTATACGGATCGACTCATCGTAGGCTTCAACCTCACCGTGCGATCATTCGGCGTTCCTGTTTTCTGGCTCCCGGTTTACGTGCAACCCCTGGAGGAGACGCTCGATAGTCCGCTCTTCCCCTCGATCGGAGAGAGCTCTCTTCGCGGCTGGTTCTTCAAGTGGAACCTCCCGTTCTATATCAATAACGAAAACTACGGAACGATCCTATTCGATTACTTTAGCCGCTTTCAGGAGATGGGTCTGGGCGTGGTCCTCCGTTACGCCCTTGCCGGGTTGAGTGGGACGCTCAGGATCTACTCTTTCCCGGCGCGCGTCGGGGATGCAGTGACCGAGTTCTCCCTCGATCAGAAGTTTTCCCTTTCCGTAGGGTGGAACCTGGGTGGCTCCCTGAACTATAAGGCAGTCGGCGAGAGGGAGGCTCTCTCCTTTTCCTTTTCCCTCACGGGAGAGGTGGAGGATTGGAAGGTTTCCCTATCTGCAGCGCGCACGCGCACCGAGGATGAGGAGCGCCTTCGTATCGATGAGCGCCTCCCCGAGCTCGTCCTTTCACGCTCTTCTATCGAGGTGGGGAATCTCTCCTTCTCGCCCCGATTGAGCGCGGGGTGGTTCCGCGAGTGGGAGGACGGAACGTTGACTGGGGCCTCGCTGCGCGTGGATGGTACGCTCGATATCGCCCTCTCTCAGTTTTCCCTTCTCGGTTTTACATACACCCCGAAGACGAGCCTGCGCTTCACGGGTTACGAAGCGGGGGACGCGTCCCGAACCCGCGAGGTCTTCTCGGTCTCTCTTGAATCGACGCGCCCCGGGATGACGATCTCCTACGCCTATCAGGAGATCAACGGCAAGAGCCCATTCTCGTTCGACCACCTCGTTTCGCAGAACCACCTCTCCTGGCGGTTCATTGGGGAGGGGGAGATCGACGCACGGGTGGAGGGAGGAGTCGACCTCGCGACAGGGACGTTCGACCCGTTGCAATTGAGCGCACAGTGGCAGTGGGGAGCGGCGTTCACCTTGAACGCCCAGTACGATCTGGGGATGGGAGTGCTGTCGCAGATTAAGTTAAGCGGAGAGGCGACCGGGGAGACGAGCCACCTGTCCTGGATGATCCCGTATGACCCCACGCGCGGAGAGTTCGATACGGTCACGTTTCAAGCCCGTGTCGAAGATGGCAGACAGAGTGCGATCTCACTCTCTGGCGAGGTCGAACCGAGTCAGGGACGCTTGACGGTCCTCTCCGTCGCGACGACGTTTCGCGAGGAGTCGGGGTGGGGAATCAGCCTTGGGGGACGCTATGAGGCGGAGAGGGTCGCGATCGTCGATCCGAGCTTCGGCCTCTTCCGCGACCTCTCCGACTGTCTGCGCATCGGGATAGAACGGCGAAGTGGACAGGTCTGGCTCTACACCTCGATCCTCGCCTTCCCCGAGGCGATCCTCCGTTACGCACCGAATTCCACCCGATTCGAAGTGGGAGAGTAAGGGGGGACGCGGAGACGCGGGGGAACTGAAAGATCCGTTCAACTTGGGATTCCCTGTGGTCTTGCCACAGGGTTTCCTTATACCCCTCTCCTTGATAGGAGAGGGTCGGGGTGAGGTGAAATAATGAAATCCCGGTTTCGACCTTCAGGTCAAAATGAAATTGGCGGAATACCCCGTAGTCTTGCTACGGGGATAGTCGATTTCAAGGGATTTCTTTATTCACACATTCGCTCAATCATTCAACCCTGCTCTCCCTCCCTGCGTACTCCGCGCCTGCCTGTGCCGTTATGGCAGACAGGTTCTCGGCAGTGAAAGCTTCTGTTCGCAAGGAGAAGCGAGCGCTCGGACGACAAGTTTTCCGTAGCGGCGTAGCTTGTCTGCGCCAGTGGCGGGAGTGCGGATCACGACGACGGGGATAAACCCCGCCGCTACAGAAGACGCTGAGATACGAGATTCTCACTTCCTTTGCTGCGTGCTCGGCGGTGAAAGCTTCTGTTCGGCCTCCGGCCTTGCTCCGCAACCCGCAAGGAGAAGAGATTTGTGCAGCAGACTGATGGGCCCTTTCTTACGTGGGCGGACGCTGCACGACCACGTGCAGGTGTTCGGTACAGTCACGGTACTGAGGGAGCTCGCAGGTCTCGGCAACCAATCGCAGGACGTTCTCATAGGAGGGATAGTCCTCGGCGGCGACCCTCTCCACTTCAGAGAGCATCCCTGCGGCGAACCCTTCGACCCCGGCATAGGTAATCACATCGAATCCTGCTCGTTCGATCTCTGCCAGGGCACGTGGAGGAGTGAGGAAGACGGCCTCGGTGAACGCCTCCTGCTCTCCGGCCTGGACGTAGTCGCCGAGGAGGACAGATATGTGCTTGTAATCGCTGTATTCGGATGGAAACTCCGAGAGCCCTGAGCGGAGAAGCCCCCACGGGTTGATGAACGCGATCACCGCTCTGCCTCCTGGCCGCAGAATGCGCCGAAGCTCCGACAGCGCCTTCTGACGATCTCCCTCCAAGGTGAGGTGGTACATCGGTCCGAGAAGGAGAGCGCCGTCGAACCCCTTGCTTGGCAGGAGGGAGAGGTTGCGTGCGTCGGCATACTGTATATCCTCCGGGGTGAGCCCGAGCTCGGCGAGCTTTTCCTGCGCAAAGGAGATCGCCTTCTCCGATAGATCGACAAGGGTCACCCGATAGCCGCGCTCAAGAAGAGCGGCCGTGTAGCGCCCGGGGCCACCGCCGATGTCGGCCACATGGCCTGCACTCGGGAAGTAGGTTTTGATCAAATGAAGCGTGCTAACAAGCTCGAAGCGGCGGTACGGACGTTCGAGCCGTCCCCATTCGGTCTCTACCTGGCTATCGTAGTAGTCCCTCACAACGTCACTCATCGTCCCTCCTTGCGATTATGGGAAAGATGGTACGATGAGCCCAAGGTAACCGCAATCAATTGCTTTCTTCTATTAATAGAGCTACCGTTACCGCGTAATGAAGGTGATTGGACTGGCCGGTGAGGCTGGCTGCGGAAAGAGCACAGTGGCGCGGGAGCTCGCAAAGGGGGAGGGAACCGTTTGGGTAGATCTCGATCGCCTCTCCTGGGAGATCTATCGACCGCGAACACCTACCTACTCGCAACTTGTCTCTCGTTACGGGGAGGGAATCCTGGATTCCGATGGTGCGATCAATAGAAAACGTCTGGGAAGGATCGTCTTCTCCGACCCTGAAGCCCTCGAGTCCCTGAACGCGATCGTTCATCCCGCTGTGACCGACCGGCTGCGTGGGGTTATCCACGAGGAGGAAGAACGAGGTACGAAGACCCTCCTTGTGGAGGGAGCGCTCCTTGCGTCGTCCGCGTACGTCGATCGAATGCTGTTTAATGCGATCCTCTGGTTGGAGGCTGCCCCGGACAAACGGAGGGAGCGCCTACAGGCCGATAGTCGCGAGGAACAGATCGAGCGCACACTCCCCCCACCGGCGGATGAACAGGTGATTAAGATCGACGCTTCGGGAACGATCAAGCAGGCGGTGAATCGGATCAGAAGCATAGTCAACTCCCTCTGATCTCTCCGTCAGAGGTTACTGTAGCTTCACGGTTCCGCGTGTGATTTGTCTTGGAAAGGGAACATGTGCTAGATTGCCTGCACAACAATCCAAGATAGGAGGTAGCGTTATGCGGAAGGATTTCCGTGATTTTGTTGTCAAGGGGAATCTGGTCGATCTGGCGGTGGCATTTATCGTGGGGGCGGCGTTCGGTCTTCTCGTCAAGTCGTTCGTGAACGACCTGATAATGCCAATCATAGGGAAGCTCGTGGGAAACGTAGATTTCTCCAACCTATATATCAATCTCTCTGGAGGTTCCTATGTCTCTGCCGCTGCGGCGCGGGAGGCGGGCGCGGTTGCCATCTACTATGGAGCGTTCATCAACACGCTGATCAACTTCCTTATCATCGCCCTGGTGATGTTCCTCATTGTGAAGGCGGTGATTCGGCTGCGCAAGCCGAAAGAGGCTCCGGCACCGACCACGAAGGAGTGTCCGTTCTGCAAGAGTCAGATCCCTATCCAAGCGACGCGCTGCCCGAGCTGCACCTCGGAGCTCCCTTCCTCCTAAAGGGATAGGAGATCTCCCAGCATCGCAACCCATTCAGCCGGGGCAGATGGCTATCAAGCCCTGCTTTGTATTCATGGGGTCAGGTCTTTATTTTCGAATCAGATTGCTTTCAGCCATCCGCCTCGCAATGACGCTGATCGTTGAGAAATGAAGCCCGACATGGTCTCCGACTTCTTGAAGCTTGTAGTGATGGTGCCGAACGGCTTGATAGATGCATTCGTCTCGAGTTTTCTTGTCAAACACGCTGGAGAACAGCTCGCAGAGACTCGGCCTGGCGGCGTCTCGCTCGCGCCGGAGTATGTTTGGATTGAGAGGCGCGTTGAGGAGTAATGGTCTCATGCGCTCGATGAAGGCATTGCTTCCGAGCAGGCTTCCCGCGCGTAGGTCATCCCAGACATCGAGGCCTCGACCTTCGCTGACAAAGTCGCGATACGCACGATTCGCTCGAGCTCGCTCGGCATCGAACTGAGAGAGAAGCCAGTCAATCGTAAGGAACTTGGGCGCTTCGATTTGACCTGCGGTTGCTCGATAGCTGCTCCATGGCCAATCACGGGCAGAGCGGACCATCTTCGCACGAACCGGGTTCAGAACAACGTACCGAGCAAGCTCAAGCAGGTGCGCCTCCTTCTCGACAAGGATTGCCTTGAAGCGCCCCTGGAAAACATGACCTGATCGTCTGTGGCTGCGATTGAACCTCTGTGTGTAGACACCATTGAGAAGCTGCATGCCTCGGGAGAGATTAGGTGATGGCGTCTCGATGAGAAGATGGTAGTGGTTGGTCATCAAGCAGTATGCGTGGCAGATCCATCCATATCTGGATACTACGTTGCTGAGCGTTTCGAGAAAGGCACCCAAGTCATCGTGGTCAAGGAAGATCTCCGCGCGTGCATTGCCTCGACTTGTGATGTGGTGCAACGCTCCTTCGTACTCGATGCGAAGTGGTCTTGCCATGATGGGTTAGTTTAGCAAATTTCGATTCGAAAATAAAGGCCTGACCCCTTGTTTTCTTTTCTCTACGTCTCTGACCCTTATCTCAATCCAATCAAACGTATTAGGCATTGTAAACCTCCTAGCCGCTTTGGCTGCTTTGCCTAACAATATGAAGCTAAAGCGCACGACTGCCTGACTGGGAGCCTGTCACAAATACATGCTAAGCTGGGCAACGCACCGCCTCCACCGAGTTTGCTAGGCGTGCTGATTTCACTTGCAGCCACCCACCACCGTAGATCATGATGGCCTACATTTCAGATGATCGCGGGTCTCTTCCGAGATGATCCAGAACCCCGAATCGAGGATCTTCTCTTTCGTTGCCTCGCGCGGCTGATGGCCGTCATCGATGACAAGCAGCCCATCCTTCTTGGTTATTCTCCTGAGCTCCCCCAAGAACTCTGTAGGCCTCTTGATCACAAAGAACATATCGATGGCACAGACGACGTCTGCAGCATGGTCGGGAACCGTGCTATCGTATCCACTGGCCAACAGAGGTTCCACGTTCCTCAGGCCACACTTCTCGATCTTCTTCTTGACAGCTTCGATGGCCAGTTCGTGAGTATCTATCGCGTAGACTTTCCCCGCTTCACCCACAAGCCTTGAAAACCTGGTTGTGTACCTTCCTGGGCCGCATCCGTAGTCTACAATCGTCATCCCTTCCCGTATGCCGAACCTTGTCACTCGTTTGTCAATATACGGAAAGAGGAAATCGACAGCCTTGAAGGTGACATTCATCGACCTGAACCCGAACCCTGACATCCTCTCCGATTTGCGTTTCTCCGTCCTTTTTTTCACGTTCATCTACCCTTCCATAGAAAAAACGCCTGCCGATCTAGAGATCGTCGTCACGTGATTCGACACCGGTTGAGATCTGCCCTCGATCCAGCACTGAGTGTACTGTTCCTTTGGACTGCGGAACACACACCAGGAAGTCCAAATAACAGCGTATAGGAAGTGGCAATCGCGGTCAAACAGAATTCCACGAAGGCCTTGGCGTTGGTCCCATCGAAGTAAGTACGTATACTGAATCTAAGGGCTGAACCCGTGTCCCACGAGGGGGAATCATGTCAGAGATCGTCTTAGAGGATTTGACCAAGCGCTTTGGGGATGTCACGGCCGTGGATCGGCTGAACATAGCCATCAAGAGCAGGGAGTTCTTTGTCGTTGTGGGGCCGACTGCCTGTGGGAAGACGACACTGCTAAGGTTAATAGCGGGTCTGTTGGAACCGAACGAAGGGAGGATCCTCTTCGATGGTCAGCCTGTAACGGAGTTGGGAGCCGGACAGAGAGGGGTAAGGATGGTCTTCCAGGACTACGCTCTGTATCCACACATGAAGGTCTTTGACGAGAAGAAGTACTCCAATCTCAGTTTCCCGTTGAAACTTCGGAAGACGGAAACAGGTGCGATCAAGAGAATCGTGAACGACCTAGCCAACAGGCTCCAGATCAAGAAGATCCTTTACAAGAGAAACCCCCATCAACTCTCGGCGGGACAGAAACAGAAAGTGGCGATGGGGAGGGCTCTAGCCGTGCCTCCGAAGATCCTTCTCATGGATGAACCCCTGTCAAACCTTGATCCTCAGAGCAGGCTGCACGCCAGAGATGAAGTAAGAAAGCTCCATGATGAGCTCAAGGTGACGACCGTCTATGTGACTCACGATCTAGCTGAGGCTTTCACCCTGGCTGACAGAATGGCAGTGATGAGAGACGGGGCCTTCATCCAAACCGGAACCCCTCAGGAGATCCAGAAGAACCCTATTGATGGTTTTGTGGAGAGCTTTGTCCATAGCTACAAAGAGCTGTCCAAAGGGCTTTTTGGCGCATGAAGTTCGTTCTCCTCTGGCTAGAGTGCTGCGCTTAATAATCTGGCCCCTCACACTCCAGGCAAGGCATGGGGTGGTTGCAAGAGGCACTCCTCATTGAGATATTCCTGTGCGAGAGGCACAAGCTTTTTCTCTCGCCCGCTCGCTAGGCTCACTCAAGCCGCAAAGATCGCCAAGAAAGGCCCTAACTCTTGAGTTCCAAACATCTTTTTCTCTTTGCCCATTTACGCTTTCCTTGGCGTTCTCTGCGTCTTTCCACAGAGATATCCTCTCCGTTTGCGTTTACGATAGGGGCGGGTAAACTTTCGTCTTTAATAGCTAACGAGCATTGGTAGGTCACGCACGCACGTTTCCCTGACGAAGAGTGTATCGCGGTTGGATCGCGTTTCCTTTGCATTGGAGCAAGGGCAATTTTCTCTTGGCTCCTGGGACACATCCTTGTAGAGTGGTGCTTGACAATGCAAAGGAAAGGAAGACGGAGGAATGATGAGTAAGGCAACGGATATTACTAAGATTCGCAATATTGGGGTAATGGCTCATATCGATGCGGGTAAGACTACGGTGACGGAGCGGATTCTCTTCTTCACCGGGAAGAGCCACAAGATCGGCGAGGTGCACGACGGCGAGGCTATTATGGATTGGATGGTCCAGGAACAAGAGAGGGGGATCACAATCACCTCTGCGGCAACGACGACTTATTGGAAGGACCATCGCGTAAACATCATCGATACGCCGGGACACGTCGACTTCACGGCGGAGGTGGAGCGCTCCTTACGTGTGCTCGATGGAGGGGTAGTCCTCTTTTGCGCCGTGGGAGGGGTGCAGCCCCAGTCGGAGACTGTGTGGCGCCAGGCCGAGAAATATCGTGTTCCCCGCATCGCCTTTGTCAACAAGATGGACCGCTCCGGCGCCGATTTCGAGGGTGTGGTGGAGGAGATCAAGAAGGAACTTGGCGCTAACGCCGTCCCAGTCGTCATCCCAATCGGAGCAGAGGCTGATTTTCAGGGACTGATCGACCTCGTGGACATGAAAGCGGTTTACTACGACGATACGCTCAAAGGGGCTGTGATTCGCGAGGAGGAGATCCCCGAGGAGCTGCTATCGAAGGCACGCCAAGCGAAAGAGGAGCTAATCGAGCGGATCAGCGAGCAGGACGACCACCTGATGGAACAGTTTCTTAATGGTGAGACGCCTGCGCGGGAGGATGTCGTACGAGCCATTCGGACAGCGACGATCGAGGGACGGTTCATCCCCGTTCTCTGCGGAGCAGCGTTCAAGAACAAGGGAGTGCGCCGTCTGCTCGATGCGATTGTCGATTACCTCCCCTCGCCGATTGACCTTCCTCCAGTGATCGGGACGTGTCGGAAAGAGAACGAGGAAATCGTTAGAAATCCGAGCGATGATGCACCGCTTGCTGCGCTCGCGTTCAAGGTTCAAACCGACAAACACATGGGAAAACTTACCTATGTTCGCATCTACTCTGGGGTCTTGAAAGCAGGGGAGTTCGTGATGAACTCCAGCCGGCAGAAGAAACAACGCATTGGCCGGCTGTTCGAGATGCACGCCAACCATCGGGAGGCGGTCGAGGAGATGCACACGGGTGAGGTTGGTGCGGTAGTAGGGCTTGCAGATACCCGCACCGGCGATACGATCTGTAGTTCAGATCACCCTATTGTGTTGGAGTCGATCGAATTTCCATCGCCGGTGATCGGCGTGGCCGTGGCGCCGACTAGCCAGGAGGATCGCGACAAACTGGCTAAAGCTCTTCATCGTCTCGCCGAAGAGGACCCAACGTTTGTGGTACGCTCAAACATTGAGACCCATGAAGTCATCATCTCGGGGATGGGAGAGCTACACTTGGAGATCATCGTCGATCGTCTGCGCCGCGAGTTCAACGTGGAAGCAGCGGTCGGCACGCCTCAGGTAGCGTATCGGGAGACGATCATCAGCTCGATCGACCACGAGTATCGCCACGTCAAACAGACCGGAGGGCGTGGCCAGTATGCCCATATGAAGTTTCGTATCGAGCCGAGCAAGCCGGGCGCTGGCTTGCAGTTCGAAGATGAGATTAAGGGAGGGAAGATCTCGCGTGAGTACCTGCGCGCGATCGAACGGGGGATCATCGACGCGATGGCCAAGGGACCATACGCGGGGTTCCCAATGGTCGACATTAAGGCCGTAGTGTACGATGGATCGATGCACGAGGTGGATTCTTCAGAGCAGGCGTTCCACACCTGTGGGGCGGCTGGATTCCGCGAGGCGTGCAAGAAGGCCGGCCTCCAGCTTCTCGAACCGACGATGAGCGTCGAGGTGACCGCGCCTGAGGATTACACCGGAGCGATTACTGGAAGCCTAGCTGGGAAGCGAGGGAAGATCATCGCGATGGATACGAAGGGGCACGCAACGGTTCTGCGTGGGTTGGTCCCACTAGCGGAGATGTTCGGCTACGCCTCCGAGCTGCGAAACATCACGAGCGGCCGCGGTAACTTCACCATGCACTTTGAGCACTACGAGGCCGTCCCGTACGCACTTTCCGAAGATATCGTCGCTGCGCGGCGGGAGGCAAAAGCCTGATACTATCTAAGCATATACCTCATCTCTTCTGCGATGTCAATGGCCTGTGGAAGGAAGGCCGATCTGGCCAGCAAAAGCCAGGAAACCGCGGTGCCCGGGCAAGGTCTTCAGGCACTTTTTTAGTAGCTGCTGCGCCTGATCCTGATCTCCTTGCATGTATGCCAATCGAGCCTTCAGAAATATACGCTCTGGACCTTTAAGAGCAGGATGTCGCACGAGGCGATTCAAGCGATCCTCGGCATCGGTTCCGTGCAAGTGATCCAAAACGAGCTCATTCCACTCGGCGAGGTTCCGTGTCCGGTTCTCCAGGGCCCGCGCCCTGTCCCTATCCTCCTGCCACGATGTCTTCCGGTGCCCACCGACTGCGGCAGGAGCAGGGGCAACGTCGTCGAGCCCGGCCAAGTAGGCGTCTGTAAACTCTACCCAGGCGTCGTGCCCCTTCAGCATCTGGACCAGGACCGACGCCAGAGTGGTCTCCCTATCTGCTACCCATCCTTCACCGTACACGGTCCAGCCGTAAGGTGATTCCCACCTGATCAGTTGGGCAACCGCTTGTCTGGCAAAGGTAGCAAATCCATCATGAGCGAGGTAGCTCTTCCACAACAGGTGTGCTTGCTCTGACACCACCAGACGCATCGCCGCCACTGGATCGTCCGAGTGGAAGTACATGATCTCTTTTGTCTCACATGCCAGGTCGATCAATGCCTCCAAGGCAGGTGCTCCGCATTCTGGGGAGCCATGCCCCAGCAGCAAGCCCGCATCTTTGACGAATTGGCGAAATGTGACCCTCCACTTGGAGCGCTCATTCCGAGAGACTTCACGGGTGCCACCCATGTATGCTCCCGACCGGGCCAGGGCCGCAAAGTCGTGCACATCTTCCAGGAGCAGCTCACCATCGGGAAGCTGCGGACCGCGCTTCTTCGACTTCTCTGGGTTGAGTAGCGCCTCGATCCGTTCGCGTAGCTCCTTTCCACCGCGCCAGTAGAGTTCCCACAGCATCTTCCGCAGTCGGCCTGCGTCCAGCGGGACGATCTTGGCGTAGAACTCATCCTTGCGCATTCTGGGTGAGGGGGACATGGTAAGAGAAGTTTATACGGTGGTAAGTTGCCTGTCGAATCAGATGTTACGGCTACCGTGTTGGGATAGGCGGATGTGTAGGCGGTAATGCCCTGGGATCGGTCACTTCGCCGGACTGAATCGTATGAACACGATGTCCCCATCCTGCACTTCGTAGGTCTTTCCCTCAACGTGCTGTTTACCGGCTTTCGCCACTGCGGATTCGCTCCCTAGCTCGATCAGGTCCTCGTAGTGGATCACTTCCATGCGGATGAATCCCTTCTCCATGTCAGTGTGGATCTTCCCCGCAGCTATGGGGGCTGTGTCCCCTTTCCGGCAGGTCCAGACGTGGACTTCCTTCTCTCCGGCGGTGAAAAAATTGACCAGGCCGAGCATACGATAGGCAGCGCGTATCAGCCGCTCCATGGACGACTCTTCGAAGCCGAGTTCGGTGAGGAACTCCAGCCGATCCTCAGGATCGAGCTGGCTGATGTCGGCTTCGTCCTGGCCGCAGACAGCGATCATCTCGGCTCCTTCAGTATCGGCAATCGCCTGCAGCGACTTCACATGCTCTTTCTCCATCTCGGAGATGGATTTGACGTTAGCAATATATAGGACTGGCTTTAGGGAGACAAGGTGGCAATCGTAGATGCTTTGGATCTCGTGGTTGCCCAGGCCCTGGCGGCGAGCAGGAATGCCTTCGTTCAACGCAGAGAGAACCTTCTCGCAATCGGCGACCTCACGGATAGCATCCTTATCCCCCGCACGAACCCTCTTCGCGAGCCGGTTGATCTTGTTCTCCAAGGTCTGGCTGTCGGCGACCATCAGTTCGAGATCCACGGTCTCCACATCGCGCGACGGATCGATCGTCTCATATTCGAACGGGATGTTCTCATCCGCGAAGCAGCGCACTACGTGCAACACCGCATCGACCTCTTTTATGTGGGAGAGGAGTTTCGTCCCGTGACCCTCGCTGGCAGTGGAACCCTCTTTCAGGCCAGGGATATCAACTATTTCCAGTGTCGTGGGAACCATCTTGGGGGCGTTGTACATGTCAACGAGTGGCTGAATGCGCGAATCCGGAACGTTTATTACGGAGCGGTTCATCTCTGCGCCGTCGTAACTTCCTGCTCCGGCAGCGGTGATTGCGTTATAGATCGTTGTTTTCCCACAACTAGGAAGGCCAACAAGCCCACAGTTTAACGCCATACCATATTCTCCTTACGGTCTCTTTCAATAGCATTCTAGACCCACCGGACCCGCTTCTTCAACCCGATTTCATATTGCCGTTGGTCGGGAGGTGCGGAGATCGAATGATCGGGAGATTGGCGTTTTAATCACTCAATCACTCACTCGCTAAATCACTCAATCCTTCACCCGCTTCGCTTAAGGCGACCGGTGCGTTTAGCGTAGCGCTCCACACGGCCGAAGATGAAGAGACCCACCACGATCACCGCTGTACCTGCCCCGATCAAGATGAAAAAGATCGGGAGGAGAGAGCGGGTCGATTGGCCGTGCAGGAGGCAACCACGCATCCCCTCAATAACGTAGGTCGCCGGTGAGGCGGAGGCGACCACCTGTAGCCATCCGGGTAGTATCTCCACCGGGTAGTAGACCCCCGAGATCAAGAGCAAGATCGCGGCAGCGGCGTTCGTCATCTGCGCCCCTCTCTCCGGATAGAGAAGAGGGAGTACCGCGGCGACGATCCCCAGCCCGACGAATGACACGCTCCCCGCCAATAGGAGGAGGACCGCTCCGAGGAGGTTCGCCCCCATGAGGTCGAGGTGAAAGAACGAGGCGACGATGATCAGGATTACGAGCGTGCGTAGGATCCCATAGATGATAGCAAACAGGGTCGTCCCTACGAGGTGAGTCGCTCGCGAGACCGGGGCCATGAACGTGTACTCGATCGTCCCCTCCCATCGTTCCCAGGCGATCATCTCGGAGATCGAGTAGAAGATCACCGAGAGGTACGACCAGATCAGCGTTCCCACCAACAGGTAGGTGATAAGGTACTGCGTGTCGAGGGCTTGTCCGCTGATCCGTTCCATCCCCGCTCCGATGTAGGTGACGGCGAGCGAATTGACGAGTGAGTAGATCAGCCACACAATCTCCCAACCCCAATAACGCTTGATCAGGTTGATGTTCCGCTCGACAAAGGCATAGGCAACGCGCATCTCCTTCACAAATGGGTTCACTTGCCTTCCTCCTTCTCCTCCATCTTCTTGCCGGTCAGCTCGATGAATACGTCCTCCAGCGTCGGTTCATGCCCGTTGCGTCGGCTGACCGATCCCTTCAATCCCTGAGGAGTGTCGAGAGCGATGATCCTCCCCTCGTCGATGATCGCGATTCGGTCGCACAGCCGATCAGCCTCCTCCATATCGTGCGTGGTGAGGAGGATCGTCGCATCGTGTGTCTCGCGGATCTCGCGTACGAACGCCTGCACGTCACGCTTCGAATAGGGATCGAGTCCGGTCGTCGGCTCGTCCAGAAGGAGGAGGGTAGGCGAGGTGAGAAAACCGCGTGCTACTGCGACCTTCTGCTGCATCCCCCGCGACATGTTCTCCATCGGGGAGGTGAACGTCTCCTCCTTCAATCCCAGGCGGAGCATGATCTCTCGCATCTTCTCCCTGGCCTCACGTATCGGCATCCCGTAGAGGCGAGCGGCGTAAGCCAGGTTCTCCAACGGAGAGAACTTCTTGAAGAAGGCAGCGTCGACCGAGACGCGGTTGATCAACCGCTTGACCGCGAATTCTTCCTTCTCGACATCGTGACCGAAGATGTGGATCGTCCCGGAATCGGGAAGGAGGAGTGTGGAGAGAAGCCGGATCAGGGTTGATTTTCCCGATCCATTCGGGCCAACAACCCCGAAGATCTCTCGACGAGAGATCGACATACTTACCCCGGAGAGTGCAGTCACTTCCTCCCTTTTCGTACGGGGGAAGCGTTTGCCACGTTCCTTCTTGATGAAAACCTTAGAAACCTGTTTGATTTCGAGTGCGGGGGTACTCATAGTAACTCCTTGGAAAATTGAGAACGGGAAAAACCAACCGGCAAAAGGCGGATAAGCCAACCAGAAACGACGGGTGGACCTATGCTAAAGCGCTTTATTCCTCACGATGATCGTACCCCCAAGTAGGTCTTGTGGGACCGGTTGTTTTGAAAAAGCTGAAGGCAGTATACAGACAGGGAAAGGCGATGTCAAGCGTTAGAGTTGTCTCATACAAGATGAGCATGAAGCGAGGGTGTGTTTCTCGTGCGAGGTGAGCATGGGATGACACTGGCATCGCTAGCGCGTGGGTCACATCATAGGAGGCATGATTCTGATGATGACAG